>Ga0265338_10001193_pt1 | contig 42944 bp, 43 predicted proteins | sample 42126metaG_FD_193579 | JGI IMG/M metagenome (GOLD analysis project Ga0265338, IMG submission 193579) | Rhizosphere microbial communities from Carex aquatilis grown in University of Washington, Seatle, WA, United States - 4-21-26 metaG | ecosystem: Host-associated > Plants > Roots > Rhizosphere... | reverse complement strand
GAACGTACTCGTGAGCGGTCGGATTCTTCGAAAGTTCCGCTTCGAAAAAATCCGTGGCGGCTTCCACCGCGGCATAGAGACGCTCCTTCCTCGTCTCACCCGCCCGGTCGCTTCTTTTGAGTTCCACACCCGCGCGGGCGGCAAGACTTTTGAGCGCGCCGCGAAAGTCGACGCCTTCAAACGCTTGGACAAAGGTAAAGACGTCACCATGGGCTCCGCAACCGAAACAATAATAGCTTCCACGGTCACTCGACACGAAAAAGCTCGGTGTCTTTTCGTTGTGAAAAGGACACTTGGCTTTGAAGTTTGTTCCGGCTTTTTCAAGCTTCACGTATCCGCCGACGACGTCGACGATACTCAACCGTTCTTTTATTTGTTCTACTTCGCTCGACATACTGTTGCTAGCGAAAGCGAATAATGGGCGTTATCTGTCGTCTTCGGGAATGCGGGGTATTTTTGCCTGAATGTCTTTAATGAGGTCGTACTTCGGGGAACCTTTGTAACCGGTGCCCGCGGGAATGATGCGACCGATGATGACGTTTTCCTTGAGTCCTTGAAGATGGTCTTCGGAACCTTTGACCGCGGCGGAAACGAATATGCGAGTCGTGTGCTGAAATGACGCCGACGAAAGGAAGCTTTGGCGCGAAAGCGAAACTTCCGTAATACCCATGACCGCCGGGGTGCTTTCGGCCGGAGTCTTACCGAGTTCTTTGACGCGGGCATTCTCGACGCGAAGGTCGTAGACGTCCGCGATGTCGCCGTCGGTAAATCTGGTGTCGTGCGCCATGCTAATGCGTTCGCGAGAGAACATTTGTTTGACGATGATTTCGATATGCTTTCTCGAAACCGTCTCGCCTTGAAGTTCGTAGATTTTTCCGATTTCGCGAATGATGTAGTCCATCGCCGATTCCCTGCCGGCGTATTCGAAGATTTCGTCTATCGAAGCCGAACCGTCGGTGAGAAGCTGGCCTTTTTTGATGGTGTCGCCGACTTTGACGAGAAGCACGCGTTTCGGATGAGTGAAAAGTTCGATTTCGCCGCCTTTGGCGTCTTTGCCTTTGGCGCGATCTTCAACATCCGGCATAACGGAAATGATTCTTTCCTTGCCTTCCTCTTTTACCGACGTAACGACGCCAGAAACGGAAGCGATGAGAGCCGAGTTCTTCGGATTTCTTTTCTCGAAGACCTCTTCGACGCGTGGGAGTCCTTGGGTGATGTCTCCGCCGACCGACGCGGTGCCTCCGGCGTGGAACGTGCGCATCGTGAGTTGTGTACCCGGCTCGCCGATGGCTTGAGCGGCAACGGTGCCGACGGCTTCGCCGAGATTGACGAGTTCGTTCTTGCCCAAATCCATTCCGTAGCAAGCCTGACAAACGCCACGGAGGGTTTTGCACGAGAGTGGCGAGCGGACACGGACCTCGGAAATTCCCAATGATTCGATCAAAATGGCATCCTGTTTGGAAACAAGGTGGCCTTTTTTGAAGTGAACCTTGCCGTCTTTGTCTTTGATATCTTCGGCGAGAATGCGGCCGCGGATCGATTTCGAAAGAGGAATTTCCATGCCGGAACTTCCTTCTTTGCGAATGATGATGCAATCTTTGGTGCCGCAGTCGTCTTCGGTAACGATGACGTCTTGGGCAACGTCGAAGAGACGACGCGTGAGATATCCCGCTTTTGCCGTATTGAGGGCGGTGTCGGTCAAGCCTTTCCTCGAGCCGTGAGTGGTGATGAAGTATTCGATCGGAGTCAAACCGTCTTTCATTCCGGAAATAATCGGAAACTCGATCGTCTCGCCGGACGTGTTGGTGATGAGACCTTTCATGCCGACCATTTGGGTAATGTTTCCTATCGAACCTCTGGCGCCGGATTTAATCATATCGGTGACCGGACTCTCCGCCGAAAGCGAACCCGGGATGAGTTTCTCGATATCGCTTTTGGCTTTGTGCCAGATTTCGACGTTTTTCCTGACACGTTCTTCTTCGGAGAGAAAACCGTTGCCGAATTGTTCGTTGGTTTTTTCCGCCTGAACTTTTGCTTCGTCGACGACTTTTTTCTTGCCGGCCGGAGTTTGAACGTCGTCAATGCCCCAGGTGATGCCCGCGACGGTCGTGTATTTGAATCCGAATTTCTTTATCCTGTCGAGAATCGGCGGAACGCCGGGCATACCGTAGCGAATGAGGAGATCGTCGACGATACCTTGCATGACTTTACGCTCGACTTCCTTGTTGACGAACGGATAATCATCCGGCAAAACTTCGTTGAAGAGCAGTCTGCCGACCGACGTTTCGAATATCTTGCCTTCGAACTGAGTGTATTTTTTCGTGTCACCCGGCATAACTTTTATTTTCGTCCGAAGACCGACGGCGCCAAAATCGTTCGCCAAAATCGCCGCCGACGGAGATTCGTATATATTACCCTCACCCTTTTGAGCATTCATTTCTTTCGTCACCCAATAGGTGCCGAGCACGATGTCGAGCATTTTGTTGCTGACGACGGGGTCGCCGTTACCGGGTTTCAAAATATTTTTATCCGACGCCATAATTTCGCGAGCTTCGGCTTGAGCTTCGACCGAAAGCGGAACGTGAACGGCCATTTGGTCGCCGTCGAAGTCGGCGTTGAAAGCCGTACAAACGAGAGGATGGACTTGGATGGCGTTACCTTCAATGAGAATCGGACGAAATGCTTGAATACCGAGTCGGTGAAGCGTCGGCGCGCGGTTGAGGAGGACGTACTTGCCTTTGATGACGTCTTCGAGGATTGCCCAAACTTCGGGTATACCGTCGTCAATGAGACGAGACGCTCCGCGGATGTTGTAGGCGAACTCGCGAGTCAAAAGTTCGTGAATGACGAACGGTTTGAAGAGCTCGAGCGCCATATGTTTCGGAAGTCCACACTGGTCTAGAGAAAGATCGGGACCAACGACAATGACCGAGCGACCAGAGTAATCGACGCGTTTGCCAAGGAGGTTGCCGCGGAGAAGTCCGCGCTTGCCTTTCAAGTTGTCGGCAAGAGATTTGAGAGCGCGTTTCTGAATCAAGGAGCCTGCGGCGACGGTCGAATTGCCGTGGCGGATGGAATTGTCGATAAGAGCGTCGACGGCTTCCTGCAAAATTCTTTTTTCGTTTCGCAAAATAACGTCGGGCGCGTTGATTTCCTTGAGTTTGAGAAGGCGATTGTTTCTGTTGATGACGCGACGGTAGAGGTCATTGACATCCGATGTCGCGTAGCGTCCGCCGTCGAGAGGCACCATGGGGCGAAGAGCCGGCGGGATGACCGGAATGCGAACCAAAAACATCCACTCGGGACGAACGCCGGAGCGAATCATTGCTTTGACCGTCGAGAGCCTGCGGTTTACTTTTTCTTTTTCCAATGCCGAAGCTTTCTCGAGAGCTTTCTCGAGATTTTCTTCTAGCTTCTTCATGTCAATGGCTTTGCAGAGATTGAAAATGGCTTCGGCGCCGATGCCCGCTTCGAACAATGTCGAATATTTCATCGAGTACTTGTGGAATTCGAGCTCGTCGATGACCGCGCCTTCGTGGAGACTGTCGAGTTCTTTCTTGGCGGCGCTGTACATTTCCTTGAGAGCGGATTTTGTCTTTTCGTCTTGAGACGATTTGACTTTCGATTTGTATTCCGACTCCATATCTTTCACGATGCGCGCTCGTTCGGCTTCGTCGGTCTTGGTGATGATATAACCGCCGAAATAAACGACTTTTTCGAGTTCCCCCGTCGGCATGCCAAGAATCATTCCGAGACGCGACGGCATAGTGCGAAGGAACCAAATGTGCGCGACCGGCGATGCCAGTTCTATGTGGCCCATGCGTTCGCGACGAACGATGGAACGAGTGATTTCGACGCCGCATTTTTCGCAGACGATGCCTTTGTAGCGAATGCCGCGATATTTTCCGCAGTAACATTCGTAATCCTTGTCCGGACCGAAAATTTTCTCGTCGAAAAGACCGTTCTTTTCGCTGCGCTGCGTGCGGTAGTTGATTGTTTCCGGCTTGGTAACTTCACCGAAAGACCATTCTTTGATTCGCTCCGGCGAAGCAAGGCGAAGAGAAACGAAATCGAAATCGTTGCCCGCATCCCCTCTTTGTTTGTTTGATTGATATGCCATATATGATTTTGTTATTTGGTTCTTTTCTTATCGCCTGTTTTCTTGAGTTCGACGTCGAGCGAAAGACCTCTCAAGCTGTTGAGTAAGACGTTAAACGACGCGGGCAAGTTTGGCGGCAAAAGCGGTTCGCCTTTGACGATCGAATCGAACGTCTGCGAGCGACCTTGAATGTCGTCGGACTTGACCGTCAAAATTTCGCGCAAAGTATACGCAGCGCCGTGACCGAGAAGCGCCCAGACTTCCATTTCTCCGAAACGTTGACCTCCGCCTTGAGCCTTGCCTCCGAGCGGCTGTTGCGTAATCAAGGAATAAGGACCGATCGAGCGCATGTGGATTTTGTCTTCGACCATGTGGTGAAGTTTCAAAATGTACATATAGCCGATGGCGATGTCTTGATTGAATTTGTCGCCGGTGCGTCCGTCGTAAAGCGGCACTTTGCCGTTTTCCGGAAAGCCGGCTTTTGTGAGTTCTTGTTTTATTTCGACATCCGTCGCGCCGACGAACGGCGGAACGATCGCCTGATAATTTAAGGTGTGCGCCGCGAGACCAAGGTGAAGTTCGAGGATTTGGCCCAGGTTCATGCGTGACGGGACGCCAAGCGGGGTCAAAATGACGTCAATCGGAGTGCCGTCCGCCATGTACGGCATGTCTTCGACCGGAAGAATGCGGGAGATGACGCCTTTGTTACCGTGACGACCGGCGAGTTTGTCGCCGACCGAAACGTTTCGAAGTTGAGCGACCTCGACGTGGATTCTTTTGATGATTCCGCTTTCAAGCTTGTCGCCTTTTTCGCGGGAAAATACTTTTACGGAAATAACGCGGCCTTTTTTGCCGCCCTCCATACGCTTGCTCGTGTCTTTCACGTCGCGAGCTTTCTCGCCGAAGATGGAGCGAAGCAATCGCTCTTCGGGAGTGAGTTGCGTCTCGCCTTTCGGCGTGATTTTACCGATGAGAATGTCACCCGAGCGAACTTCCGCTCCGACGCGGACGATGCCGTCTTCGTCGAGATTCCTTAGACGGGCTTCGCCGACGTTCGGAATGTCGTGCGTCGTGACTTCGGGACCGAGTTTCGTATCGCGGACGTTTACGACGAATTCTTCGATGTGAATGGACGTGAATTTCGAATCCTTGACCAAGCGCTCGGAAAGAATGATGGCGTCTTCGTAGTTACTTCCCGACCATGACATAAACGCAACCAGCACGTTTTGTCCAAGAGCTATTTGTCCGCCATCGGACGAGGATGTATCCGCGAGAACGTCGCCTTTTTTGACTTTTTGATTGAGAGCGACGACCGGTCGCTGATGAAACGCCGTGAAGCCGTTCGTTCGTTCAAACGACGTGAGACGATAAACGTGGTCTTTGCCTTTCGCCGATTTGAATGTGATGGAGCTGGCGTCGACTTTGGAAATCGTGCCTGCTTCCGGAGCGAGAATGACGCGACGAGTGTCTTCGGCGGCGCGCGCTTCGACACCGGTAGCGACGAGGGGTGCTTCGGGAATAAGACACGGCGTTGCTTGTTTTTGCATGTTAGAACCCATGAGAGCGCGCGCCGCATCGTCGTGGTTGAGGAATGGAATCATCGACGTTACGATGGAGAACGCCTGGTTCGTCGCGACGTCCATAAAATCCACGTCTTTGCGAGCCACGACCGTCGGTTTGCCGTTCTGGCGAACTTCGACCGTCTCTTCGGTGATTTTGCCGAGAGCGTCATAGAGAGTCGCCGCGTGAGCGATACGGAAATTTTCTTCTTCGAGAGCGTTGAGATAAACGATTTCCTTGGTAATGACGCCGTTTTTGACTTTGACGTACGGCGTTTCAATCATGCCGAAATCGTTGATACGGGCATATGTCGAGAGACGAAGAATAAGACCGATGTTCGGCCCTTCAGGCGTTTGAATCGGACATAGTCGTCCGTAGTGGGACGGATGAACGTCGCGAACTTCAAATCCGGCGCGCTCTTTGGTCAGACCTCCGGGACCGAGAGCCGAAAGTGTGCGGAGGTGTTCGAGCTCGGTCAAAATATTTTCCTGCTGCATAAACTGCGAGAGCTGGTTCGTCATAAAGAATTCCTTGAGACGCGCTTGAAGCGGTCGCGGAGATATGAAAGATACCGGCATCGTGACGTCCGGCTCGATGGTCGACATCCTGTCTTGAATGTTTCGTCTCATTTGAGAAAGTCCGACGCGAAGTTTTGCTTGAAGTAATTCTCCGACGTAACGAACGCGACGGCTGCCCAAATGGTCTATATCGTCTTCCAAAGCATCGGGGTCGTTGTTGAGAGTGATGATGTTTGCGAGAACGGTGGCGAAATCGTCGGCGGAAAGGGTTTTGCGCTCGAGTTCTTTGGGTCCCATGTCTTTATTAAAGCGTTTGTTGAAGCGAAAGCGTCCGACTTTCGACAAATCGTATCGGTCGGCGGCGAAAATGCCGGCGACGAATTCGCGGGCGTTGTCCGGCGTCACGAGATCTCCGTCGCGCAGGCGCTTGTGGATTTCAACGTGAGCGTCGACGGCGTTTTTCGCCGGGTCTTTGGCGAGAGTCGCCTCGATCATTTTGCGGACAGTTTCGTCTTTGAAATGAGAAAGTATTTCGGCGTCGGTTTTTGCTCCGAGGACGCGAAGGAGTGCGGTCGCCGTGAATTTTCTCTTGCGGTCGATGCGAGCGTAGAGTGTGCCGTCGGTATCGGTTTCGATTTCAATCCAAACGCCGCGAGCCGGAATGATTTTCGCACCGAAAACTATCTTCCCTTTCAAATCATCGGAAGTGAAAAAGACTCCAAAGGAACGAGCGAGCTGGGGGACGATGACGCGCTCGATGCCGTTCACTATAAATGTGCCGTGGTCGGTCATCAAAGGAAAATCAGCGAGAAAAATCTCCTGTTCTTTGGTCGAATCAAACGTTTTGTTCTTCAGTTTGACGCGGACTTTGAGCGACGCTTCGTACGAAAGCTTGTTTTCTTTCGCGTGATGTTCGTCGTACTTTGGTTCGTCGACGGAAAAGCCGGAGAACGCGAGTTCGAATTTCTTGCCGGCATAGTCTTTAATGGAAGAAAATTCTTCGAACAAATCTTTGAGTCCTTTTTCCAAAAGCCACTTGAACGAATCCGTCTGAGCTTTCACGAGGTCCGGAATCTCGATGAAAGATTCCTTAAACCGGCCGAAATACTTTTTTTCGCGAATCATGTGTGGTGATTTTTATTAAAAAACAATTAACAGACGAAAAAACAACTTTGAAACACTCAAAGCCGCCTTTGTATCCCCGTTAATTATTTGTGAGTCAATGCTAAAAGACTATTTTCCCCGAATAATCCTTCATTTCCCCATATACTCAATCAAGAGTGAAGTTGGATAGAGTATACACGAGACCAAAAAAGAGTCAAGAAAACAAAAACCGCCAATCGTTTTCACAAATTGGCGGCGGCTTCCGAGCATCAAGCTGGTTGAAGCGATAACAGGGATTTCTTATCGAGATAAGGAACGATGATTTTCGGCAAATCGTCCGTCTGTTTCCTCAAAATGTCGAGTATTTCTTGACCCATCATATCCACCACTTCGACCTGCGGACGAACTGTCGACATTTGTTCGTCGGGCCGATCAAGTACCGCGTACAAAAAGTGGCACAAGAATTCGAGCTCGAGTCGGCTCTGTTGAGTTATAAAAAGGAACGGATATTTGGTCTTTGAGTCCACATCGATCAAAACGCCGAAACCTTTCCACCGATAGACGGGTACGGAATGATATTCTCTATTCCAATTTCCTTCTGTTGTCTCGGCCATGAGGGCAAACCTGAATCTCGTTCCCAAAAGAATCACTTCCGCGTTTTTCATGGGTTTTTTCTCCCGATTTAATTGTTCAATGTTTTAGTCCGGATTTCGGGACAACTATATCGAATAATGGTTCTAAAGTAAATCGAGTTTTATAAAAAAGAGCAGAGGGCTTGCACGACGAAAAGTCCGACCATACCGAAAAGCCACGCGAGAAATGTGATAAAAAGGACGCGTTCTTCTCTGCTTTCGACTTCACGCATGTTTCTACCCACCAAAATAAAGCCTGTGTCGGTCTTGGCAACGACGGCCGCGATCCGAACATTGTCTTGCGGTTGCCATGTAAATCTGTCTTCACCTGCCACATCCGTCGGACGAAGATTTCCGCCGCCTGAAGTTCTTACATAATCAAAAACTCCGGCGGGCGGAACGAAAATGACGCTGTTTAACGTACCGGAAGACGAAATTGGATTTCCGTTGTCGTCAAAAATTGTGACGAAAGGCGCGAGACTTTTTGAAATATCAATTGTTGGCAAACTTTGCGGAGAAACATTGTCTTCCGCCATTTGAATTTGGGGGTCGTTCGCCGATTGTCGCAAGTCTTGCTGCGTAAGACCGTACACAAGCAAAGCGAAAAGCGTCAGAAGACATGCGAGGGGCAACCACGCGAGAAAAATTTTCTTCAGCATGCAGGTTTAGGAAAACGTAACGCGCTCAAGACGGGTGTGACGCGAAGATTGATAAATGAGATCAAAGACAATACCTAGGACAGAGACGACCATAAGTGCAAGAGCAAGTTGGACGACCGTGTGCGTGTGCGCGAAGGCGGCGGCGATGAATCCGGACAGACGAGCGAGGTCAATGACGGAGGGCATATTGGCGATGACGTGTGGCACAGAGACGAAAGAGAAAAGTCCGAGTGTCGATATGAAAAGCACGTAGCATTCGATGGCGCGCCGCGATGTCAAGCGGCGCGCCCAAAAAATCGTATTCACTTTTTTCTGCACGTTGTTTGAAATAGTTGTCATAATTTAATAGGTAATTTTCGCGGAAACTTTCTTCAGCGCTGCTTTCGCCCGATGCATTCTCGTTTTGACCGCGCCGACGGATATGTCCTCGGCTTTGGCGATTGCGGCGTAATTTTTCCCGTCTATTACGTATAATCGAAGGATTCGGGCAAAAGTTTCCGGTAATCGGTCGATAAGAGACGTGATATATACCCTGTCGTTTTCCTGCGTCTCGCCGAGCGACTCGTCCGGCGTCACGGCTTCTAGCTCGTCGGTAAAGGCCGTCGAAAATTCTTTGTCTTTCTTGAGTTTCTGATGATAGGCAAAGCAGGTGTTAATCAAAATCTTGTACGCCCATGAGCTCCAGCGCGCGCCCGGTTGCGGTTTGTATTTTCTGCCGTAAAGATACATTTTCACGAAAGCGTCTTGGACGATGTCTTTGGCAAGCTCATCGCTGCGCACGATTATCCGAGCTTTGCGGAGGAATGCTTCTTCGTAACGCTCCACGATAAGCTCAAAAAGCTGCGGTTTCGAAAAAGAAAGCGCGAACAACTCTTCATCGGCCATGTTTTTGAATTCTTCGTTCATATTCGTGTGCGCCGAGACATATGGGTAAAAGAGAGCTGTCCCTCGGTTTCCCGATTTCAAGCTCCCTCGGCTACTCCTTATTATATCTCGACCCTGTCATTATATATAACGAAACTGCCGTGATTAAAGTTTCACTTTTTTCGGTTTTTATTTTTCCATTCATCAATTTTCTTATGATGTCCAGAGAGTAAAATTTTTGGCACGAAATATTTTTTTCCTTTATATACGATCTGCGCCGGTCGCGTGTAAACATCCGAACTCGAGACGCGCGACTCTTCGAGCGACGCGAAATCTCCGAGCACGCCTCGTACCTGCCGCGATATGCAATCAATCATAATCATCGCCGGCAATTCCCCGCCGGTGAGGACGTACGGTCCGACAGAAATTTCCTCGGCTTTGAATATTTTTTTCACCCGCGCGTCGATGCCTTCATATCTGCCGCAAATGAAAACGATGTCGGTAAATTTCTTTGCCGCCGTTTTCGCATACAAAGTGTCAAATTGCTTCCCTGCCGGAGAAAAGAAAACGATTTTCGCACTTGTCCGCCGACGAGGCGGATTGATTTTTTTGAGAGCCGCGGCGATTGCCTTTATTACCGGCTCGCTCTGAAGAACCATTCCCGGACCGCCGCCATAGGGCTTCTGGTCAACTCTTCGCCACGTGCCTTCGGTGTAATCGCGCGGATTGTAAAATTTCACGCTGATTTTTTTGTCCTCGATGGCGCGTTTCAAAATCGATTCGGAGAAGTACGAATCGAAAGCGCCGGGAAACAATGTAACGATATGAAAAGTCATAACATTCAGCTTACTCTTTTTCGCCTTTTGGACAAGAAAAAAACCGCCTGCCCTATTTGGGTGTGGCGGTTTCGATCTTCTTCGGCTCTTCTGGCGGATGATGATAGTCGGAAAGATCCAAATGACCCCCATATATCACGCCACCTCTGTTGTCTCGTGCTAGATTTTCGAGAATAAGCGCCAGAACTAGTCCTTCGGCTATCGTATGTCCGCTCGCGTCCCTCCAATCAAGATAATTATCGTTCACTAGAACCCCCCTAACGAAACCTGTTGTAGATTTGGCGTTAGTTTCGTAACAAAGCAATGCTTCTCCGACGACAAACGGAGGCACTTCGTCTTTATCGACGGCAGACACGGTAACTCTGTCAGACAAACTTCCAACATGAAATTCAATGTTCATCTGTAGTTGAGATTACGCAAGAAAAATAAAATTGCAAACGAAAGCGGCGCGGCACTCCGTGCCGCGCCGCGCCGCTTTTTTTAAAATTTTACAACTTCAAATCGTCTATTGCTTCATCCGCGGTCTTTGCCACGCGTTCCTTCGGCACGCCGCCGGCCGGTTCGTTAATCTTGAGATTGACGCGGGAATTGTTCTTCATACCGACGATGCGGAGGAGCGTCCGAATCGATTTCGCCGTGTTGCCTTCGCGGCCGATAATTTTTCCCATATCGGCGGCGTTGACGTCGAGAGTCAAAAGCACGCCCATTTCGTCCACCGTTCTTTTTATTTTGACGTCACTCGGGTAATCGACGAGAGCTTTGATAAGCGTGTCCAAAAATTGCGCATCCTTTTCCATCATATTTTGTTATTAGGAAATAAAGCGGACCACTGACGGTTTAATAGTAGCAAACTAGGCGGCGGGGGCAACAGGAGCCGCGGCGGCGGCAGGAGCGGCTGTTTCATCCTCTTTTTTCGGCTCTTCTTTCTTTATCGGTGTGCGACGCGGCAAAGCGTTTATCTTCTTGCCGGAAACGATTTTCTTGTCCACGAGAAAATTGTGAACAGTGTCCGAAGTTTTAGCGCCTTTGGAAATCCAATATTTGACACGGTCGGCGGCAATTTCTTTCTTGTCATTTTCGAGGTCGTAGGTGCCGAGGATTTCATGCACGCGTCCGCTCTTGGTGGAATTTTTCGAGTCGGTCAAAACAATACGGAACGTCCGAACGTTTTTCCTTCCGACTCTCTGAAGGCGAATTTTTAACATAGGTCCGTATCCTAACAGAAAGCCAAAAAAGAGTCAAAAACGAACCGCGTGATTACGGCGTCGCCGTGATTTTCGCAGAAACGTAGAACGTGTCGGAGACATTCGCCAAAAACGAAAAATTCGGAATGACGAGATTGAAATCTTTGCGCGAAAGCGTGGTCGAAGCGGTACCAGTGAGCACGCCGTTTGCGACGGCAAAGGTAATGGCGAATGTTTCCGGTTTCGTCACGCCCGAAATAGTCAAAGCGCCGGTCGATGTCGCGCTCCACGAGCCATCGAGGTTTTCAACCGGCACGGAAACCGTTGTTGGCGCAAACGTGACAAATTCGTTTGCGGCTTGGTCGGACTTGAGAATAAATCTTCCTATCGCTCCGTCGCGTTGCGGAGAGTCCGTCTTAAAGGTTCTCGCGTCTATGGTCAAAGTGCCGATATCGAGAGTCAAAGCGCCCGAAGAACTCGTCGCAACGGCGATATCGCCGGTGATTTGATTCGTCGTGCCGACTGGCGTAAACGGCGAGCCGTGGAGAACTTCGTAAATACTAAACTGTGCCGTCGAACCCGTTTGGGAAATGCGATACAAAGTCGAGCTGGCTTCGACATTCCCAATCGGCGTCGCCACCGCGTTTATGTTTTCACTCGGAGCCGCGACGGGACGGAACACATAAAAATAAATGCCGATGATAATAAAAACGATAACGATACACCATATAATTTTTTTCATATGGAAATATCTTATCGTGACTACTGATATTCGACAAACGAAGGCGCCGGATGAAGCGAAAGTATTTGCGCCGGAGTCATGAGTCCTGGGCTAGGCGGCAACGTGTCGTTTTTATAAAATAATTTTATGCCGCTAAACTGTACCGGATCTTCCGTAATGACCAGATTGTAGACTTGGGTTTTTTTCGCCGGAGTGCTCCAGCCATCCATATTCATGAGGATTTCCACTTCGGGCAACGGTTTGATATTTTGCCAATTCGTCACCATATGGTCGGTCCATCGATGAACCAAAAGAATTTTCGGCGGGATATTGTTTTCTTTGACAATATTGGCGAGAAAGTTCGCTACATAATTTATATCCGTCGCGTCGAATGTGCCGTTCACCACGCCGGGCTTTTGACCGGGCTTGAGCGCAAACTCCGGATCGATGGCGAGTTCGACTTCAGGCAACTTAAGATATTGCTCAAGAAGCGGCACTTCCGCTTGTAAGGTGCTCCATGCCACTTGGACATCGAGAAAAACAAGTCCGTGCATTTGGTCGGCGAGAGCAATCGCCTGCTCGATTTGATCGGCGGGCATTCGTGCTCTGTATGTGCCGTCAGGCCCTGGACTGCCTTCAGCCACGACGGCGATGTAATCAAGGGCCGGAATGACAGGAGTCGTCGGGTCGGCGTCTTGCCATGTCGCCGCTACATCCTGCAAATTCGAAATCATCTCTTGCGGAGGATCCGCGCCCAAAACTCCCATGCTGGCGGAATCGAAATTACCGTAATACGCGACAATGCGACTAAAAGGCAGAATCGCACCCGCGTCCGGATACGCCGTCGCAACCGGCCAAAAATGAATCGGTGAAGAAATCGAAGACGTCGTTGCCGTCCACGCCGACGACGTCGCCGAAATGCCTGTGGCGACGGTCGTCGTGCCGAAGCCGGCCAAAGCGACCATTTTTTGGTTGTACGCGAGAATGTCTAGCGCGGGCGCGGGCGGAGTCGAAGAGGCGGAATATTCGACGCCGGCAAAAGAAAAGGCACGTTCGAATCCGGAAATGACATTTGGCGAGGCGATGACGAAAAGAAAACCGACATACACGAAAACGCCGACAATAATCAATATAAAAAAGTTATTGTCGGCGTTTTTGTTTTTTTTACTCATTGTCCCTTACTTTGTCTTGCCCGGTCTCTTGGCTCGGTGCGCGGAGAGCCGCGCGTGTTTTATCGCCATGCGTTTCGAAGTCTTCTTGGACCGAGACGTTTTCGGCCGCGTGTTCATTCTTTTTGCCATGAAACGTTAGGAAAGATGTTTGGAAACGAGCTTGGTCATTTCGAACATGTTGACGACCGCTTTACCGCCGAAAACTTTTTTCAAATTTTCGTCGGCATTGATGTTGCGCTTGTTCTTCGGATCCTGAAGATTGTGACCTTTAATATAGACCCAGAGTTTCTTCACGACTTCCGAACGAGCCATGGGACCGTTGCCGACCACAGCGGCAAGCTCGGGACTCACGTTTAGAGGTTTCATAAACGCGGATGTTTTTTCTGCCATAGTTTTAATTATTTCTTAATTATGAATAAAACACTGCTTGACCATTATAATAAACAATCAAGAAAACTGCGAGGGAGACGTTACCACCTATATATGCACCGCGATGACATAGACGTACAAAGGTCTTTTTTGCATACGGCAAGTATACTATCGGTTAACCGACAGATCTGTTTTGTGACAGCCAGTCAACGATTTTTTTTCGATGCCGGTCAAGACACCACATATCGCCATTAACAAAAAGTTTAGAATTCGCGTCCTTAAACTTTTTTAATAGTGCTGAAGAGGCACGCGGAAAACCCTCGGGCATATTTTTATTAAAAGATTTTAAAAAATCCGAAAGAGGTATTTGCATTTCGTACACTTTGGATTCTCCTACGGGGTTTTTCATTGAAAACAATAATGCCACAAATCAATGAAAAAATCAATTATTTCCCTGACTAACGACGACAACTTCTTATTTCACTTTTTTCTACTTGAATGCAAAAGACAGAAGTACAATAGTTAACGCGTTAAGAATCACCAATGCCAACACCATTTGCCATTTTGCTGGAAAAGGGTTCATTAAAATATAGACCGTGTAGATGATTGCAACAATCGCCGCACCAATAAAATTTCCTCTTATCATATTTTTATAATCGGGGTTAATCAAATAAATTGACTTTCAGCAATTGTACCATTTTTTGGTTCCAGATTCAGAGGGGTCAGTCAAGCTTGCGTCTCTTTCCCATTCTTCCTCACTGAACCGCCGAGGATACACTCACTGAAAACGTTGCCGTACCATTGTTAATTTGCGTGAACATAATGCCATAGTTTGTGGCACCGTATGTTTGGCCGACAGAAAGCGTTTGCGGTGGAATTCGCACGGTAGCGATCATGCAACGAATCTGAGGCGGTGGGTCTGACGGGAACGAATTCCAACATCCGACCGGGGTGATTTGGATCGTGGCCAAAGACGATGAAAGGCTTTGCAAGGCGAAGTAAAAACTTTTATTGCGAACTTCCGCGATACCGCCCTGCTGTAACGATACACTTCCGGGAGCATTCAGCTGATGAATGTTAGAAGTCGTAGGAGTGCCTGTCGGTAAAGATGTTTGTGGGTGGATGAGGAAATACGCACCGCCGCCGACTATGAATACTCCGAGCACGATGAGTATCCACGTCCCGACTTTGCCATATTGATTTTTCATTTCTTCAATCATAGCATTTTGACCTCTCCCAGACTCGAACCGATCGTACAGGTGTCCAAGACTGCTGCGGGACTTGGACCGCGAGTACGCTTATCGGTCGTTACACGACCAGTATCCCAATTGGATTCTTATTTCGCAAGCTCATAAAAATCTCAATCGGGCTTCGATTCCGCGTTACGCTTTTTTAAGAAAGCTACGCCGTCCCGCAGTTTTTATACTGCGTCTAAAAACTGCGGGACTTGGAATCGAACCAAGATACCAGGCTTCAAAGGCCCGTGTCCTACCTTTAGACGATCCCGCAAAATATTTTATTCTTCAAAAACTTCCTTCCAGCAGCCGATTTAAGATACTTCTCGCGGCTTCTAGATTCGGTCAGCGTATCATAAATAGCGTTTACCCGCCTCGCGTCGACGAAGCGTCATTCGCGAGTCGAGGCGGGCGAAAAGAGACGTTGGTCATTTCCCTTTTCGGCTAGCGTTAGAATTGCGAGCTCGAGAGGAAGCTCAGGGAGAGGCGCGCGGGCGATGTGTTCGTGAGCGGAAAGAAAAGCCAGGAGAGTTTCCGCCGTGATATTTTTTCCCGCGGCGATTTTATTGGCGAAAGCGATGTCTTCTTCGGAAAATGTTTTCGAGAAATCGGATTTCGGGTCTATCGAGAGCATGAGGACCGCGCGAAGCTTGATGATGAGAAGTTTTGAAAGCAAAGACATGTCGTTCCCCGTTTCCACGGCGCGCCGAAGCGACTCGAGAGCCTCCGGCCATTTTTTCTCGGCGAGAGCGGAGATGATAGTGTTCACCAATGTCTGCTTCGGCGCGCCCGTCGTCTCTTCTATCATGTCCGCGGTGATTTTCTTACCGGTCGACGAAGCGATGACGCGCTCGAGAATGCCGTAAGCGTCGCGGAAAGAGCCGTCGCCGGCGACGGCGATGAGTTCGGCAGAATTTCCTTCCAAGGTCACGCCTTCGGCTTTTGCCGCCGAAATGACGACGGAGCGGATGATTTCCACGGACGGGCGTTTAAATTCGAAAACCTGACAACGAGAGACGATAGTCTCCGGCAATTTTTGCATTTCCGTCGTCGCGAGGATGAAAACGACGTGCGCGGGCGGCTCTTCCAAAGTTTTGAGAAGCGCGTTGAAAGCTTCTTTGGTAAGCATGTGTGCTTCGTCAACGATATAGACTTTGTATTTCGAATCGAAAGGAAGCGTAAGTACCGCTTCGCGCAAAGCGCGAATGTCGTCGATGCCGCGATTGCTCGCCGCATCTATTTCGTACGTGTCTTTGTCCGTCGTGCCGAGCTCGCGGGCGAATATGCGAGCGATGGACGTCTTGCCCGTGCCGCGACTGCCGGCAAAAAGATACGCGTGGGAAACTTTCCCGGATTTAAGTTCGCCCGAAAGCGTCGTGACTATTGCGTCCTGTCCAATGACTTCCTTGAAAGTTTGCGGACGATATTTTCTGTAAAGCGCGATGTGGACCATAAGAAAAGTATATCAGATTATAAAAAATTTAAATAAAAAAAGCGGCCACCCATGTGGCCGCTTTGAGAATCAGTGAACCGTCGCAAATCTTGCCGCGATATGTCTACGGTGCCGGCGCAAAATCGAACTTCCCTTTATCACCCTAATTTTGAGGTTGGGCAGAGGCGAAGTCCATTCGAAATAACCTCTCGGAAGGTTGTCGTCTTGCGAGCGATATATGACAAAACGGTTGAAATCGTCTCGGCGAGTATACACGCGGTCTTTAATCGTCGCCGGAACCTTGTACAGACGCGGCACATGAACGAGTCTGCCTCCTTTGTTGACGCAAAGGACGTCGAACATCACCGTGACGCCATTACTTATTTCTTCGGAGAGCTCGGCTAAATCTCTGTCAACGGGCTCGCTTGTCGCTTCAATAAACCACGTAACGTTTTCTTTCATAAAGAATTCTCCTGTTGGTTTCCTTTCCGTATCCTACGCCGGAAAAAATAAAAATCAAATAAAAAAAGAGACCCGTCGCACGCGAGGTGGACGGGTCAATTTCATCATTTTCGCAAGCTTGCGGTCGGAAAACGGTGACAAAATCCAGACTAGGTTATACCTTCATCTTCGCATAAATGTCGGCGAGTAGCCGATAGGTGGCGTGGGTTTGGAGTTGTGGCCGCCGGAGCGATCTTATCGGGCGCCGGCGAGGCCGGACGCGGGGTCGATGGTGGCGGTGCCGCCGGAGGTCCTGGAAATCAATGCTCCGGAGGCGCTGGTCGCGTTGTGGTAGTGGTTGTCGGTATTTGAGACGGCAGGCGGGCTGTGTGTGTTCATGGTTTTTTCCTCGTTGGAGCAGCGACGACGAATGTCATCGTCGGAACCTCGATCAACTCAAGGAACTGGTCTCTACTCCGATGAGTAAGTTATCACAACGTAACTTTATTGTCAATAGTTTGGAAATATACTAAATAAAGTGTCAAAAATAGGCCTAATTTAAAAGGTTTTTAGAAAGCGTTTGATTATTATCCCCACTTCCCTCGCGTTCGTCGTTTCCATAAGCTCCACGCGCAGTTCTTTAGCGCCGTCAAAACCATTCACGTATGCTTTGAAATGTTTTTTCATAATGGCGAAATTTTTCTTTTTGCCGAGAAGTTTTTTGAAGAGTTTCGTGTGCTCGACCATGACTTCCAACTTGTCTTTCAGAGTCGGAATCTTTTCCGCGAAAAGCCACGGGTTGCCGAAAATGCCGCGACCTATCATCACGCCGTCGGCGCCGGTCTCTTTGACGCGAGCTTTTGCATCGCTGAGATCTTTCACGTCGCCGTTGCCGATGATGAGCGTATCCGATTTCATTTCATTTCGGAGCTCAACCGCGCGCTTTACGAATTCCCATCGTGCTGGCACAAGCGACAGTTCTTTTCTGGTGCGTGCGTGAACGGTAAGAGCCGCGATGTTTTCTTTCAAAAGTTCCGGGATCCACGTCTCCATTTCCGGCTTGCTCCAGCCAACGCGCGTCTTGACCGACACGGGAATATTTTTTCCGGCGGCGGCAATTCCCTCTTTCGCCGCGGCAATGACGGCACGAGCGATTTTCGGAGTTTTTATGAGCGCTGCGCCGGCGCCTTGTTTCTCAATCGTCCTGTCGGGACAGCCCATATTGATATCGAGTCCGTCGAAGCCGAGTTTCGCCACCAATTTCGCCGCCTCGCGCATTTTCTCCGGATTGGAAGTAAAGAGTTGCGCCACAATCGGACGTTCTTTTTCCGTGTACGAAAGATCGGTGAGTAAATGTTTCCTGCCTTCGGAATGCATCAGTCCGTCGGCGCTGACGAATTCCGTCCACATGACGTCCGGTTTGCCGTATTTCGCGATGATTTGCCTGAAAGCCGCGTCGGTGACATCCGCCATCGGCGCAAGGACAAAGAATGGTCTTTTCAATTCTTTCCAGAAATTATCTTTCATCACCTACTTATAGAATATTTTGTCGGGAAAGCGCAAGTCGAGATACTCGAGAGACGAAATAGTTTCCGCAGTGATACCGTCGGTTTTGTTTTCAAGTAAACGGTCGAGATTGTCCAATGTCTGCGACAAATCCTGCGACGCGTCGACCTTGAGGAACGTGGTACTCGTGCCGACGAAAATATTCTCCGTTCCGTCTTGATTGATGGCGACCGATGAAGCGGAAATGCCGCGCTGCGGCAAATCGTTTACGAATATGAGAAGCGGGACGAATTCGCCGGAAGAAAGAGGCGCCGCGCCGAGCATCGGCGCGGCGCCGTTTTTAAAGACGACAAGTGAGCTCGACGCCGACGAAGCTTTCGCGAAAGCCACGCCGTTTTCGTCAACGTCGACGCACGAACCGGAAAGACACCAGAGAGCCGCGGAAACTTTGTCCGCAAAAGAAACTTCAACTGTCGAGAAAAGTTTTTTGGATACCGAGACTTCCGCCGCGGTGGAAACGGAATCGGCAATTTCTTGCGCAGTTTTCTTCGGCGAAAAGAAAAAAATGTTCGAATGCGGGAAAAAGAAAAATGACTGTCCCGCCAAAAACCTATCAATGATATTTTCAACCGCTATTCTCTCTTCCCCGTTTCCGCCGACGACCGAGATGTCTTTTATTTGGAAAAAATCAAGCGACGAAACGAGAGAAAGTGCGGCGAGAATAAATACGAGCACGGAAAGAGAACCGAAAACGGTCCAAAAAAGTTTCTTGCGCTTACGCGTTTTTATTTTCTCCTGTGTTATGGGAGCTCCTTTCGCCATGGATTACGTACCGATGACCGATTTACCCATATATGGTATTAGGGCTTCCGGAACCTTTATCGAGCCATCGGCCTGCTGGTAGTTTTCGACAATGGCAATGAGCGGCCGGCCGGAGAGTGCTGTGTTGTTGAGAGAATGAACAAATTTCATTTTTCCGTCGTCGTCGCGGTAGCGAATATTGAGCCGGCGCGTTTGAAAATCGTGAAAATAGGATGCCGAGCCAGTTTCTCGGTAGGCGTTTTCTGACGGCAACCAGACTTCGATGTCATACTTTTTGACTTGGCCGAGTCCGAGGTCGCTGCCACAATTGATGACCACGTGGTACGGCAAACCAAGCGCTTCGGTGATTTCCTCGGTGTTGCGCTCTATTTCCTCGTGATGTTTGACGGATGTTTCGTGGTTCGCCTCACAAAGGACAACTTGCTCCCATTTGTAAAATTCATGAACGCGCAAAATACCCTTGATATCTTTTCCGTGCGCACCGGCTTCGCGGCGAAAAGCGTCGGAGAAAGAAATAAATTTAATCGGTAGTTGCTTTTTATCCAAGACTTCATCCATGTGGTAGGCCATCGTCGCCACCTCGGCCGTGCCGGAGAGAAATTCACCGTCTTGGGTTTTATACAAATCCTCCTCACCTTGCGGCAAATAGCCGGTGCCTAAGAAAGCTTCGCGGCGAACAAGAGAAGGCGCAATCATGTGCTTAAAGTCGCCTTTTTTGTAAAAAAAATCGTTGACGAATTGCCAAAGCGCAAACTCGAGCCGCGCCGCATCCCCTGTCAAAAAATACCCTCGGAAGCCGGCCACCTTGGCGCCGCGTTCCAAACTGAGCATCCCCAAATTTTCCAAAAGTTCGACATGATTTTTCGGGGTAAAATCAAATTTAGTCGGCTCGCCCCACTTTTTTATTTCCTTGTTGTCTTTATCGTTGTCGCCCTCCGGCACGGACATATCCGGCACGTTCGGCACGGCAAGCATACGTCTCTGCCATTCTTTCATCACTTCTTTAAGCGTTTCCTCGTCTCTTACCAAAGATTCTTTGACAAATTTCATTGATTCGACGATTGCCGAGCGTTCGGCAGTCGGCGCTTTGGCAATTTTTACACTCGCTTCGTTTTGTTCCGCGCGATGCTTCTCTATGGAAGACATCAGAGCGCGGCGCTTATCGTCCACGGCGATAAGCGCCGCCACGTCGAAATCGATGTGCTTTTTTTTCGCGCCTGCCACGACGATGTCTTTGTTTTCCCTAATAAATTTGATGTCTAACATGTTTCCTATGATACAATATTTCGGCAGTGGACTCCATACACAAACTTTCGGCGGAAAGTTTTCCTCCCTTACTGTCCGAAATCACAGACCCACCGGATAGACTTTTTATCAAAGGCGAATTTCCGCTTGCTGAAAAATATTTGACAGTTGTCGGGACGAGAAAGCCTTCAAGTTACGGTAAAGACGCGGTCAAAACTCTCATCGCCGGCCTCCGCGGTCTTCCCGTGGCAATCGTCTCGGGACTCGCGCTCGGCACGGACGCTCTCGCTCACGAAGCGGCACTTGAAAATAATATTTTGACGGTCGCCGTACCCGGATCCGGACTTTCCGACAAAGTTCTCTATCCCGCCGCGAATCGCGAGCTCGCGAAAAGAATTCTTCAAGCCGGAGGATGCCTCTTGTCGGAATTCGAGCCAAATTTCAAAGCCACCGATTTCAGCTTTCCGCAGAGAAACAGAATTATGGCGGGACTTTCGCACGCGACACTCGTCATTGAAGCTCAAATGAAATCCGGCACACTCATCACATCAAAGTTCGCTACGGAATATAACAGAGATATTTTCGCTGTTCCCGGCTCGATTTTTTCAACATTGTCGGAGGGTCCGCATATGCTCATCCGTCTCGGGGCGACGCCAATCACGACCGGCGAAGAACTCCGGCTCGCACTCGGATTTAAAAACGAAGAAAAGCGGACAAAGAAAATAAACGTTGCTGATTTGTCGAAAGAAGAATTGGTAGTCGTCACACTTCTCTCCTCGCCCTTGCCGCGCGACGAGCTTGTTGACGCTCTCGATATGAGCGTCGCTTCCGCGCAAGCACTCCTAGGCGCAATGGAAATAAAAGAAATTATCACGGAGCAAGGCGGCGAAATGCGTCTCATTTGACAAAAGCCAAAAAGAGCGTAGTTTGTCGAATATGAGCTCTTTTATCCTTCGGTCGGACATCGCATGGTTTTTTACCGTGCTTATCGTTATCGGTCTTGTGGTCACCATCGTTCTGCGCGCTTTTCACCTTCAGTCAAGAAAAATCCAAGACTTTCTCTCCATTGAAGACTGTGTGAGTATCAAAATGACGGACGAGTGTTGTGAAGGCGTCATAGAACAGATCCAGATATACAAGACCCACAAGAAGTTAAAAAACCCGTTTCGTTTAGTTCAAAGGAAAGGTTATCGCTTCGCGAGCAATCGCGAAATAACCCTCCTCAAAAATCAAGCCGGCGTCACCGGTCTCACGGTTCCTGACAAAAACGCGCGGCTACAACCGGGCGAAAGGGTGGCTCTCATAAAGAGAGATCCGGACGCTCGCTGCAAACAACCGTTATGTTCTCCTTTTGTGCCGTCCCCATCCTAGGGGGCGGCATTTTTATTTATCCACCGTTGCGTTTTTTTTATCTATCGTGTAATACTTGCGCAAATGGCAACAGACAAAAAAACTCTCGTCATCGTCGAGTCTCCGGCAAAAGCCAAAACGATAGAAAAATATTTGGGCGCGGGCTTCGAAGTCGTCGCGTCCGTCGGTCACGTGCGTGATTTGCCGAAATCGAACAAAAAGGCCATCGATATCGAGGGCGGCTTTGTTCCCCATTACGAAATATCCAAAGGCAAGGAAAAAATCGTAAGTGAAATCGCTCGTCTGGCAAAAAAATCGAAAGAAGTTCTCCTCGCGACCGACCCCGACCGCGAAGGCGAAGCCATCGCCTGGCACGTCGCCATCGCGACGGGACTCGATCCTGACAAGACGAAACGCGTCGTCTTTCACGAGATTACCAAAAGCGCCGTCGAAGAAGCGATACTTCATCCGCGACCGATAGACGAAAACTTGCGGCGCGCCCAAGAGGCGCGCCGTGTCCTCGACCGTCTCGTCGGCTACGACCTCTCTGGTCTTATTTGGAAAAAAGTCCGCTACGGCCTCTCCGCCGGCCGCGTCCAATCCCCCGCTTTGCGTATCATTATGGAACGCGAACGCGAAATCCGCGCTTTCAAACCGGAAACGTTTTGGACGATAACAGCCGACACGGAAACGAAACAAAAGACGAAACTTCTCTTTACATGTTCGGAAGAACCACGAGAAGAAAAAGAAATGAAAAGAATCGTTGCCGCCGGAGAAAAAAATCCGTGGCATATTGTCGACGTCAAAGAAACCGAAGCCAAACGCAGTCCCTACGCTCCGTTTACGACTTCGACCTTGCAGCAGACAGCGAGTTCGCGACTCGGATTTTCCCCGTCGCGCACGATGTCCGTCGCCCAACGCCTCTACGAAGCCGGTCTCATCACATATATGAGAACGGATTCGGTAAATCTTTCCGACTTTGCACTCGGCGCGGCGGCAAACACGATTACAAAAATGTACGGCGAGGAATTTTTGACCGTTCGCAAATACACGACCAAAAGCAAAAACGCCCAGGAAGCTCACGAAGCCATCCGCCCGACCGACGTTTCGAAAATGAAAGCCGGACACAGTCCCGAACAGCAAAAACTCTACGCTCTCATTTGGCAGCGCACCCTCGCGTCGCAAATGGCCGACGCGAAAATCCTCCGCACACGCGTCACGGCAAACATCAAGGTGGGCGAAACGGGCACTGGCGAGCGCGTAGTCGGAGCGAAGCGCACAAGCGAGTCAGTGCCCGTTTCGCCCGCCGCCATGATTCCCGACTTTGTCGCAAACGGCTCGCAAACTCTCTTTGCCGGCTGGCTTAAGGCAGACCCCGAAGCGAAGGGCGTTGACGTAGAGCTTCCGAAACTTTCGGCAAACGATCTTTTGAAACTCGTAGAAATAAAAACGACGGAAAAACAAACGGAACCTCCCGCGCGCTATACCGAAGCCGGCCTCGTCAAAGAATTGGAAAAACGCGGTATCGGCCGACCTTCGACATACGCGTCTATTATCAAAACGATTCAAGACCGCGAATACGTCGTCAAAGAAGGCAGATCGTTGAAACCAACCGACGTGGGCGACGTCGTCTCGACATTCCTCGAACAAAATTTCGGCCAGTATATAAACGATACCTTTACCGCCGAAATGGAAGACGAACTCGACCTTATCGCCGAGGGAAAAATCAAATACGAAAAAGTCCTCGGTGATTTCTACAAACCTTTTCTCAAAGACGTAAAAGCCAAGGACAAAATGGACAAATTGACGACTCTCGGCGACGCCGACCCGAAACTCAAATGCCCCGTATGCGGCAGTCCGATGATCGTCAAGCTCGGCCGTGGCGGCAAATTCCTTTCGTGTTCACGATATCCCGATTGCAAAGGCATGCTCATGCTTGACGGAGTCGAAATGCCGAAAGATAAAATTATTGGAATATATCCAGAAACCAGCGAAGAAATCACGCTCAAGACAGGCAAGTTTGGTCCGTACGTCCAAGTCGGAGAAAAAACAAAAGAAGTAAAATATCCGAAACGCGCGAGCGTGCCCGCCGACAAAGTCGCGACTCTCACGCTTCCCGAAGCATTGCACTTGCTTTCCCTTCCGCGCATTCTCGGCAAAAATCCCGAAACGGGAAAAGAAATTTCAGCGAACAAGGGCCGTTTTGGTCCCTATATCGTCGAGGACGGCGATTTCCGTTCGCTCAAGACGGACGACGTCTATACGATTACTCTCGAGCGCGCTCTAGAAATTTTGAAAGAACCGAAAAAGAAACGCGGTTTCGCTAGAAAGAAGAAGGAATAAAAAAAACCGCTACGTTTTCACGCAGCGGCAGTAAAATGAAGAGTTGTTCAATGAACAAACGGAGACGCTCGACAGCCAAGATTGCGAACGACGCGTCGGTGCAAAGAACAGCTCTGTCTCTTATCACTTTCTGCTATCAGGCCGATAAGTGACCTGCGATTGGTAACCCTTCAAATTTGAAGGGCGCTTTTTTCCTGACAACTCTGTCTGGTAACCCTCCGAATTCGAAGGGTGATTTCTAGGGAGCTTATTTTACGGCCTGGATCCGCACCCTAGACTGCGAGTGTTTTTGCGATACAGAACAGACGATTGCGCAATGTCTACCAGGGTTCCTTTTCCAGATTATGCGATACGCCAAAGGTCTCTTGGCTTACCGAGAGTGTATCCACGAATCTGTCGCAAAACCACTACCAGAAAGACTATCAAAAATAAACCTGCGCTACAAACTGAAATTTTTCAAAGAATACAAATCATCTGATTCGTCGTCGGCTTTTTTCTCGACAGGCGTGCGGTCATCAAGAGATACGACAGGTGTCTCAGTCGGAATAGGCTCCGACTCGTTTGTGCGCTTCGCTAAGACTACGCTCTCGCCGGAACCTATTCCTCCTTCGACACGAACCGCTTCTTCGGAGGCGGTTTTCGCCTTTGTCATCATATTCAAAATCGAATGTAAATCTTCTTCAGAGAAGAAATCAATCATGATTTTCCCGCCGTCTTTTCTCTGTTCGACGTGGACACGCGTGCCGAGAGCCTGACTTATTTTTTCCTCCATTTCGGCGATTTCCTGGTCGAAAATTTTCTCCGGTCGGCGAGCTCGGTCGACGGCAATGCGTCGCGCCATGAGTTCCGCCTCGCGCACGGTCACGCGCTTGTGGATGATTTCCTTGAACAACACTTCCTGCTCTTCTTTCCTCGTGTCGAGCATAAGAAGCGGTCGTGTGTGACCTTCGGAAATTTTGCCTTCGGAGAGAGCCGAGAGGATTTCTTCCGGCAAAGTCAAGATGCGCAGGGAGTTGCTCACGTATTCGCGGCTCCTACCGATGCGCGCGGCGATTTCCGTGTGCTTCAGTCCAAACTCTTTGGCGAGACGCTCAAACCCGCGAGCTCGGTCAACGGGATTTAAATCTTCGCGTTGAATATTTTCGATAATAGCGAGCTCAAGTTTGAGCCGCGCGTCGTCGGCGTCGGTGCGGATGATTGCCGGCAATGTCGGCACGCCGACAAGCTTTGCCGCGCGAAGTCTGCGCTCGCCGGAAATGAGCTCGTATTCGACGGCAAAGCCGCCTTCTTCCTTCGGCACTTCTTTGCGCGTCACGACGAGCGGTTGGAGGACGCCGTACATTCTGATGGATTCCGCGAGCGTCCGCAGAGCCGCTTCGTCGAATTCGCGACGCGGCTGATACGGGTTCGGTTTTATTTTTTCCGTCTCAATCCAGAAAATCGAGTCACCCATGATGTTGGACATGAAAATATTTTAACATATAATCGAACGTATTCATGCCGGAGTGGTGGAATGGCAGACACGCACGACTCAAAATCGTGTACCGCAAGGTGTGAGGGTTCAAGTCCCTCCTCCGGCACCACACAAAATATATGCTTTACACGCGAAAAGGAGACGACGGTACGACAAAGACTTTTGGCTGCGACCAAAGGATATCGAAGAGTTCCGCCATGGCGGAAGCTTTGGGCTCGCTCGACGAGACGAATTCATATCTTGGCCTCTGTAAAGTCGCGGCGGGCAAATCGAAATTCAAGCTCTGCGATAAGAAATTTTCGGATATTGTCCAAGGTGTTCAGGAAAACCTTTTCATCGTCCAAGCCGAAGTCGCCGGAGCAAAGAAAACGATTTCGGCGGAGAAAATAACGGAAATCGAAACGTTCATAGACGCTGCGGAGAAAGAATTGCCACCGATAAAAACATTTTTCATTTCCGGCGGTACAGAACTCGCGGCGCTTTTCGACGTGGCGCGGACTATTTCCCGCCGAGCGGAACGACGCGTCGTCTTTGTCCGCGACGAGGGTATGGTCAAAATAAGCAAAGATACGGCTTCGTATTTAAATCGCCTTTCTTCCCTTCTCTACGCTCTCGCGCGGCTTACGAATCACAAATCCGAAATCAAAGAAAAAGCGCCGTCATATGAATAAACCTCTTCCGAAAGTAGTCGTCGTCCTTGGAGAGACGGCGACAGGTAAAAGCGACCTGGCTGTAAAGCTTGCACGGAAATTCGGCGGCGAGATAATCTCCGCCGATTCGCGGCAGATCTATCGCGGACTTGATATTGGTTCGGGAAAAATCAAAAAAAACGAGATGAAAGGCGTCAGGCATTACCTCTTGGATATTGCCGACCCGAGAAAGAAAAGATACACGGCCGCGGATTTCGCGTCCGCCGCGAAATCCGCGGCAGCGACCATCCTCTCTCGCGGCAAGCTCCCCATCGTCTGCGGCGGCACTGGATTTTACATAGAAAACTTTCTCCGAGATGGAGGACTTCCCGACGTGCCCCCCAACGATAAGCTCCGCGCGAAATTGAAAAAATTGGGCGCCGAAGTTTTGTTTGCAAAACTTCGGCGCCTCGATCCTATTCGCGCCAAAAATATCGACCCGAGAAATAAAGTCCGCGTCATTCGGGCAATCGAAATCGCCACTGCACTCGGCTATGTTCCGAAACAAAAAACGAAAATCAATTACCGGACGCTTTCAATCGGTCTCACCCTTCCGCCGGAAAAAATAAGAGAGAAAATCCACGCTCGCCTGATGAAAAGGATGCAAGGTGACGCATTGGTCAAAGAAGTCCGCCGTTTACACGAAGAAGGCGTCTGTTACCGTCGCCTCTATGATTTCGGACTCGAATATCGCTACGTCGCTTTGTATATCCAAAAGAAACTTTCGCGGGAGAAAATGCTCTCCGAGCTCGAAAAAGAAATTTATCGCTATGCCAAACGCCAGATGACGTGGTTTAAAAGAGACACCCGCCTCGACTCGCGCGGACGCTCCGTCGACGCGAGGCGGGAAAACGTAAAATGGTTCTCGCCGAAGGAAAACAAACGAATCGAAAAACTCGTCAAAACTTTCATTGACAAAAAATAGCGATAGGAATAGTGTGGAAAACGAAAGGAGTCCCTTATGAAATTATTGTATTTCGCCATATACTGGCTGACAATTCCTGTAACAGCTCCGCTTAGAATCTTCGGATGGAAAGATCCGAGGGAACGTGCTATCGAAAGAGCCAACTATCAAACCGTGCTCAACGGAGGATATGTTGCGGGAATCAGTCACAAGGAAGCAGAAAGAAGGATCGGGAAGCTCACATAAACACGGCCCGCGCACATTGGTGCAGGGCTGTTTTTTTATTTCCCTCGGCCATAGCCTACGGGCGAGGCCTCTTCAAATATTTCTTGCCTTTGATTTTGTCCGGCAAATAACTTTCCTTGTCGTATTTCGTATAACCTTTGTGATAGCCGAGGTCTTTCATAAGTTTCGTCGGAGCGTTTCTTATTTTTAAAGGTATCGGCAAGTTGCCGAGTTTCTTCACGTCGAGAAGCGCTTCAAAATAGGCGTCATACGAACTTCGGTCTTTTGCGGCAAGTGCGAGATACGAAGCGCCGTGAGCGAGATTTATCTGCGCTTCGGGTAGTCCAATCTTTTCCACAGCTTCAAATACCGCATTTGCGACGACGAGTGCCGTCGGAAGGGCAAGTCCGATGTCTTCCGACGCGAACACGACCATTCGACGAGCGATAAATTTCGGGTCTTCCCCGCCAAGGACCATCCGCGCGAGATAATAAAGCGTCGCGTCCACGTCTCCGGCGCGCATACTTTTTATAAATGCCGAAATGGTGTCGTAATGCTCATCGCCTTTCTTGTCGAAACGAATGAAAGTGTGCTCGAAAGCGCTTTTTAAGGTTTCCACCGTGATGTTGCCGTAGACTTGTTTGGTGTTCTCGATTGCCGTGATAGCTATGCGCGCGTCGCCGTTGGCCAAGTTGATAAGCCAGTCGAGAGCTTCTTTCGGCACTTTTATTTTTGTCCGCTCCACGATTTTCTTTATTTCTTTGTCGGAAAGACTGTTTAAAACAAAAACCCGGCAACGAGAAAGCAAAGGCGATATGATTTCAAAACTCGGATTCTCCGTCGTCGCGCCAATGAGTGAGAGCTGTCCGTTTTCGACGAGGGGCAAAAGGAAATCTTGCTGGGCCTTGTTGAAGCGATGTATCTCGTCAAGGAAAAGCAGTTTCGGCCGCGGGTCGAGAAGCGTCGGGTCACTCACGATATTTTTTATGTCGTCTTTGCCGGCGGACACGGCGGAAAGTTCGTAGAGTTTGGCGTTGAGCGCGTGCGCATATATCCTCGCGAGTGTCGTCTTGCCGACTCCCGGCGGTCCCCAGAGAATAAACGAGAAAAGGTGTTTGTCTTTTATCGCCATCCGCAAAGGCCCCTTTGGTCCGACCAAGTGTTCTTGGCCGATAAATTCCTTGAGCGTTTTCGGTCTTATCTTTGATGCGAGAGGTTCCATAATTTAATTATACGCCTCAAATAAAAAAATATTTGAAAAATGCCAATAAAAAGGGCGCCCCAAATGTCAGGGCGCCGAATTTATGAAAAAACTACTTACCGGATTTGTCCGGGACTTCACGTTCGTCGCGGCTGCCGAGCTTGGTCATCATTTCGTAATAGCCTTCGAAATATCCGTCGCGGTGAGCGCCGCGACGGATAAAGACGTAAGCGGAACAAAAAATCATCAGAAGTCCCACGAGCACGAGAAATTTGTTCTGAAAATAGAGGACCACGAAGATGCCGGCGATAGCAATAAGCGCGAGACCGAGAGGGCTCATACCGCCGACGCTTTTGCTGACCGTCTTGTATTGGTCCTGCAATTTGTTCATTTCTTCTTTCGTCGCGTTCTTTATCTTCTTTACGTCTTTTTTCTTGATTTCCATAAAATATTTTAAATAGTAATGTCTCCAACTTCCATTATACACCGTTTCAAAGATGTTTCCATTACAAAACCTCTTCCTACGGATTGACCGAGTTGCGCACGATTTCGACGGCGTCCGTCTCACTCATACCGCGTTCTTCCATCATCTTTTTGACTTCCGCCGCGTCGTCTTCGTCGAGGTCGTTTCGCTCCATTATTTCTTTGACCTCTTCATCCATCTCGTCGTCTTCCCTGTCTGCTCTAAGATCGCTCATATATTTTATTATTAGGTATTGCAAGTATATCCTATAAATAGAAAAATTATCCGAAAAATGTTACTCTCAAAACGTAGGGTGATTAGTTAAGTGGCATAACTGCGGTCTCCAAAACCGCTGTCGGGGGTTCGATTCCCTCATCACCCGCAAAATAAAAGCCGGGCGCGCAGACGCCCGGCGGACTGTCAGTGGTGATGACTTCGGCGAGGAGCTTCGGTGTAGTCCCCGTCTCTCCATTCGCATTCCCAGTGATGCTTCCTCTTGGCAATTCTTTCAAGTTCTTCCATTTCGATGAGGATTTTCAAAAGGAACCTGAATTCCGGATTTGAATCGCCCGAAATGCTTTGGCTTCGAGTAAGACCGCACTGCACTCCGAAATCGACGCAGAGGAATTCGGGCACCCAAAAACCTTTGCCCGACTCCCAACTATAATCTTCTTTTTCGAGAATCGGCATGTGCGAGAAAAACTTTATCCGGAGTATCGGACAGACGAACCGTTCTTTCGGCGGCTCGGGAGAAAAATCCTCGGGTGAGGCGTTCTCCCTGCACACAAAGAGCTCCGTCCGATGATCCCTGCCGTTCGAATCGATAAAATCCCTGAGAACAAGCGTGTGCGGATATTCCGCGCGCGGGTCCTTGTGATATGCGTATCCGACGGCTACGTGGTGCATTCCGGCGAAACTTTCGAACGACTGAAACTGCCGTTGCGTATCGGAAAGACAGAACTCCCCGAAAAGCGCGCCGGGAATCTCGCGCAGAGACGTCACTTTTTTCATAGAGCTTGTGTTTGAAGGTTGAGGTGGAATTTCCTTCAATATGCTACATTCGCCCGTTTGAAAAGTAAAGAAAAACCGCCCGAGGCGGTTTTTCTTATTATTTCTTCGATTCCTTGAAAACCACGCGCTTGCGGAGTTTTTTCGAATACTTTTTGAGCTCGATTTTGCGTTCGACTTTCTTCTTGTTCTTGCGCGTGTAATACACCTCGCCCGTCGATTTGCTTCTTAAAATGATGAGTTGGTCTTGTGACATATATGTGAGTTGAGTTTTTAGGTTAGCACAGGATAAATTATTTGTAAATTCTCGGGATGGCGGCATTGATTCTCGTGACGATTTCGTAATTTATCGTGCCGGCCTTCTCCGCGAATTCCTCGGCACTGACTTCTTCTTTACCTTGTCTGCCAATGACAACGACTTCGTCTCCTTGCTCTGCGTCTTTTATGCCGGTGACATCAATGACGACCATATCCATCGAGACGCGACCGATAATTTTAGCCCGTTTGCCGCGGACGAGAAATTCTCCCTTACTCGAAAGCGAGCGCGGGATTCCGTGCCAATATCCGAGAGGTACGACGGCAAGCATTGAGTCGCGAGACAACTTTTCCGTGAGATCGTAGCCAACGCGCTCAAGAGCTTTCACCTTTTTTACTTCCGTGATGACGCTTTTCCACGTAAGAACCGGGACAAGTTTCGTCTTCGGCGCCACTTCCTTTATTTCGTTTGACGGCCAGAGACCATAGAGAGAAATTCCGCCGCGCACCATATCGAAATGAAATTCCTTGCTGAAAAATATTCCCGATGTCGCCGACGAGTGAACTATCGGATGGATGCCGACCATAGAAAAAATATTGCGCCATTTTTGGAGCTCGCGAATCTGCATCCGCGAGTAGCTTTCGTATTTTGGCGTTTCCATCGCCGCAAAATGGGTATAGAGACCTTCGATTATTATTTCCCTACCGGCTTTGTGAATTTCTTTGAAAACTTCTTCCACATCACTGTCTTGGAACCCTTGGCGATGAAGTCCTGTGTCGATTTTGATATGAAGCTTGAGAGCTAAGCGCGGCAGGGTGCCATTTTTTCGCTTGTGCGCTTCGCTCCGACTTACGCGCTCAAAAACGGCACCCTGCCGCGCCACCGCTTGCAATGATTCCAAACTCGAAATCGTAACGGAAATGTTTCTTTTCGCGCACTGCGCAAAATTCGCCGGGAAAACATATCCGAGAACTAGGATTGGCTCTTTGATACCGACATTTCGGAGTTCCATCGCCTCCTCAAACGAATCAACGCCAAAAAAATCCACGCCCGATTTTTTACTCTCTTTCGCATACTCTACGATGCCGTGACCGTAGGCATTTGATTTCACTACCGCCAAGAACTTGGTTTTGGGTGCGATAAAACTCTTAAGCCGCGCGATATTTTTCGCAATGGCATCTTTGTCTATTTCCACCCATGTGCGGAGGTTTTTTGTCTTTAACATTTGTGCGCAAGGAGGGATTCGAACCCCCGTAGACGTATAGTCGGGTGATTTACAGTCACCTGCAATTGACCACTCTGCCACTTGCGCGCAAGAGTAATCTAGCAGATTTTTTCTTATTTTTCTACCTTCTCTTCTTCTTTTTTGATAGCGTGAGTTTTTATGGGCGACTTCTTTCCTTTTTTGTTGTCGAAGACGAATTCGGTGCCTTTCATTGAGACAGAAATGGTGCCGCCGCGATTGAGTCCTTGGGTAAGCATAAAGTTTGCCACGGGCGTGAGAATCTTGTCTTGGATGAGGCGTTTGAGCGGTCGCGCGCCATATTGCGGATTGTAACCTTCCTTGGCGATGTAATCGTAAACTTCGCTCGAAAGGTCGAGAGCGATATCTTTCTCGGCGAGACGTTTGACCACGAGTCCGACTTGCATCGTAACGATATTTTTGACCGCCTCGGGCGAAAGGACGTCGAAGATGATGATGTGGTCGAGGCGGTTGAGGAATTCGGGACGGAAATAATCGCGCAGCGACTCCGTGACTTTTGTTTTGACGTCTTCGTATTTGGATTTTTCTCCCGGCGCGGCGGAAAAGCCGATGGATTGCATGCGGTCGATGTATTGGGCGCCGATGTTTGAAGTCAAAACGATAATCGTGTTTTTGAAATTGACGACGCGGCCTTTGGCGTCGGTCAGGCGGCCGTTGTCGAGAACTTGGAGGAGAATGTTAAAGACTTCCGGGTGGGCTTTTTCGATTTCGTCGAAAAGAATCACGGCGTACGGGCGATGACGCACCGTTTCGGTAAGCGAGCCGCCTTCTTCGTGACCGACGTATCCCGGTGGCGCGCCAATGAGTTTGCTTACGCTGTGACGCTCCATAAATTCCGACATATCGACGCGAATGAGCGCCTTGTCGTCGTCAAACATAAACTCCGCAAGAGCTTTGGTCAGTTCGGTCTTGCCCACGCCCGTCGGTCCGAGGAAAAGAAACGAGCCTATGGGACGATTTGGGTCGGCAATGCCGGCGCGAGCGCGGCGGACGGTGTCGGCGATTTTCTTCACGGCTTCGTCTTGGCCGATGACGCGCTTATTGAGTTCGGCTTCCATGCGGACGAGTTTCGCCGCTTCTTCTTCGAGCATCCTCGAGACCGGCACGCCGGTCCATCGCGACACGACTGTCGCGATATCTTCTTCGGTGATTTCCTCTTTCAAAATCCTACGTGAGGTCTGAAGGCGCTTCATTTTTTTCGCCTTGAGTTCCAAATCTTTTTCAAGCGCGGGAATCTTGCCGTAGCGAATTTCCGCGGCTTTTGAAAGGTCGGCGCGGATTTCCGCCTGCTCGGCTTCCCTTTTGAGCGATTCGAGTTCTTTCTTTATGCCTTTTATGTCAATCAAGAGTTCTTTTTCATTTTTCCATTTGAGTTCGAGCTCGCTCGTTTTTTCGCGAAATTCGGCGACTTCTTTCTCGATTTCTTTGATGCGCAATTTCGCCGTTTTCCCCGCGTCGGTGTCGGCTTCTTTCTTCAAAGCTTCTTTTTCTATTTCAAGGCGCATTATTTTTCTGTCGGTCTCCTGGAGAATCGGGGGCTTGGATTCGAGGGAAATCTTGAGAGCCGACGCCGCCTCGTCGATGAGGTCGACGGTCTTGTCGGGCAAAAATCTGTCGGTGATGTAACGCGAAGAAAGATTAACGGCGGAAAGTATGGCGTCGTCGGTGATACGCACGCCGTGATAAAGTTCGTATTTTTCTTTGAGACCGCGCAGTATTGCGATAGCGTCTTCAGTCGATGGCTCGGAGACAAAGACCGGCTGGAAACGGCGCGTCAAAGCCGGATCTTTTTCGATATGTTTTTGGTATTCCTTTATGGTCGTCGCCCCGATGGCGCGGAGTTCGCCGCGAGCAAGGGCTGGTTTTAACATATTTGAAGCATCGAGAGAACCTTCGGCCGCACCGGCGCCGACGATGGTGTGGATTTCGTCTATGAAAAGAATGATAGAACCTTCGGCGCGTTCGATTTCCTTCATGATGTTTTTCAAACGCTCTTCAAATTCGCCACGGTATTTCGTGCCGGCGATGAGAAGTCCGAGGTCAAGCATAATGAGCTCTTTGTCTTTAAGCGATTCCGGCACGTCACCGACCGCCATTCTGATGGCGAGCCCCTCGACGATGGCGGTCTTGCCCACGCCGGCTTCACCGATAAGAATCGGATTGTTTTTCGTTCGGCGAGAAAGAATTTGGATGATACGCGTGATTTCGACGTCGCGGCCGATGACCGGATCGAGCTTATTGTCGTGCGCCATTTTGGTCAAGCTCTTGGTGTATTTGGAAAGATATTTGTATTTTTTCGTCTCCGTTTGTCCCGCGTTTTTCTGCGAGCGGATTTCCGAAAGGACGCGAATGACGGCGCCTCGATCTATTTTAAATTTAGCGAGAATGTCCTTGGCGGCGCTCGGAATTTCGAGGAGAGCGATAAGTAAATGTTCCGTCGAGATAAATTCGTCCTTGAGCGAAAGCGCCACCTTTGCCGAATGCTCCAAAGTCTGCGCGAGGTCCGGCGTTAAATAAAGTTGGTACGACGGCGAAATAGTCGACGCCGATGGCGTGCCTTCCAAGGATTCCAAAATCGAATCGGTTAAAAGCATCGTGTCGACTTCAAGCCTGTCGAGAATCGAGATGACGATGCTTTCTTCCTGAAGCAAGAGTGCCGAAAGCAGATGAAGCGGAGAGACGTGCGACTGACCGCGTTCGACCGCGACTTCGTGAGCGCGGCGGATGGCTTCTTTTGCCTTTGTCGTGAAATGAGTGAATGGAGGCATGGATTCTATACGAAATTACTTACGGCTGTTGGTTCACTAAAGCGACGCCGTATTTTGCCGGCACGAATCCGTCGGCGACCGCCGAACCCGTCTTGAAACCGACGATGTTTCCGGACAAGTCGACGAGTATCGCGTTTGAAAGCAAGTCTTCATCGGAAATGTTCGCCTGAATGTTCGTTACCGTCTCGGCACTCGACGTGGCGGAGAGCGCGACGGAAGAGAGACTCGAAATGATGCCTGTCGAAATAAAAGGGCTTTGCTCTCCGCCGATAGCGATGACCGTCTGGCCAAGCTTTACGCCGTCGGAATCGGTAAACGTCGCTCCGGTGTACGCTTTCGCCTGCGCGAGGTCGGTGCTTTGCTGCGCGGAGAAAATTGAAAGATTCGTCGACGGATCGCCGCCGACGAGAGAAAGTTTTATGATATTGCCGCCTTCAAGATGTCCTTCAAAACGGATTTGGTCGGTTGTGAATATGTCGCCGACAACGTACGCATTGAGGGACGTTGACGTCGTGGCGATGACGCCGAAGCCGGCGAAACGAGACATACCGGACGGGTCGTATGAATAGATGCGGATAATCGACTGCGACGCCTTGGCGATGGCGGCAATCGTCGCATCGTCTTCCTTGACAATGGTCGTGACTTCCGCCACGGCGGCGCCGTTTGCCGCCGGCGCAACTTTTTCCACCGTCGTCTGAACGACGCGTTCGATGGTCTGCGTCACGGGTGGCGGCGCTTGATTCATCAAAGAAACCGTGACTATACCCGTCGCCGTCGAAGCGACGAACGACACGAGAAGGGCGACGAGAATGATCTGATGTTTGTTGAGATTATTGAGATCCATAGCTGCAACTATAAAACATTTATGTATTTTTAGCAACAGCAACGTTTTTGGTGAGGGTTTGCTTCAATTTTTCGAGATTCTTCACGACTATAAGTATATCACGCTTGGTGTTTTGCGCGCCGAAAGTGAAACGCAAAGTCGTTTTTGCCCGCCAAGGATTCATCGGCTCGAGAGTTTTGACGACGTAGGATTCCTCTTCTCCGATTAAACACGAGCTCTTCGTCGAGCAGGCGATTCCCAAAGCATCGAGAGAGATGACGGCAAACTCGGCGTCGGTAATCCACGGGAAAGAAAAGTTGGCGTTGTTCTGAAGTCTTTTCTCCCGTGAGCCGTTTAAAACCGCTTCAGGAAACCGCCTCTCTGTCTCCAATATAAAGTAGTCGCGAAGAAGTTTCATCCGCGCGGAAAATTTCTCGCGGTTCTTGACGGCTGCGGAAAGAGCGCAAGCCATTCCCGCGATTCCCGAAAGATTTTCCGTTGTCGGCCGCAAACCTTTTTCCTGTCCGCCACCGAAAAGAATCGGCCTAATTTTCGTGCCGTTTTTTACGAAAAGGATTCCGACGCCGCGCGGTCCGTAAATCTTGTGGCCGTCGAGAGATATGAGGTCGGCGCGCATATTCTCGCGAACGAGAGAAAGAAAAAGTGGGGCTTGGCAGGCATCGACGTGGAAAATCGGAGTGCTTCCCTTTTCTTTTTTCGTCGCGCGAATCATTTCGCCGATTTCGTGAATCGGCTGTATCGTCCCTATTTCATTGTTGGCGTACATCACGGAAACCAAAACCGTTTCGGAATTTATTTTTCTTTTTATCGACTCGACGGAGACGATCCCTTCGGAATTTACTTCCGCGAAATCGACCTTCACGCCGCGCCTTTGGTATTCTCGTACGCACTCGAGAATCGACGAATGCTCGATCGGCGTCGTGATGACGTGAATTTTATCGTAAGGAATCCCTTGCGCGTGTCTAGCTTCAATCGTCCCGGCGATTGCGAGGTTGTTCGATGCGGTGCCGCCGGAAGTGAAATAGATTTCTTCTTTGCGAACTTCCAAGGCGGAGGCGATTTCCACGCGCGCGACTTCCAAAATTCTCTTTGCCTCCAAACCTTCTTTATATATGGCGGAGGGGTTGCCAAGCCGTGCGGCTCCGTGCATAACGTAAAGCACCTCTTTCGATAAAGGTGCTGTGGAAGCGTAGTCCGCGAATACTCTTTTATTAAACATCCACTAAAATTACTCTACATTTTAAGTTTCTGCAAACAAAAAACATTTGCGAAATCGCGCGGAAAAAGCTATATTGTTCAAATGCCTTTTAGCACAAACACTCTCGTCGTCATCCTTCTCGTTTTGATGCTCATCGTCACCCTCGACGCGTTTCTGCTCCGGAGGAAGCTTCGAAAAATAATGCGATACAAGACGGGAAATTTGGGCGATTCGATTGTTTCCCTCGACAAAGACGTCAAATCGCTAGAGCACTTCCAAAACGAATCAGAAAAATATTTCGAGAGCGTCGAGAAACGCTTGAGGCGCAGTGTCCAAGGACTTCACACCGTCCGCTTTAATGCGTTTAAAGGCACGGGCGAAGGCGGCAACCAGAGCTTTGCCTCGGCTCTTATCGACGAGAACGGTGACGGCGTCATCGTTTCGAGTATGTATTCGCGAGACAGAGTGAGTATCTTCTCAAAGCCGATTGCCCACTTCTCTTCGCAATACGAATTGTCCGAAGAAGAGGGCGAAGCTCTGGAAAGAGCCAGAGACAAAGTCAGCGCATAACCGTGAACACGAACTTTTTTACAAAACATTCCCATGCCGAAATCCGCAAACAAAACGGAAAAGAATCCATCCTTTATCGAACGACCTCCCGTCGTGGCGGTTTTGGGGCATATCGACCACGGTAAATCCACCCTTCTCGACTATATTCGAAAGACAAACATCGTCGATTCCGAAGTCGGCGGTATCACGCAGAAAATTTCCACCTACGAAATAGAACACGCAGGCAAAAAGATAACTTTCATCGACACGCCGGGACACGAAGCGTTTCAAGAAATGAGAAAACGCGGGAGTCGCGTCGCCGACCTCGCTATCCTCGTGGTCAGTGCCGAAGACGGCGTCAAACCGCAAACCGTCGAAGCCTACAAAGCCATCGAGGAATCAAAGACGCCGTTCATCGTCGCAATAAACAAAATCGATAAACCAAACGCCGACATTGACCGGACAAAAGTCAGCCTTGCCGAAGCCGGCATTTATCTCGAAGGATATGGCGGCACTGTTTCCTTCGCCACCGTATCGGCAAAAACCGGCGAAGGCGTACCAGCGCTTCTCGACCTCGTTTTGCTTTCCACCGAAATCCTCGACCTCAAAGGCGACAGTGGCGCAAAAGCGTCCGGCTTCGTCGTCGAAAGTTCGCGCGGAGAGAAAAAAGGCGTCACGGCAACACTCATCATAAAAAACGGCACACTTAAAAGCGGCACGACCATTGTCGCCGGCGACGCTTTGGTACCCGCGCGCATCATCGAGGATTCGCGAGGAAAGAAAATCACGGAAGCGACGTTCTCGGCGCCCGTCATCGTCTCCGGTTGGACGAAAGCTCCGACGGTCGGCGCCGAGTTTCAAACTTTTGAAAAGAAAAAGGATGCCGAGGAATATACGGAAAACTTCGCTCTAAAACAAAAGGCCGCGGGAGCAAAATCTGTTTCCGAGAACGAGCCCGCAGCGCCTTTGGCGCGTGAGGGGGCGAGCAAAGCGAGCATCTCGCAGGAAACAGATTTTGCTCCCGCGACCGTCGTCTTCCCCATTCTCATCAAAGCCGACGTCGCCGGAAGTCTCGAAGCTATCGAATACGAAATAAAAAAAATAAAAAACGACCGAGTGACGTTCAAGATTCTCGGAGCATCGATAGGTACCGTCAACGAATCCGACGTCAAATTCGCCGGCTCGGCAAAGGACGCAGTCATCGTCGGATTCAATGTGGGAAGCGACGCCTCGGCAAAAGTCGCGGCGGAGCGCCTCGGCGTGCACGTGATGATGTTCGACATTATTTACAAACTCTCGGAGTGGCTCGCGGAAGAATCGACGAAACGCACGCCGAAAGTGACGACGGAAGAAATCGCCGGCTCGGCGAAAATAATGCGCTTCTTTTCCAAAACCAAAGACCGTCAAATCGTCGGCGGAAAAGTCTTGTCCGGAGAAGTCCACGTCGGTCACGAAATAAAAATCATGCGAAACAACGTCGAAATCAAACGAGGCATGATTCGCGGACTCGAACAGGCGAAGAAAAAGACCGACTCGGTCGCCGTCGGCTTTGAGTTCGGCGCGATGATAGAGTCGGCGCTCGACCTTGCTCCGGGCGACAGTATTGAAGACGTTATCTACGTTGAAAAATGATAGACCCGAAAAAACACGGCCGCTTCGAAGAAATAATCCACGCGCTCGCGGCACAGTTTGTCTTGACCGAGTCCGCCGGTGACGGACTCATTACCATTACCAAAGTCGAAGCGGCGGGCAAAGGCGACACGGCGAAAATATTCGTCAGCGTCTTCCCGGAAGAAAGTGAAGAGAAAGCTCTCGGATTTTTGAAGCGCAAACGAAGCGAATTTCGCGAATTCGTCGGCGACCATTCGAAATTATTTCGCATTCCTTTCTTCGATTTCGAAATCGACAAAGGCGAGAAGAATCGTCAGCGGGTTGAAGAAGCGTCGAAAAACAATTAACATAGGGAGCGGCCACGTAGAAAAGTGGTAATTCGGAGATCTGCAAAATCTCTATGCGGGAGTTCGATTCTCCCCGTGGCCTCCGTGAACTTTTAAATGCCCGGGTGGCGGAATTGGTATACGCGCACGACTTAAAATCGTGTCTCGAAAGAGGTGTGGGTTCGATGCCCACCCCGGGCATAAATTAGATATCAAGGATTTGCATTTATATATTTCATCGTAATCGGTCCGAAAATCCCAACGGCCGATATTCCGTGAGCTTTTTGAAATTTCATAAGCGCGGATCTGGTCAATATTCCAAAAAACGTTGTTTCGTGTCCCAAAGAACCATTGCCGACGGAAGCAAGTTTAAACCCATGTGTGTTCAAATAAATCTGTAATGCTTTAACGTCATTACCAATGGAACCAGACGCGAGATATCTTTTGAAACTTATCGCGGACGATTTATAACTGGTCGTCGTCGATTGATTGTTTACAGAAAGAGTTGTAATTGGTTTATATGTAACACTTCTGCCTCCGCCATACAAATGTACAGGTATTGATATTGAAGCAGAGGGAGTGATGGTGACAGCTGGGCAAATCAGCGATGGAACACCAATGAAACAGCCTCCATTTACCATGGAAAAAGTCGTGTATGTAGGACTTTCCGGATTTATGTCATAGTTAGCTCCTGAAACATCTACTTTTGCCCCCTTAGCCAATACCGTCCACGGACCATCAGTGACAAAATCTCGGGTTGTTATAAGGGCGGAAGTATATTGACGAGTTTTCGTTCCACTGACCTCACCAGAATTTTCGGAAAAATCACCGTTGAAAGTTGCATTCTGACCGACAAGGCTTTCGTTATAACTTGAATCATTGAAATAGGCGTTCCCAGTTACTTCACCGTTATTAAAGCTCAAACTGTTGAAAGTAGCGTCTTCATCGACAACGTCGTCGTTAAAACTTGAATCATTAAAAGAGGCATTTCCAGTTACTTCACCTTCGTTTGAACTTAAACCGTTGAATATCCATGAAGTAATTGGCGCATTGTCTACTCCCACATTACTGCCGGCTGTTCCATACCCCCATTGCCCTCCATCTGGTATGTTTATAACGTTACCGACGGCATCCGTGAACTTGGCCGTGCCGGTTACGATACCTTCATTAATGCTCAAGCCACCGAAAGTCGCGTCTTCGTCTACGGTGTTGTAGTTAAAACTTGAATCGTTGAAGTAAGCGTCTCCAACCACTTCATCTTGATTGGAACTCGAATTGTTGAAATAAGCATTTCCGGCTATTTTACCTTGGTTAGAACTTGAATCGTTGAAGTAAGCGTCTCCATCAACGGTGCCTGGATTAAAAGTATTAAAATTAAAACTATTAAAACTTGAGTCGTTGAAAAAGGCGTTTCCGGTGACTTCACCTTGGTTAGAACTCGAATCGTTGAAAGTAACATTTCCGGTAACGTTGCCGTCGCTTATGCTCGAACCGTCGAAAGTAGTGGAAGCGGTGACACTGACAGTTGGAGACCGCCCGCTGTTGCTTGTGAAAGTAATACCCGTAGCCGAAGCATCAATATTTTTTGGGACAACCCAGATGTCCAAGTCAACATTGGGGCCCGTCCCCGAGATACCGATGGTTACTGTATCGTCTTGATTTGTCGGTAAAGAGCTTGCTTGCGAAGTGTGTTCGGCATCATTCCACCAGTTGCCCTGAAGAGTCGTCCACTGCGCATCAACGCCGTTCTTAAACCAATAAAGAACTGGTGTACTCACGGAGTACGTTAATACCGACGGGTCTGTTAATTCCCCATTATTCGTAGGAGTGAGAGTTATATCGCCGCCGACGGTCGGAGTAATGGTAAAAGTCTGAGCATCGCTAGAGTTCGAGAATGTCAAAAGAACGGGAGCAATTCCCGTTGAGCCCGGTCCAGAAGGCGTGATGGTGATTGTTCCGGTATATGTGCTGTCCGGAGTGACCGTGAAAGCCGTGGATGTGTCACCCGTAAATCCTAGTGAGGGACCGGTAAAAGTGAAGTCAGTCGCCGAGAAGGTATTGGACACAAATGTGTATTTATGCAAGGTCGTAGCCGCTGCCACATAAATATCTTCCCCGAGAACGGTTATTTCCGGGCCGCCGTCAATCGTAGAATTGTGACCTGTTTCATCGGTAAGAATCGGATTACCATGTCCGGATATATCGTAGGTCTGAAGCAACCAGGCGCTGTCCGTTATTAAAGCGAGATTTCCAAATATCTTTATCCCACTATTATTATCCGCTCCTCCATAAGTTGCTGTAGCCCCTACTTGGATAGGATTATACGGGTCGGAAATGTCCCATACCCGAAGATAGCCTCCCGTGTGATCGAAATTGTAATCGTCGAGAGTATATAAGTAATTACCAGACACCTCGTTGCTGAAAGGTCCGTTGGCCGGCGACACTGTCGCCGTTCCGGCTAGTGTCGGCACCCCTGTATCCGATATAGCATATGATGCGATTGTGGCTTCGCCCGCGACATCCTCATTTATCCAATAGTATCCATTTGAGAACACTCCACCCACAGGTGACGTAAAAGTATCCGCGGACGCCACAAACGAAGGAGATAGAGGATTGGAAATATCATACACCTGCACTTGGTCAAGACTGAAATTGGTCACTATCAAAAAATTATTTTCTATGTCCATGCCTTCTATCCAACCGCCTACATTGTATGTCTTCGAAAGAGCCGGCAAAGCCGGATTTGTTATATCAAATACTTGGAATTGATTGGAGTTGACTGCCTCTCCCGCATAGAGATAATTACCCACTATCTTTACCTGTTCTAGATCATTACCGACAGATACTGAATTTACGAGTGTGGGAGTATCGCCTGAGACATCATAGACCTTAATAAATCCACCCGCCGGGATATATACGTAATTCCCACCGGAGGCGATCGCGGTAATATAGCCTGGGCTATCGTCCGCTTCTCCCAATTCGGAGATGGATTGCGAACTCCCCGATGCCATGACGATCGCCGGAGAAAAAACTACAAGAAAAGTAATGACAACAAATATGATTGTCAGTAGACATGGTTTAATCTTGAGTGATAGAAACATTCAAAAAAAATAAATTGACAAAAAAATTATACCATGAATATTTAAAATTAAAAACATTCCGCTTTCTCTTTTTATTTTTTCATGTTATTTTTGTTTTTATACCGCCCGTAGCTGTTTTGGTAGGTATACAGCGAAAATTGTAAATTAAATATATCCGCCCGCAGCTGTTTTGGTAGGTATACAGCGAAAATTGTAAATTAAATATATCCGCCCGTAGCTCAGTTGGTAGAGCAGTCGCCTCTTAAGCGAACGGTCGTTGGTTCGATTCCAACCGGGCGGACATGATAGAAAAATATGAACTGCTTCATATTTTTCGATACATGCCCGAGACGGAGCCATATTTTTTGTTTCAAAAAATGGCGAGTCGGGGTCGCGGAATTCGTGAGCGACGGCGAGCGAATATCCGTGACGACAAGAAGTGTTAATATTTGATTATGCCGGGGTGGTGAAATGGCAGACACACTAGCCTTAGGAGCTAGCGCCGCAAGGCATGGAGGTTCAAGTCCTCTCCCCGGCACATTTGACAAGTTGTGTGAATTCTGATATACTGAAAGACACATTCGGAAATAAATCCGAGTGTGAAAAGAAAAGGCTCTTTACATGAATACGAAAATAATTGTGGTTGAGGACATTGATGAAATCCGAACGTTGCTCAAGATGCTTTTGACCAGCAAAGGATTCGAAGTCATCGAAGCGGCTGACGGACTCCAAGGTCTCGATGCCTTCAGAAACAACAAGGATGCAGTCCTCGTTATGAGCGACGTCAGTATGCCAGAGATGACGGGAGACAGGCTCATAGAGATAATCAAAAACGAGCAACCCGACATGAAAATCATCTTGATGTCATCCGACGAAAAGGAGTCTGCCAATCCCAACGCGAGCAGGTTTATGTCAAAACCATTTACCGCAAGCGAGCTCTTCGCCGTCCTCAGTGACCTAAAAATCCACTGACACGACGATCTACTCAAGCC
>Ga0265338_10001192_pt1 | contig 42948 bp, 30 predicted proteins | sample 42126metaG_FD_193579 | JGI IMG/M metagenome (GOLD analysis project Ga0265338, IMG submission 193579) | Rhizosphere microbial communities from Carex aquatilis grown in University of Washington, Seatle, WA, United States - 4-21-26 metaG | ecosystem: Host-associated > Plants > Roots > Rhizosphere... | reverse complement strand
CCAGCGCCGCGGTCAGCTCCAGAACATCGACGACCTCGTCGCAGCTCGCGCCCTCGACGGCGCGCGTGTCGGGCGGCGCCTGCTCGCGGCTGAGGCGCAGCTCGCCCACGACGCGATCTCCGTTGCGCGTGAGGTGGACCTGGATGCGAACCGGCGGCGCTGCGTCGGTCGCCGCCGTCCGCTCGAGTCGCAGAGCGACGCCGCGCCGGAAAGCGTCGGCGCTGGAGCAGCCGGCCGGCGCGTCGAAGTCGACGCGCATCATCGGCACGCGCGCCGCGCCGGTCGCCGGCGACGCCGCGCCAGCTCCGGTCGCGAGCAACGCCAGGAGCGAGATGGCGGCGCCAAAGAGCACGCCTCACGTTGCCACGAAGCCGCGCCGTGACGCCAGGCATGCGTCGTGGGCCCGGCGCCGGCCGCCCCATCAGCGCTGGACGGGGCTCGGTGCCACGGCATTCAGCCGAGCGGCGATCCCTTCCAATCGGTCGAGCCGTTTGCGCAGGTCGGCCCGGTATTCGCGGGCCTCCGTTCCCGTCAGTTCGGCGCGCAGCTCGTGCAGATAAACGTCCAGAGCCGTGCGGAGCTCGAGCGCTTCTTCATCGGACAGGTCGACCCTCGTCACTTGTGAAAAATAATCATCCCGCGCCGCCGAAGAACGGCTCCGGATGCGGCGGGTCGCTCGACTCAGTAGAACAGCAGCGGCCACCAGTTGCGCATGGGCGCGCCGTCTGGTGTCTTGGCCTGGTTGTTCAGGCCGGGCAGGCTCTGACGCCAGTAGATCTGCCAGCCTCCGCCGCAGTCGGGGAAAGCCTGGTCGGCCGTCGCGATCTTGTCGGAGGTGTAAAGCTCCAGCGTGTCGGCGCCGTTGGGTCCGTCGCCGAGGCCGAAGTGCTCGCAGCGCGACTCGACCTGATTCGTGTTGTTGGTCCAGTCCCAGCGCGTCCGCGCGTTGGGCGGAAAGTCGGTGCTCCCGCAAGCCGGAATGAACGGATTGATCGTCCATGGGGTGCCGTTGGGATAGCTGCCGGTCGCGGTCGTGGGTGTCGGATACGAGACGCACGTCGTGACGCCCGTCGAGTCACACAGGTTCTCCCAGCCGTCGAATTGGACCTTGTAGCGGGTCTCGAAGTCGCGGTTCAGGAACGTCGCTGCGGTCGGCGCGAACGCGGGTAGCGCGTCCCACATACCCTCGATGCCCCAGCCGCGCACTTCGAGGTCGCAGCCCGGGCCGCGCGCCGGATCCAGGTGCGCCATGCGCACGGTGACGCCGCAGATCAAATCTTGAAGACAGTCGGTGTCGCCGCCCACGCAGGGTTTGAAGGTGTCCAGCACCGCAACATTGTTGGCATCGTAGAGTTGCTTGCGTTCCAGGTTCAGGGGCAGGCGACGGGTGCCCGACTCACCCTCCTCGACCCAGACCTCGTTGATCACGCCCTGCTCGAACAGCTCGCACATCGTGAGCGACCGACTCGGCGTAGTTGGATCGGTAAAGCCATAGGCTTTGCTGAGCTGCGGCGACGTGAACAGCGCCATCGGATCGAAGCTGCCGCTCGGCGTGACCGGCAGCAGCGAGCTCGACGGAAAGGTCCAGCCAGGAGGCGGCGAACCATGATCGGTCAGGTCGACGACCCTGACGATCTGATAGCTCAGGAACACTGGCGCCTTGGGGTCGGAGTAGCCGTGGTAGCGCGAGCCCTCGGCGATCGCGGCAACCTGGCGCTCGGCCGTCTGGAGGGCGGCGTCGGAGGTCGCGTTGTTGGAGAAGTTCAGCACCAGCACGCGCGGCGACATCTGCGTGATCACATCGTGGTGCGAGACGATCCACGGATCGGAGTTCGCGCTGTGGCCCGGGATCGGCCACGGCGTGGGCGCGCAGTCAGGATCGCTCGGGCGCGTCCTGCAGTCTTGCGATTGGACCTGGACGGCGTCGATCACGCGGCTACAACCGCCGGCCGCCATGCTCAAGCCCACCAGCGCCGGCACAAGCCGCGCGCAGTGCGCCGCGCGCGGCACCAGCCGGCCTCGCTTTTGGTGGGTGGGCGTCATCGGAATCTCACTCCCGCGGCAAGCGCGATCCACACAATCGGACGGCCGATTCGTGCGACCTCCGTGCCGTGAATCTGGACCGAGGTCGCGGTCCAATTCTCCACCGCGCGCGCGTCCAGCGCCAGCAACAGCTGTGCGGGAAGGTTCCACGACACGCTGATGCCGCCGCTGGTGGCGGTCGACCAGGCGCTGCTGTTGACCCCGGAAAAGCCGGGCGCGCCCGTGCCGTCGATCGACAGGTGGTGCTCGCCGATGCCCAGGGCCAGCGCCGCGCGCAGGCGATGCCAGACGGGCGACCAGAACATCAGCTCGGCCAGCGCCAGTTGCTGGCTCAGTCGAGCCGAACCATCGATCTGGGTCACGCCAGTGCTCGACCCGAGGGCCGACGCCGTCAGGCGCGCGGCCAGCCCGCCACCGCCCAGCGCCGTCGAGAGCGCGATCATGGGCGCCCAACCGCTCATGCCGTCGGCTTGTAGCCAGCCGGCGCCCATGGTCAGCGAAAAGCGGTCGGCTCGCCGCGCGGCCGCGTCCTCGTCCGGGTGCTCGATCACGACCGGAGGCGGCGGCAGGACCGGCGTCGTCACGACCGGTTCCAGCGCCTCCGGCGGGGGCTCGGCGACCGCCGGGGTCGATGGCGCGGTCCAGATCTCGGCCAGCGTCGCCTTCAGAAGGTCCACTGCCTTGACCGCGACGATCGCGGCGCGCCGATCGGGCGTTCCGGCGTCCAGGCGTAGATTCTCCATCAACGTGCGGCCCGCGCTGGCGTCCGTGGCCCACATCTCGACGCGGCCGCCGCCAAAGAAGATCCCCAGCGCCGCGGCCGTCCCCTCGCGCGCCGCCATGTCCTCGACGGTGGCGCGCCGGGGAGCGTCGGCCGCGATGGTGGCGACGTCCATCTCGAATCGCGCCGCCCGCAGCTCGCCGCGCAAGCGCGTGACCACGGCGGGCGCGATGTCGCCGTCGGGCTCGGGTGTCACCAGCAGCACGCGGCGCCCGCTCGAGGCGGCCGATCCGGGGGACGAATCGGGTGAACCGGTTGCGTGGCCCGTGGCGGGCAACGCAAGCGCCAGCAGCAGGCCAACGGGGCCGCTCCGCAGCAGGAGCGCCGTCATTGCGGCTTGATTATGTGCCTCGCCGCCTCAGCGTACGATCCGTTGGGATAGCGACGGAGATACTCCCGCGCGTCGCTTTCCGCGTCGGCGCTCTGCTCGCGCGCGTGAATCATCATGGTGTGGCCCAGCGCCTGCGATCCGTAAGTCCCCGACGGATTCTCGCGCCGGTAGCGTTCGAACCAGGAGACCGCCTTGTGTGGCGTCCCGTCGTCCTCGGCCAGGTAGCCGAGGAAGTAAGCGGCCTCGCGTCCCTCGGTCGAATCCGGGAAGCGCGTTTGCTCGGCGCGCAGCACGCGCCGCGCGAGCGCTCCGCGCCGGGTGTAGCGGGCGGCGTCGGCCAGCGCGCCCAGCTCCCGACGCGAGCCGCGCGCGAGCACGTTTTCGATCCCGCGCTTCTCGGCCGCGGTCACCACCGCCTCGAAATCGCCGCGCGCCAGGTGGCGCGACCAGCCGTGTTCCAGCATTCCGCCGCGGCGGTTCGGAGCTGTCGCCAGCGCACCGCCCGAGGCCGAGACCGCCGGATCTTCCCGCGCGTCGAGCTCCTGATCGACCGCATCCTCGTCGGCGGCCGCCAGCTCCTCGGACCCGGCGTGACCACTCGGCCGAGCCGCGCCCGCCGCGGTGTCCACCGCATTCCTGTCGAGGATGATCTTGTTGTCGCGGATGCGCATCAGCAGGTGCTGGCCGTGCGTCATCACCACGCCGCCGTCGATGAGCGGCCCGCGCACCGTGACCGACCCCTTGTGCAGCCAGACGTCGAGCGCCTGGTTCTCCTCCGACCACTCGACGTCGAAGATCGTTCCGATCACCTGAACCACATACGGCCCGGCGGCGACCTGCCAGTGCGCGTGCGGCCGCGGCACGAAGTAGGTGTGGGCCCGGCCGCGGGTCAGCACGATGCGCGCGCCGTCGGCCGCCAGGTCGCGGACCTGCGTGCGCGCGCCGTCATCGAGCACTACCTGCGACCCGTCGGAGAACTGGATGCGCGTCCCGCTGTCGAGCGGGCGGATCTCGCCGCCGGCGGCCACCGTCCCGTGGATCACCTCGAAGGTGAGCGCCGACGGCCGTTTCAGGATGAGCCAGGCCGCGGGCAGCAACACCGCCAGCGCGGACAGCGCCGTCACCAGCGACCACCGCACGCGCGGGCGGGTCGTGCCGAGGCGGTCCTGCAGCCGGCGCAGCTCGCCTTCGCGCGCCGGCCAGCTCCCGTCGGTCAGCGTCTCACGCGTCAGCCGCAACAGCCGCTCGAGCGACTCATCGGCCGTCCGCTCCTCGACCGGACGAAGCTGTGCCGTGCGGCTCACGGCGTCCCTCCGCTCTTGGCGCCGCCGTCGATATCGTCGTCGGGCAGCTCGCTCAGCAAGTACGCGAGCGCGGGGTCGCGGCTCACCAGCTTGGAGACACGCTTCCACGCGCGAGCCAGCCGCCGCTTCGTGGTGGCCAGCGACAGGTCGACCGCGGTCGCGACCTCGCGCAGCTCCAGCTCTTCGACATAGCGCAGGGTGAAGACCGTGCGATCGATGGGGCTCAGGCGATCGAGCACCTTGAAGAACCGCACGAGCGCCTCGCGCGCTTCCGGCGCCTGCTCGACGGAGCGCAGGTCGACCGGCTCGGTGCGCCCGGGCAGGAACAGCCAGCGGCGCAGCCAGCGCCACCGCAGGTAGTAGCGGATCTTGAAGGCGGTGATCGACATCAGGAACGCGGTCACCGTGCGCGGATCGCGCAGCGTCTTCACGCGGTCGAAGAAGGTGATGAACACCTCTTGCGACAAATCCTCGAGGTCGGCTTCCGGCCCCAGCGTGCGCAGCAGTAGCCGATGCACCATGGGGCCGAAGCGGTGCCACGCTTCGCGCGTCGCGCGCGGATCGTCCTCACACAGGCCCTTGACCAGCGTTGGGTCGTCGGCCCCCGCCAGCGTGGCGCTGGGCAGGAAAACGACGCTCGAGGAGGAATCAGGCCGATGGGCTTTCATGAGGAGGGACGCATGGAAAGTCGCCGGCGCGCGGCGCGACGGCTCAGGATTCGACCAGCGCCGGAGCGGTCGAGAGAACGCATCAGGATCGCACGGACAGAGACGGATCGGCCAGGAAAACATGTGGTTCCGAGTGCGTGCCGGGGGCGTGTCGGGCTCGTCTCACGTGAGCCGCGTCATCGTCTGACGGCGTTCCGACGGCGTTCCGACGGCGTGGCGAGCGGCTGGAAGGCCAGTTCCTTGCAGCGCGTCGTCGCAGGGCTTCGTCGCAGGGCTTCGTCGCAGCGCTTCGTCGCAGCTTCGTCGAGAGACCCATCGGGGCCGCCTCCGTCGGTGCTAGACTGTCCCGACACGGACGCACACGGCCATGCCGGAGGAGATCAGGGTTACCGAGCCGCTCGACCGTCTGGCGGCGCTTCTGATGCAGGCGCCCACGCCGATCTGCGTGACCTGGGGTCCGGCCCACCGGGTCGAGATCATGAACGCCGCCTTCGAAGCGATGGTGGGCGTCGCCGGAGCGCGCGGCCGCCCGCTCGGCGAGGTGGGGTCGGCGCTCGACGCCGGCCAGCTGCGGCTGATGGAGCAGGCGTTCTGCCTGGGCGAACGCGTCGAGGCCGCCGAGGTCGCGCTGCGCCCGCCGCCTGCCGATCTGCACGCGCGCCCGAGCGGCGCTGCCGGCGCGGGAGAACGGTTCTTCAACCTGGTCTACGAGCCGCTGCATGATCGCACCGGCGCGATCGACGGGCTCATGATCTCCGCGGTCGACGTGACCGCGCACGTCGCCAGCCGGCGCGAGTTCGAGAGCGCGCAGCAACGGGCGCGTTTCCTCGGCGACGCCAGCGCCGCGCTGTCCGAGTCGCTCGACTACGCGCGCACGCTGCGCCGCGTGGCGGAGCTGGCGGTGCCGTGCTTCGCCGACTGGTGCACGGTGTCCGAGACCGACGAGTCGGGCGGATTGCGCCGGCTGGCGGTCGTGCACCGCGATCCGGCGCGCGCGCCGCTGGTCGTCGAATACGAGCGGCATTTTCCGCCCACCGAACACCGCGCCGGGGACATGGCCCACGCGCTGGGCTCGAGTCGGGCCGTGCTGCGCGCGCGCGTCACCGACGCCGAGCTCTGCGCGGCGGCGCAGAGCCCCGACCACTTGCGCGTCATGCGCGGCCTCGGCTGCGCCTCCTGTATCATCGCGCCGATGATCGCGCGCGGAGCGACCGTGGGCGTGGTCTCCTTCATGCGCTCCGAGCCCGACCACCCTTACGCCGCCGGCGACGTTGCCATGGCCGAGGAGCTCGCCCACCGCGCGGCGCTGGCGATCGACAACGCGCGGCTATACCGCGCGGCCCGGCGCCGCGAGGAAACCATGCGCTTCTTCGCCGAGGCGAGCGCGGTGCTGTCGAGCTCGCTCGATTACGAGGCGGCGTTCGACAAGGTCGCGCAGCTGGTCGTTCCGTCGTTCGCGGACTGGTGCGCGGTCGACGTCAAGGCAGAGACCGATCGCGACCCGGCGATCCAGAACGTCGCGGTCGCACACGTGAACCCGGCCAAGGTCGAGCTCGCCCGCGAGCTGCAGCGCCGCTACCAGCCGGATCCGAACGCGACCTACGGGCGCAACAACGTGATCCGCACCGGGCGTTCCGAGCTCTACAGCGAGATCTCCGACGCCGTGCTGGTCGCGTCGACACGCGACTCGGATCACTTGAGCGCGATCCGCGCGCTCGGGTTGCGGTCGTGCCTGATCGTTCCGCTCATCGGGCGCGGGCCGCCGATCGGCGCTCTCACCCTTGCGTGGGCGGAGTCGAACCACCACTACACCGCGGAGGACGTGGCGGTGATGGAAGATCTGGGCCGGCGCGCCGGCTTTGCGCTCGAGAACGCGCGGCTCTACGGCGAGACGCAGAGCGCGGTGCGGCTGCGCGACGAGTTCATCTCGATCGCCAGCCACGAGCTCAAGACCCCGCTGACCAGCATGCAGCTGCAGATCAGCGGGATCCGGCGCGCGGCCGCGAGCCCGGCGCGGCTCGACGTCGAGAAGCTCACGCGACGGGTCGACGCCATCGACCGCCAGGTGGGCCGGCTCGCCGAGCTGGTCGACGGACTGCTCGACGTGAGCCGGGCGGTCGCGGGCCGGCTGCGTCTGAACCTGGAGGAGGTCGATCTCGCGGAGGTCGTGCGCGTGGTCGCCGAGCGGTTTACGGGCGAGCTCGGCGCCGCCCGCTCGGACTTCGCGCTCGACGTGCAAGGGCCGATCCTCGGCCGCTGGGACCGGCTGCGGCTCGACGACGTGGTCACGAATCTGCTCGGCAACGCCATCAAGTACGGCGCCGGCCGGCCGATCCGGCTGGCGGCGCGCCTCGACGGCGACCTCGCCGCCGTCGAGGTCCGCGACCACGGCATCGGGATCCCCGAGGACGACCAGCAGCGGATCTTCCAGCGTTTCACGCGCGCGGTCTCGTCCGAGCACTACGGTGGTTTCGGTCTGGGGTTGTGGATCGTCCAGGTCCTGGTGCAGGCGATGGGCGGCTCGATCGGGGTCGAAAGCGCGGTCGGCGAAGGGGCTCTCTTCACCGTGAAGCTGCCCTGTCACTACATCGGCCAGAGAGGCGCGAAGTCGACACAGGATCATGAGCCAGCCGTGTTGTGAGCGCGTGGTGCTGGTCGTCGACGACGACCCGGGCATCCGCGAGGCGCTCGCCGATCTGCTCGGCGAGGAGGGCTACCAGGTGGTCACCGCGATGAACGGCGTCGAGGCGCTGGACAAGCTGCGCGAGCCGTCGCAGGCGCGGCCATGTGTGATCCTGCTCGACCTCATGATGCCGCACATGAACGGCCACCAGTTCTTCGCGGAGCAGCAGCAGGACCGGGCGCTGGCGTCGATTCCGATCGTCGTGATCTCTGCCGACGGCGCCGTCCGCCAGAAGGCGGCGCAATTTGGCGGTGAGTTCCTGGCCAAGCCGGTGCGCATCGAGCGCGTGCTCGAGGTCATCGAGCGCCACTGCGGGTAGACGTGCCGATCAGCCGGCGCTGGAGGCGTCGGGTCGGGCGCGGTCGTTGGCGATGAAGACCATGATCAGGCTCCAGGCGGCGAGCGCGAACGCGAACATCACGAACTGGAGCGGCCCGGGGAGCGCGTAGACGATCGCTACGATCGGGATCCAGAAGCACCACGCCGGCACGAGCACCGGCATCACGCGCGAGGACAGGAAGCCGCGGCCCAGGGCGGGCCGCGTGCGCGCCCACGACCAGCCGCGCTGCCGCAGCAGGAACAAGGCGACGGTCAGCGACAGCGTCGTCGGCGTGAAGACGAACTGATCGAATGCGATCTTGCGCACGATCGTCGGCAAGCGCGCGTCGCTGCCGAACAGGCGCGCGGCGGTTCGATAGAGCTCGTCGACCAGCACGGCGTTGACGGCGAAGACGACGGCGTTGAAGAGCACATCGCGGCGGGCCCGAGCCCGGGCCCGGCGCGCATCGGGCCCCGCCGTACCTGTCGGCGGTTGCGGGCGCGCCACCAGCCACTTGGCCAGTTCGGGCAATAGGCCACCGGCGACCGCGCCGACGATCGCCGCGAACGGGAGTCCGCCGGCTGTCTTCCAGCGCGCGAGCACGACGCACACCGCGCGCACCGCAGCGCTGAACCGGTAGGCGAGCGCGAGCCCGATCGCGACGCTCTGGATCAGGACGAACGGGCGCCAGAACCGGCGCAGCGCCGCCAGCCCGACCGCGAACGGCCCGGGCGCTCGCGCGATGATGGAAGGAGCGTCGTCGGGCATGGGCAAACGCTTCCTACAGCGAATCGCGCCCGGCGCGTTGAATTTTCGTCGCGCCTGGCCGCCACGCGATCGCGCCCAGGCGATCACCGAGGCGGGCGGTACCCGCTCGAGACGTCGGTCGCCGTGGCGCCGCCGGATGCGGTCGATTGCTCCATCCCGACCATCAGGCTGTGCTCGAAGGCGACGTTGAACCCCTTGTTTGGCTTGCCCACGATGATCGCGCTCGTCGCGCCGCGCTCGGCGACGGTCAGCTCGTGCGTGCTGTCGATGTTGAACGTGTAGCCCTTCATGTACGTGAAGATCGAACGGCTCTTCCCCTGATAGATGACATGGCTGGTGACGACGTGGCGTCCGGGCGCGAGCGGACCCGCGAAGATCACGTAGTCCTGGCCGCGCGCGACACTGCTGGTGAGCAAGGCCGGCAGATCGCGGCCGTCGAGCGTGAAGTGCGCTTCCGACAGCTGAAAGGTATCGCCGACGTCGTTACGAAATCGCAACGTGGTCTCCATGCCCGTCGCCGGCGGTTCGGCCGCCGAGGTATCCGTGTCGGTCTCGTTCGCCGCTCCGTTCATGCTGGGCGCCGCCGCCCCCTTCGGCGCCACGATCGCGGGCGAAGCGCCCGCCTGAGCCATCAGCAAGATCCCCACGCCGATCGCCATCCACATGATTCCGCCCCCCTGCTCGAGATTGCCGAGCGCTGCCTCGAGAAAAATAACCCCTGCGCGAGCCGCCGCCAGGCGGGTCCGCTGCGGGCGGCTCGCGGTCGAGCTTTTCGTCCCCCCCGCTTCGGTCTTTGTCGAAGCGCGACCTTGGTGCAAACTCGCGCGCCATGAAAGCTCATCAGCTGACCGCAGGATCCTTTTTGCTATTGCTCGTAAATGGCGTCGCGCGCGCTCAGATGGGCGACCCGACCAAGGTGACTCTGAAGACCACGCCGGTCGCCGGCGCCATCTCGGTGATCGAGGGCGCCAACGGCTTCGCAGGCGGCAACGTCGCGGTCTCAGTTGGCAACGACGGTGTATTCATCGTCGACGACGAGCTTCAGCCGTTGACCACCAAGCTCAAGGCGGCGGTCGCGGCGCTGTCGAAGAAACCGGTGCGCTTCGTGATCAACACGCACTGTCACCCCGACCACACGGGCGGCAACACGGTGCTGGGCGGCGGCGGCGCGATCATCGTCGCGCAGGACAACGTCCGCAAGCGCCTGTCGGTCGACCAGACCACCAACTTTGGCGGCCAGACGCGCGTGCTCCCGGCGACGCCGCCCGAGGGATTGCCAATCGTCACCTTCGGGGACGACGTGACGCTGCACCTGAACGGCGACGACGTGCACGTGATCCACGTGCCGCCGGCGCACACCGACGGCGATTCGATCGTGCACTTCCCCACCGCCAACGTCATTCACATGGGCGACACCTTCAGCTCGATGGGTTATCCCTTCGTCGACGCCCTGAGCGGGGGCAAGTTCGACGGGCTGATCGCGGCCGCCGATCGCGCGCTTCCGCTTTGCAACGACACCACCAAGATCATCCCGGGTCACGGCCCGGTCGCAACGGTCGCGGAGCTCAAGGCCTGGCGCGAGATGCTGATCAAGATCCGCGACAAGGTGGCCGCGCTCGCGGCGGCGCACAAGTCGCTGGATGAAATCAAGGCGGCGAAGCCGACCGCGGAGTTCGACGCGAAGATGGCGAACGGCTTCATCAAGCCCGACATGGTCGTCGAGGATGTGTTCGTTTCGTTGCCAGCGGCGCCGCAAAAGGCCGGCAAGGGCGCCCAAAAAGCGAAACAAAAGGCGAAACCAGAAGCGAAGTAAGAGAGCGAGGCCGGATCAGCGCGGCCAGCGATCGAGGCGGGGCACGACCACGGGCGCAGGCGTGCCTGCCGCGGCTGCGATCTTCGTGACCGGAACGGCGGCGGGCGGTATCGCCGGCGCGCCGAACAGCCGCAACAGGGCCTCCGGCAGCCCGTCGAGCGCCGGCTTGAAATAGACCGGTGCGTCCAGCGTCACGGCGAGCATGGTGTTATTGCTGCGCGTGATCGCGAAGCAGGGGATGTCGCGGTGCGGGCTGCGCTGCAACGTGCGCAGGAACTTGCCGCCGGCGCGTGACTCCATGTCGAGGTCGACCATCACCAGTCCGGGACGTTCGGTCTGGATCGCGACCGCCGCTTCGGCCTCGGTCACGACCGCGCGCACGCCCCAGCCTTCTTCGATCGCCAGCTCCATCAGCAGGTCGCGAACCTCTTCGTCATCGGTGATCACCAACACCGCCGCGGGCGTGCGGCGCGCAGGGGCCACGCCCCCGCTCGGTGGAGCGGAAAAGCCTTCGATCACAACGTGATCATCACCATCGGATGTTTCCAGGGGTTTTCGGACGCGTCGATTCGCGGTGAATTCCGTCGCGTTCGAATTGTCGGCGCGCGCTTCGACCAGCTCGCGGCGCCCGCTGGTTTCCGGCCACCAGCGGGCGCCCACCCCACCGCCCACGATCCTCACCGGCCTTGCCGCGGCATTCGTCGGCCCGTCGCCTGTCGGCGCGCGATCGGTCCGATCACCAGGTAGCCCAACGCCACCGTCAACCCAAACGCCAACCACAGCCCCGGATCGTTCATCGATTTAAACGATGACATGCGCCCTGTTTCGCGGGCGTTACCGGGTGCCTAAATCTAGGTAAATTCGCGCTGCTGCAGCGCGGTCAGCGGACCGGCAGGACACTAGTGCACCGCGCTAGCCGTGATCGGTGATCTCTTGCAGATCCTCGATCACCACGCCCTCGGGGTCGGGGGCGGGCGGAGCCGATTGCACGCGGAAGCTCGCGATGGTCGCCTGCAGTTGCTCGCGGTCGGCGGGGGTCGCGAAGGGCAAGGTGTCGAGCAAGAGCTGGATCGCCGCCGGATACTCCTGTTGATCCGCCAGCAACTTGGCCAGCAGCTCGGCCGCCTGCGTGCGTGCGAGTCGATCGTCGCCCGCCGCCTTCAGCGCGTCGCGCGCCAGCCCCAGCGCCTCGGCCGGGTTCTCGAGCTCGGCGCCGTGTGCGGACGCGGTGTGCAGCGCCGCGAAGATCTCCTCGAGCAGCGGCTTGTTCCCTGCCGAGACCGCCAGCGCGCGGCGATAGGGTGGCAGCGCGCGCTCGAACAGGCCGGCCGCGCTCAACGCGCGCCCGAGCGCCCCGGCGACCAGCGCGACGTGCACGCTGTCGTGCTTGTCCTCCAGGGCTTTGAGCTGGCCCTCGCGCAGGTCGACCAGCGCTTCGATGTCGCCGACGCTCTCGTAGTGGCGCGCCAGCAGCTTGCCGGCGTCGAGGTAGCAGGGATCGTCGAGCAGCGTGTCGCGCAACGCCTCCAGCGCCACCGGATCGGCCGCGTCCTTGGCCAGCCGCAGCCGGGCCACGCGCATGCGGATCTCGGTGCGTGCCTCGGGTTCCATGAGCTGATCCAGCCGTTCGCGCGCCAGGCGATCGCAGCTCGAGAGATCGTCGATGCGCGCGTAGAGGTCGAAGAGGTCGTTCCACAGGCCCGCGTTGCCGGGCACCCGCGCCCGCAGCGTCTCGTAGATGCGCGCCGCCAGGGGGCTGTCGCCCTCGCGCTCGCGCACGTCGCTGGCCAGCTGGCGCAGGTGCGGCTCGATGCGCTCGGGGTCGCTGACCTCGAGCGCGCGCGCAAAGTGGCCGTGCGCGCCCTCGAAGTCGCCGCGCGCTCGCGCGCGCTTGCCGAGCTCGATGAGGCCCCACACGGCCTCGGTCTTGCCCGCTTCGCCGCCCGGAAAGCCGATCAGCGCCACGAGCAGCGCATCGGCGCGCGCGTCGTCGTGCAGCGCGGTCGCGAGATCGTAGCCCTCGCGGATCGATGCCGGTGTCGCCGCCGCGGTCTGCGCGCGCCGGGTGAGCGCGTCGAGCAGCTGCCGGTCGTTGCCGGTCTGGCGCGCCGCGCGCTCGTAGAGCGGCAGCACGCCGGCCAGCTCCTCGTCGGTGACGCCGGCGCCCTGCACCAGCGCCAGCGCGCGCTCCATGTCGGGGCGGCGCTCGACGGCGGCCAGCAGCGACGCCAGGCCGCGAACGCGCGTCGCCGGATCCTGGAGCTCGGCCTCGGCCAGGCGGAACAGCGCCTCGGCCTGGCCTTGCGGCGTGACCTCGTCGCGCACGAAGCGCTGCAGGCGGTCGAGCGCCTGCGCGCGCTCGCCGGCGTCGCATTTCAGGGCGATGCGCGCGACCGTCATGGTCGCCTCGCTGGGGATCTCGCCCGTGTCGCAGGCGCGCCGGCAGAACTCCAGTGCGCGCGGCGCATCGTCGAGCTCGGTCTCGCACAGCTCACCGGCCCACAGCAGGAGGCGCGCGACCAGCGGCCCGTCACCGCGGCGGCGGCGCCGGTCGATGATCGCCTCGACGCGCGCGAGCGCGTCATCGCCCGCGTCCATGCGCGCCACCAGCGCGCGCGTGCTCCGGCGCAGCTCCGGATCCTCGGGGCGCAGCTCCAGCGCCAGCAGCGCGGCCTCGACCGCGCCCTCGCGTTGCCCCAGCTTCTCGCGCAGCTCGGCGATCTCGCGGTGCGCCTCGGCCTGGTCCTCGGGCGAGGTCGCCGCGGCGATGCGCTTCTCCAGCACGACCGCCAGCGCCGGCAGCTGATTCTGATCGCGCAAGCGGACGCACAGCCCGCGGAACTCGGCGGCGTCGCGCACCGCCTCCATCATCGCCGAGTCCATGAGCTCGCCCGCCTGCGCCTGGTCGCCGCGGGCCGCCGCCAGATCGCGCAGGCGCAGGAGCACGCCGACCACCGAGAACCCCACACGCTGGTTGCCGCCGCGCGCGAGCGCCAGCAGCGCGCGCCCGGCCCGTTCGGCGCGCTCGTTGTCCTCGGCGTCGCCGGCCGCGTTGAACAGCTCTTGCAGCACCAGCGTGTTGCCGAGATCGATCGCCGCCGCCTGCTCGAGCACGCCGACCGCCTCGCGATGACGGTTCTGCGCGCGCCGCACGCGGCCGAGCTGGAACAGGATGTGCGCGCGCTCCGACGAGCGGCGCGCGCTGGGCAGCGCCGCCTCCAGCGCCGCGCCCGCGTGTTCGGCGCGGCCGGCCGCCAGCAGCGCCGACGACAGCGCCAGCACGAGGGCCTGGTCCTGCGGCGCGACGCGATGCGCGCGTTCGAGCGCGGTCACGGCGACCGCCGGCTCGCCGAGCGGGCCGGTCGCCAGCGCGTAGACCTCGTTGGCGATCGCCAGCAGCGTCGCCGGATCCTCGGTGTAGCCCGAGGCTTCGGTCAGCAGCGTCGCCAGCGGTGACGACGCTCCCGCGCGCCGGTGCAGGTCGATGAGCGCGCTGCGCACCGCTTGCGCCGATGGCGCCTCGACGAGCGCGCGTTCGAGACAAGCGATCGCGCGGTGGCGGCGATCGATCGCCAGGTAGGCCTGCGCCAGGCGCAGCGCCACCGACGGGCGGTCGTGGGCGGGCGCGATCTCCAGCAGCTGGTCCAGCCAAGAGGTCGCCGCTTCGGCGTGGCCGCTCTCCATGCACAGCCGGCCGAGCGCATCCAGCGTCGGAGCCGCGGTCACCAGCGCGGCCGCGCGCTCGTGCGCCGCGATGGCGCGCGCGCGATCCCCGAGCGCGCTCTCGGCGACGCGGCCGAGCCGGCTCCAGAGCGCGGCCGCCTCGGGGCGCTGGCTCAGGTTCTCGACCTTCTCCGCCTCGGCACCGAGGACGTCGGCCAGCTGGCCGTTGCGGTGGCTCGAGCCGAGCACCTCGGCGAGCGCGTCGACGGTCGGCACGTGGCCGGGTGCCTCGTCGAGGTTCGCCATCAGCAGGCTCACGCGATCGCTCGCGCCCTCGATCGACGCACCGACGCGCTCGAGCTCGAGGCGCAACGACAGGCGATCCTCGCGCAGCTCGGCGCGCGCCAGCTGCGCCCGGCGCAGCTCGGACAGCGCGGCGTAGCGGCCCTCGCCCGCGTACAGCGACGCCAGGCGCTCGGTGGCGGCCGCCTCGCCAGGATCGGCGGCGCAGATCTCGGCCAGCGCGCGGATCGCGGCCGGCCGATCGTCGAGCCGGCCCACTGCCAGCTCCTCGGCGCGCAGGCGGAAGCGACGCGCGAGCTCGCCGGCGGCGGCCGGCAGCGCCGCCGCGCGCAGGAAGATATCGTACGCGGCGCGGATCTCGTGCGCGGTGCCGACGCTGCACAGCCGGCGCGCGATCTCATCGACGCCGAGCGCCACCGCATCGGCCGCGCTGCGCTTGCCGCTGGGATTGGCCGGCGCACCGGCGGTCGATATCCGCGCCGCCCGATCGAGCAGCGTTCGCGCGGCGTCGAGGCCCGTGTCGTCGGGCAGCGCGAGATCGCGCGCCCACTCGGTCGCCTCGAAGAGCGCGTCGAGATCGTCGGTGGCCAGCGCCGCGATCCGGCGCAGCGTCTCGTACAGCGACGGCGCCGGTGAGCGGCGCTGGATGTCCGCCAGGTGATGCAGCGTCGGCAGATCGTCGGGGCGGTGCCCGAGCGCGCGCACCAGCGCCGCCTCGGCCATCAAGAAGTCGCCGCGCTCCTGCTCGTGCCAGCCGGCGATGCGCGTCTCCAGCTCCAGCAGCGTCTGCGGCGCCAGGCTGCTCTGGGACGAGGAGACCTCTCCCAGCGCCGCCGCCAGCGGCACGAACGCCGCATTGGCGCGCGCCGCGGTCTCGGCCATCGGGAACAGCGTCTCCTCGCGCAGGTCGGGCGTGGTGTCGAGCGACAGCAACGCCTCGGCCAGCGGCTCCCAGCGCGCGGAGCGGCCCGCGCAGCGAACGACCGCGGTGCGCAGATCGGCGCGGCCCGGCTCGGCGGCGAGCGCGCGGGCGTAGTCGTTGAGCGCGGCGGCGGCGTCGCCGAGCTGCTCCTCGTGCACCGCCGCGGCGTGAGTCAGAAGCTCGGTCGCGCGGCGCGGCGCCAGGCCGGCGACCGCCGCCGATTCTTCCAGCGCGTGGACCGCGACGCGGAAGCCGCCGGTCTCGGTGGCCAGGCGCACCAGCTGCGCCTCGGTGGGGCGGTCGTCGGGATCCGCGCCCAGCGCGTGCGCCGCGTGGGCCAGCGCAGTGGCCTTGTTCTGCGCGCGCGTCTCGCTGAGCTCGGCCGCCTCGCGCAGGATCGCCGCACGGGCGGGGCCGGTCGACGCGCCCGCGAGGCGCGCGTCGAGGAGGCCCAGGCGCAGCGCCCAGTCGTCGGTCTCGAAGCTCGCGGCCAGCAGCGCCGCGACGGCGCGGGCGCGCACCGCCGTCAGTGGGACCAGCGCTTCGAGGCCGTCACGCGCGGCGGTGTTCCGGGGATCCGCGACCAGCGCGTGCTCGTACCAGTCGACTGCGTGCGCCGGATCGTCGGTGCGCAGGCGGCAGGTGTCGCCCAGGCGCGCGGCCAGCGTCGCGGCGCGCGCGCGATCGCGGCGGCAGGTCTCTGCCAGCAGATCGTGCAGATCCGGCCAGCGCTTCTCGTCGGTGAGCAGGTCGGCCAGCGCGTCGGTCGCTTCGATCGACGGGCCGAAGCGGCGCTCGTGCTCCTGAAAGCTGGTGATCGCGGCGCCGCGATCGCCGAGCGAATCGCGCTCCGACGTCGCGACGCGCGCGAGGTCCGCCGCTTCCGCGCGCGGATCCGAGGCGACCGACATGCGGTGGCGGAGGATCTCGACGTACTCGTCCCAGCGGCTCGCCGACGCCAGCACGCGCGGCAGGGTCGCCAGCGCCTCGGCGTCGGCGCGGTCGAGGTCCAGGCAGGCGCGCCAGGCCGTGACCGCGGTGCTGATCTCGCCCAGCGACGACGCGAGGCGCGCGCGTGTGCCCAGCGCCGCGCGCTTCTCGCCCGGACGCGGCGCGAGATCGGCGAGGCCGGCCAGCACTGGCAGGCGCTCGGCCTGACGGTCGGCGGCCTCGAGCAGCTCGTCGAGGCGGATGAGGATGCGCCGCTGCGTGACCGGATCGCCTTCGGGTTCGCGCCAGGCGCGCTGGTAGGCGGCGATCGACGCCGTGCGATCGCCGATCTCGGCGTCGGTGACGGTGGCGATCTCGCCGCGCAGCACCGCGCGCCGGCGGCCGTCGTTGGTGGAGGCCGCGGCCGCCGCGAGCCCGTCGATGAGCTGGCTCGGCAGCTTCTGCTCGCGGCACAGGCGGCGGAACCAGTCTTCGACCTCGCGGTCGTCGGGGTCGAGCGGCATCAGCGCCGCGAGCAGCGTGACGGCGGTGCGCCCGTCGCCGGCGGCGACCCGGCGCGCGGCGGCGTTCCAGAGCAGCGCCTTGCGCGAGGCGCCGCCCGCGAACTTCAGGCCGCGCTCGACGGCCGCCAGCGCGCGTTCGGGCGCGCCCGCGGCGTCGTACGCCGCTTCGAGCGCGCTGCCCGCGCCGAGGCGCGTCTCTGCCGGCGCCGACTCCAGCGCCAGGATCTGTTCCAGCGCGGCGAGCACGCGCTCGTGATCGCCCTTCTCCGCCAGCAGTGTCCGTAACGACTGCAACGCCGCCGCCGCATCGTTCAGGCGGTCGAGCTCGCAGAGCGCGATGCGCTCCCGCAGCGCGCGCCCCTCGACGGGCGGTACGACCGGCAGCCGTGCCCGCCAGAACGCGCACAGCTCGCTCCAGCGCTCGTGGCGCTCGAGCAAGCGCTCCAGCACCGTGGCGACCTGGGGGTCGCCGGGCACCAGCGTGAAGAGCTCCTGCAGATACGTGATCGCCAGGTCCTGGCGCCCGACGAAATCCTTGGCGACCTGCGCCGCCTCGCTGAGCAGCGCCACGCGCCGCTCGCGATCCGGCCCCGAGTCGAGCGCGCGATCGTAGACCGCGAGCAACGCGTCCCAGCGCTGCGCCAGCGTCATGGAGACGATCAACTGCCGCAGCGCCCAGTCGCAGCGCGGGTCGATGCGCAGCACGCGCTCGAGGATCTCCTCGAGATCGCCGGGCCGATCGGCGAGCCACTCCGCCTGGTAGGCGGCGGCGCGGCGCCCGAGCGACAGGCCGGCCGCCGCCGAGATCTCCGACTCCAGCGCTTTTCGGTAGGCGGCGAGCGCGATCGCGGGGCGGCCGTCGGCGGCCGCGGCGCCCTCCAGCCGTTCCCACGCCGCGAGATCGTCGGGCGTGCGTTCGATGTCCGCGAGCGCGTTGGCGAGCGGGCTGCCAGATACCAGCGATTTGTCGACGAGCGACGTGATCTCCGGATTGGTGTCCTCGGCGGCGTCGCGCTTTCGCGCGGCCGGCGGTGCTGCAGGCGCTGGAGGCGTGGCCTTGCCTTTATGTCCCTCGCGACCTTGGGCCATGAACGTCCCTTCTGCTACTGGTGAGCGTCAGGGGAGATCGGCGCGTCGGAACGCAAACTTGAGCGCGGCTCGCGCCCCGCGCGGCGTCGGAGCACGCAGGCGGCTCAGAGCAACGTGTCGGAATTCCCGCTCATTCGAGCAGACCCCGCGGGCCGACCAGGCTCTGGTAGCCTTCGCGGTGCCAGGCGTCCAGCTCGTGCGCGCGCAGGATCGGGAACGGGTGCGTACGCCGCACCGTGAGCAGGGTCTTGTAGGCGCGGTTGAGCACCGACGCGTCCGCCTCTTCGTAGGCGCGGATCTGGCGCACGAACTCGCGCTCGTCCATCTCGGGCCACAAGCGCCCGGCGCCCCCGGCCAGCTTCATGAAGACGCGAAGGCAGGGCTCGAGGCGCTGCACGCACAGCAGGCCAGCGCGGTCGGCGGTGAGCTCGGCCTTGCGATACCAGTCGTGGAGCGCGACGACCAGCCCCTGGCCCAGCAACGAGCCGATGCCGAACGTCGCCTGGCCGATTGCCGCGACGATGCTGGCGATGTTGTTGGCGAGCACGGTGTAGAGCACGTGCCCGGCCTTGATGTGACCGAGCTCGTGGCCGATCACGAACGACAATTCCTCGTCGCCGAGCAGATCGATCAGACCCGACGTCAGCACGATGAACGGGCTCTTGTGCCCGTAGGTGTAGGCGTTGGGGACGGGATTCAGCGTCACGTAGAGCTCGGGCTCGGGCACGTCGAGGATGCGGCAGCCCCACCCGAGGTAGCGGTGCAAGCGCGGCAGCATGCGCTCGGTGACGCGCACGTTGTCGGCGGTGTTCTCCAGGTAGTAGACCCGCTCGACCCCCAGCTCCATGACTTTGGACACCACGGTGTCGAGCCCGGGCACGGACGAGAGCGCCTCGGTCGCGGCGGCGTCGTGCGGGTGCTGAAACTCCGCGGCGGTGAGGCCGGCGAATGTCTTCAGCTTCTTCTTGCTGCCGTTGGTCTTGTTCCCGGGCGGCGCTGCCATGACCCGCGCATCTTACCGTGGCGCCGGCCGTCAGCGCTTGCCGGCGTCACCCTCGCCGAGCGCCGCCACGATCTCGTCGGGAGTCTGCCCCAGCCAGTACGCGCCGATGTTGCGCCCCGTCGACAGCGTCCGCGGGCGCATCCGGTCGATGTAGAGGATGCCGTTCAGGTGGTCGATCTCGTGTTGCAGGATGCGCGCGTACCAGCCGGTGGCGTCGATGGTGATCGACTCGCCACGGTGGTCGAGCGCGCTGACCTGCACGCGCTGCGAGCGGGGGACGACGGCCTGGTAGCCGTCGACGCTCAGGCAACCCTCGAAGTGGTCGATCATCGCCGGCGGCTCGCCCGGTGGCTGGCCCACGAAGCGCAGCTCCGGGTTGACGATCACGTGGAACGGCACCGGCGTGCGCGCCTGTTCCTCGCGCGCGACCTGGTCTTCGATCACCGCCAGGCGCAGCGGCTCGCCGATCTGGGGCGCCGCCAGGCCGACGCCAGGCGCGTCGCGCATGGTCTCGCGCATCAGTTCGATCAACGTCTGCACGGGCGCGCTGCGGATCTCGGCGGGTGTCAGGTCGCGGCCCTTCTGGCGCAGGACCGGCGTGCCGGCCTGGACGATCTTCAACAACATGCGCGCAGCATGGCACGAATCTCGTCAGTCAGCGGCGGCGTCGACGACTCCCGCGTCGTCGCCGTCAGGGCTTGCGTCACCGTCGGGGCTGGCGTCGAATCCGACCGCCGGATGCAGCGGCGGGACGGTGACGCTGGCCGGTCCGGTGACCGGAAATCCGTGGCAGCAACCCTGGTGCGTCTCCGGGCCGAAGTCGACGATCGCCGTGAACGGAAGCCGGCCGTCGGTGAAGGTCAGGTCCAGCTCGCAGCTGCCGGGCGCCATCGCGATGATCTCGAAGCGCACGCACGGATTGGTGCCGTCGATGTCGCCGCGGCACTCCGGCGTCTGGTTGATGGGGCAGGCGGGGCCGGTCCAGGTCGCCGACTGCACGTTCAGGTTCTCGCCGGTGGTCGCGAAGATGTCGAAGTAGGGATTCGGGCAGTTGGTCGCGCAGTTGCTGCTACAACCGGCGGTGGCGGTACCGACCAGCAAGGCGATCATCGAGAAGAAACGTAGATCACAGCGGAAAAACAGCATTGCCCCGACGTTAGACGGGGCGCGCGTGCAGTCAAGACGCGATTCGCGGATGTGCGCGGCAGCGCGTGCGCGCCGTATCGAATCGTTCGACAAGGCCGTGCTGGACGAAGACAAGGGGTTTTTCGCCTGACCACTGTCGGATCGTTCGACGACGGGGTGGTGGACGAAGACTGGACGAAGACTCGACGAAGACGAGGAATGTCGCCTGAACATTTCCGGCGATGCGAGATCTTGTTTCGAGTTCGTAAATCCGATCACCACCGTCGAGATCCGCGCGTTGCCGTCGCGCATCGGTGTTACCCTCCCCGCCATGATCGACGTCGTCGACCATGGAGCGATACGCGAGCTGCGGCTCGCGCGTCCGCCGGTCAACGCGCTGGACCCCGGTTTGATCGCGGCGCTGCGCGCGGCGCTGGCGGGCGCGGCCGCCGCCGGGCGCGAGGCCGTCGTGCTGTCCGGCGCGCCGGGGCGCTTCTCGGGCGGGCTCGACGTGCCCGCGCTGCTGCAGCTGGATCGCGCCGGCATCCAGCGTTTGTGGGTCGACTTCTTCGGCCTGATGCGCGACCTGGCCGCGTCGCCGGTGCCGATCGCCACGGCCATCACCGGTCATAGCCCCGCGGGCGGCGCCGTGCTCGCGCTCTTTACCGATTATCGCGTGTTCGCCGACGGACCGTTCATGGTCGGGCTCAACGAGGTGCAGGTCGGTCTGACGCTACCGCCGGTCGTGCTGCGCGCGTTGACCTTCACCGTCGGTGAGCGGCAGGCGGCGCGTCTGGGCGCGGGTGGATACTTGCTGTCGCCGGCCGAGGCGCTGCGCTGGGGGTTCGTCGACGAGGTCGCGGCGCCCGAGGAGGTGGTGCCGCGCGCGCTCGCCTGGTGCACAGAGACGCTCGCGCGCCCGCGCGGCGCGATGAGCGCGACGCGCTCCATGGCTCGGCGGCCGCTGGTCGCGGCGTTCGACGAGCTCGGCACGCAGTCGCTGGACGCCATGGTCGACAACTGGTTCGCGCCCGAGCCGCAGGCGACGTTGCGCTCGCTCGCGGCGCGTCTCAAGAAGACGTCCGCGTGAGCCCGCGCGCCGTACCTTCCGACGCTGGATTGCGCGAGGACATTCGCTTCCTCGGGCGCCTGCTCGGCGACACCATCCGCGAGCAGGCCGGCGACGACGTCTTCGCGCTGGTCGAGCACATCCGCCGCACCGCGATCCAGTACCGGCGCCAGCACGACGACGCCAGTTTGAAGGATCTCGAGAAGCGCATCGGCGCGCTCGATCAGACGCAGGCGACGCACATCGTGCGCGCGTTCAGCTACTTCCATCACCTGGCCAACATCGCCGAGGATCTGCACCAGACGCGCTCCGTGCAGCACGCAACCGGCGCCCGCGCGCGCGGCCGGCGCGCGCGCGACGCCGAGCCCGACGCGCCCGAGGGCAGCATCGCGTTCGCGTTGCGCCGGTTGCGCGAGGGTGGGGTTCCGTCGCGGCAGATCGTCGCGTTGCTGGAACGCGCCAAGGTCGAGCCGGTGCTGACCGCCCACCCGACAGAGGTGCAGCGCAAGAGCGTGCTCGATCGCCAGCGCGCGATCACCGATGAGCTGGCGGCGAGCGATCGCGCGAGCTGGGTCGCGGGGCGGCCTCCGGAAGCGGTGGAGCGCGAGCTGCGGCGGCAGATCTTGCTGCTGTGGAAGACCAGCGAGCTGCGCCTGGTGAAGCCGACCGTCGCCGACGAGATCGAGAACGGGCTCGCCTATTTCAAGAGCACGTTCCTCGAGGTGTTGCCGCGCCTCTACGCCGGGCTGGAGGACGAGCTGGGCGAGGGCGTGCGGCTGGCGCCGTTCCTGCGCGTCGCCAGCTGGATCGGCGGCGATCGCGACGGCAATCCTTACGTCACCCACGACGTCACCCGCCGCGCCGTCGAGCGCCAGGCCGCGATGATCATGGCGCACTACCTGGCCGAGGTGAACGTGCTCGGCAGCGAGCTCGGCCTGTCGTCGGAGTACACGAAGATTTCGCCCGAGCTGGCCGAGCTGGCCGCGCGCTCACCCGATCGTGGGATCAGCCGCACGCACGAGCCGTTCCGGCGCGCGCTCACCGGCGTCTACGCGCGCCTCGCGGCGACACAACAGGAGCTCGGGGGCGGCGGCACGGCGCCGACGGGGCTGCTCGCGCGCGCCGTTGGTCCGGCGCGCCCCTACGGCGCGCCGATGGAGCTGGCGCTGGACCTGGAAGTCATCGCGATGGCGCTGGCCAACGACGGCGCCGGGCTCGCCGCCGAGGGGCGGTTGCGATACCTGCTGCGCGCGGTGAGCACGTTCGGGTTCCACCTGGCCCCGATCGATCTGCGGCAGCACAGCGGCGTGCACGCACGCGTCGTGCGCGAGATCGTGGCGCGGTCGACCGGGCGCGACGTCTACGAAGAGATGTCCGAAGCGGAGCGGCAGGGGATGCTGCTGCGCGAGCTGGTGACGGCGCGGCCGCTGATCTCGCCGCACATTACCTACTCCGAAGAGACGACCGAGAGCTTGCAGACGCTGGAGGTCGTCGCCGACCTCCACCGGCGCTTCGGCGCCGAATCGATCCCGAACTACGTCATCTCGATGACCGCCGGGCCGAGCGATCTGCTCGAGGTCGCGCTCTTGCTGAAAGAGGTCGGCCTCGTGACGCCGGGCCTGGAACCGCAGGCGGCGGTCAACATCATCCCCCTCTTCGAGACCATCAAGGATCTGCGCGCGTGCGGCACGATCATGGACGAGCTCTTCTCGATCCCGTACTACCGCCAGCTGCTGGAGACGCGCGGCGAGGTGCAGGAGGTGATGCTCGGCTACTCCGACAGCAACAAGGACGGCGGTTTCCTGACGTCGAACTGGGAGCTTTACAAGGCCGAGCGGTCGCTGGTGCAGGTGTTCCGCAAGCACGACGTGCGTATCCGTTTGTTCCACGGCCGCGGCGGCACCATCGGGCGCGGCGGGGGACCGAGCTACTACGCCGTGCTGGCGCAACCGCCCGGCAGCGTCAACGGCCAGCTGCGGCTAACCGAGCAGGGCGAGGTGATCGCCAGCAAGTACGCCGACCCGGCAATCGGCCGGCGCAACCTCGAGGCGCTGGTCGCGGCGACCATGGAGGCGACGCTGCTGGGCGGCGCCGAGCTGGGCGACGACGAGACGCCGTTTCACGAGGCGCTGGACCAGCTGTCCGAGCTGGCGTTCCGCGCCTATCGCGACCTGGTCTACGAGACGCCGGGGTTCATCCGCTACTTCCGCGAGGCGACGCCGATCAACGAGATCAGCCACCTCAACATCGGCAGCCGCCCGTCGAGCCGCAAGAGCACGGACAAGATCGAAGACCTGCGCGCGATCCCCTGGGTGTTCAGCTGGGGCCAGTGCCGCCAGAGCATCCCGGGCTTCTACGGCTTCGGCACCGCCGTGCGTCGCTTCCTGGAGAAGGACCGCGTCAAGAACCTGCGCCTGCTCGTCAGCATGTACGCGCGCTGGCCGTTCTTCCGGACCGTCGTCGACAAGCTGGATATGGTGCTCGCGAAGACGGACATGGGCATCGCAGCGCGCTACGCCGGTCTGGTGGGCGACAAGAAGCTGCGTACGGCGATCTTCGGTCGCATCGAGCGCGAGCACGAGGACACGCTGAAGGCGTTCTTCGCCATCACGCGCACGAAGACGCTGCTGCAGAACAACCCCACGCTCGCCCACGGATTGCGCAATCGCATTCCGTACATCGATCCGCTGAACCACCTGCAGGTCGAGCTCCTGCGCCGGCTGCGAGCCGGGCGCGGCGACAGCGACGAGCTGCGCCGGGCGGTGCATCTGACAATCAACGGCGTCGCGGCCGGATTACGCAATAGTGGTTGACGCACCAGGGCTCGGCGTCCAGGGAGCGTCCAAGCAGCCGGAAGCTAGACCCTCGGGACCACGCCTGACCGCCCACGGCGGTCCCGCGAATGGCGCTCGCCATTTTAGAATTACAAGGTAAGCTCACTCGAATCGTCGCGTCGAACGTCTCACTCCCGCTCCGGTACGTGCTGATTGCAGGTCTGGATTCAAGGTAGCCGAGAGATTCGGACGACTCATCAGCAACAGGACACAGGAGAGAGAGCATGGGAAAGAGACTGTACGTCGGTAACCTTTCGTATTCTGTCAACGAGACCGATCTCCGCGATGCCTTCACGGCGGAGGGTTACGACGTCGCCGAGGTCAAGGTCGTGATGGACCGCGACACGGGCCGCCCGCGTGGCTTCGCGTTCGTCGAGATGGCGACCGAAGAAGGGGCGACCAAGGCGATCGAGAATCTGAATGGGCGTGATCTGCAGGGTCGCACCATCACCGTGAGCGAGGCGCGCGAGCGCACTGGCGGCGGTGGCGGCGGCGGCGGCGGATATGGTGGCGGTGGTGGTGGGGGCGGCGGCGGCGGCGGCCGTGGCGGCAAGGGCGGGGGTGGCGGCGGCGGACGCCGCTGGTAGCGGAGCTCCCGGCGATGGGCTTCGGCGGCAGAGCCGCCTACGCCCTACGCGTCATCCACCGCTGACTTCGTTCTCGACCTGGTCGATCGCCTTGCCCCCTTGGTTGGGGTGCTCGGCCAGGTAGAGTTTGATCAAGCGCGCCAGATCGCGCTTCTGCGCGGGCGTCATCTTGACGACGTGCACCTTGGGCGCGGGCGCCACACGTTCCGGAGCGCGCTCCTCACGGCGCGGTGCGACCTCCTCGTCGCTTGACTCCTGATGCGCGCGCTGGCGGCGCGATGCCTCTTCGGCCTTGCGCGTCTCCTCCTGGACTTCCTTGTCCATCTGCTTGGCGCGCTTTTCCTCGCAGCCTTTCGGCTCGCACTCGCCGGGGCAACCGCAGTGCGATTTCTTCTCGCAATAGCAGGCGCCGCTCGACCCCTGCCGGCAGCCGCAGGCGTTGAGCCCGTCCTCGGCCGCGACGGCCGGCCGGAGCCCGAATCCGCCGATGAGGCCGATCGAGCCCGCCGCCAGCCACGCGAGAATAGTTCCTCCCCTGATCATTGTCGTTCCTCCTGCATCTAGTTCCCTCGTGCCGGGGTCTCGCGCTCGACTTTCGATTCCATACCGGATCATTCTTGCGGCGGGCGCGGCGCCGGCCGGCTGAGACGCCGCTTCGACACCGGTTTCAGATCTCCCGTCGTCGCCTCCGACGGTGGTGGCTCCCGCTCGTCGGGCATCGGCGCGGCCTTGCGCACCGGGGGGCAGCCGTTGGTCTGCGGGTCCTGCGTCTTCGGCCCGGGCTTGTCGGGGCAGTGATCGTCCTCGTCGGCGATACCGTCGCCGTCGCTGTCGATGAACGGGCAGCCCCTGCGCTTGGGATCGGGCGTGTCGCCCATCGGATCGGTCGGGCAGGCGTCGTCGCTGTCGGGGATGCCGTCGTTGTCCTCGTCATTCTCGGGGCAGCCAAGACGGAATGCGTCGGGATGCCTGCCCGCGGGCACATCGGGGCACTGGTCGCGCTCGTCGGAGACGCCGTCATGATCCGAGTCGCCGACCTTGAACGTGAAAGGCCGCACCGCTTTGCCGCCGTTCGGGGCGTGGGCGCGTTCGGAAGCGGCGGCAGCGGACCATGGTCCTATCCGGAAAGTACCCGAGAGCCCCAGCGCCCAGGCACGTCCGTCATCGGAGCTCTGGTTCGCCGGGTTCACGACCTGGCCGTAGCGGAAGAACGGGCCGAGGCCCAGGCCGGGGATCAGCGAGATGTCGAGCTCGTAGCCAACGCCGACATCGTACGCCAGCGCCACGCGATCCTGCGTCCACGCCGGACCGACCGCCGCGTCGACGAACGCGCGGCCCACGGTGCTCTTGAACGTCTCGAAGCGTCCGCCGACGCCCGGCATCGTCGCGTGGTTCGAGTTGGGCAGCGACCACTGGCGAAAGAGCAGCTGCAGCGCCAGGTCGTTGCCGAAGTCGTAGCTGCCGCGCACCGACAACAGCAAGTCCGAGCCGCCATCCTGGGCTGTTGGGCTGTACGGAGTGAGGACGCCACCCAGGCCCAGGTCCAGGCCAACGGCGGTTTGCATCGTCCAGTCTCCCGCCACGGCCGTTCGCGGCGCGAGCAGCGAGCCTGCGGAGAGCGTCGCCGCTAGGGTCAAGCTAAGAGATACGCGGTAATCATACATAGGGCGACATTGTGCCCCATTTATGTACATACTGCCTAATTCTTGGTATGTTCGGACGGACGGCGGATGATTGGCTCATTCGTTGCTGAAGTTCCGAGCCGCGAGGTCCCCCCATGAAGATCGCCGAAGTCTTGGTGTTGCCGGCCCAGAATGTTCGCAGCTCACTGACCACGCCGGGCGACATCCGTTCCGATATTGCTTTCCAGAACGATATCAATAACCTGCTTGCTCGTATCGAAGAGGTGAAGCTGCCGTGGACGGCAGCTTCCCGGTTGGTTTCGTTCGGCACGGAGGGCACGGTGGTGGCGCAACCCCGGCGCCACAGCGTCACAACGCCGTTACGCATTTTTGACGGTGGCGCGGCTCCCACCCGGGCGCCCGTTACCGAAGCACACCCGCCCGAAGCGGCGGCGGCACCGGCGCCGCGCCGGGTGCGGCGCCGCGCGTAGCCCTGCCCCTAAGCGGCGACGGCGCTCGCGACCGCGGTGCCGATCTTCTCGCGCAGCAGGAAATAGTCGTCGCTGAGCGCAAACCGCACGAGGTCGCGGAACGACTCGTGGTCCTTGGCCAGCGACATCAGCTCCTCGGGCGGCAGCTCGGCCATGGGGGGCGATCCACCCTCGGCCAGGACCAGCTTGGCGGCGGTCCGGAGATCGCTGCACAGGAGGAGACCCGCGCGGTTGCCGGTCTGGTGAACCACCGCGCGCCAGCGCACCGAGCTCCACGACGTCGAGCCCAGTTCCTGAAACAGCTCGACCAGTCGCTTCGAGACCTTGTACGGCACGTTCTTTTTCAGCTTCGCCGCCAGCTCCTCGGTCGCGTCGCTGGCCGAGGCTCGCCGGCGCGAATGGCGCGGGTGGAACGCCTTGAGCACGCTCGAGAACAGCTGCGTGAACTGCTTCGGCCGCACGCCGGCGGCCAGGATGTACTCGGGGCGCGTCAGCTCCAGGCCGCGCCCGAGCTGGAACCGCACCTCGTTGTGTGGGGCGCCGTTGGCCAGGTGCGGGCCGACGATCAGCGCGGGCGGCGCCTGCACGACGATCTGCACGTCGCCGTCGTCGGGTGCGCCGTCGCTCTTGACGAAGAGCGCGGTCTTCTTGTTGCCGAGCGCCTTCGCGATCTGGCCGTAGATCTTGCCGATGTCGAGATCCGACATCGGCGAGATCTTGTCCTGTGGCGCCAGGCCGTAGTCCTCGATGCGCTGTCCGATGATGCCGGGCGCACCCTCGGAGAGACACGAGAAGATCTCGCCCATCAGCGTCGCCTCGGGCGGCGCCAGGTGCGACTTGCGATCGTTGGCGTCGATCGACGACGCATAGGGATCGTCCGCCTTGAACCGGAACGTCGGCGCCGGGTGAGCGTCCAGGAACGCGAGCTCCTCGGCCTGCGCGGCGCCGAAGAGCGACAGCACCTCGTAGCAACAGCGCGCGCGGTCGGTCAACCCGCGCTGGGCGTAGGCGTTGCCCAGCGCGCGCAGTGAATCGGTGCGCGAGATGTCCTCCGCCAGCAACATGCGGTGATTCAGGATCGCCGGTTCGGCGTACTCGGGCTTGTCGCCGTAGAGCGCGCTCAGCGCGAGGCGCGCGCTCACGCGCGAGGGCTGGATCTCGACGACTCGCTCGTACGCACTGAGCGCGGCGGCCGGATCGCGCTTCGCTTGCAGCTGGCCCAGGCATTCCCAGAGCCGCGCGCGCGTCTCGATCGCCTCCTGGCCCTCGTCGACCGCCGGCAGCGTCGGCAGCGTTTTGCGCAGCACCTTTTCCAGCTCGGCTTCCTTGCCGAGCGCCGGCCAGACGTCGCACAGGCCGGCCAGCGCGTCCTCGTCCTGCGGCCGCTCATCCAGCGCCTGCTGCAGGAGGCGCGCGGCCTCGGCGGTCTCGCCGCGCTTCGCCAGCAGCACCGCCGCCTCGCGCCGGCGCGCCGCGCGCTCCTTCGGATCCTTGACCAGATCGATCAGCAGCGACGACGTGCGCGCCGCGACCTCGTCGTGGCCCGATTCGCGCTGCAGCTTCAGCGCCTTTTCCAGCAGCGGCACGTGCATCTCCGCGGGCGTGCCGATGATCTTCAGCGCCTCTTCGTACGCACCCAGGGCCTGCGTCGAATCGCCGAGCTCGAAGTAGCGGTCGCCGACCTGCTCCAGCAGATCGGCGCGCTGCGCGCGATCGCTCGACGCCTCGGCCATGCGCCGCAGGTAGATCGCGGCCTGCGGCTTCTCACCCCGCTCCAGCGCCAGGTCGGCGAGCGCGCGCAGCGACGGGCCGTGGCCGTTGCGCAGGCGCAGCGCCGCCTCGTACAGGGCGATCGCCCGCTCGGGGCGCCGCAACTTGATCTCCGACTGCGCGCCGTGCGCCAGCGCGTCGGCGACCTCGTCGGGATAGATCGCGGCGTCCGGGTGATCCGCCAGGCCGGCCAGGTGCAGCGCGGCCTCGCGCCACTTGCCGGCGCGGAAGCGGTTCTCGCCCAGCGACAGCTTGGTGACCAGCTGGCCCGGGCCCATGCGATCGGCCTCGAGCAGCTGGCGGTACGCCTCCTCGAGCTTGCCCAGCTTTTCGTGCACCTCGGCGAGCCGCTGGTAGAGCCGCACCATCTGCTGCGGCTGGCCGCGCAGCTTGCGCACCGCCTCGCTGAGGCGCCGCTCCGCCTGCTCCCACAGGTTCTCTTTGTAGTAGATGTCGGCGATCGCGATCACCGCCGGGATGTGATCCGGCACCAGGCTCAGCGCCTCGTCCAGGTAGCGCTGCGCCGCCGCTGCGTCGGCCGAGCCCTCCCAGGCCGCGCGACCGAGATCGGTCAGCACCGCCGCGCGCGTCTCCGGCGTCTCGGAGATCTCCAGCTGGCGCAGCAGCACGGTCTTCGCTTCTTCCCACGCGCCCTGCGACGCCAGCAGCGCCGACAGCGAGCGCAGCGCATCGGCGTTGCGCGGGTCTTCCCTCAGCGCCTCTTCGAAACAGATCTGCGCCTTGTCGGGCGCGCCGATCTGCTCGCGGAACACGCGGCCCGCGTCGAGCAGCGCGGCGACCGCCTCCGGCCTGCCGGCGAGCGCCTTGGCCTCGCGGATGCGCGCCTCGGCGTAGCCCGAGAAGTCGTTCTCCTTGAGATAGAGCCGCGCCATCGCCGCCAGCGCCGCCGGGCTGTTCGGTGCGGCGGACAACGCCGCCTCGACCTCGGCGCGCGCGCCCTTGGCGTCGTTCAGGTCGTCGAGCTTGAGCAGCGACAGCTCCAGGCTCAGGTCGGAGACGCGCGAACGCGTGCGCTCGTCGTTGCCGGCCGCGCGCTCCATCTCGATCTTCTGCGTGAGCACGCGCGCAGCCTCGTGCGCCAATCCTGCGCGGCGGAGGTTGCGGATCAGCGCCGCCACCATCTCGTCGTCGGCGATCGCCTCGGCGCCCAGCTCGCGCAGCGCCGACGCCGCCGCTTCCGGGTTGCCGAGCTTCTCCTCGAGGATCTTCGCGCGCCGGCGCACGATCTCCCGCCGCTCGACGCCGGTCGCGGCCGCCGCGCGGCGGCCGAGGATCACTTGCAGGTCCTCGAAGTGCCCGTGTGCCTCGTGCAGGTGGTCGAGCGCGGCCAGCGCCTCGGGATCGTCGGGGATCTGCTCGAGCAGCGCTTCGTACGCATCGACGGCGCGCTCGGCGAGCCCGAGCTCCTTCTCGTAGACCGTGGCGATGCGCAGGCGCAGGTCGCGCACCTTGGTGCGGTTGCGCGTCAGGTCGGCCTGGTGCTGCAGGCTCTCGACCACGTTGGCCCACAAGCCGACGCGCGAGTAGAGCCGCACCAGTGATTCGTAGGCGCTGATGCGCTCCGCGATCGCCGCCGCGCGATCGTCCTCGTCATGGTCGTCTTGCGTCTCGCCGTGCGTGCGGTCGTCCTCCGACGCCGTCTCGGCGACGAAGCGCTCGAGCGTGTCGATTGCTTCGTACGGCTTTTCGAGCCGCGTCTCGTAGAGCTCGGCCAGCTCGCGGAACTTGGCGCGCCGCTCGGGCCCGTGCGGCAGCGACTCCGTCGGGCCGCTGGTGCGGCGCTCGAGCAAGTTCGACAGATCGCCCCAGCGCTCCTGGGATCGGTAGATCTGCTCGATACGATCCAGCGCGGTGATGTCGTCGGATTTGAGGCTCAGGATCGCGTTGTAGAGCTGCTCCGACTTGTCGATCTGACCGAGCTCGTCGCGGAAGCGCGCCACCTCCACGTGCAGCGCCACGGCGTTCTCGATGGGACCGAACTCGTCGACCGCGCTCAGATAGATGTCGGAGACGTGGTCCCACTCGTTGTACTCGCGGCCGATGCGCTGCAGCTCGGCGCGCACCGTGATATTCGCCGGATCCAGGTTGAACGCGCGATCGAGCGCCGCCAGCGCGCGGCCGACGTCGTGCTGCCCGCGCTCCCAGATCTCCGCGATCTTGAGCAGGTATCCGTGCCGCGTCTTCTGGTCGTCGGCGGGCAGCGACTCGTAGGCCTGCGCCAGCTCCTCCCAGGGCGTCTCGAACGCGGCGCCCAGACCAGCGCCGCGGCGCGCGCCGGTCGGGGAGGGCGGCGGCAACGACGGCGGTCCGGCCGCCTCGAGCGGCGGCGCCTCGATCTCGTCGAGGATCTCCTCGTCGCCGATCTCCTCGACCGCCAGCGCCGCCTCGTCCTCGACCACGTCGGCGAGATCGACGTCCTCGCCGACGTCGTCGTCCTCGCCGTCGCCGTCGCCGTCGTCTTCGGCCTCCGCGTCGGCGGAGAAGGCTTCGTCACCCGCCGCCGCGCCCTCGGCGCGCGGAGAGCCGGGGCGCACGCCGGTATCGGCGTCGTCGGCGTCGTCCTCGACGGCCGCGTCGCCCTCCGGGGCCACACCCGGGGCCACGTCCGGGGCCACGTCCGGGGCCACGAACTCGCCGGTCTCGTCGGCGATCTCGGGGGCGTCGAGCGCGTCCAGGCGCTCGGCTGCCTTCTTCGAGATCTCGGGCACGGGTTCGTAGCGGCCGATGAGCGCCGCCAGCCGCCAGAGGTGGCCGCTGATCTCTTCGTCGTCGGGCGCCAGGCGGAACGCGTTCAGGTACGCTCGGAAAGCGCGGATCGGATCCTTGACCTCGTGCTCGACGAGGTAGGCGGCGTTGCGCGCGACCGCGAGCTTCGCGGCGTGATCCTCGGCCATCGCGAACAGCTGGCCCTGGACCTTGAGCGCGTCCTCCCAGCGCGAGGTGATGCGCGCCAGACGCAGGATTTCGTCCTGCGTGGTCTTGTTCTCGGGCTGCAGCGCGAAGCTGCGCAGGTACTCGTCCATCGCGCCCGTCGGATCGTCCATGTGGCGCTCGCGCACGCCGGCGCGCAGGCGCAGGAGCTCGACGCGCTCCGCCGTCTCGGGGCGGGCGCGCGCCACGCGCGCGTAGACGTCGAGCAGCCCGGCCCAGTCTTTCGTGCGCTCCGTGAGCCGCTCGAGATTGGGCAAGAGCTCGCGGCCCGCGGGATCGGCGTGCAGCGTGTCGCGCAAGATCGCGAAGGCGCGCCCCGGGTCGTCGAGCTTCTCTTCGCAGATGAGCGAGATCTTCAACGCCGCCGCCAGCTGCTCGATGGCCTCGGTCGCGCGCGCGCGCGCGCCCTCGTAGATCTGGATCAGATCCTCGAACAGCCCGTGCTTCTCGGCGACCCGGTCGACCAGCTGCAACGACTCGGTGTCGGTGCTCTCGTTGTAGGCGCGCTTGTACCACTCGAACGCCAGGCGCGGCTCCGCCAGCTCGTCCTCGCACAGGCGCGCGATGTCGAGGATCAGCGTTCGGCGCGCCGCCGGATCCTCGGTCTGATCCAGCAGCTTCTCCTGCGTGAAGATCAGCCGCTCGAAGTTCTGCGCCGACTGATAGAGCGGCGCCAGCGCGCGCAGCGCATCCAGGTTCTCGGGATCGATCTCGAGCACGCGCTCGAAGGCCGCGGTCGCCTTCTTGTTGTCGCGCAGGCGATCGCGCCACAGCATCGCCAGCTCCAGGGCGCGCGGCGTGCGCTCGGCCGGGTCCTCGGTCAGGAACAGCTGCCGCTCGGCGACCTTGACCACCCGCGCCCAGCTGCCGGCCTTTTCGTAGAGCGCCCGCAGGCGCTCGTGCGCTTCCCAGCTCCGCGGGTTCAGCTCGGCGATCACCTGCTCCAGCGCGTGCGCCGCGTCTTCGGTGTTGTGCAGCCGCTCGTCGAAGATCTGCGCGCGCAAGAGCGCCAGCTCGACGGCGCGCGTGGGATCCTTGGCCAGCGGAATCTGCTTGTCGAGGATACGCACCAGCGTCGCCCAGTCGCCCTCGCCGCTGTAGATGCGCGAGAGCGCGTCCAGCGCCTCGGTGTCGGTCGGCAGGACCTCGCAGATGTTTTCCCACGACCGCTGCGCGCGGCGGATGTCGTTGAGCGGCCCTTCGGCAAGCGCCGCCAACCGGCGCAGGTACGCCGCCTGCTCCATCGGATCGGCGACCACGCGGTCGACCTGCATGTCGAGCACGCGCGCGAGATCGGCGTGCCGCTCGAGGGTCGTGTAGATCTCCGTCAGCGAGTCGAGCGCCTTGGCATCGTCGGGATCGAGGCGCGCGATCTCTTCCCAGCGCGCGGCCGCGCCGGGCAGGTCGTTGAGCTTGTTCTGCACCAGCTCGGCGGCCCGGCGCACGAGCTGGATCTTCTCGTCGGGATTGGCCGCGTACCGGGTGTGCTGCTCGAGCACGTCCACCAGCTGGCGCACGTCGCCCGCGCGCTCCAGCAGCGCCTCGAGGCGCGCGAGCGTGTCGCGATCGCCCGGGACGGTCTGCAGGATCTCCGACGCGGCCCAGATCGCCTCGGGCAAGCTGCCGAGCCGCTCGTCGTAGAGCACGACCAGGCGGCGCAGCAGGCTCACGCGCTCCTGCTTCACCGTCGTGAGATCGATCTGCTCGCGCAGGATCTTGGCCAGGCCCGCGAAGTCGCCCTCGCGCTCGAAGATCTCGACCAGCGCGCGCAGCGCCACCGCGTCGTGCGGCTCGGCGCGCAGGATGCCCTTGTAGATCTCGACGGCCCTGCCGGCGTCGCCCAGCTTCTCGCGGTGGATCTGCGCCACGCGCCGCAACGTCTCGGCCTTCTGCGCCGGATCCTCCTGCAGCGCCGCCTCGCGTTCGAGCAGCTCCGCCATGCGGTCCCAGTTCTTGCCCTTGAGCAGCAGGCGGCGCTGCGCCTCGCGCGCGCGCGGGTAGCTCGGCGCCAGCTCCTCGACACGCCGCCAGGCGTGCAGCGCGCGCTCCGCGTCGCCGAGGTTCTTCTCGGAGACGATCGCGATCTCCTCGAGCCGGCGCACCTGATCGTCGGGCGACCCGCCGCGGACGCGCGCGCGTTCGAACGAGAACTCGAGCAGGTCGGCCAGCGCGCCCCAGTCACCCTTGTCGCGGAAATGATCGGCGTAGGCGCCGAGCGCGCCCTGGTTCTCGGGATCCAGCTGCAAGATCGCGTGCAGATAGACGGCGGACTGGTCGCGATCGCCCAGGCGGTCGCGGTACAGCGCCGCGAGCTCGCTCATGATGCGGATGCGCTCGGCCGGCTCTTCGATCGCGCCCAGCTGGCGCTCGCGCAGCTCGGCGAGCTTGGCGTAGTCATGGCTGGCCAGGAAGAGCTCGACGAGACGCGCCGCCGCCGGTCCGTTCGCCGGCTCCAGGGTCGCGATCTCGCCGTAGACGCGCACCGCCTCCGCCGGGTCGTCCATCTCGCCTTCGGCCAGCTGCGCGCGCTTGTAGAGGAAGTCGATGCGCTCCGGTTCCGAGGTCGCCGCCGAGATGCGCTCGCGGTAGTAGCGATCCAGCTCTTGATAGCGGCGGCCGTCGTAGTAGACGCGTTCGAGGAGCTCCGACGATTCGGGGTGGCCGGGCACTGCCTGCAGCGCGCGGCGCAGCGCCGCGACCGCGTTGTCGGCGTCGCCCGCCTCCTGCCGGCGGCGCGCGATCTGGAACAGGATCGCGGCCGCGCGCTCCATGCCGTCGGCGCCGATCCAGTTCGGGTTCGAGTAGATCGCCGCCAGCAGCTCCAGCGCCTTCTCGTCGCGCGGGCGCAGGCGAATCACCTCGCCGAGGCGTTGCGCGGCGGCGTCGAGCTCCTCGAGCTTCTCCGCCAGCACGCGCCCGAGGCCGAGCAGCAGATCAGCGCGTCGCTTGGCCTCGGTCGTCCCCTCCAGCTCCAGCTCGTAGAGCCGCACGACCGCGCGGTAGTCGCCGAGCGCGCGGTAAATCTTGCGTGCCGACTCGATCGACTTGACGTTGTCCTGGCTGAGCTTGCCGGGGCGCTGCGCGTTGCGGACGCTCTTCTCGAGCCGCGCGAAGTGGTTCACGAACAGCTGCCCCATCTCGGACTGCAACTCGGCGATGCGCGCCGGGTCGCGCGTGCGCGCCACCGCCGCCGCTTCCATCTCGAGCATCGTCATGTAGTCGGCGGTGCGTCCCTGCTCACGGTAGATGTCCTTGAGACGCGCGGCCGCGCGGATGTGGCTCGCGTCGCGGTCGACCGCGTTGGCCAGGTCGACCTCGGCCCCCTCGGCGTCGCCGAGCTGGTCGATGCGCAGCTCCGCGGCCAGGTAGAACAGCTCCGCCGCCTTGGGGCCATCCTCGATCGCCTGCGCGCGGGTCTCGTAGAGCGTGACCAGCTTGTCGTGCTTCTGAGCCTGTCGGTAGGCTTTGCGAAGCGCGACGAACGCTTCCGTGTCGGCGGGGTTTCGCTGGAGTGCTGTCTCGTACTCGCGAACGGTCGGCATCGTGAAAACCTCGTCCGAATCAGCAGGTGCGATTCACTCGGGGGTGGGCGAGCCCGCGTGCGAAGGTAGCACTAGCAATCAAGGAAGAAAAGGCCTGTCCATCCTTACAAGACGTCGAGATCCTTCACCTTTGCGATCCGTGGCCCCTCGAAATACGTGCGCTTCCGTCTCACTTTGTCTCACTGATTGAGCGCACGAAAACGACGCGCAGCATCGCGGCGTTCAAGCATCGCCATTTCCGCGGTGGGGGGGCGCGGCGTCACGCGGCCGCGGGGGAGAGCTCCTCAGTGATAGAGGAAGACGATCTCGACCTGGTTGCTCTTCCCGCGCGCCGCGGGCGTCTTCGGCTCGTTGAGGGGCGCGTCGGCGCTGACCGTCATGCGCCGCGGATCGACGCCGCGCGCCGCCAGCGCCGTCGACACAGACTGCGCGCGTGCCTGCGACATGGCCAGCAGCTCGCCGGGTTTGCCGCGCAACTCCGTGCGGCCGAGCACCTGGATCGGATAGCTCGGGTACTTGTTGATCAGCGAGGCAAGTGAATCGAGCAAGGGCTCGTGCCCGGGGCCGAGCGCGATCTCCTTCTTCGTGAACAGATCCTGCACCGAGATCACCAGCCGCTGGGAGTCGCCGATGCGCTCGATGCGGATCGCGACGCCGGACAGGGCCGTCGCGTCGCGCTGGAGTGCCTCGTCGCGCGCGCGGCTCTGCGTGCTCTGCTCCGCCTGTTCGTAGGCCGGCTTGGCCATCTCCGACGCGCGCTCGGCGTGCTGGCGCGCGACCTCGGCCGAGAGCTGCGCGCCGACCAGGTCGCCGCTCTTCACTTCAGCGCGCGCCTTGGCCAGCATATCGGTGGCGGCGCTGTACGGCGCCTGAGCGTATTTGTTGGCGTCGACGGTGTCGGCGGTGCGAAGCGCCAGCTCCGCGGCCGCGACCTTCTGTTGCGTCGCCAGCTCGAGGGTCAGCTTCTGCTTCTCGGCCTGCAGCTTCTGCTGCTCGCTCGACATCTCCTGCGACAGGCGATCGCGATCGGCCGCCGCGGCGCGCTGCGCCTCGCCCAGCTTCTTGCGCAGCTCCAGCGCCTCGGTCGCGCTCGCGAGATCCTTGGTGGCGCCTGCCAGCTCCTCTTCTGCGTCGGCCTGCTGGGTGCTGAGCGTCTGGATGCGCGCCTTCATCTGATCCTGCTCCGACAGCGCGAGCGCCGTCTTGAGCTTGATCTGCGCCATCAGTGCGTCGCGCCGCGATTCCTCGAGGTCATTCGATTGCCATTCGTCGGTGGCCTTGGTCCCGAGGCGATCCGAGGACGCGACCAGGTCGGGCGACTTCTTCGCCGCGTCGGGCACGCCAGGGTTCTTGCGCAGGATCTCGAACGTTTCCAGCTCGCGCGGCTTGGGCGGGGTCGCGCAGCCGAAGCCCGAGACCGCGAAGCCCGAGACCACGAAGCCCCAGGCGACGAAAGCCGCCGGCGCCATCAGCGACGTCGACGCGAGTAGGGCCGTGATGGTGCGCTGCGGTTTCGTCATGTCGTCGGCTCCTCGAGCGCCTTCTTCTTGACCTGGGTGTCCTGCAACGCTTTCTTAGTTGCAGCAATCTTCGCGCGCAGCTCATTCACCGTCGCCTCGCGCTTCTGAGCCTGCGCGCGCAGCCTCGCGGCGCTGATCTTCTGGCGCACCAGCTCCGCCTGCGCGATGCAACGATCCAGGACCTCGCGCACCAGATCGTACTCGTGCTTCGAGCGCAGGTTCCAGGCCTCGTCGAGCCAGGTGCGCAGCATCGTGATTTCATCGGTCGTGGCGCGCGCGTCGTCGAGCCGGTCGAGATCGTTCACGCCTGCGCGCTGGGTCTCGATCTGCCGCTGAAGGTCGTCTTCCTCGCCCGCCGTCGCGGTCCGCGGCGCGAGCGACAGGCCACCCAGCAACAACGCCAGCGCCAGCGAAATCCTGGCGAATGCTCCGAGCCCTCTGGTCATACGCCTCATGGATGAAGGATCCCCCTAAGCTCGACCTGACATTCAGAGTAGCGACGGCTTTGCACGGGGGAAGACCTTATGCTGCGCCCAAACCAAGTTCAAGATCCTCGCCGCGACCGGCCAGCGACTTTTCTCGCGCTCACCGTCCACTTTCGCGAAGGTGCGGGATTGCACCTCACCGGCTCGTGAAAGAGGCCGGCGCGGCTGGCTCAGCCGCGCGGGAGGGCCTGGCCCTCCCGCGAGCGAGGGGAGCGAGCGTCTACGGAGTGCAGCCCTTCTTCTTGGGGTTCTTGCAACAGGCGAGGGCGGTCTGCGCCTCCTTCACTTTGTCCTTGCCCGCTTTGCCGTCTTCCTTGGCCTTGTCCTTGAGCGGCTTCTCGCAGTCGGTCTTCTCTTTGCCCTTCATGTCCTTGCAGCTGGACAGATCGGGCTTCGAGGCCGTCTTGGCCGACGCCTTGGCATCGTCGACCGCCTTTTGCTTGTCGGTGCAGTCGGGCGGCGGGTCGGCAGCGAGCGCCAGCGTCGACAAGCTCAACGTCATCCCGGCGAACAGGACCATCAGCATCCGTCTCATGCGGCCTCCTTGGGGATCATCTATGGGAGCACAACGGTTTCGACCGCGCCGAAGCTTAGATGAGACGGATGCGTTAGGCCATGAGGGTCCCTCCTATTCGCAGGTAGCGTCGATGCAGGTCTGATTCGCGGCGCAGTCGGTGGTGACGTGGCACTGGGGGGCGACCTCGTGAGCGGTCAGGCAGTAACCCATCTGGCACACGCTGCCCGAGGATCCGACGCAGCAATCGGTGTCGGAGAGGCAAGGGGTGCGGCAGACAGCGTCGACGCAGTCGTCGACCGTGACGTGCACACCCACGCAGTCGGTGTTGGCGCGGCACTGCGGCTGCGCGCCGGTGTTGGGCTGGCAGATGCCGGCGAGGCAGACATCCTGGCCCTGGCCTTTGGCCGCGCAGTCGGCGGTGGTGCTGCAGTCGGCGTGGCAGTACCCGTTGATGCACGTCGCGCCCGCGCCGCAGTCGGCGTTGAACACGCACTGCCCGCCCGAGGTCGTCGAGGTCACGCAGTAACCCGCGGTGCACACCTCGCCGGTGCCGCAGTTGGCGGTCACCGTGCAACTGGACTGGCAGTCGCCGTCGACGCAGCGGCCCGTCAGTCCGCAGTCGTGATCGAACTGGCAGACGGGCGTCGTGCGCGGGTGGCAGCTCGCGCCGCCGTCGGCGCCGCAGATGGGAGCGCCGCCGTCGCCGGGAGGCACCACTGTCCCGCCAGCGCCGGTGGACCCGCCAGTGGCGGAGCTGGAACCGCCCGCGCCCGTGCCTCCGACCGAGCTGATGCCGGCGTCGCCCGGGTGTTCGCCACCCGCACCGGTGTTGCCGCCCACGCCCTGGTGCGAACCGCCCGTGCCGATGGTGTCGACACCGCCATCCCGGCCGGTGGCGCCACCGATTCCAGACGATCCGCCGCCGCCCGTCACGACGCTCCCGCCGGTGCCGCGTCCCGGTGGCACGGGCAAGTTGGGCGCGCAGATGCCCTGGTTACAGTAGTTGTTCGGGGGGCAATCGCGATCGCGGTAACAGGCATAGACTGGCGACGTTCCGTCACACCATCCATTGGAATCGCACCGGTCACGGCGCTCACACGCGGCGAGCGGCAGCACGAGCGCGATCGTGACAAACAGGCCAAGCGTCTTCATCGGTGGGCTCCTTGTGTTGATGGCGCGGGCGCGGCCGCCAGCGGCCGAGCGAGTCGCCTCGCGATGGACGGCCGTTCTCTTCGCAAATCACGCGCCAGATATCTTGCTGTGATCCGGACGACAGCGGTTGTGCTCGGACCGCGGAAAGTTTGGGCCGGCGCGCGCGATTCGCAAGGTGTCGCGCGCGTGTGCGGCCCCGCGTCTTCACAGTTGTTGCGCTCGCTTCACACGCCCCTGTGGCTTTTCGTCGATCTTGGCTTCGTGCCCGGGACCCCGGGAGGGTTCCGAACGACCCAATGGGGTCGGGCGAACAAGCTCGCCGCTCCCCGACGCGCACGGTTTCAGTTACACTCGCGTGCCGTGGAAACCTCCATCGAGCTCCGGTACGCGGGCGTGGTCATCGGCAAGGTGACCGTTCAGGGTCCGATCGACGAAAGCGGCGGAAACAGCCTGTTCGTGTCGGTTCCCGATCCCTTGCCGGTCGGGACCAAGATCGGTCTCAAGGTCGATGACCGCGCGCTCGAAGGGCGAGTGATCGGAGTCGCCGAGTCGGCCGATTCGGCCAAGTGCGGCATGAAGATCCGGATCGGTAGCGCCGCCAGCGCGGCGGCGGCGGCACCGTCCGCGCCTGCGCCGGCGACCGAGTCGGCGCCGATCGATGCCGGGGTGTCGGCCGAGGGCAGCACCGACATATCGGTGGCGCAGGGAGACGCGAGCGGAGAGGGAGGCGCGTCGGGCGGAGAGGGAGGCGCGTCGGGCGGAGAGGACGGTGGTGGATCGTCGGGCGGGCAGGGCGGTGGCCGGCGACGTCGCCGCCGGCGATGATTCGCTCACCCCGGCTGCGTGCGGGCGACGTGGTGCGCCTGGTCGCGCCGTCCGGGCCCGTGCCGCGCGACGCGTTCGAGAGTGGCCTCGCGGTCCTGAAGCAGCGGTATGAGGTCCGCTTCGATGAAGCGCTGTTCACGCGCGAAGGGTTCCTGGCCGGCTCCGACGAGCGCCGCCTGGGCGAGCTCGCGACGGCGTTGGCCGATCCCGACGCGCGCGCGGTCGTGATGGCCCGCGGCGGCTATGGATTGCTGCGCATCCTGCCGTTCCTCGACCCCGACGGGCTGCGCGCGGCGCCGCGTCCGGTGGTCGGCTTCTCGGACGGCACGGCGCTTCTGGCGTTCGCGGCGCGCGCCGGCGTCGCGTCGATCCACGGGCCGGTGTTGACGCAGCTCGGGACCCTCGCCGTCGAGGACCAGCAGGCGCTCTTCCGCCTGCTGGAGGAGCCGGCGCCGGGGGTGGTGCTCGCCAACCTCGACGAGGTCATTCCCGGCCGCGTGCAGGGCCCGTTGCTCGGCGGCAACCTCGAAGTCTTTTCTCGGCTCCTGGGGACGCCGTTCCTGCCGGATCTCGTGGGCGCGATCCTGTTCATCGAAGACTCGGGCGAGCGCCCCTACCGCATCGATCGGTTGATCACGCACCTCGATCTGGCCGGCGTCTTCAACGTGGTGAGCGCGGTGGTCGTCGGCGACTTCAGCGGCTGCAAGGAGCCCGAGTTGCTACGCGCCGGCTCGCCGACCGCCGACGATGTGTTGCTCGAGCGCCTCGGCCGCCTGCCGATCCCGGTGGCGGTCGGCGCGGCCGTCGGTCACGGCCCGCGCAACTTCGCGCTGCCCTACGGCTGCATGGCAGAGCTCGACACGCGCCACGGCACGCTGGTCGCGCTCGAAGGCGTCGTGAGCTAGCGTCGAGGCCCCTCAGCTCATCGTGCTGCGGCTCGGGTCGACCGGCTCGACGTCTTCGATCTTGCCGAAGCGCTCCTCGTAGCGGCGGACGTTCAGCTCGAGCGCGCGCAGCAGGCGCTTGGTGTGGCGCGGCGAGGAAATGACCCGGGACCGGACGCGGGCCCGCGGCGCCGCCGGCTGCAGGTAGGCGAAGTCGAGAACGAACTCGTTCTCGTTGTGGTTGATCAGCACCAGGTTGCTGTACGCGCCCTGGGCCGTCGCCTCGTCCAGATCGATCTGAATCTGCGGCTCGACTCCGGGAGTCGCGGGCGGTTTCGGCAGGTCCGACATGGGTCAGGTATACACTAAGGTTCGTGCCCCGGAGGGTCATCGGTATCGACCTTGGAAGTCGGCGCATCGGTGTCGCGGTCACCGATGGTCTCGGCCTGACCGCGCAGCCGCACGCCACCATCGCGCGCCACGGCGGCCAGCGCGATCTCGACGCGATCGGCGCGGTCGTGCGTGAGTTCGACGCCGAGCGGGTGGTGCTGGGCCTGCCGCTGTCGCCCGAGGGCGAGGTCGGCCGCGCGGCACGCGCGGCGCAGGTGTTCGCCGAGCGGCTGCGGGCGGCGCTGGCGGTTCCGGTCGAGCTCATCGACGAGAGCTTCAGTACGGTCGAGGCCGAGGAGGTCCTCCTGGCCGCCGACGTCTCGCGCGCCCGGCGCAAGGAAGTCATCGATCGGCTCGCGGCTGCGGTTATTCTGCAGCGATGGCTGAACCGCGGTCCGGAGCAAGACCGGGAGCAAGACCGGGAGCAGGAGGACGACCCCCGGTGAAATCCAGCGCCATGCAGCGCGCGCTCCGCGTCTTCCTCGCCACGACCGCTCTGGGGCTGTTCGCCATCGGCTGGGTGGCTCACACCGCCTGGAAGTACGGCGACCGGGCCACGGGTCGCGCGCGCGGACCGGTCGAGGTCGAGATCCCCAAGGGCGCCAGCGCCGGCGAGGTCGCCGATCTGTTGTCCAGGGCCGGGTTGCTCGAACGGCCCGCGATCTTTCGCCTCTACGCCGGCCAGCGCGGCGTCGCCGGGCGCTTCAAGGCCGGGCGCTACGTGATCAACGCGCCCGCGACGCCGCGGCAGATCCTCGATACGCTGGTGCGCGGCGCCGCCGACGAGCTGATCGCTGTCACCATCCCCGAGGGCAAGAACCTGATCGAGATCGCGGGCATCCTCGATGCCGCCGGCATCTGTCCCAAGGCACAGCTCATCGCGCAGGCGATGGATCCGGCGTTCGCGGCGTCGCTGGACCTGCCCGGCTCGTCGCTCGAGGGCTATCTCTTCCCCGACACGTACCGCCTGCGGCCGCACACGCCGGCGGCACGCGCCCTGATCCCGCTGGTGCGGCGCCACCGCCAGGTGTTCGAGGAGCTCCGCGCCGCGCACGCCAAAGGCGTCGCGGAGCTGGGGAAGTCGCTGGGCTTCGACGACCCCAAGATCGTCATCCTGGCGTCGATCGTGGAGAAGGAGACCGGCCAGACCAGCGAGCGGCCGCGCATCGCTCAAGTGTTCATCAACCGGCTCAAGCTCCCGACGTTCTCTCCCAAGTTGCTGCAGACCGACCCCACGATCATCTATGGTTGCACGGTGGCGATGCCGCGGTCGGAGGCATGCTCACGCTGGGACGGCCGCATCCGGCGCATTCAGCTCGAGGATCGGGGCAACCCCTACAATACGTACACGCACGAGGGGCTGCCGCCCGGTCCCATCGCCAACCCCGGGCGCGCGGCGCTGGAGGCGGTGATGGAGCCGGATCGGACCCCATACCTCTATTTCGTTTCGAAAAACGACGGCACGCACTATTTCTCGCGCACGGTCGCCGAGCACGAGGCGGCGGTCACGAGATACCAACGAGGCCCGAGGACCGCGTCGCCGTGAGGTTGGCGAGCCGTCAGCTCCTCGACGATCCACTCTTTGTGCTGCTACAATGGGCACCGGCTTTTTTCCGGTGTTCAGCGCCGGTGTTCGATCCAGGCGCGAGCTTGTTCGCTCCAAAGGAGAAGACCTGATGCCTTCGCCGCCTCCCTCTTCCGATTCGCCAGCCGCTCACGGTCACGGTCACGGAGACACTCCGGTGCTGATCGCGAAGATCGCGTCGCTCCAGAACTTGAAGGAGTACGCCGAGCTCAACTGGTCGGGGTCCTTCGAGGACTACCTCGGCCTGGTCCGCAAGAACCCGGCGGTGACGCGCAGCGCGTTCCAGCGGGTCTACGACATGATTCTTTCTTACGGCCAGGAAGAGTACATCGACAACAAGAAGCGGCTCTCGCGCTTCAACTTCTTCAAAGACGAGCACCACGGCGGGCGCGACGCGATCTACGGGCTCGACATCCCGCTCATGCGCCTCGTGAGCGTGCTGCAGAGCGCGGCC
>Ga0265338_10001191_pt1 | contig 42969 bp, 34 predicted proteins | sample 42126metaG_FD_193579 | JGI IMG/M metagenome (GOLD analysis project Ga0265338, IMG submission 193579) | Rhizosphere microbial communities from Carex aquatilis grown in University of Washington, Seatle, WA, United States - 4-21-26 metaG | ecosystem: Host-associated > Plants > Roots > Rhizosphere... | reverse complement strand
GTTGAATAGTTGCACCAAGCGGCCGGGCGCGATCTCGATGCCTGTCTGGATGACGCCACGCGGCTCTCGGCGGGCTCGTGACAGGTCGTGATTGCGCATGGAGACGATGGGGAATCGTGAGATGGTCAAGTTGCCGTACTCGCCGCCGCGATATCGCCGGTTGACGCCGAAGGCTGTGTAACAGCTGGGGAATGCCGCCACGATCTCTTGCGCCTGGTTTAGATTGGGTCGGCCTTTGGGGGCGTGGATGACCTCTTGCAGGCAGAGGATATCGGCATCAAGTTCCTGCGCTACCTTGATGATGCGCTCAGGCACAATGCGCAGGTCGAACCCGCGGGCTTTGTGGATGTTGTAGGTAGCGATGCGGAATTGCGTATCCATTACGGTGATGATGCGGCCTTTCTCTGCTATTTCGATGCTAATCTCATTGCTGCCGCTCGAATACCCAGCCCAGCAGTTCGGTGGCGCGTTCCGTTAGAGGACGATTACGCCAGTCTTCGAAGGTGATCCGCTGGCTGACTTCGAGATCCGCAGTGAAATCGGCGCCGAGGCGCTGCGCCACTGCGCTGTCGCGCACGGCCAGGTTGACCTCGTCATTAATGCCGAAAGAGCGATTATCGAAATTGGTGGAACCGACAACGGCCCACAGCTCGTCTACGATGAGTATCTTGGCGTGAATCATCGCAGGCTGGTACTCGTACAACTCGGCACCCGCCTTGAGCAGTTCCCCGTAGTCGCTGCGGCTTGTGCTGCGGACCAGAAAGTGGTTGTTCTTGTTGCCCGGGACCAGAATTTGCACTTTTACCCCGCGTTCAATCGCCCGGCAAAGCTCGCGCTTGAGCGTCTTGTCAGGCACAAAATAGGGTGTCGTAATCGCGAGGTTGCGTTTCGCCGAGGCAATCAGCAATTGCATGAGGATCCGGGCGCGTGTGGAGCCGCCCACCGTGGGCGTGCTGCTGATTACCAATGCCGTTGTCGGGTCGGGGCACTCGAGATCAGGAAAATAGGCGCTGCCTACAATGAGTTCGCCCGCTGCCTGTAGCCAGTTCTCTGCAAAGGTAGCCTGCAGGTTGGCGACAGTGTCGCCTTCCACCCGGACCATGTCGTCGCGCCATCGTGGTTTGCCGTTCACGCCGGTAAACCACCAGTCGGAAACTCCTGCGCCGCCGATAAATCCAATCTTTCCATCCACAATCACAAGTTCTCGATGGGTGCGATTATCCATGCGCAAAAGGTGATACCAGGTGAGGCGGTTGTATCGGACTACCCTGCCGCCGGCCTGGAGCAGCGGCGCAAAGAACGATGTGGGGGCACCCAGGCTGCCAAAGGCGTCGAGGTCAAGATTCACATGAACGCCGGCGCGAGCACGTTCCGCCAGTACCTCGACATATTGACGCGCGATCTCGCTCTTTTGGAAGACGTAGGCTTCAACGTTGATGCTATGTTGCGCAGAACGAAAGGCGTCAAGAATAGCGGGATAGAAAGCAGGACCGTTGGTCAAGACATCGAGCCGTCCGGTGCGATTGATGTCGGCGTCAACGAGGGAGGCGAGCAGCAGCAGGAAGGAGTGTGTATTGTTGGCCGGAATCTGGTCTGCGTCCTTGATCTCATAGCGGGGCATGGGCCCGAACATGCCGGCCAGCAGGTAGGCCGTGAGCAGCACGAACGCGATAACGCCGGGCACAAACCAGCCGGTCGGGACCGTGACAGCGAAACAGAGAGAGATGCAAAGATTCATGGCAAGCGACGATTCATGGCAAGCGATCAGGAGCAGCGGAAAAGAGCCGTGGAGATTTCCCGTGCCACCGTAGGTTTAGATGCGCTCGGGGCAAAGGTAGGATCCTCTTGCACCCAAGCGAACTCGACTAGGATAGAGGGCAACCTCGAATTGCGGAATTCTTCGATTCAGAATGATCGCTAAGAAAAAACTGGGAGACTGGTGGAAAATTTTATGAAGCAAACACAGGATTTCGAAATTCAGGAAGCGCGAGGCGTGGCCATCAAGAATGTTCGCAGCTTCGCTTTGCGGGCCGCCCTCATACTGCTTGCCACACTCACTCCAACTGCCATGGCCTGGTCAGCACCGGCAGCGACCGACGACGCTGAATCAAAAGCCTGTTCTGCGTTGCCGGATATCGATTTTTCGATCATCGAGGATGCGCCGACCCAGGTGATGAGCGCCAAGATCGTGGATGCATCCGATGGATCGCCCGCATTCTGCAAGGTAGAGGCTTATGTCTATCCGGAAGTGGGGATCGAGATACACCTTCCTGTTGCGAATGCGTGGAATGGAAAGCTGATGGTTGCCGGCAACGGTGGCTGGGCGGGGGGCATCAACGGCGGGGCCTGCGAAGGGAATGTCAAGCGCGGTTATGCCTGCGTGACGGGTGATACGGGGCATCGAGGCCGAGGCGACGACGGACTGTGGGCCCAAAATAATTTAGCGGCCCAGGTGGATTTCGGCTATCGAGCCATCCACGTGTCGACTTTGGCAGCCAAGGCAATCATTAATCGCTTTTACACCAAAGACGCTCAACTCGCTTATTTCATGAGCTGTTCAACGGGTGGCTACCAGGGCATGGTTGAAGCGCAGAGATTCCCGTGGGATTTCGACGGAATCATCGCCGGCGCTCCCGATATGGACGAGGCCGATTTGACGATGCGAGAGGTTTGGGCGCAGAGATCGCAATTGGATGGAAATGGAAAACCCGTGATGGATGCCGGCGCGCTTCGAATCCTGCACCAGGCCGCGCTCGACCAATGCGACATGGACGACGGCGTGAAAGACGGGCTGATCGGCAACCCAGTCGGATGTTCGTTCGACCCTTCAACAATCCTCTGCAAAGCGGGAGAGACCAAAGCGTGCCTGACTGCTGCGCAGGTTGAAGCGGCAAAGCGCATCTACGCAGGGCCTCCTCACACCCAGGAACGAGCGGTGCGGGGCGCATTGCCCGGGTCGGAGAAGACGTGGGAGTTTGGAACAGGCACAAAGTATAGCGACAGTTTTTTTGAGTACATGGTGTACGGCATCAATCCGGCGTGGACTACGGCTAACTACAATTTCGAGCACGACTACAAGCGCCTCGGAATGTCCGCGATTTACACAGACACTAATCCCGATCTGCGGCGTTTCAAAGCCGCCGGAGGCAAATTGCTGGTGTTCCAGGGCGGAACCGACACAGTAGAAATGCCTACAGCGATTGTCGATTACTATCAAACGGTCGAGAAGGTGATGGGCGGGCAGGAGCCGACGCAGGATTTCTTTCGGCTCTTCATTATTCCCGGGATGAATCATTGCGGAGGAGGCGACGGCGCCACTTCGATTGACTATCTGAGTTATCTTGAGGCCTGGGTGGAACAGAATCATGCGCCCGACAAAATGATTGGCGCGCATGTGAGCGACACTTACCTGAATTCGCTGCCCGAAAACTCGCGGTGGGTGAGTCTACCGCTCGATCCTAAAATTCCAGTGAGTTTCACGCGCCCAATGTATCCCTTTCCGCAATACGCCAAATACGCGAGTGGGGATCCTAACGATGCGGCGAGTTTTCGGCCTGTTCAACCGTGATTCCGGAATGAGGTTTCCTAGAAGTTCAACTTGCGGCTGGGGAACCACGTGACCTGAATGTCGGTGGTGGTGACCGTTTGCTGGCCGGTCATGTAAATCGGCGCAGTCCAGTGCTCCATGGTGAAGTTGCCGTTGACCTCAATGTCTTTGCCGATGCGCTTCACTACCTGGAAGCCCAGGTCGTTGAGCGTGGTGCCGCCTTCTTCAAAGCAGGGCAACTTTGCTGAGCACGGATTGGGACTTGTTACGTTCGTTACAGTCGCAGAGCCGGGAATGAAATCCTTGGTGGCTTTCTGGTTGCGCGCGTTCACCTGGATCCATTCGTTGCCGCTCAGGTGGTAAGTCAGCCAGGCTTGGCCGCCCTTGTCTTCGCGGCCAATCCAGTCGCCGAAAAGCTGCCCCTGGTTTGTATAACCCTGGCGTTCGATGGTCTCCCAATACATAAAGTGTCCGTAGCGTCGCGAGTTAACGGTGGAAGAGACCGGATCGGTGGACGCTGCTTCTACGCGTAAATCGAGTTTGGGTACGCCGGGGAAATGCGAGAGATAGATGCCAGGCCGAATCGCGGCGCGGCGAGGTGCGTCGATGGGCGATACGTCGTCGTGCACCTCGGAATCGGAATACAGCGTGAGCCATTTGCGGACGAAGGGCAACCGGTAAGAGAAGTCAAAAGATCCAAAGCGCGCGCCAGGATCTTTGCCGTCGTTCTTGTCTGCGGCGGATGGGGAGGCCAGGCTGAAGAAGCTCCGAATGAAGTCTTTGAGGTTGACTGGAGAATGGCCTTCACCGCCCCAGATCACGGTGCGTTCGAAACCGAATTCCAGGTTTTTGGTCGGCCTGAAGCTGAGCTTCTCAATATGTACCCAGGGATCCCCGGGGTTGGTAACGTTGGCAAATTTGTTGGACGGTGCAGCCTGATAGGCCGGGTTCGGCATGTAGGTATGGCCGCGCAGCGCACCGATCAGGAACTCGTACCGGAAGGGGCCGGTAGCCCGCGAAAGCAGGGGAACATGAAGCGGCTCGATGCGGTTGATCTCGAAGCCGTAAATGTTTTGGGCGTTGTTGGAGTATGCGAAGCTCGCGCCCTGGGCGGGGCCCATCCACTGGTCAATTTTGCCGAAAGAGAAAACGTGGTTCAGCACCTGGCCTGAAACGTAGGCTTCAAGGAAGCGTCCGTCGGCGACGGAAGATATCGGGCCGGCGGGGATGGTGGCCTGATTGTAAGGCAGCCCGTTGGCTGGATTGATGTAAAGGACTCCATCAACCGTCGACAGCGCCTGGGCCATAGACGCCGAGTAACCTGTGGCTGAAGGAGAGCCCTGGAATTCGCCGCGCAGGTACAGGGCGAATCGACCGGCTGTGACGTAGCCGCTGGCGCCGGTGTACTCGTTGAATCCGCCTTCGAAGGGGCGGCCATAGTCGTTCACAATTGTGGAGCCCAGGTGAAAACTGTCGCGCAGCGGTGTGCCTGTGATATCGCGAATCCTGGTGTAACCGGACTCGATGCGGGTGTGGCCCTGGTGGGCGAGGCAGGGGCCGCTGGTGTCCGCGTTCAGAAACTGATCGAGCGCTTCGTAAATATCCTCGGCTTCGTCGGCGCCGGTTTCTTTGTCGTCTTCGGCGTCCTGAATGCCGGTGCTGGCCTGCTCAAGCATGTGTTCCACGCTGGCGCGGGTCCAGGGACGCAGGTTGAGAAAAGTGTCATCAACGTAACCGAGCGAATAGAGGCGGACCACGGCCGGATAAACCCAGCTATCGAGGGGGATATAGGGAGAGCCTAATTCAGCCGGAGCGCAAACGGGGGCGGGCCGGCTCGGATCGCCGGCCACCTGACCGGAGGCGCCGGATGGTCCAGGCTGTTCCGCCATGAGAGGCGCCGCGGCGGCAAGAAAAAGGCCAGTAAGCAGGAATGTGCCCAGAATTGTGCGCGTAACCGTCAGAGGCGTGCTGAGACGTTTGCTCAATTTCATAACCTCACTCTATCACTTTGACTGCATGGGTGATCGGGGTGTTAGACGCCTCGCAATCGAGGTCGCCCAGTGGGGCCGAACTGACTATTCAGAAGCGGTTTATGGCAGTTGAAGACTGACGAAATGAGATGTAAACCATATAACGAAAAGGATGCGCGTCGGCGCCTCAAAATCTATGTTTTTCGCATCGCGGCAAAGGCGTTTCACGCGCGCTCAAGCCGGCCAGCAAACTTCTTTTTGATGATATTTTTTATTGATTTGTAAGCAAGCCCTTTCCCTTCGAGGTAGAGTTCCATCTTACCAATCGAGTCGCTGGACCCACGTGTTTTGCGGCCGCCGCCTTTTACTCGCCATGGTTTGCAGTCAACCAGGGTTGGACCGTTGCCGCGCCGGGCATGTGCGAGCGCCTCATAGGCTACCCGATAGACGGCAACCACATCGTCCTGGTCAACCACCATGCCGGGAATGTCACAATCGCGAGCGACAGCAGTGAAGGGGTCGTTATTTGCCTCGCTTTGCCTGACGAAGAGAATGGGCAAACGCCTGGCCGCGGCTTGGCGCAGCAAGGATTCGAGGGGAGCGGCCGGTTTCGAGGGCGGAGTGTCGAGTGCAGCAAAAAACAACACCACTGAGCCGGAATTTGTGGAGCGGAAGTGAGCAGCCAGGCGCAGGGCCGCTTCAAGGCGCGCTTCAGTAGACGCTGCCGGCGCAATCACATTGGCACGGGCGATAGCGCTGGGAATGCGAGCCGCGGGGTTTGACCACCAACGCAGCAGCGATTTGATGGCGACGCCCCGGGGTGAGACCATCTTGACCGCACAGGGCATGAGGTCAGTGGGCGCAGGGCTGATGGCGTCGGTGGCCAGCAAGTCGATAGTTACGCCGACAGTGACCGCTTCAGAAGTCAGGAGAGACCGTTTTCCGCGGGCTTTCTTTGAGAGCGGAATGCCTTTTGCGATCATGCGGCATTTCAGCATGGCGGCGTAAAGGTCGAGCAGTTTGCTGTGCGGGATGAGCGAGAATTCACCTTCACCCGGCGGCGCAATGGCCGCGCCCGGCTTCACTTTGCTTTTCTTCATGGGGTGTGCTCAATCCTCTAAGGAGAGTTGCTGCGATTGTAACCTGAAGCGTATGAGGCGCAGGTAAAGCGCGGCGCAATTACACCTTATGTTGTTTAACGCGGTTGTTAGAATCGCATTCGAACCGACGTCCCCGCGCTAGGTGGAGTAGTCGGCGTTGATGTGGATGTACTCGTGGGTCAGGTCGGTGGTCCAGAAAGTGCAGGAGCCGGAGCCCTGGTGCAGATCGATGGAAATTGAGAACTCTTCCTGGCTGATGTAGGCGTGGGCTGCGGCTTCGTCATAATCCGGTGCGCGGCCGCCGTCACGGCAAATAGGGAGCGAGCCGAATGTAATGTCGATGCGATCGGGATCGATCTGCGCGCCGGAATAGCCAATGGCGGCGGCCAGGCGGCCCCAGTTTGGATCGCAGCCGGCCCACGCGGTTTTTACCAGCGGGGAATGGGCGATGGCCTTGGCTACGCGCAGGGCGTCGGCATCGCTGGCCGCGCCTGCAATTTGCAGTTCGACTACGTGCGACAAGCCCTCTCCGTCGGCAACTACCTGCCTGGCGAGCGACGTGCAAACCTGGGTGAGCGCAACCTGAAAGGCCTGATTGCCAGGGCCGATTTCGAGGCCACTTGCGCCTGAGGCAAGCAGAAGAACGGTGTCGTTGGTTGAAGTGTCGCCATCCACAGAAATGCGGTTGAAGCTGACTTCGATTGCGGAGTTAAGGTAGGTTTGCAGTACGGCGGGCTCAATGGCCGCGTCAGTAAGCACGTAAACCAGCATGGTGGCGTGAGGCACAAGTTGGGGATGGATCATGCCGGAGCCTTTGCCAAGCGCGGCAATCAGCACTTCGCCGGCCGGCCCGCGATCCGCGGGCGCCACTTCCACGCGCGCAAATGCGGTCTTCTCCACGGTGTCAGTGGTCAGAATGGCCTGGGCAACTTCTTGAAAGCGATCGGCCTCAGTCCCCAGCGATGCGGCCAGCGCAGGCATAACGGCCACCAGTTTCTCCACCGGTAGCGGCACGCCAATGACGCCTGTCGAAGAGGGAAATACCTGCTGCGGATTGCAGCCGAAGATGTCGGCAGCGGCGGAGCAGGTGGCGCGTGCCGCACTGAGTCCAGCCTGGCCCGCGGCGCAGTTGGCATTGCCCGCATTGATGGCCACCACGCGAACCTTGGCGCCAGACGCGGCCAGGTTTTCCTTGTCGACAATGAGAGGGGCCGCAATGACCCGGTTCGAAGTGAACGCGGCAGCCGCGCTGGCCGGCAGCTCAGCGGCGATCAGCGCAAAATCATTGCGGCCGCTTGCCTTGAGGCCGGCTTTGGTTGCGCCGAATCTGAAGCCACGGGGAACGAGAAAGCGCGATAGATCGCTCATTGCAATAACCTTTCAAATGTAACAGGCGGGCAAGAGGCACTGTGGAACCGCTTTGGCCGGGGAATTGCCAGTTTGGCACTCGTGCGCAATTGGGAACTTTTGAAACGAAGGCCAGCACATGTGTCGGCGCTCACATGGTTAATTCTGGATCAAAATGGTCAAATAACTATTGACCTTGATGACAGATTTATCCGAACGCGCCGGAGATGCTTTTCCGCAGGCTCCCACCGATGCCGGCTTCTACCATGATCTGCTGGACCAGATGAGCGACGGTGTGTTTTTCGTCGACCGGGAGCGGCGCATCCAGTATTGGAACCAGGCAGCACAACAACTTACCGGCTATACGCCTGCTGACATTGTTGGCCGTCTGTGCCAGGAGACCCGCCTGTGCCATACCGATGCCGACAATGGCTGCATGTGCCATGAAGGATGCCCGCTCACCGCCTGTATGGCTGACGGCGAGCCGCGGGAAATGACGCTGTATCTGCGCAGCAAATCGGGGCGCAAGGTTCCGGCGGCGGTGCGCGTAAGGCCGATGAAGGGCGCGGACGGCACGATTGTGGGCGCGATTGAGATTTTCAGTGACGACGCGGCGCGAAGCGAGAGTCGGCGCAAGATTGAGTCGATGCAACGGCTCGCCTACCTCGACCACCTTACGCAGATGCCCAACCGAAGATTCCTTGAAGCGACGCTGGCCTCGGCCGTGGCGAAGTTTCGCGTGGATGAAGACCCCTTCGGAGTGCTGGTAATCGACCTGGATGAATTCAAAAATATTAATGACTGCTTTGGCCACATGTTTGGCGACCGCGCGTTGCGGGTGGTTGGCGAGATGCTTAGCCACTCATTGCGGCCGAGCGACGCGGTGGGCCGGTGGGGTGGCGATGAATTTGTGGCCATTGTGCACAGCGTCGATCTGGGGATACTGAAGCGGCTGGCAGATCGTTGCGTGCGCATGGTGAAACAGGTGGCGATTCCATTTGACGAGGGGCATGAGATTCAACTCTCGGTGTCAATTGGCGCGGCGCTCGCACGACCGGAAGAAAATGCCGAGCAGATACTGCACTGCGCCGATGAGCTGATGTATCAGAGCAAGGCCGCCGGACGCGGCTGCGCGCACGCTGCGTGATTGCCGTGGTTCCGATTCGCGCAATGCGTTGATCCGCGATCCGCTAATCTGCAATGCGTTAATCCCCAGTACGTTAATCTGGTCGTGTGAAGCCTGTAGCAAACGATCTGTCAATCCAATCGAGTGAAATGGTAGAAAGCGCAATGGCGGCGAAGGACGACGCTGCGTCGGAGTTCCTTGAGTTGCGCCAGGTGAATGTGGCGCGCGGCGACCGCATCGTGCTGCACAACGTGAACCTCAGCATCCGCACCGGCGAGCATGTGGCGATACTGGGGCCGAACGGCTGCGGGAAATCGACGCTGATTCTTACTATCACCTGCCAGATTTATCCGGTGGTCGAGCCGGGCATGAAGGTGCGCATCTTTGGGCGCGAGCGCTGGGACTTGACCGAGCTACGCAAGCACTTTGGCGTTGTCGGCACCGACTTGCCGGGCGAGCGCACCGCGGTTACGCGCGGAATCGATGCTGTGGTTGCGGGTTTCTTTTCGGCATCGACGCTGTGGCCCAATCTTCACGTGACGGATGAAATGCGCGAGCGCGCCGCGGAAGCTCTTGCGCGTATGGAAGCGACGCACCTGGCGGATCAACTGGTGGGCACCATGTCGGCCGGCGAAAAGCGGCGCATTCTGATTGCGCGCGCGCTGGTGCACAGGCCCAAGCAGCTACTACTCGACGAGCCGTCAAACGCGCTTGACCTGGCCGCGCAGCGCGAGCTGCGCGAGACGTTGCGAAGGCTAGCAGGCGAAGGCACGGGGCTGGTGCTGGTGACGCATCATCTCGGCGACATTCTGCCGGAGATTGAACGCATCATTCTGATGCGCGGCGGAGAGATTGTGGGCGATGGCCCGCGCGAAGAACTGTTGACTGAAGGGAAGCTGAGCGAGCTGTTCCACACGCAGATAAGAATTGGCCGCGACGAGGAGTGGCTGCACAGTTGGTAAAGAAACAGGGAACAAGGGACGAGGGAACAAGGGAACAAATGAAAGAGTGAACCAGGGAACGAGGAAGACAGGACTGCCGGGTTGGAACAGTCCTTGTAAGTGGTCTCGTATCAGGGCACGAGTTTATTCGTGCCGGCAAGGCTCGCGAAGTGGGCACGGGCTTTAGCTGTCGTGTCTCAAGAGGTTGTTTACATCGAGATCAGATCTGGCCCTGCTGATGGGCGGTCTTTGATTGAGGCTAGCATGAGGCCTGTGCCAGTTGTACTGGTGAGTCCAGGGGTTGAGTTGGGCGGTTCTTTCTGCGGAGTTTTGATATAGCCGCGCATAGGCCCACTCGCGGATGGCTGTCTGGATAAAGCGCTCGGCTTTGCCGTTGGTTCTTGGGGTGTAAATGCGTGTGCGGATGTGCTTGATAACCCATTTCCGGCAGGTGTCGCGGAAACGATCGGAGATGAAGCATGGTCCGTTGTCGGTCATGACCCGGCGGATGGTGATGCCGAGCCGGGCGAAGTAGGCCACTGCCTGACTGAGGAAGCTGGCCGCAGAAACAGCTTTTTCATCGAGCATCATGGCGGTGAAGGCGATGCGGGAGTGGTCGTCGATGGCCACGTAGAGGAACTCCCATCCAGCGCCGCGCGTTTCGTCCTGGGGATTGCCGGTGATGCCGTGGCCGGGCTTGACGATGCGTGCCAGCTTCTTGATATCGATGTGCAGCAGATCGCCGGGCGCGGCGTGCTCGTAGCGCACGATGGGAATTTTCGGCTCGAGCATTTTGGCTTTGTTGAGCTTCAACCGGGTCAGGATGCGGCTCACTGTGGCGCGGCTGATCCCGGTGGCCTGGGCGATCCTCACGCCGGTCCAGCGTTCGCCCCGCAGCCGCTCCACGCGCTCGACCAGCTCCGACAGCACGCATCGCGGCGACCGGTGAGGACGCGAGGAACGGTCGTGCAAGCCAGCCACGCCGCCCTCCCGATAGCGCCGCACCCACTTGGAAGCGCTTTGCCGGCTGAGCTTGAACTCGGCCGCGGCCGAGTTCAAGCTCAGCCGACCCTCCACAACACACTTTGCAAGTTCCTCTCGACCAACTATCGTCTGTCGAGCATTATGGTGATAGTCCATTCGGTCTCCTGAGATTGCTTTTGCTTCGCAACATCAGCTTCCCAGTTCTTGATCGAATGGACAACAACCTATTGAAACTTCACATTTAGCCCCTGAGGGATACCTTTCAATTTGCCGGCAATTTGCAACCGACTGAGCGACTCGATGGAGGTAAGTTCGCGATGGATTCGACGGAAGCAAATTCGACGCGATGGAAAACCTTGCTCGCGTTTGGCATCATTTACTTTGTCTGGGGTTCCACGTTTCTGGCCATAAAGATCGGGGTCGCAGAAGTGCCGCCATTTTTGCTGGCGGCTATTCGGTTCACGGTTGCGGGGTTGGTTCTGTACCTGTGGATGCTGCTGAAGGGCGAGCGCAATCCCACGGCAAGGGAGTGGGGATCGGTCGTTTTACTAGCTGCCGTAATCTTCGTTTGCGACTACGGGCTTTTGTTCTGGGCTGAGCAGCGTGTGCCATCTGGCCTTGCGGCCGTGATGCTGGCAACTATCCCTGCATGCATGGCGCTGGCAGAAATCATTTTGCTGCGTACGCAAAAACTGACGATGCGACTGGTAATCGCGCTGGCCATCGGGTTCTGCGGCGTGGCCGTGCTCGTGGTGCGGCAATTTAATCTTGGCGGGGAGCCAATCAACCGTGCGGGCGCAGTGGCGCTCATCATCGGCGCCATCAGTTGGTCGCTGGCTTCTGCCCTTGCAAAAAAGCTGCCGCTGCCGCCGGCCAAAGTCATGAGCTCGGGCGCGCAGATGCTGGCGGGCGGTGTGCTGCTCTCGATTGTGGCCGGCATGAGCGGCGAGTTTCAAGCGTTTCATCCCGCCGCCGTTTCAACAAAAGCATGGCTGGCGCTGCTCTACCTGATTGTTGCCGGCTCCATTGTGGGGTTCACTGCATACGTGTGGCTGCTGCATCATTACTCGCCGACCAAAGTGGGAACGTATGCGTATGTCAACCCCGTGGTGGCTGTGTTGCTGGGAAACTTTGCGGGCGGAGAGCCGCTGGGCGAGCGCACCATTGTGGGCAGCGCATGCGTGTTGGCGAGCGTGGTAATGATTACAACTGTGGGTGCAACGAAATCCGGGGCGGCGAAAGCGTTGAAAAAGCAAGATGAATGAATCGCGAATTCGGTAATACCGCCGACATCTGGAGTGATTACGGCGATGTCGACGACGTCGCGCCAGATCCAGTTCAGAGCCAAGCCTCAGTTCTAAAAAGACAAAAGCGGTGCCGGAGAATCCGACGCCGCTTCTCTTTCTAGTTTTCCGAAAGCCCTGGTTCAACTTGAGCCGAGACACCTTCTACTGCTGTGCGCCCAATGCGAGAAAGCCGGGGTTGAGGAGGCTGGGTTTGTTGTAGACGAGGGGGTGGCCGTCAGTGGTGACGGAACCTCCCGCCAGGTCGAGGATGCAATGGGCCGCTGCCGTATCCCACTCCATCGTGGGACCGGAGCGAGGATAGACATCGGCAACGCCTTCCGCGACGAGGCAGAACTTTAGCGAGCTGCCCATGGGAACGAACTCGCACCGACCGTATTGCCTGGTGTAGAGTTCGGCTTCGTCGGTGCCGTGAGAGCGGCTGACGATGATGCGAGTGGCGTCGACTGATCCGCGCTGAACGCGGATTGGCAGGGTTTCCCCATTCTCCTGCTTAAAGGCGCCAACGCCGCGAGCAGCGAAATACATTTTGTCTGATGCAGGTGCATAGACGACGCCGAGGATGGGGGCAGCGCCTTCGATGAGGGCGATGTTGACGGTAAACTCGCCGTTTCGCTTGAGAAACTCCTTGGTCCCGTCGAGGGGATCGACGAGCCAGAAGATAGGCCAGTTACGACGAGTCTCGTAGGGCGTGTCTTCCGATTCCTCAGAGAGGACGACCCACTCAGGCGTTAGCTTATTCAGCCCGGCCACTATGGTGCGGTGGGAGGCCAGGTCGGCTGCTGTCAATGGTGACTTGTCCGCTTTATGGGTTACCTGGAAGGAGGGCCCATTGTAGATTTCCATAATGGCCTTACCCGCCACGCGGGAGAGTTCGACCACCTGTTCAAGTAGCGCCTTCATGCTTGCGGGGTTCTTTAAATCGACCATGGCATGCCACTCTCCCGGAATTGGAGTGTCTGGATGATGCGATTGACGCATTCTTCGGGTGTTTCTTTCATTGTGAGGAGGTGGATTTCAGGGGACTCTGGAACCTCATAAGGACTGTCGACGCCGGTAAAGTTGACCAGCTCGCCGCGGCGCGCCTTGGCATAGAGCCCCTTGATGTCGCGACGTTCGCACTCTTCGATTGGTGTGTCGACGAAGACCTCGACGAATTCGCCAGGCGCGAAGTGCGCGCGGGCCAATTCGCGTTCGGAACGATAGGGGCTGATGAAGGAGACTATAACGATGAGTCCGGCGTCGACGAGGAGTCGAGACACCTCTGAGACACGACGAAGATTTTCGACGCGGTCGGCTTCAGTGAATCCGAGATCACGGTTAAGGCCGTGGCGAACATTGTCACCATCGAGCAAGTAGGTATGTTTGCCTGCGGTGAACATGCGCTGCTCAAGCAAGTTAGCAATGGTGGACTTGCCCGAGCCGGAGAGGCCGGTGAGCCAGATGCAGGCCGGGGCTTGCAGCTTCTGGTGAGCGCGGACGGATTTATCGACCTTGAAGGTCTGCCAGTGGATGTTGGCGGCGCGGCGCAACGAGAAGTCGATCATGCCGGCGCCGACGGTCTGGTTGCTGTGGCGGTCGACGAGGATAAAGGAGCCCAGGCGGCGGTTCTTGTCGTAGTTCTCGAAGGGCAGCAGGCGGTCAGTGGAAATATTCACCACGCCGATATCATTCATCGAGAGCTGCTTGGCGGCGAGGTGCCGCCCCTCCTTAACATCGACCACATGCTTGATTGCGGTAATGGTGGCGACGGCCTGGCTGGTGTGCAGCTTGATCAAATAAGAACGGCCGGGAACCAGGGGATGCTCGGCAAGACCCAGCAGACGGGCTTCAAACTGATCGCTTTGCGCGATTGGGTCTTCGCAGGCGGCGATGACGCAGCCGCGCGTTACGTCGACTTCATCTTCAAGACAGACAGTGACGGATTGTTCCGAGCGCGCCTCGGGGAGTTCACCCTTCCACACGACGATGGACTTGACGTTGGTTTCCATGCCGCCAGGAACAATACGAACGCGGTCGCCGGGACGAACGACGCCGCTGGCGACGCGCCCGCAATAGCCGCGGAAGTTCTGGTTGGGACGGTTAACGTATTGCACGGCCATGCGGAAAGGCTCTTCAATTTCGTGGCGTGTTACGTCTATGTTCTCCAGATAGGGCAGCAGCGCAGGCCCCTTGTACCAGTCTGCGATGGTGGAACGGGCGATGATGTTATCGCCATTCAGTGCCGAGATGGGAAAGGCCTGGAAGGTCTCGAACCCAAGCTCTTTCACCACGGGCGCAAAATCGCTGCTGATTTGATTGAAAACCTCTTCGCTCCAGTCGACGAGATCCATTTTGTTGATGGCCATGACCAGGTGACGAATACCGAGCAGCGAGACGATCCGCGCATGGCGGTGCGTCTGCACCATGAGGCCTTTTTTAGCGTTTATGACGAGCACGGCGAGATCGGACGTGGAGGCGCCTGTAGCCATGTTGCGCGTGTATTGCTCGTGGCCTGGCGTATCTGCGACGATGAAACGGCGTTCCGGCGTGGCAAAGAAACGGTAGGCCACATCGATAGTGATGCCTTGCTCGCGCTCGGCCTGCAGGCCGTCGAGGAGGAGAGCATAATCAATGGCTTCGCCTTGCGTACCCCAGCGCGAAGAATCTTTTGCCAGCGCGGAGAGCTGATCCTCAAAGACGAGCTTGGAGTCCCAAAGCAGGCGGCCGATGAGCGTGGACTTGCCATCATCTACGCTGCCACAAGTGATGAATCGCAAAGTCTCTTGCATTTAGAAGTATCCCTCCTGCTTCTTCTTTTCCATTGAAGCTGCCTGGTCGTGGTCAATGAGACGGCCGTGGCGCTCGGAGGTACGCGCGGCGAGGGTCTCGTTCACGATAGCTTCGAGAGTGTCGGCTGTGCTTTCGACGGCTGCAGTGAGCGGATAGCAGCCGAGGGTGCGGAAGCGAACCGAGAGCATTTCAGGTTGTTCGCCTTCGTTCAGCGGGAAGCGGTCGTCATCAACCATCAGAAGCTGGCCGTTGCGGTGAACCACGGGACGAGGCTTGGCGAAGTAGAGGGGAACGATGGGAATATCCTCCTGCATGATGTAGCCCCAGATGTCAGCTTCGGTCCAGTTGGAAAGAGGAAAGACGCGGATGGATTCGCCGGGATCAATGCGGGCGTTGTATAGGTTCCATAGCTCGGGACGCTGGATCTTAGGGTCCCAGCGATGACCGGCGGAGCGAAAGGAAAAGATACGCTCCTTAGCGCGCGACTTCTCTTCATCGCGGCGCGCTCCGCCGATGATGACGTCGAAGCCGCCCTCGTTGAGCGCCTGCTTGAGGGCTTCAGTCTTCATAATGCCGGTATAACGGTCGGAGTCCATAGTGAAGGGCGTGACGTTGTTCTTGACGCCATCCCAATTGGTATGGACGATCAGCTTCATTCCGGTTTCAGCGACGATGCTGTCGCGAAATGCGATCATGTCACGAAATTTCCACTTGGTATCGACGTGAAGAAGTGGAAACGGCGGAACTGCCGGCCAGAAGGCCTTGCGGGCCAGGTGCAGCATGACGGATGAGTCCTTGCCGATGGAATACATCATGACTGGCTTCTCAGCGAGAGCTATCGCCTCGCGGAGAATTTCAATGGATTCCGCTTCGAGAGTAGAAAGATAACTGCTCATTTATCCCCCGGGGATTGGTAGTTGAATAGGAACACAATTTCTGCGCTCCAGTATCGCTATTTCTATAACCTGTGTAAGTGAATTCCGCTACGGCTTTCGGCAGCGCCCTAAGTTCTGTTGAGCAGCTTCAAGCCTGGATGAGGAAAGCGCTACCCGTAGCGTAAGTTTGTACGCAAATTCACGATCACCCTGCTAAAGGCAGAATCTAATCTCATAATCCGATCGGCGTGGATCGCTTGGTGCGTCTGTCGATGCAAGTGGCAATCTTGTCCTTCTCTCCTCGGAGTCATGCAACTGTAGTTCCCTACAGAGTGTTTTCTTTAAGAATGTCACTTCCAGAGCCTCGGGAACCCCGTCTGCAGAAATACCAGCATAGTTGTTTCCGTGCAGGTGAACAATGGCGAAAGACTCCTGGATCCGTCTTATAGCAGCGCTGAACACCGGACGCAGCGGTCCGGTATCGTGGAACTCAATAGCCATCCCTGATATTCTGTGCGCAAACTGCGCGATCTCGTCGACGATTCGATACTCAGATCCTTCAATATCTATCTTTAAAAATACTCTATCCGAATCGATTCTCTCAAATACCTGTGCGAGAGTTACGTCAATAGGCCAGTTCGCAGGATTAAAGATGCGCTCTTGAAAGTGCCTGGTTGTGCCGCGGAAGAATGCGCCATACGATTTCAGCACCCTCACTCGCCTTCGAACTTCCGCGAAGGACCACTTGCCCAGACACGCGCCAATAGCTCCAACCAAAACACGTTTCCGAAATATTCGCCGCGAAATACTATAATCGTACGCGTGGATGCGGAGGGAAGGATTCAACTTCATAAACTGCTCCTCAAATGCCCAGTTTTCTTCCACACCCATCGAGACAAGAAAATCTATCTCATGAATGAGACGCTCTGGGATAACATAGCCCCCGTCATTCGCTGAGCCTACTCTAATAAGATCCCCCACGATAATGGGAGCGACAAAGTTCATGCTAGCTGGGAATACTAGTTCTTTGGATAGCACCCTTTGAACTCCGGTCCCACTCATAGTTTGTCCCCTTCGGCATAACATGTATTAGGGTTGAATATTTCAGGGAAATAGCAGCACGTCGTATAAGTCAAGAGCTATAGCCTGCGTCGTTCGCCAGTGTTTCCCGCTTCTCTTATCGACGCCAGCTCGACAGGTCCCTGCCGAGAAGCTTTTCCAGCAAAACCACCTCGGGTTCAAAAAACTCATCAAGATAACTGCGGAACTCCGGACGCAGAGGCGGGCGAGGCCGAGCTTCAGTATTGATCTTATCTATTGCTGGTGTTATACCAAATTGCCGAATGCCAAGGGCGTCCTTAATTGCCTTAATACGATTTATTCCTACCTTAGCTCGGAGGTATCGCGGAATTCTCGCCAGGCGTAGCGATTTAAAGTGAGTATTTTCGTTGACTTTTGGAAACTCCATTCTCCCGTCATCCGAAATCCCAAGAAACTCGAGCAATCGACGATACTCGGTACCAGCATTCCTTACAAAATCGTCAAAACAAATGAAATGTACCTGGCTTCGCGGAAAAATTTGAAGTACGCGGTCTACCTGGGAGCCCACACTGCCAATCCATTTGTAATCTGCCCAGGGATTGGCATGCGGCTGAATCGGTTTGCCGTTGGCCTGTTGCGGCTGCAACTTCCAAGCCTTTTCGAAATCCATTTCCAAATCTCTGCCCTGTTTCCGATTTTGTGAGTGGTGCGCGTAAACAAGATCCGTCGGACGGCGCAACATCACCAGTAACCTGGCATTCGGGCTAAGAGCCCAGATCTTCTTTACCGCCCCGGCCGAGTAGATATAGGATGTCGAGGCCTCGCCTACAATTACCTGCTGAGAGTTTGCGTGTGCAAACAGATTGAGATAATCGGCCATTGTCGCGCATGGGGATGGAATAACATCAGGAGCAAAAAAGCTAGGCTCTTTGGGGTCTGACATAAAAACATTAGGATGAGTACGCAAATATTCACTCATGGCGGTAGTGCCGCATTTGGGCGCTCCGATCATGAAAAAGTTGGGGATCATGGTCATGGTAGCCTTCTCTAATTCAATTATCTTAGAAGGGAAGCGTCAAGATTCCAACCTTCCGCTTCGCCAATATCATCTTGATCATGTTATCCCCAGCCACGGTAATCGCCGTTGCCGCGGCTGCGTTCACCGCATCCCAGGCATTGCTAGTTCACATATCTCGCCGCTTCGGCCCAAGCCGCGAATTATGCCGGTCTCCCATGGTACTGCGAGAAGTCCTGGACTATGCTGCCAGTGATAAGTTCAGGTTCAAATACCTCAAAAAGGGACCGTCGAGATCCCGGTCTTTCTCTTGGCAATGATCAGTTTTGCAATGTTTTGACCCGCGATGGTGATTGCGGTCGCGCTGGCGGCGCCCAGTGCTCCCCATTTGAGAATCAGAAAGTAATTCAAAATAAGGTTTATGACTAGAAATGCCGAGGAAAGATATCCGAGGATCTTTTCGTGCCCACACATCACTAGCAACATACCGCAGCACCCCGTGGAAATGTTGAAGAACTGGCCGATGCCGAGAACCACGAGCACAAGGTACGCTCCTCCAAACTCCCGGCCCCAAATCGACAGGAGCCAATGGCCGAAGACGACAAAAAGCATCAAGCTGATTGTGGCAAGCAAAGTCAATCCGGCGGTGACCCTATGGATCATTCGTTCCACTTCGCGTAATCTCCCACATGAATATAGGAAAGCCAGCTTGGGGCCGATGGCGGAATTCGACACCATCAAGAACAAGCTCTCCATTATCGTCAGCCTTCCTGCAACGCTGTACAGTCCGACCTCATGCGGCGACCTCAGCCAGCCCAACATCACGCCATCCGCATTTGAGGTAATTTGGAACGCCGTGGTGGTGATCAGCAGTGGAATTCCCATGGCCAGCATCGGGCGAGGGATAAAGTTGCGGGGGCCACTGTAGTGAAAGAGCGTTCTATGATAGATTCCCAAGGAGAAATAGACCGCCAGGCGACCCACAGCGTAGAGGACAGCAACCGAGATCACAGTAATCGGTAGGTGCAAGACATAGAGCATGGCCAGACCAACGCCCACCACCCAGGTGCTCATGGTGTTGTTCGCCAAATTGCTCTGCCATATTTTGCGAAACCCGTTCAACGAAGCCGCGTAGATTCGCGCAAACGCCTGCGGGACCAGCATGGCCAGCGTGACCACGAGCGGAATCTCCAGCGCCTGGGTGTGAAACACGCGCCGCGACAGCCAAGGTGCCGCAAGCATCCCCGCCACCGTGAACACACCCGCTAGCAATCCGTTGATGACGGATGCTGTGTACAGGCTGCTCGCGACCTCCTGGGGCTTTCCGCTTTCGTGACCGATCGCGACGCGCTTGATCAGGACGGTGTCCATCCCGAGCATCGCCGCTGCCATCAGCACCGTGGCTACTAGCTGGGTCAAGTTAACGATTCCCAGTCCCGCGGCTCCAAGCGTCCGCCCCAAGGCAATACTCACAACCATACCGGCACTCAGACCCAGGAGCTTTACCAGCAGCGAAGACGACGATTTGGAGATGACCTCAAGCGTATGTTCATCCAAGCTGGAAATCACGCGTCGAACCCGGGTATTCAGTGTCTGAATCAAAGCTGTTCTCCTTTGCGCGGTGTAGCGAGTAAGTGGGCCGGCGCATGCGCTATCGCGCAGTTGTTTAGTTTCACGGTCAAAGTGACATAACAAGCGACTGTGGAGCGACTATCCCGACTACAAAAAGTTGGGCGGCTAAGGAACCTCAGAGGAACCCTGCGATCTACAGCCAGCACGGATAACCAGTGGCCGGGGGCAGCGGACGGATGAAGCAGCAGACGATGGCGGCGCAGAGATTTTGAGAGCTGCGGGAATAAAACCGCGGCGAGAGCTATTCCAGGAAGAGATGAACCGGGTGGTGGCGTGGGCGGAGTTGGAAGCACCCATCCGACCGCACTATCCGAAGGGTCTGAAGGGAAGGCCGCAGCCACTCAATCGAGAATCGCTGGTGCGAATTCGACGGGACTGGCGCAAGCTCAGAATTTGTAGCCAAACTGACTGATTTCAGGCTGATACAAATGGGCAACCAATGCGACATCGGCATCAGAGTAAAAGGCTCGATAATCAACCTTCGGCGCTACGTTAACGCTTGGAACAGACTTGCGCTGTGGTACCGGAACACCAATTTCATACAGTTTCTCCAAGAGATCCGGCAGCTGGTCTTCAATGCGAAAGGCGTCTTTTACAAGAACAGTTCCCGCCTCATCCGAGACAAAAGCGTCGAATGACAGCATTCCGTGGTCATACCATTTTCCAGGGGAGGCAGGCACTGGTGGGCGGTCAGGATCTATCGATTTTATCCAAGACGAAAAGTCAAGTTTCGCACCATGGTGCTTCAAACCTTCCATCATTCGGTACAACGACACGAGCCTAGCCCATGGGTTTCTCACCGTTATGAAGCGATAAGAAGCATCAAAATCCCAGCCGAGTTCGGAGAAGGTGGCACGCGCTTCAACTGGCCGCATATGGCTGTAAAAACGGTTCTTCGCGTTTAATTCCGGGTAGGTTACAATTCGCACGTCGCAAAAAGTATCCAGGAGATCGCGAATCGACGTTGAGGCGGTTTTCGGCCTGGAGAAATAAATGAAATTGTATTTTCTGGATATTCTCATCTGCTCCTACCTAAAACTGGGTTGAATTTCGAAGGATCGATCTTTTTTGCGCCTGTCCGCATCCTCAGCCCAAGGCGTCAGCATAGGCTTTTTCGGTTTGGAGCGCCGCATTCTTCCAAGTGAATAATCGGGCACGTTCCAGACCTTTCCGCTTGAGTTCCTGGCGCAGGTCTGGCCGAAGAACCAGCTTCATCGCCCGCGCCATATCCGCAGGGTCTCGGGGATCGAAGTACAGCGCCGCATCGCCGGCTACTTCGGGCATACAGGACGAGTTAGAAACAATGACGGGCGCCCCGCAAGCCATTGCCTCGATGATTGGAATACCAAAGCCTTCCGCGAGTGAAGGGAACGCAAATGCTTCGCATGCCGCATAAATGCCGGGAAGGTCCTCATCGGGAACGAATCCGAGGGATCGCACGTGGGCAGCGATTTCCGGCTCCTGCAGCCGTTCAGTAACTCCAGTGCGATCGATCAGCGGCTGCGGTCCGACCAGGATAAGTTGATGATCGACGGATGCATCCTTGCGGAAAATGCTAAACGCCTCAATTAGGCGAGCCAGATTTTTTCGGACTGCAAAATTCCCTACAAACAGGAAAAAGGGGCGGGAAAGGCAGTATTTTTCCCGGATGGCTGCGAGTTGTGTTTCTGATTGGGGATAGTAGCGGTCACTGACTCCGTTGTACGTGACGTGAACCCGCCCCGGGGCAATTCCATAGACGGACTCGATGTCGCTCTTGGAAACATTTGAGACCGTACAGATAGCATCAGCACGTCGAACAGATGCGGCTATGTAAAAGCGCGAATAGGCAGCGGCCAGCGCGGCTAGCTTTTTGCGGCGGCGAGGCTGGTCATCTAAATAAAATGTGTCAAATATTGTGAGTACTACGGGACACGGGCATAACATTGGGGCGTTGAACGACGAGACATGCACGAGATCGGCTCGTAGCCAGAGAAGCTGCAAAGGAAGGATAGCCTGAATCCACACAAAATGGCGGACTTCATTCCATATTCTTGTCCCCACTCCGAGCCGGCGAGGAGGCACCTTGGCGGAGATACATGTTACCCGGTACTGGGAGTGTTCACAAAGGGCATTTGCCAGTTCGTCTGCATATACCCTGCCTCCTGTTCTCAGCAGCCGTGCAGTGGTCATATCGAAAACTACATGAACCTTACGCTCCACCGTCCGAGGCTCCTCTTTCTCCTTCAAATCCTGCCCTTTCGCTTCGCTTGTCATTTTGAGCACCCTTTTGTCGATCTACACGCCTGACCTTTGCCGACTCCCCGCGATCCTCGGTAGCGCATCTGAATCGACGCAGTGAATTCCGATGCTAGAACACAACAGGAGCTTCAAATTACAAGGGCCATCACAACACTCATGGTCCTTTCCTGTAAGATTGACGCCCTGTCGATTGCCCTGACCAGCAATGATATTAAGGCTCTGGGAAGGAGTTGACTCAGTTCCAAAACCCAACCACCGAACCATTGAGATCTCACACCCAGGATTTACGCAATTCAGGCAGTTTGCGCCCCAATAATTCCTCAAGACTGTTGATGTCCGGATCGAAGATCTCTTGCAGATAACGTCTCGACTCATCATCAAGCGACGGCTTCCTGGAACCGTAGAGCAGAGGGCTGTGACGCAACCAGTCCTGAACCGAAGCCGGTAAAAGCTTATGGCGCAGCTGGCGGCTCACTGAGCCGGTCAACAGGCGGTATACGGCCAACGATCGCGGCATTCTGTAGGCATTGTGCAATTCGGATAGTTCATCCAGCCTGAAGCCGTCGGGCGCGATCCCGAGATGTTGGGCAATTCCGCGATATGCCGCAGCGGGATCGTTCTTCAGATCGTCGAACAAAAGAATGTGTGTCTGCTTCCTTCCGAAGACATTGAGGTACCGCCGAACCTGATCATGATACAGTCCGAGCTCGACGTAGAGCCGCGCAATCCACCATCCCTTCTCTCGACGGGCCGCATCCCTCTGCAATGCCTCCCAGAAGGTTGCCGACTTGGGCTCGGCGCCGCTCCGCAGGTTCATCAGGTACGCCGAATGCGCACGCACCACCGGGTCACGGAGGATAATTACGATTTTGGCCTGCGGGCTAACGTTGTGGATACGCTCCGCTGCGCCTTCATTCCACAGGTAGGAAGGGCTTGAATCTCCCACTGCGGCAAAGCCTTCCGCTCCCTGGTACAGGCGCTGGTACCCCGCGAAGTCGCCGGCGCAGTCTATCTCATTTACTTCGGGGGGCGGGGGAGCGCTTGCAAAGTAATTCGTCTCTTTCATCTCGGGCAGAAATACCTGCGGATGTTTCTTCAGCACGGCATACAGGGCCGTGGTACCACATTTGGCGGCCCCTGCGATGAAGAAATTCGGCCAGATGGGAGTCTGCGCTGTCAAAGCGAAACTCCTCCGGTTCTTCGAACCAGATCCTGGCGACCGCTCGGGAGCAGGGCCTCATACAGGTTCTCGAATTCCAGAACATATCTGGAAACGTTAAACAACTCCGACGCGCGGCGCCTTCCGGCCTCTCCGAATCTGACGATCAATTCGGGCGCGTCAATGAGTTTTCCGATCGACTCCGCCAACGCACTCTCATCTCCGGCCGGAACAAGATACCCTGTTTCATCTGGAACAACAATTTCTAGCGGCCCCCCCTGCGCGGTCGCGATCACAGGCTTGCCCGCAGCCATAGCTTCGATCACAACTAGCCCAAAAGGCTCAGGCCACGTGGAGGGCAGTATGAAAATATCGAAGGCATTCAGGAGGTCAGGAACGTCGCGACGAAAACCATTGATGATAAAGTGCGAGCTGATACCCATCTGCTCCACTTCGCTTTGAAATCGGTCCATGAAGTGTTGCTCATTGTCGAACACCCCTCCCACGGCAGCGAACTTCACGCTCGGATGGCTCTTCAGCACCTTTTCGGCTGCCCGCGCAAAGATTAGCTGTCCCTTCCATCGAGTCACTTTGCCGATCATTCCAACCAGCAGTTCGTCTGGAGCCACTCCCCATTCCTGCCGCACTTTCAATGCTCCAGTCGCCTGCTCGAAAGGGCACGGATCGATTCCATTCAGGATTACTTGAACACGGTCAGCGCTGGACGGTGAGTCGGCCACAAGATGCCGGCGGACCGCTTCGGAGTTAGTGACCACCCGGGTCGATAGCCGCGGCGCTATAAAGTGCATCACGCGCCGGAGCCACGGAGGATCTACCAGCATTTCATGTATGTGCCAGATATGTGGCCGCCGGACGAAGAATGCGGCAAGAGCGCCATCCACAACTGCCAGTGTGTTACTGTGCACAATGTCGATTTTCCGGCTTCGGATAAGTTGACCTAGAGATAGTACGCCGAACAGTAGACGGAACGTGTGCCCAAGAAGCTTCAATCCCTTAAGATACCGACGGCGCAATATTCCGAGCTGCAGGAACTTGTACTCCACGCCAATTTTATCCAGCTCGACGGAAAGCCGATTGATATGTCGCGTATCCGAAGGCAGAACTACCAGAGGCTCAAATCGAACTCTATCGAGACGTTTTAGCATTGCCAACAATGCCACTTCCGCCCCATACAGGTCGTTGTTGTTATGAACGAAGAGAATCTTCACTGGTCCTTGTGTCTTCATGGCAAAGTCGAATAACTCGAGTTATGACTGGTATAGCACTGCAAACTTATCAAGAACAGGGTCACATATCATCTATCTTTCAAACGATCCGCTTCAGAGCATCCGCGTAGGCCTTTTCTGTTTCCCATCTCCCACTTAAAGACCATAGCCTCCGCCGAATGGCTGCTGCCGCCGCCCTCTATGGGCTCACGTCAGCCAACGGCCCCAGAGAATATTCAATAAGTGCTCCTGTTCAGTCAGTGCGATCGGTGCGGCAATTTTCTGAGGCATGCAAGGTGTTCCCAATGTGCGCGTATGCGCTCGACACCACATCCCTCCAGGTGCTTACCTTGGCGAACTCCAAAGCCCTATGCCCCATCTGAGCGCGAAATTCGGGATGTTCTGCGAGTTTTTGCATCGCGGCCGCCAGATCGCTAACCACTTCTGCCTCGTTTCGATTTTCCACCGCAACCTTAATGCCACAAGTCGGAGGAACAATCGCACCCGGCCCGCCTGTATCCAGGCAAATCACCGGGAGCCCTTGCGAGAATGCCTCAAGAACTACATTTCCACTTGAGTCATGCATACTAGGAAACACCAAGGCCGTATAGCGGCAGTAACGCGCCCAGATTTCCTCGTGCGCAACCCGGCCGAGCCATCGTACCGAGTCTTGAAGTCCCAGCGCCACGGAAAGCTTCTTGAGCTGGGCTTCATCCTTCCCCCCACCAATTACCGTGAGAGTGGCATTCGGCAACTTGGCTCTTAGTTGAGAAAGTGCCTTTAGGGCCAGATGCAATCCCTTCCAATAGACAAGGCGCCCTGCATAAAGGAAGTCCGCACTTGACTCCGGGGCCACGGTCTCTTGTCTTATTCTGTGAGGTTCCAGTCCGATCTCAAGATGTAATCGAGCCTTCTCCAGACTAACGGCCGGAAGTATCGCTAGCGTTTCTCGAGTCTTGCAAAAAATAACGGTTGCCTGCCTGAACATTGCGGGAACGGATGGATCACGGAACGCCAGCTTATTGGACACCTCGCGAAACTTCTCCACAAATGCCGGTCCCGTCGGGAAGCTGCCGCGCAGAGAGGCGGGAGTAACTTCTCCGCCTCCTAGCGGGCCGACAACAAAAGGTAACCCAAGGCGGCCCATATACGAAGGCTGGCGGAACACTCCAAAAGTCACATGATGAACCAAATCGAACTGAGTCTTAGATGTTAGGCGCTTGGCCAAGCGATAAGCGCCGCGTTGCCATAGCCAATAATGGAGATAAACACCCCGGTTTTTCCGGTCCCCCCATTCCGCCCACGATGGAAGATCGTAATGGTAAAAGCTCAGGCCGGCAATTGGTGCTTTCGCCAATGCCTTCTCGATTAGATTCCGATTGATTGATCGCGTAATAACAACGACCTCATGACCGAGACGGGCAAGTTCCGTTGACCAATTCCACCCAACTCCAGGCTCGGAGCCAATTCCCGGTCCGCATGCGTAGGCTGAAAGCAAAACTCTCATGACTTTTCCACCCTCTCCGGGTATCTGCCAGGCTCGTTGCAGCTAGTCAGCAAACTCGAAAGCGGATGCTATTAGCTATCTTGCGGCGCCGATTGTACGTTTGTTGCATTCTCTGATTCTTTCAGTACCGTGACCGGATAAGCATATCTTCATGGTCGCTTTGCGCGCGCAAATGCCGGTCCTTCTGATCTCGATAAAAGCGCGAGGATAAATATGGCGCTGCAACTCTATTATGAAGAGGAGCACGTCATCTATCCTTCAAACGTTCCGCTTCACAGCATCCGCGTAGGCCTTTTCTGTTTCCCGGGCCGCATTCTCCCACTTAAAGACCTGGGCACGCAGCAGCCCTTTCTGTTTCATGTCCTGATGAACGTCAGGCCGCAAAATCAACCGCATTGCGCGCACAATGTCAGCCGGGTCTTCAGGGTCGAAAAGCACAGCGGCATCTCCAACCACCTCTGGAAAACAGGTGACACGGGAAGCTATCACAGGGGTCCCGCAGGCCATCGCTTCTATTAGAGGCATACCAAACCCCTCACCCAGCGAAGGCAGGACGAACGCTTCAGCAGCCGCATAAATGGGCGGCATGTCTTCATCGGCAACGAAGCCCAGAGCGCGAACGTACCTGCTGGTTTCAGGGTTCCTCAGAATAGTCTGCACTTCCGCTGTGCCGCTCATTTCGGGCCCAACCAGAATCAGTTCGTAATCCTCCCGTTGATCCTCGCAGAATGAGCAGAATGCCCTGATTAACCTGGGGAGATTCTTGCGCGGTTCCCAAGCGCCCACGAAAAGAAAATAGGGACGTTCGAGTCGATATTTTGCCCGCACAGTCGCAAGCCGATCCTCTGGCTGTGGCTGAAACCGCGGATTAACTCCGTGATAGGCGACGCGGATGCGATCGCCAGAAATTCCGTAACAGAATTCGATCTCCTTTTTCGAAAATGCCGAGACCGTGCAAATCACATCTGCTCGTCGAACTGCTCCATTGATGAATAGCCGCGAGTATAGCGAGAACAGCTTGTCCTTATAGTGCTGCGGTTGGGTCAGATAGAGCATATCGTGCACCGTGACTACTAGCGGACACGGACAAAGAACCGGGGCAAAATAGGACGGCGCGTGCAGGAGATCCGCTTTGAGCCACAGCAGTTTTGCCGGTAGAACCAGCTGTATCCAGATCAAAGTGCTGAGCCCGTTCCATATTTTCCATATCCCTCCTTTCTTAACCGGATCCGGCGCGGAAAGGCAGGTAACACGATTGGAGGTGTTCGCTCGAAGCGCGGCCACAATTTCATTCGCGTAGACAGTAGTGCCAGTTCTCTGCCGACCCGGATAGGTCATATCGAACACAATGTGAAGGCCTGGCTTCTTCGGCATGTCTTCCTTTGGATTGGTAGAGTCGGATGTCATAGCAGGTTAGTCGAGATGTCGCGAGCCCTCGTATAAACTGCATTGCGCCAGCTTTGGCACGCACCTACGCAGAGCCATCACGTTTGAGCACTGGCTGCCGCATCACTTTGGCCCCTGCAAGGAATCAACCCCGACCACACCAACTACTTGGGAAGGCTGTTCGAATTTGTGTCTGGCTATGGTTGCTTCGTCCGCCCGCGCACCACCCAGGTTCTCAATACCTCATCTTGCGCGTAGTGAATGTCGCGGGCCAACTTCGCATCGGTTATTGAGAAGGGAGGCTGGTCAATAAACAACCCAGAATTCTTCAACAGTCGGGTGGCCGGGCCATGGATAATGTCGACATTTGGCTTTAGATTGTGCCCCTGGTAAACGTGCTCAGTGATAATGGCTAAGGGATAGGTTTTCAAAATATTATCCAGTGCGGCTTGGATCTCGGCATTGGACAAATGTTGTAGAACCTGTCGCACAATCGCGGCGTCCGCGCCGGGAAGTGATCCAGTCGTCAAATCGGCGCATAAGAATCCGATATGGTCGTTCGCGAAGGCTCGGGTATTGTTGATAACAACCGTTTCAGCAATATCCACGCCCGTATACCGGTCAACCATGCGTGAAATCCGCTCGCCGACGTTGAAATTGCCGCAACCTAAATCGGCGACGGAGCGAATGCTGTATTGAGCGATAAGCTCAGAAAGCAAGGAACAGTAATCATCCACAAATCTGCCAGTCGAGCCAGGGCCGGATGCGAGCCCGGTCTTAGCGTTTCTGTCGGTCCAGAGGTTGGAGGTGTAAAGATGCTCGAATGCCTCCTTCAGCTCGAGTGATTTGTACTTCCTCAGAACCAGTTCCAAATATATGGGCCGAAGAATCTTCTTGATCGGCGTGGGCGTAATCTTCTTGAGAATTTTCTTTATGACTTGGCGCGAACTTGGTTGATGCTGTTCCATGGATGACCTCTCGCGTTACAAATTGTTGTCGGTGATTATAGCCGTCTCGTTTGCGGCGGCAAGCAATCATTCATGCGTCGTCGTCGACTAGGAACGCCAGGGAACTCGACCCGGAGGAAGGCACTTCTGGCGCCGGCTGCGAATCCGTTGCGTCGCTCGCTACGCCCCGGTCTCACTCAGAGTTAGCAGCAGGCGTTCATATCGCGGCAGAATGTGTTCCTGCCGAAAGGCTTCGCGGTGCCGTGCCCGGCTGGCCTGCGCCATCGCCGGCAGGATTGTCGGATCAGATTCCAGCGCATCAAGTATCGCCGTCAAATCCTCGGCACCGCTGAAATATCTGGCGCCCGTTCCAGCCACCCAACGGGTAAAACGGTTGTCGTGCGCGATCACGGCATTCCCGGCCGCGAGCGATTCGATCAGCGACGGATTCGTGCCACCCGCCCGGTGCCCGTGTATGTACGCTCTGGCGTGAAAACGCAGCGACTCGACAACGGCGCGGTCGTAAATCGCCCCCACAAACCGTACGCCGGAACCGGCGGCCTCCATCACTGCGCGATGATACGGGCGCGCTTCCGGCACGTAATTACCCAGCACTACCAACGGATACGCGCTCCGGCATGCCGAGTAACCGCGCACAATTTCCAGCAGCGAATTTTCCGGCTCCGGCCTCGCGATCACCAGGTAATATGCCCCGGACTCCAGCCCAAGCGCCCGAATCGGTTCCGTCGGCGCCGCGGCTATCTCATCGGCTCCGTAGGGGATGGTCGTAATCTTTTCTGCAGAGGTGTGAGTGTGCAGGTGTCTGGCGATCTCCGGGTGATCCGCGATAAGACAATTCGACGCATGCGCTCCTGCGCGTTCGTTCAGCCACAGCCATGCCCGCTGCGCGCGCGTCCACTTCTCCCTTTTCCACTCAATGCCATCCATGTTCATGGCGCTGGGCAGGCCGCGAAGACGGTACACATAGCTGAAGATCCCGGTGTTGGAGCCCAGGGTGAGTACCACGCCGGATTGTCGCGCCACGCGGTTCACCGTCACCCAGTCGAACCAAATCGTGCCCCATGGCTGGTGCGCGGCGGGGATCAGAACGCGCCGTATACCTCTCCAGCTGTCCTCCTCCATCCGTGTTCCCGGCTCGGTTTGGCAGTAGACAGTAACCTCATGGCCTCTCTCCACCAGAAATAGCGCAAGATCCTGAGCGAATGTTTCGAAGCCGCCATGCGACGCTGGAATGCCTCGGGTTCCTGCAATGAATATTCGCACTGATCTCTGTCTTTCCGAAATAGAATGTCATCGTCAACTGAAAAATTCCCAGATTTGGGCGTTTAAGAATTCCCCAGTATGGCCGGGTTGAGGTTGGGAATTGGGCCGGGAGGGTGCGGCGGAGGGCGAGGCCCGGAGCCGCATCGCCTCGGGGCGCCCGATCCAGGAAGGGTCAGGCGCTTTCTTTGGCGGGCGGTTTGGCGATGCGATATCCCTGCGCCAACGCAGTTTCTATCGCACCGGTCTGTTCGGAAGCAATAAAAAGATTATTAGGAGCTCTGCCCGGTTTAGAAAATCGCTGATAGCCTTGGGGAAGATTGCTGCTGGTTAAAGTCACCTCTACTTGAATGATCGGCCGGAACCGCGCAATTGCCGCAGCTCCGCCGGTCAGAATCATGGATTCTGCACCTTCCGCATCAATCTTCAAATAATCCAGTCGCGTAAGTTCTTCCCACGCACATAGATCGTCCAAGGAAACACCGAGAATGGAAAGCCAGTCAGGGTCGTCCGCGTTCTTAATCAGGCCAAATGAGTTCGGCTTGTTCGCATTCAAATAGAACTTCATTTGCCCCGTCGACTGCGCGACGCATAGATTCAACACACGACAGTTGCGAAAGCGGTTGGTGCTTATGTTTCGAGCCAGCTGGCGGGCGGATTCGATGAACGGTTCAACCGCAATAACAAGACCCGACTCTCCAACCTCTTTCGCTGCCTTCATTGAGAAGGCCCCTACGTTCGCCCCAATATCGACGAAAACGTACCCTGGACGCAGAAAGTGCTCGAGCGAGGCAAGCTCCGGTTCAATTTCATCTCGGAAAATGTAAACCCCGCGACCGCCCCAGCCTGCCCGGTTGTATCCCGCCACAATAGCGCCATTCTTTAACCTTGTCTTCAGGATCCAGTTCCTGGGCGTGACTGCGACACGAGCCTTTCTTAGAAAAATACTAATCATTCAGCCCTTCCTTTTCGCGAGCGTTTCTCGAGTCTTGCAAAAAATGACGGTTGCCTGCCTGTACATTGCGGGAACGGATGGATTCCAGAATGTTAGTTTATTGGATGCCTCGCGAAGCATCTCCACAAATGCTGCTCTTGCCGGGAAGCTGCCGCGCAGTAAGGCGGGCGTAACTTCTCCGCCCCCTATCGGGCCGACAACAAAGGGCAACCCATGGCGGCCCATATACGAAGGCTGGCGGAACACTCCAAAAGTCACATGATGAACCAAATCGTGCGCCATGGCCGGTGTGCGGCGGGGATCAGAACGCGCCGTATACCTCGCCAGCGATCCTCCTCCATCCGTGTTCCCGGCTCGGATTGGCAGTACACAGTAACCTCATGGCCTCTCTCCACCAGATAAAACGCAAAATCCTGAGCAAATGTTTCGAAGCCGCCATGTGACGCTGGAATGCCCCGAACTCCTGCAATGGATATCTGCACCGGTTTCTATTTTTCCGAGAATGGTTTCTGGAGGGGATAACGCGGGTTACTTCTCAGCCACGATAATATCCTGGAAAGACAAACCGCCAGGGTTGCCCGTCCACACCCCCGGATGAAGTTTGTAACTATCCATTTTGAAGCCCGCGTCCTGGAATCTGTCGCGAAGATACTTCTCGCTGTAGGCGACGGCAGCTTGCGGTGCAATAGGTCGATAAACTGCGCAGCGTGCGTCCGCTTCATAGGTTTGAAATGACATGCGGTTTGCGCCGGAAGCCGCCAGGCGAGCCTGATCTTCTGATAGAACGAAAAAAGTGAGTAGCGCCTTGCCTCCTGGATTCAATCGATCGGCTATGCCTTTCAAATAGACGATCTGTTCGTCGGGCAGAACGTGAGTAAACAGGCTCTTGGCGACTACGAAATCGAACTTGTTGTTGTCGAAACTATCCAGCCAGGCTTCGGTGGTCAACTTGCCACCGAGATTGTAGGCTTCATTGTAAATGTCCATTTGAATAAATTTGTGTTCGGCAACTCGCGACCCAATATTCTTCTGCGCCCAGTCGATGCAGGGCTTGCTGATGTCGGTTCCGGTGAGCTTTCCACGCCACCCCAGGTCTTCGAGCGCGAGTTCGAGCATTCCACACCCGCACGCCAAATCCCACAGAGAGTCACCGGCGCGCAGACCCGCCAATAGGCGCAAATAGGCAACAAATTCGTATCCGGGTCCATTGAACCCCGCGCTCATGCCGCCTACGTGCCGTCGAAGATGCAGCGGAGGATACTGCCTTAGTTGGCTCATGACGCGAAACGCGTAGTCCAGAGGCGTGAGTGCTCTATATCCAGCACCGCGCAAACTCCGCGCCAGCTGTACAAGCCGGTTGCCACCTGTCGATCGCTTCGCCTGCGCCATTGCAATCCTCCACCCTGATTTTTAGGTTTAGACTGAGTTTTCACTTTGAGAAGCGGTCCGACGGACTCCGCCATCACGCGGGGGGTCTATACGACCTCCCCAGACTCCTGCAATCGACACTTGCACTGATCTCTAACTCTCCGAGAATGGTTTCTGGGAGTAATTTGCTGCACGTTTCATAAACATTGCTTTAGCGTAAACATGAAACATGCGATGTAGAAGAAACGTAGCGGTTGGAAAGCGGATGCTCATATCACACTAGATCGTCTGCAAAGCAAAGCTGCTCGTTCTTACCACGCGCTCCCCATCAGACGCGATGATGGATCAGCGTAGTGGTTTTTCTGCAACAAGCCAGAGGCATGTATACGTGGGCAGATGCAGCAGCTTATGAACGGCGTATTCCAAATGATGGGAGATCAGTTTCCTCCCCGTTGCAACATAATAAGGATCGAGATCGACCTTCAGAACTCTGAATCCGGCCTGACGGGCCGCAAAGGAAAGAGTCTTCGAGGTGAAATGGCTCAGATGTATCTCAGGCGTATCCTCAGCCCGCGGTAATCCAATTACTGGACTTTTCCTGTTCGGACGTATACGAGCCCTGACGGCGCTCCGGAACGATCTCCACGAATGAATGTCGTTCGGAACGCAGATGAAGATCCTTCCCCCGGGATTGAGCAGATCAAAGCAGCGCTTAAGGGTATTCCTCGGACTTAACACGTGTTCGAGAACGTGAACCATCGTAATGTTGTCGAATGTGGGCAGTTCCAGCGTCTCGATCGTTCCGTGGTGAATGGTCAGACCGTACCGTTCCTTCGCAAGGCTTATCGCAGACTCCGAGAGTTCAGTGCCACCTACCGACGAAAAAGAGGAACGAGCAAGGTCGAGAAACTGCCCAATACCCGCTCCAACATCCAGCAAGGACCCCGGGGCGCGGTCTGGAAGCATCTTCTTCAGTCTTCGCTTCCACAGCTTCTCGCGGGCATCGATATCCCGCAGCCATCCATCGTACTGTCCGCGCCGCGAATAGTGTTCGGCGATCGCGGCTTGGGTCGGCCTGGGATTATCGAATATGTACCCACATGTTTTGCAGCGGTCGAAGTAGAAAGCTTCATCCAGATGTACGATATTCGAGGACTCACAAAGCGGACACGCGGTAAGAGCTTCTAGTGCTAGCACTGGTAAACCTCCCAAGGTTGGTCTGATGTTACGTGCACAAACTCGCGTACTCAACTCGGTACCTCCCACCGAGTCAGGTTAGCTGCGGTACCGCGTACGAGGGCTCCCCTTCCGCCGGTTCGGGCTGCTTCGCCGAGAAGAATCCGACGGACGGCGAGAACGCAAAAATCCAGACCATATATTCGGCGAGGTTATCCTTGTAACTCGCCCCGAACTGGAACAAGAATACCCAGATAAACATAGACAGGCGGTAGGGGTCCCGGTCGGGTCTTGTCTTGAAAAAGAAATAGAAGATCACTCCGAACCGCAGCGCAACTCCGACCAATCCCATCTCCTCCAATGTTCCGGCGACAGCTGATGGGATAACACGCTGATTAGGTGCAAGGAAATAAGAGCCTATAACCTTTTGCTGTCCAAAGCCGATGCCAAACCAGATATCCTTTGATTTAGCCATGGCATAAGCGCTCTCGAATGCCATTGATGTCCGGACATTTGCAGAAGGGTCGTTCCCAGTAAAGAGATTATTGATCCTCAATTTGACGCCGCTCGTGCTCGGCAACGCGAGGTATCCCAGTACCAACACGGTTGTTGCTACAAAGACCCATCTGAAACGCGCCTCGGTCCGGTAGCGTTTGAACTGCACAACAAAAACGGAAAGAATTACCAGGCCTATTGCCCCAAAGGATAGCGACATTAGCAGAGGACCAACCGTTGCCGCGAGAAGGCCCAAAGTGCGGTACGTGCGTTTTTGAATGTGCAACCAGCAACTATATAAGACCAGCGGAGCGAGCAGCGTGCCGTAATGCGAGGGCTCGTAGGTTAGTCCCTTGAACCTCATCATGTTGGCGGGATTGTCGACATCGCCAGGCATCTGCCACACGATAGGAGCCAGCGACGTGAATCTCAATAACAGCCCCACGAAGGCAAACGCCAGATTCAACCAAATGAGAGTTCGGAACACATCATCCAGATGATCGGTCTCTTGAATGGCAACTGCAAATGCATATACCGTAACGTAACAAGTGATCAAAAGACCAAATGAAGTGAGGAAATATAGCTTCTGCATTCCAGTGACCAGGCTCGCGAAAGCAAACGGAAACATTGCGGCGAAAAATGTCTCCAGGACGTAGCGCTGGCGTCTCAGGAGCAGCCAGATGTAAAAGCCCGGCGACAGGATCGTCGTGATCAGCAGCCCCCTCGGAAAGAATACGAGGCTGTTGATGAAGAAGACGATGCACGCTAGCGGCAGATATTTATGGAAGCGAAGGGATCGCATGAGAAACTCAAATCTCCGTGTGGATCGTGACTTCTATCGGCTACGACGTGCAGCCGCCTAAAATTAGCGGCCGGAGAACTGAATGATCGACTGTCGCCGCCTGCCGCAATCAAGATCAAATTGCTTTAAGTACGGCCCTGAACACGACTGCCGCAAGAAAGTCAAATCCGGGAGCTGAGGCAGCAACGGAAGTCGACAAATGAAATGCTCGACAGGGAGGAACGCGCCGCGCCCCCCCGTACCGTTTAGCGGGTCGCCGCCAGGACCTGCGTATTTGCAAGAGCAACCAGACTGCCGGTGCCGCCACCTTTTATAGCTGCTTTCATTTCATTGGTCGGCACAAATAGTATGTCGTTGGGCTCCAGCGTCACATCCGCTATCTGGCCTTTCAGAATCTTGGAGATGTTGATTTTCAATACATACTCCGAGGTCCCGTTCGTGCGAATTATATGCGCATCTTTCCGGCTGCCCTCAAAACCAATCCCGCCGGCCATGGCCATCAACTGAATCACGGTTGTCGTAGCGTTATTCTTCAGAGCAAACTCGCCCTGTTGGCGGAATGCACCAACTGCGTAGACAGTCCCGACTCTGCCTACGCGAACCTGATCTCCCGGAATCAGGGGAATCTGCGCCCAGGGCGAATGCGCTGGATCCGCGCCGAGCGGGATGCTTACAGCGTGCCCCAGAGAAGGCCGCAGCAGTGTGACTACTGAGCTCGCTGAAGAATTATTGGCATCGTTACCAATAGTATTGTTCAGAAGCCCGCCAGCAAGGCTCAGATAGTCCATCAGAGTCAGATTTCCGAAGGCCGGAAACACGCCTGGCTTAACCACGTCCCCCGCCACGGTTACGATAACCCAGGGCTGAAGCACAGTCGTCACCGTGACTTGGGGACTCTGCAGAATTCCCTTGTCCTTTAGCTGCTGTTCCAGGCTCTCTTCCAGCTCTCCGATCGTGTGCCCGGCCACCTGCACCTTACCGAGAAACGGGAACCGGATGCCGCCGTCCGCTTCCACCCTTGCGTTCGTCGGAAAAGTGGTTAGGCCGTCGACCACAACGGAAATTGTGTCTCCAGGCAGAAATCTCATTTCCGGTTGCTTAACCTCGAGCAAAGAAGTGAGGAGAGCATCGTCAATCACTGGACTTTGTGGAGCGTTGACGCGCGGAGGCGGAGCTTGAAACTGAGCATTACACGGTATCAGCAGCACCCCGAACAGCATTGCAAACAACAGAAATATGTTCTTCATTTCGACACCTCCACCGGCGGGTTCTGATTGCCGTCTGTGTAGTAATCGCGATAATAGTTACGGTAGGAGTATCCGTAGCTGTAGCTGGACGCCCGTGGGTCTATGTCGTTGAAGACAAAACCAGACATCGGGAGATGCGCTGCAGTCATCATAGCAACGGTGTCTTGGACCGCCTTGCGGTTCGACACATTCTCCCGGATCACCAGAATCACTGAGTCCGTCAGTCGCCCCAGGTGCAGTCCGTCGGCGATTCCCAATATCGGAGGGGAGTCCAGGAAGACAAAGTCGTATTGCCTCCTAACGGAATTTACCATTTGACTCATCTCATCGGAACTGATGAGCACGGCTGGATCTGGCGGCTGCGGTCCACGACCAAGCACGAACAATCCGGGCACCCCGGGAACTTCCTGAATGGCGTCTTCCAGAGACATGCTCTTGGTCAGCACGTTGGTGAGGCCCTTGGCCATGCTAAGGCGGAGGCGCGAGGCGATCGTGCCTTTCCGCATATCGCAGTCAGCCACCAAAACCCGTGCGCCATGCCGAGCGAAGGTTGCCGCTAGATTGACGGCCGTCGTTGATTTTCCCTCACCGGGCACAGCGCTCGAAATCAGGATCACCTTTGGAGCCGCCCCCGGTCTCGTCAGAAGCAGCGCGGCTCGGAGCGTTTGAACGGCTTCGGCGTAATGAGAGAAGCGCGCCGGAACGAGGAGTTGCGGCAGCTCCGGCCGATCCGGTGTGCCCTTATCAGGTGTTAAGTGGGGCAACCGCGCCAGCAGAGGTAGACCGGTTAGCGCTTCGACCTGCTCGACGTCACCGAGGCGCTGGTCTATGGCGGCCAGCCAGATAGCAAGAAACGATCCGAGAATCAATCCGAGCGCCACGGCGCCCAAAATGATGAGCACTGGGCCGGGAAGGTCCGGGCCAGGAATATCGGCAAGATCGACCACATCGATGTCCCCGGCCTGCAGCCCCGAGGTGATGCCGGCTTCCTGTAGATGCGAAATCAACTGTTCATACAAATCACGGTCCGACTGATAGTCCTGTAACAGCAGAACAAACCGAACCATCGCATCATGGGAGTTGAAAACAGTAGATTTCTCCTGTTCCACTTTGGAGGTGGTCATTTTTTCGTTGGCGCTTGCCGCATTGAAGGAGAGTTGCGCCTGGTTCAGGATGCGCTGCTGCTCCGTTTTCAGTTCCTTGTCGATCTCATCCAACTGTGCATGTTGCTGTTTCACCTGTGGATAATTGGGGCCATACTGGGCCACCAGGCTCGCGTAAGTAGCGGATGCCTGGGCTTGGGCGGCGCGGAGGGACGCTAGTAGGCTCTGCCCAGCGGTGGATTCCGAGCCCTGCGGCAAGATGCTGATCTCACCTTCAATCAGATTTGGGTTGGACTCTTGCAGGTACCGCAGCTTGGCTTCGGCAACGATGCGCTCAATGGTGGCCTGGTCGGATGCCTTCATCAGCTCTGCGAGTGACTCGCCGTAAAGGTAGGTGGCCGTCGTTGGGTTGAACCCTAATATCCCAAGCTTAGCCTGCAAGTCCGTTAACTCCGTCTGATCCTGGTCTACTTTCTTCTTCAGGCTCCCCAGTTGATCGACGAGCCACCCAGAGGCGCGCTTCGTCGCATCGTATTGCATCTGGAAGAGATACAACAGATAGTCGTGGATCAACTGGTTGACGATTTTTGTCGATAGCTTCGGCGAATATGTCTTAGCCGATATGACGATAATTTCGTCCTTGCCGTCGTTCAGGACCGTGATCTGATGCTGAAGCTTCGCATAGACCATGTCGCGCGTCTTCGGAATATCCAGCGAGCGCATCGCGGGGTCTGGTGCGGCGAAGGGCATCGGCCCCCAAAAATCCATGTTATGAACCAGATCCAAGTCCTTCGCCACCTCCAGATAGAGAGTGCGGCTCTGCAGCGCCAGAACCTCCGAAGCAACAATGTCATTGGTCGTCCCGTTCATCAGGGTCGATAGAGACGATGAAAGCTGCATGGCGCCCGATTCGCCGGGCTGTACCCATATTGTGCCGCTAGCCGTAAAATGGCGCGGAAAAAAGCAAAAGGCAATCCCGATCGCCACGAAAACAACGAGCACCGTCAGAATTGTGCCCCTGCGCACAAACAAGGTTTTGCGCAAGTCTTGAAATGAAATCTCCCGGACTTCACTTCGCGTCGGAATTCCGCTTTCTTGAAGCTTTGCCACAGATTCTCTCCGAACTCAGTAATCATCAGTGCGTGTGTATGTTGCCGAATCGGATTCGCGCCGGTATCAGCGATACCATTTGCGAAAAACATACCGCCACGATCCCAGCCGCACGTCAGGGGCAAAATCCGACCGATCGACTTTGCGCGTTATGTGAAGAAACATCAGAGCTTTGCAATTTTGGTTGATGGCGTCGCTGGTGCGTCTCGGGCTCTCGGCTTGGATGTGGACACTTGTGCCATGAGACAGATTTCATCAAACGCCTTGGAGATCAAGGCGGCTCCGGTCGTTCCCAAAGCTTTTGCATTTTTCTTAAGCGGAAGCAATCTTTTTGCTTTTAGGCCGCCGCTGATTGTGGCAGCCGGTTAGAGTATACCTGATCGGGCCTGAGCGCTTTCGACTGGACGATGAAGCGGCCAAGCGAGGTCCTTGGCTGGCTGACCGACTCGGAGACGTGCAAATATCTGTCACATCAGCGCGGGCATGTGGCAGCGACCGCCTCCAGGCCATGTTGCCGTTTCACAGCCTCGCCTGGTTCCCACCTTCTACTTCCCGCTCAAGTTATGCGACAGATACTTCAGCATAACCTGACCGCGATCCGTCATTTGGCCGGTGTTTTGCAGGTTTTTGGGGTTCTGGTAGTCGTTGCTGTATTCGAGACTCCAGATCGGGTTTTCGCGAAACACTTGATAGGTCGAATCCCAGTGGTGTTGATCGAAAATTTCAACGTTGTCACTTAACCATTGAGCGCCATCGGGAGCCCACCGGGCCACGCTGAACTCGCCAACAAACATACGCACGCCATAGCGTTTCTGGAAGTCCACCGCTGGCTGCATATACTCTGCCAGGCCCTCCTTGTCTCCACTGGGCCCCCCGAGCCGAAAGGAAGCGAACGGCCAATGCAGTTCACGCTGCGGGAAGACGTTCTTCTGGTCGGTACCTCTGGTAATGTTGATTCTCTGCATCGTATAGTTTCCCGGAGAGTATTGATGAAAGGAATAGATCAGACCTTCACCTCTCAGCTTTGGGAAGGTTTTGAACCCCGAGGGCTTCCCGCCCGGCCCCGGCTCAATCACAATCTGATGATACTGGTCGATCTGCCGAATTCTGTCGATCAGAGACTGCGCCCAAACCGGCCATTTCCTCGGGTAACCCGGCATGTCATTCCAGTTCAGCGGTTCGTTCAGCAGGTCAAACCAGATGACCTGGTTTCGGTTGGCGCATATTGTGGCAAGCTGCGTCCAGGCCAGGGTTAACGCCTTCAGGTTGTTGTCATCATCCCAGAACGCGGATCTTTCTTCTCTTGACTGCGGATGATGAACCGTGGGGATCTGAGTCATGTCCAGCACGACCACCATATTCAGTTTCTTGGCCGCATCCAATCCGGCGGGCAGATCGCGCAATACCTTGTCCCAAGCTTCGGCTTCACTGCAGTGACAAACCCTGGAGTCAAAATAAATACGGATTGCGTAGCGGACGATGTTTGCGTGCCACACTTTGGCTGCGTCATTGAGCGTGGCAGGGTCGAGATTAGTAACATTGAAGCCGCGATAGGGTTCGCTCAACGGCGTTGTGTCGTTCATTGCAGTGGCAGTCGCAGGCCCGCCGTTGCAAAACGCCGGCTCCGTCACGGCGATCAACACGGCCACCGCCACCAACACCTTGGCCGCTGCACTGGGCCACGGATAGATTCGGGCGTGAGAAAGCATGGGTCCTCCCTATTGTTGCTAGCAGGCGTTTACCGTAGCGTGCGTTTCGTGCCCTGGTGGTTCATACGCAAAGTGTAATCTCGTGTAACTGTTGGCCCGGTCCCCTATTCAGATGATTGCAGATTGCATTTTTCGTTGCAATATGGCGGGGAGCGAGAAGACTTCCCCGCGTGGTATCCCGGTCAATCGAGCTGCCAGCGCAATGCGGGCAATGTCAGCCACGGTTCTCGCCTCCAATCGCCTTAGATGCCGGCTCATTGGCAGGAATCCTTGGCATTAGTGTAGCCAGCCAGAACTTGGCCTGCGCGAGGTTCTTCTCCTGGTAATTCAAGATCGGCTTATCCTTATCTATCAACCGGGAGACTTCCGCGATCGTCAAACTTGTCATCGTCAATGCCGCAGTCAGCATCGTGGAATCGAGATCCCGAAGTTTGCCTCGCTTGATGTTCATCTCCAGATACCGGTTGATTGCCGCGAGAGCTGGCGAGAGACGCGCCTGAATAAATGCCTCGCCCTTAGGGTGCATCTCAACAAATGCAACCAGGGTCAGTCTAAGTAGCTCCGGCCGGTAGCTCACCGTATCGGCGAACAGCTCCAGGATCTTAGGCAAGACCACCTCCGGAGGTTCACCGTGGGCAATCTTCGCGAGCAGACTTCTCTCGATGTCCAGCGGTCCAAAATAAGAACTGAGGGTCGCCCAGAACAGGCTTTCCTTGTCTTCGAAGTGCCGGAAAAGCGTGTTTTCAGCAATGTTCGCAAGATGCGCTATTTGCCGGGTGCTGGTTCCGTGATACCCCTGATACGCAAACAGCTTACCCGCCGCCTGGACAATCTTATCCCGCCTCGCCAATTTTTTGGATAAACCTGTCATAGATATCTGACCGCCTTGGCCGTTCGAAGCCGAAAGCCGGTAGGAGACAACCTTTAGTTGTTATGGGTCTCGTTGTTCCGACGCGTCCCGTCCGACATTACAAGCCGAAGTCGCCGATCTGGCACCCCGAATTCACCGCGGCGCGTTCTTCGGGTTGGATGAGAAGAGATATTGAAGCGGCACGATAGCGGCAGTGAATGCCGGGGGGCAAGAGAATCGAACCGGAGCCGCGCAAGTATTGGCGCCTATCTAAGCCTGACCGGCGAAAACATTCACAGGCTCACGCGACCAAGGGCTCCAGGTCCGCGGCATCCACCTCGACCGCGGCATGCTGGTTGATCAACTCGAGCGTCAGAACGAATCGCATACCACCGCCTTTTCGCACCAGAGTGCCACAAACGCCTTGCATGGCGCCACTCCTGATGCGGACCTTCTCGCCCACGACCAGCGCCCGGTACGGCTCGATTCGCTGATTGCACAAACTGGAGCGCAGAAATTCAACGTCGGTATCGAGAAGGGGAACATGCTCTCTGCCGTTGCCAATAATATGAAGCACTCCGGGAGACTGGAGCACCCTGGCCCGTTCTCTCAAGTTGATATGAACGAAGAGGTAGCTTGGGAAGAGCGGCAGGACCACCTTCATTCGTTGCCGGTTCTTCCAAACCCTGACGGTCTCATAAGTGGGGAGAAACGAGTCAACCCCCCGCAAATCGAGGTGCTTCGCGGCCGACTTTTCGTTTTGGGGAACGGTGAAGACCGCATACCATCTGCGGCCGCCCAAAGAATCCCGCATCGCCGCGCCGACCACCGCCGGGTTCGAGTATGCAATCTCTTCAAACGATTTGCCGATCAACTGCTGGTTCACCCGGGACCTCTCGTTCCACCCGAAGGCGCGCTTGCTATAGAAGCGAACAGCCTATGCATGCGCGCGGAAGTGGAAGGTTCAATTTCCTGGCTCCATCAAGAAATGCACATGCCTCCGGCTACCTGACTTAGCAAACCTCTTGTTTGCCAAGTCTCCACTACCATCTTTACCCCGCCATCCATTGCGCCGATGACGCACCACGAATGCGGTGTGTGTGAAACCAAAGGCTCAACAGACAATGCCGCCCCGTCCTTTTGCATTTCACTGTAATTTACATTGATAAGACAAGGGGCTTAGGGGTCGCGCAGTCAGGGAGGTTGAAACGATTCCCGACCTGTTACTTAACAACGTAAGCTAGCGCCTTCGTTTTGACAAGAGGTATTGCGGTGGAAAGTTGTTAAATTCGTGCTGTCAAGATCTTCATTGCTTATTTATTGGCCCTGGGTTAAACTGTATGATTATGTTGTAAATATAACAAAATAAGTACTTTATTTCACACTATCCCAAATAAATGAAAACGGATTAATTTTGCGGCCAGCGCTGGCGAGTCGGGCACCGCACTCGATCGAAATGAATGTGCGCACTATCCAAATACAGGCAAGCAAGAGAGTCCATTCTGCGTACGGCGTGGAGATCTGGTCAACTCAGGCGCGCTCCTGCGCGGCCAATCGACCGCGGAATGCCTGGTCCGGGCCTACGACTTCGAGCCAGTTGATTTAAATGGCATCAATCCCTACTATATTGGTAGGCAATGTGTATTCGAAGGTCCTGAAGAGGATTCACTCCTTTCAGCGAGTCAATCGTCGCAACTCCCAACACCTGAAGGCGCGAGATAGCCGAACATTTTTTCCCCGTCGGCATTGAGGACTTAATGGAATATCTGGCAGGATTTTTGATCGCGGTTTGCATCGCACTCACGGGTGTAGGAGCCGGCACAATCACTGCGCCTATTCTCATCCTGTTTCTAAACGTTCCCCCGGGTGTAGCGGTCGGAACGGCGCTGGCATACGCCGCCATCGTCAAGCTCATCGTTGCGCCCGCGCAAATAGTGCGCAAACAGGTGAACTACCGCGTCCTTGGCTACATGATGCTGGGCGGCCTGCCTGGTGTGATTCTGGGCGCACTGCTTTTCAGGAATGCGGCAAATCACAATAACTGGTCGCCCGTGTATTGGGCGTTGGGCGGTATTATCGTACTTTCGTCCGGCTTTCACATTTACCGGTACTTCCGCCCCACCAAGGCTGACCGTGTTCTAACCGACCGGGCAAAGTGGATTGCTGCACTCATGTTTCCGGTGGGCGCAGAGGTGGGTTTTTCATCCTCTGGAGCTGGCGCACTTGGAACCGTCATCCTGCTCGGTCTCACCAACCTGCCTGCCAGCGTGGTGGTCGGCACCGACTTGGTTTTCGGTTTTACCGTCGCCGTCGTAGGCAGCGGAATCCATTTTTTTGACGGAACCGGCGACCCCGCTTTGCTGATGAAGTTGGTTATTGGCGGCGTGCTCGGCGCGATTGTCGGCGTCAGCATCTCTCCGCGGATACCGCAAAAGCACCTCAAACTTGCCTTGTCTCTCTGGCTGCTATTCATTGGTCTCCAGTTTTGCTTCAAAGCGGCTAAGTTCTAGCATTCCCTAACGCATGTCCATAGTTGGGGAACATCCCAGGGACTAGCAGGAAGAGGTCTTTCTCCCCGGAATAGACCTCGAATTCCTTCCAGCCTTCCACCGGCGTTGCCGACCCGCGAGCGATGAACCGTGCCCCATCCATCGAGCGTCTCTTGCTCGATGGGTGGGATACCGCGAATCTCGGTACAGCCGCAGTGGGTCCAGTTTCTTATCGGTCCGCTACCGGTGTTTCCGACCCGAAGT
>Ga0265338_10001190_pt1 | contig 42978 bp, 45 predicted proteins | sample 42126metaG_FD_193579 | JGI IMG/M metagenome (GOLD analysis project Ga0265338, IMG submission 193579) | Rhizosphere microbial communities from Carex aquatilis grown in University of Washington, Seatle, WA, United States - 4-21-26 metaG | ecosystem: Host-associated > Plants > Roots > Rhizosphere... | reverse complement strand
TTGGCATAAACGAACAAACGATTCGACGTTATATTGAAGAACAAGGCCAGGCAGATGCCGGGCAAACCAACGTCAAGTTGGTTTGAAACAGGCAATACCCCGACCGTTAGGTCGTGGGAAGTTTATTTTATTACCATAATATGATATAATATACATTGCTTTGGCGTGATTGTATGGTCTACTCCAAAGTACTTTGACAAGCGAATGGACACGAGTCTGATCGATATCATTACGACATGGAATGTAGTGGTTTGGCTCAGACTCGTGATTGGAATATGGCAAATCTGGAAAAAATGGAGGAGTAATGTCCGAAAGCACCGTGTTGGTCGTATTGGTAGTAGCGCTTGCGCTTCAGTCGGCATGGTCTGTCTGGCTGTGTATGCGCGGCATGAGAGTGTCAGCACCCTGGCCTCGAGCGATCATCGCGATGCTCGCAGCGTTCATGCTCCTGGCGACGGTGACGATGCTCGTTTGGCTCGCTTGCGACCATGACAAGGTTGTCTGGACCGCGGCTTGCGTCGTCGGTTTTACCACCCAGTTTTACATCACGGTGGGGTTTGTCAGGCTTTCTCGGCCAGACAACAAAGCCTGCCGCAAGCCATGGTCGCGTTACGCGGTCCGACTTATGGTAGCCCCCATGGTGATCATTGTGGTCGTGCTTTTGCTCAGCTTTGTCTGAGTAAAACATGCCGCGATGAACGCCCGTGACACTTCTGCTAATTTTGGCGGGCGCGGTATGCTTAAGTACTTTTTGAAGCTTCCGCGCCCGCCCGGCGTCCTAAACACCTATTGCTACCATTCGCTTGTCATAAAATCCTTGTTATCCAAATCTGCTGCAGCGGTATTAATCAAAAGTGATAAATAATCCGTATATTATTGACTATCCTGGATGTTAGTCATGCCTAATTTATTCTCAAGATAAACGACAGTCGGAAGATTCAGTAAATGAAACTTCACGGTATACGTCGGCAACCTAAATACAATATCAGGATTTACTCTCCGATCGATTGCCTGCAGTTCAAATGATTTATAGGAGTACTTTTTTAGAAACGTATCAATATCATCGAACAGCACCATTTCGACATGCTCAAGCCCTTCTTTTGTCTCTACGTTAGGCTTTGGCGCGGGCAGCTCGACTGCATCAATGCGCCAGGTTTCACAATAGACTGGCTCATCGAGACGAAACACTGCTATCGCTCGCCCATTGATCTGAGGTTCCCCTAGAAGTCTGCCAACGCTATGCAGCTCTCGCTTTTTTAGTTCATATCGCTCAAGTGAGGAGACGCGGTAGCACATATGGTCCATCTGTACAAAATCAGATAGGTCAAAGCCTTCGCCTTTAATCTCTGCTAATGTTTGTGCTAGAAATGCCGGGTAATCTCCAATGATACGATGTAGTTCATTCATGTGTTCATTGTACCAATCCTACGCTGATGATTCTGTGGGTTGCGGCGTGGGCGGATTCGGTGCGGCGATAGCTATATACTAAGGGTTATAGTATGAAGTCTATCTATGAGTGAATTTGACCTTCGTGATACTGACGATGGACTGCCGGGAGGGCAGATAGCCTTGCCTTCCCCGAGGGGTATGATGATCTGTCTGTTGGCGAAGCAGAAACGTATGAACTTCCAGAAGTATCAGGTAATGCTTGCTTCGGTGAGTTTTCAGAGAGGGGTGACGTAGAGCGCCGACCTTCAACGAGTGGAGGGAGTGGTGAAGGACTGACAGATGACGAACGTGTCGAAGCAAGGATTGCGGAGACTGCCCCGGAGCTTTTGGAAGGCAATCTGCCTCTCGATCTTGAGGCTGCCTTTCGTGAATCATACGGAGACCTTCCTTACGCAATTGGGTTCAACCAGTCTGGCACGTTTTCGGTTGAAGAGGCGCAAGCGTATATGGATACCTATGGAGGTGTCGACATGATGCAGTTTACGCGACTTGGGCAGCGCTTTGATCTGGTTGATAACATGAACCCACCGTTAGCTTGCTACTATGCGGTAAACGGCCACTTTGGTAGTCAGATCGGACGGACAGTTATCGTCGTTCCTCAGCTCAGCTCGAGTTATGACATGAAAGGGCTGGAAGGCCCGTCATGGGAAGTTGACCAAGAGGATATCGGTAGTCTCCGGGCACGGAGCGAAGGTAGAAAACCAGACGATATAGTGGGCCAAAGCGAACAGGGATACCGAGTTGTACCTCCTCGATACTGCGCTGGCTTTATTGATGACGGGGGTACCTTTTACCCCAACATGACGTTTATGCAGTAGGTATTATCTTGCTCTTCGCGGGAAAGTAGTGCACGACGTGAAAGCTGCTGCTGAGATTCGATGTATCGTGTAGTGTATCGAGATCCCTTGCGAATTAAGCGATATGAACTTAAGGCCAGTTATGGGCTGGTGGGTTTCTCGGAAGCAGAGTATTGCAGCGAAAAGACACCGTTTGACGTCTACATTCATTTGGATGTCAATAGGGCTACGTGATACCTTGTTGGTAAGGAATTAGTATGTTTAACTTTAGTCTCAGCATTAATCGTGCCAAATACTTTACTCAATTGCTAGGAAGTACGGCGATAGTATTCTTACTCGGCAGTGGCCTGGACTTGCTCCCAAAGAATAACAGTATTATGCACATCCTATCCGGCTTATTTTTTGTCTTGCTATTAGTCTGGATTGTTTTCTCTGCGTGCGTTATTAGACAGCGTTCCAATGATATCGGTTGGCATCCGCTATTACTTACATTCTTTGCGATATTTTTCACGCCATTTTCTATTGTGCTCGGTTTTATTCCAAGAATCTCGAAGTAGGATAGAGGATGCTGCCATTTGAGGCATTGCCGCAAGTATAAGCCAATGTAGTGGTCTCGTATACTATTGCTATGAAGCCTATAGTGTATCTGCTTTGCGGACTTGGAGGATCGGGTAAGAGCACCTATGCACAGAAACTCGCTGAGAGTGGGTTGCAGAAACTGTCTTTAGACGAATATGTTTACCATATGTACGGTCGTGCTATTGTTAATCTCTCCGAACATGAATATGTGCAACATTATCGGAGCGCTAAGGTCGAACTTGATGAAAAACTTGTGCGTATGATCCAGGAGGGGCAATCCGTAATCTTGGACTATGGTTTTTGGCGACGTGATAGCCGTGATTATTATAAACGGCTAATTAATGAAAATGGTGGTGAATGGAGGCTGATGTATCTCAAGGCGGGCCCAGGGCTTTTGATGCGGCGACTAGGGGAAAGGAATAAACGAACCGACGCGAACGCTTTCCCGGTAACGGAGGAGAAGCTGGACGAATACATAGCGCGTTTTGAGGAACCTGATAACGAAGGGGAAGAGGTCATCCAACAGTTGTGAGGGCGGCCAAAGCGTGTGGAGTTTTATGTGCTGGGCTTGGCAACGCTTATTAGTAAACCAATGACCAATGAGCTCACCGCACCAACCCAACAGACTGCCATGATCAGAGAACTCACATCTTTATTAAAATCAATGAAGCTCATGCCATTAAAGAATGCACCGATGGTTAATAGTGCAGCTATGCTTCCGGCTATCCTCCAGGACTTATCCTTTTTCATGATAGCAATAGCCGCAAGGCTCGAAGACCCTAACACCAATAGTAGCGCTAAAATGGCATGAAAAGATAAAGTCCAACCTCCTGATCCAGACATCGACCAGACTAGGCTATGCCAAGAGCGGGCAAAGTAGTTGTCCCCGCTATCGCCTGGATGACTATTTGGGAGCGTGACAAACAAATTGAGAATAATGCCTGCTATGAATTGCAACAAATAACCTGCCAAGATACCTATTGCTTGTCTGTTCAACTTGTCTTTTTGCATGCCCTAATGTTAGCAAACAATCTAAAGATAATGGAGTAAGACGAAGTACAGGCAAGAGGTGCCTGAGGATAGCCCTAGAGTTTATCCGTACGTCCGAGAGCTATTAGAGAGCGGGAATGTTGAGCGGCGGTCGACTGGTGAATGTAATCTGAGCACAGTTTCATGAGTACTATGCACAAGATCACACCCAGCAAATGCGGCCTGTCACGGCTTGATGACCTGAACTGTAAGAAGATGTAGATGTGCTTAAATTACAAAACATGCTGTAACTGATTCGGAGGTTGTACGGGTGATCACTATATCCCCACAAGACAAAAAAGCCTGTCGGACTTCAAATATGAAGACGCACGAGAAGTTGTGAGTGAAGCGTGGCAACGAAGAGCTCGAACCCTGCAAGTTCGCCGTTGGCGTGCCCTGAAACATGAGATAAAAGGGAGATAGTGGTGCGTGTGCTAGGTATTAGATACATTTTGGCAGGTTTCTAGGGGCATGAGGAGACACATTTCCGGTATGGTAGTTTGCGCTCTGTTAGATTGAGGCGCATAGTACTAACGGAGTCATATCGATATGCGACCATCTGTTAGGGAAAAAATCCAAGAATACTTCTCGGCCTACCCGAAGCGTAATTACCCGAAGGGCCAGATACTAGTATTTGCTGATGAAAATCCAGAGCATATCTTTTATATCGTCAAAGGGCGAGTGCGTAAGTATGATGTTTCTTATCGTGGGGATGAGGTCATCATCAACACATTCCAGCCTCCCTCATTCTTTCCAATGTCGTGGGCATTGAATGAGACACACAATAAGTACTTCTATAAAGCCGAGACGGAGGTGTCGTTACATATTATCCCCGCCGAAGATGCTAGGAAGTTCTTAGAAGATAACCCGGACGTTGCATTTGATTTACTGAGCAGGTTGTACAAAGGCCTTGAGGGCATCTACGGCCGTATGGTCCACCTTATGTCTGGCACGGCAAAGAGCCGTCTCATATACGAACTCATCATTGAAAGCCGCCGGTTCGGGCAGCGACAATCGGATGGCAGCTATATACTTACTGGCAATGAAGTAGATCTGGCCGCTCGCTCGGGGTTGTCTCGGGAGACGATTAGCCGCGAAATGCGAAAACTGAAAGATCAGGGGCTGGTGCATCTCAGCAAGAATAACATTGTCGTGATGGATATTACGAAGTTGGAGACGGCCCTCGGAAGCGAAGTTTAGCGCGGGGCTTACGCGCGTTAAATTAAAAGACCACAGCGCCGCGAGCGCCGAGGGTCTTCGAATCAAACGGCTCTGTCATCACGAAATGGCAGTCTGACGCCCAGGAACTTCCTCCTTGATGAAATGGGAGCACGATCAGACTGGATACGTATTTCGAGCTCTTTGCATCTATTTATAAAATCATCGCGGCTTCGAAAGACGTCATCGTGGGGGAATTGTCTTAGTAAGCCTATCATATCACTGCCAAATCCATATCGTTGAGCGCCCAGTATCATATGGTAGCTTTTCATGGGGAAGGGGCCGTCCCATGAAGCTAGCTTTCTAAGACTTCGCATGGAAGGTAGCGGTTGGTCGTATGTCATGATATCTCTTCCTTCGGTTAGGTCGAGAGGCTATTCTAATCCCCCGACCTAACCCTAACCTTATTTGATTGTCAGTTCTTTGCCCTCCAGCTTTTTACTCAAGGGCATCGTGACCGTTAGTGTTCCATTCGTAAACTCGGCTTCGGCCTCATCAGCTTTCGCGCCGTCTGGTAGCGTGACCTGGCGCTGATAGCTGCGGCTACTCTCACGGAGCAGATACGCACGTTTGGCATCTTTCTCATCTTTTTCTGCATGCTCTGCCGTTATACCGAGCGTATCGCCACTCGCATTCAGCTTAATTTCCTCTTTTGTAAAGCCAGGCAGTGTCACCTGAACTACGAGCTTTTCGTTTTCCGTGTACATATCTACTGCCGACAAGTCTTGAAACACTACCGGCAAATCCCAAAAACCTCGGAATGCCTTATCTAGATCACGCTCAAGGCGTGTCATTTCTCTCTGTGGGTTGTATCGGACGAGTTGCATAATCTGTTCTCCCTCTTACTACGTATGTTTAATAAGATATATCAGCTATCACTGACTTACGGTTGCAGCAGCCGTGGTGAGCCATCGGCCTACCCGGCTGCTGGTTCTTTAGTGGGCGTGCGCCATATGGGAAGTGTGGTGATGGGTTGTATCCCAAGCGTGCGCTCCAAGCTCTGTGCCCCAGGCTATACCTAGCAAAGCGGCCGACCATACAAACTCCGCTTTTGAGGTAGTTACTAACAGGCTAATAACTATAGTTAGTGCTGCCACACCCCACAGGAACATCTCTCCCAGCGGGCCCATGGTCGTGTTGTTGAACCAGTCGACAGCATATAAACTTGCCGTTGCCAGGCCAAGTATGGCAACTACTCCCAGCGCACCTTTCCAACTACCAATGAGCGCCCATGAATAGGACTCAAGTTTTGCAAATACTACCAAGGCGCCACCTATGGCAAACAAAGTTGCCGCTATATCTCTCCATGAAAGTTTCATCTTTCCTCCTTACGACCGAAACCCTCTTATGCTCAATCCTCTTTCTTGTGGTGGCTTCTGTCTAACACCACTATGGTCCTAAGGTTCGCTTTTGCGCTATGTCCCTGCTCACATATAGTTAGTGCACTTTGTCACAGTTGTTCAATAGTAAGCGTTAGCTATTTTTTAGGTGAAATGATTCGATTGATTCAAACAGTTCGGTGTACCCTCCCGTAATAGGGCGAGCATACATCGCCATACGAATCTGTACCGGCTCTAATCGAAAGGTCGTAAACGTTCCAGCCTCTAATTTTGTAATCGGCGGTAAGCCCTCATTGTCGGCTGCTAAGCGGACAAATATAGCGTTCGCAGTCTCGTTGATATTCTTGATCCCGGCTTGCTCTACGGCGAAACCAGTAAACTGAGCGGTTGTTTGCGTAGTAGGCTCGTAAACGGTCAAGATGACGTTCTCGTTGTGGGTGAGATTATCGTACTTATGGGTACCGGTTTTGGTTATGATATGGATATTGAAGTCATGGTCGATCGTGTAGTATACCACTACGCCATGTGGGTTGCCGTCGGGAGTCACGCTGGATAACACACCTGTATGGTGCTCATTCAGAAAGGCATAAATACGTTGCTGGCGTGCGGTAAACGCCTGCTGTCGTTGAACGGGGGATAGATTCTTTGGCAACATTGCTGCTCCTTTACTCATACGGTTTAGCTTCTCAGGGATTACAGCTGTTTGCTATGCGTATTGCCACGGACTGACTGTGATGTTCGTCAATGACCTGCTTTGGGGGCTGTAGTTAGATAAAGCCATGAAGGAATATCGTATGCACGGCAAAATAGTCCAGCAATGCCAGCAGTTAGTGCCCCGTCAAGCACTGAAAATACGTAAAGCACAAGTTATTACCGCGCTACGGCAAGCAGGAGCGGATGAATATGACATACTTTTACCCGAAACGCGCCACCTTGCCCAGATGTTGAGGGTTGATGAAAAGGTGGTAGGAGTGGTCTATGGAAAATATGCAAAAACGACACTCTCATACACGGGAAGGGGGCTGCTAGCTATCACCAACCATCGCATACTGATCATAGATAAAAAACCGTTATTTTTACAGTATGACGAAATTAAGTTTGATATGGTCAGCGGCATACAATTGGGTAAGACTCTGACGGCTGAAACGATAACGCTAGATACACGAATGGGTAATATAGCATTTCGGACTTTCAATGATCGTTGTGCACGTTGCTTTGTCGCGGCTGTTGAGGAACGTATATTTGAGGATGCTGGTGTTAACCAAAGGCTAAGCGATGACAGACGATCTACGAACTCGGGCATTTAAATTTATTACGCGAAATAGAGCAGGCGCTTTGGCTACGGTGGGGGAGGAGAATATCCCCGATATAGCAACCGTGTACTGCCTAGTACTAAGAGACCTTTCACTCTACTTTGCTACCCGGGTAGAATCACGTAAGTTCAGGAACCTCATGCAGCGCCCAACTGCCGCGCTTGCATTCTCGGACATGAGAGCAATCCAGACGATCCAGTTGGCTGGTGAGGCTCAGAGGGTCGAGTCTAATGTTGAAGAGCAAGATATCTTCGCTATGCTCATGATGCAGCGGCACAAAAAGAGAGACTGGTCCCCGCCGGTACTTAAGTTGTACGAGCGTGGCTTCAGCAGGGAGATAGCGATTATCCATGTCGTGCCCCATGAGCTTACATATGCAAACTTCAAGGCATCTCTTGCCGACAGGTATAAGCCATTTTTCCAGAAAGTTATATAAATATTGGGCGACTCGATATTGCGTCATGAATCCCGCTACGGAGTGGGTAGATAAGAGCATCGCCCGCTCATTATAGGGTTGACGAAACCACCACATCAAACCCCACTTGTGCTGGTGATAAATAGTAGTTATGCTTAACTTGAGATTACCTTAATATTAAACGAGATAAACATACAACAACTACATGGCCGTTATTATCGAGCTTCGTAATGTAACTAAAACCTATAAGTTGGGCGATGAAGTGTTAAATGCGCTCGACAATATCAGCCTCACGATCAATCAGGGCGATTTTGTGGCTATCACTGGAGTGAGTGGCTCCGGAAAAACAACCTTAGCGAATATTATTGGCGGCCTTGATCGCCCCACGGATGGTTCGATTCTGGTTGACGACAAAGAGCTCTCACACTTGAATGATCGACAGCTCTCTGACTATCGTAACCATCACATTGGTTTCGTTTTTCAATCGTTTAATCTACAGAATACGCAAACAGCTGTTGAAAACGTTATGCTGCCTCTGATCTTTAGCAGAATGAAGGCTAGAGCACGAAAGAGCCGGGCAATTGAATGTCTGCAAGCCGTTGGGCTGGGCGATCGTTTGATGCATCGACCGAATCAACTATCCGGAGGTCAACGCCAGCGCGTTGCGATTGCCCGTGCGCTTGCAGTCAAACCGTCTATCATTCTCGCGGACGAACCAACAGGGAATTTAGATAGCCAACGCGGTGAAGAAATCATCAAGTTATTAAAGGATTTGAATAAAGAAGGCATAACGCTCATTATCATCACGCATGACCAGAATATTGCCCGTCAAGCCGGACGTATCATCCAAATTCAGGACGGAAAGGTGAAGGCATAGCGCTATGAGATTTACCGACTACATTACGCTTGCGCTGCATAACATTTTGCGCGCAAAACTACGCAGTGCCCTGACGGTGTTCGCTGTTGTCATTGGTGCCTTGAGCGTCACTATAATGCTGACAATTGTTTTCAGCGCCAAAGGCTTTATTACCAACCAGTTTGAACAGAATGGTACTTTCCAGCAGATTGAGGTTTCACCCGAGCAAAGCATCCAGTGGGGTAGTAACGATAATCAGTGTCAAGGGCAAAGCTCTGACCCAAGCTGCGTGAAGCTGACAGAATCGATGGTTAGTGGGATTACCAAAATGGCGCACGTCGTTGGGGTAGCTCGAGAAACACAAGTCAATGGTTTCGACGGACTATTCTATGGAAGTAAAAAACTAAAACTTAACCAGATTGTGGCCTATGACACCAATGGTGTGGTGCAGAATACGATGTTAGCAGGCCGTGATATTGGTCCGAACGATGGTAACGGCGTACTTACAGTCACATCTGACTACGCTGACGCACTGGGCTTTAAGAACAACTACCAAGCGTTGGTCGGCAAGGCGGTCACCTTACATGCTCAAGGTTGGTACAGTGGCGTCGGCTCGGATCCAATAGCGCAAAACAATTATCGACAAACTCAATGTCAGAGCATGACGCCGGGTCAAAACTGTGAGCCCCCTGGAACCGAAATCACCGGCAAGATTGTAGGCGTTACCGATGCAAGTGGTCCTGCTGGCGGCAATGGATATACGGTACGAGTATCACTTGGGTGGGCTCGTGGTATGGAAGAGAATCAGACCTATCAAGTAAGCCCGATGGCTCAGAGTGTTACTAGCAACTATTGTATGAATGTTCATGGGCCGTGTAATCCTCCTCAGCCCAAACCAACACTTACAATTACCGACGAACTGGCGTTGAATGGCTACACTGCCCTTATTGTAAAAGCTGACACAGCTTCAAATGCGGCAGGTGTCGCAAAGAATATCCGGAATCAATATAAAGTCGGTGCTGCCGATGCTGAAACAGCGATCAAACAACAGCTTGCGATATTCAACATTATTGGCGCAATTCTGGGTGGAATCGGGGGGATAGCATTAGTAGTAGCAGCGGTGGGTGTAATCAACACCATGGTCATGTCAATTCTGGAGCGGACCCGTGAGATCGGCGTTATGCGCGCGGTCGGCGCAAGGCGTTCGACAATAAGCAGGCTATTCACCTTTGAGGCGTCATTGCTCGGCTTGTTCGGTGGTGTGCTTGGCATATTGATTGCCTATGCTCTTACACTTGTTGGCAACCCGATCATAAATCATCAGCTCAAAGGTAACGGAATAAGTAGCAGTAACATCCTATCCATGCCACCCTGGCTCATTGTCAGCGTACTTGTGGGCACGACCATTATCGGTATGCTCGCGGGGCTATACCCAGCCCAGAAAGCAGCCAAACTTAATCCGGTTGAGGCGCTACACTATGAATAGATTGCAAAAAGTATCGAGCTAAACTCATGTACAAGGCTTAATTTTTCTATAAAAACAGCCCCGAGAAAGGATCGTACCGTATCTGTTGGGCCTTGCACTGTGACTAGCTTCTCAAATAGCACCGGTCATCTGGGCATCTTTTAGGGTTGGCTGTTTTCGGGTGTTGCGCCTCTGAGAAGACAACGATAATCCCAGTAATGCATCGAGCTGATCATCGGTGTATTCATTAGTAATACCCGGCTTAGTGATGAGATAGTCTCGAATCTCGCCAGGCGTCATGGCATGTGTTTGTTGGAGACCGGCAATGATAGTGCGCAAATAGTTAAGTGACGGCTTCGCGTATGGGCGGAGTGGCGATGGTCTTGTTAGTGTCAGAACTGGCACATTTTGGCAATCGCCACAGTACAGCACAAGATCGTAACTTGCGTCACCAAGCAGCTGCCGCCCATTAAGGCGTAGTGTTTCAATATGGATCGGTTTGACTGATGAGCGTCGACTTTCCTGCATAGCGATCTGCTCGAATTGGTCAAGCGTGATAAGACTTGCCCTGCTTTTCGTGCTTGGTGCGCCATGTACATCATCAATAAGTGCGAAGCCACCGCCCCAGACGGGTGATTCACCTGCGAAATACAGTTCGTAAGGCAGCTCTACGGCCATTGTTGCACGGGGCGGACGTGTATCGGCACACCCCTCATACGTACGTTTGCTGCCATTCGGGCGTCCTCCCTCTATGTAGCATGCTAGTCGATCGGCGTTGAGGTTCGATCCGTAACCTGCGTACCAGACGAGCTGCTCAGAAAGCCCTGTAATGTCTTTTATGCTCATAAATAAATTGTGCTACTTCCTCGAAAACAGTTGCGTTATAAAATTCACGGTCGACTGATCTTCCGCTTCAGATCTATCTTATCTTTAGAGAAGCTACAGTCAAGTCTTCGGATGCATAACAAAGAAAAAGCTTCCAATAACAAGAGCGGGGAAGCTTTTTGATCGGTCTTGCAAATTGGTGAGCCCATAGGGGCTGAACTTGAGAATAAGCCTCTACGGCCATTGATCTTCCATGATATTAGCTGGGCAAAAGTTTCCACAGATGCTGGCATTGTCACATATGACACCAGTTCTTAGGACGTGTAAACCTAAATCTAAAGCTCGAGCCCTGGCTACTCCTCGGACAGCTTAACGGATAGGGACTACTACAAAACTCTATTTAGTAAACTTTATAACCAACCCTTGTCGGGATTACCCGATGTCGAACCAGCGCCGGTACCGAACTCATACGGATGGGGCCCTGCGAGGTCCCAATAGCGTTCAAACATCGCACGCATAGTCTGGGCAAAGGGCTGATTGATTATCTCAATGCCCGCTTTTTGTCCGTCACGCCAACAATAGATACTCACGGTATCATTATAAGTAATGATCTGATGTCTAAGGGGAAGGAGGGATTCATCAATTCGACGAGTGGTAATCCCATCTGTAAAGGCTCTGTTTTCAGTCGGGACGATCGGGTTATTTGCTATCTCCCGTATTTTGTAGCCCTTTTCCACGGTCATGGCCCGCTGCTTTTCAGCCCAGTTCTGGCTGCCAACAAGATCTTCAATTATGCCATCACCGAACGCCAGCAATTCACCGCGCGTCTTTAGCTCATTCCAGAGCATTTGTTTGAATCCTGTTATCCCATCATACGTTCGGACCGAAAAAGTAAGGGGAGGCCGACCATGGGCGGTGAGTTCACGTAGCAGTGGTTGCAAGTGCTCGTACGCTTTCTCTTGGTTTTGCAGCCTCTCCGTTTCTGCGACGAGCCCAAGTTCGAGGACCTCATGGCCGTTTGCGACGAGTGCTGTTCCGTCGTCGTCTGTTTTTTTCGCCACTACACCCCTTGCCTGCAGTAAGTCTGCTATTCGATAGATCCTGGTCCGGCTAATGCCAGTTATGCGAGCAAGCTGTAAGTGTGTCTGCGGGCCACGACGCGTCAGCTCGTAGTAGACAAGCGCTTCAGAATCGGTGAATCCCATTTTTACCAAGTCATCAATGATGTCATTTTTGGTGTCCGACATGTCGGACAATTTAACACAACATAATTTGCATGACAACATATGAGTAATTTCCTTAGAAAATATCCAATCGAATAACCGCTCTTGAGCCCGAATGAGAGCGGTAGTTAGTGTGGCTTATGGTAAGTACTCAAGAGTTGGTCGAAGATCAGGAGTTGCGGCGAGGACTACTTGCCGAAGGGTTCGACCATGCCTATCTTCATTTGGGGGCGCTTGGCGGGTTGGCAATCCAATCTGAGCAAGATGCGAGAGATGTTTTCATGCTTATGGGCTCATTAAGATTACGAGGGGTCACGGGGAATATCCTCGGAGCGGGTGGTGAGGCCGAAGGTGGGGGAGCTTGGGATGAAGCTGAAGTGGAGGAAGATACTGATCAAGGCCCCGAAGGAGGAGATGGACAACGGATAGCGAGGCCCGCACTTGAGGATGCCATAAGCGTAATGGGCGGAGCCGATGTGCGACGCTATATTAGTCCTTTTTTATGGCAAACGGCCGTAGCAGTGATCAGTAAGGATGGAACACATGGGCCGTTAAAGGAAACACTCGTGCCTATCGGTGGGCCAATAGTGGACCAGTGCTTTGAGCAGAACTATCTGACCTATGGTTTTGATAGTGAGGGGGCTCGTAAAATGCGAAGTGAGCAAGGACCAATGCACGAGTGGGCAGCAGCCCTCGGAGTAGCAGACGGACCTGCGGATTTGGCAATCGTGCATGGTCCGAACGGCGTGATTATGCGTGAGGGTCGACCTCTGTTGGACTTCAATGCTGTCGCGCTCTCCAGGGGTAGAAAGATAGTGGGCGACCATTTGGTGCCGGCATTGCCAGACATCGGGCCGGGAGGGATAGTGGAATATGTTGAACAAAGGCGTCCAGCAGCTGCCCGACTACCTCTTGACAGGGCGAAAGGCGAAGATCGAGCTATGCGTACTGGCATTACGCAAGCTGCCAATGCAAGAATTCGCTTCATAATTGCGGCGCTCGACGCCGAGCGACATAAGATTGGCGCTAGACGTTACGATGGTAGGCGGGAAAATATCGAGAAATTGAGGGGCGAGGTTGCGAGGGTTGTGGGGAGTAATGTGCTTATCAAAGAGCAATTCTACCCTTAGCCTCGTGCTACAGCACTTGACGTAATCAATAAGGAGATTAAACCTTGTCAATCTCCTTATTGTCTGGCATCCCCGGCTGATCTATTGTAACTCAATGCTCTACAGTAAAGGCGCGTTGAAAAGCACATACATCGTAGCAAATACTCAAGAAGTTAGTGGGCCCTAAGCCTAAAGTGTGTTTACTGTGGTCTGTAGATGCTCCATACCGTAACCCAGATATATAAAACTCTCATCCATCTTTAGCTACGCAGCGTTTTGTAATGCTACGGGCGACAAGGCATGGCGTCTTGAGAACTTTTTGGCATATGCAACGGGGCTCATGTGTGACGCATCTTTTTCTATGACGACCGTTGGTAGGGTAGGGCCATCCTCATCACCCATAACTATTGGAAAGCCATGGGATCTTAAATTGGGGATCATAATATCAGTAGGGCACAGCGGGTCATTGTTCGCAGGTCGCAGCATAACCGGTATTCTTGCTTGTATTTTGGTAAGTGCAGGTGCTTTATTTATCGTAAGGAGCGTGGATAATTCATCTTGAGGCACTAGGACCAAAGAGTCAGATCGTTCCAGGAAGCAAGGGCAGCGTCAAAAAGACGCCCGGAAATCTCAGGATATACGACGAATAATTACTTTTACGACAGTCGCAGATTATCTATGCTAGCAAAGTCTTTAACATTGAAGGTAAATAACTCAGCCCCATTCAAGATAGCAGTAGCCGCTATCGCGGCATCAGCCAACTCAATCGGCCGTTCGATATCCCGGGCTATCTCCCCGGCTAGCTTTGCTACCTCGTAGTTGTAAGGTAATATCTTCAGCGGACTTACGGTCGCTAGAAGATATTGCTCTTTCTGCGCGTCTCTCGTACTCCGGCCTTCGTATAGTTCCTGGATGGTAATCATAGATATGGCGAGTACTTCCTTGGGTTTTGTTTTGACCAATGCCATCAATTTAGATTCAACCCCATCTTGTAGCCGTAAGTGATCGATGACGATATTTGTATCGAGTACTACCATTGGTTTTTTCTAGACTTTGATGCCTCTAGCTCAATCTTTGACCTATTTTGCTCTACCTCATCCCAATTCTCGTCGGCCCACTTACCCTTTGTCTTCTCAAGCAAGTATGCATAAGAGTTTTCCGTTTCTGATTTGGTGATGAATTCTTCAACAGGATATACGTAGATACCATTACCAGCCAGTACTAGATTAAGAGTGACACTACTATCTATCCCTAGTGCATCTCTCATTTCTTTGGGTATTACAAGCTGACCCTTGTCATTGGTTGTGGTAAATGATCCTACTTTCATAATGGTATTATTTTATTACAATCATAAAAGCTATGTCAATTCCTACACGCAAAAACTCCGGATGATACCGGAGTTCGAGAAAATATCTTTGGTTCGAATTGGTGAGCCCACTCCGCCTCAGATGGAACTCTTTTTATCCTAGTTTGATGAAACTACACCTTAGACTCGAAGAATTAGGTTGTATTGATCACAACGGCCAAGGTATATTTATTGACCAAGTCGAGGAGGACAAAAGTGATGTTTAGTTTCCTCAACCGTTCTGTGCAAGCTCCTGAGTTGGTCTCCTCAAAGCTCTATGATCAGGGTACGTTCTACGAGGCATTCCTAAAAGATTTGAATAATTGTCACAGTGAAGCCCTCATCGAATGTCCGTTTATCACTAATCGGCGCTTAAAGATGCTGCTGCCAACACTTGAGAAACTAAAAGCTCGGAGGGTTCGTATAGCTATAAATACCCGCGATCCACGAACCCATGACGAAGGTTACTGGCAAGACGACGCAACGGAGGCCATATCCAAGTTGCAGCACATGGGCGTTCAGGTACTCTATACTGGGAATCACCACCGCAAAGTAGCAGTTCTTGATCGTAGTATCCTGTATGAAGGCTCTCTGAATATCCTTTCACAGAGCAATAGCAGTGAGGTAATGCGACGTATTGAATCAGTTCCGCTTGCTTGGCAGATGGTACGTTTTATTGAAATAGATAAGCTACTGGTCTAATGACGGTGATATACTTCGTAGTAACTATGTTGCCAGGTGACGAGATCAACGAGAAGAATACCGATAAAGTACTCAACTATTTGAGAATATTTCACCCTGATGTCGCAACACCTGAAATGGCTATACATATTCTTGAAACGATGACCATTGGCGCTCATAAGGCTGCCGTGCATGGCGAGAAAGTTGATTTCGAGGAAGCTATCGAAGAAGCAATAAAAACTTTCAACGAGAGCCAATCCTAGAACGGTAATATGTCTGAAGAGTGTACTTTTAATGCCTTAACAAGCTTCTCAAAAATCTCCATTGATATAGCTGTGTCACCTCGCTCGATGCGGGCGTAGTAGTTAGTACTGATGCCAGCTTTTTCGGCGACTTCTAGCTGAGTCAGATGTCTATCCTGCCTGATTGCTTTTAGCTTCTTAGCAACTTTTTTAACGGTTTCTGCGCTCATATTTCTCTAGCGATTATAGCAAGGATTTGGTGTAATATTGTATTTGTCGAAGTAACATAAGTGTCAGAACCCATCCCATTAAGCCGGTTCCTATATAATAGATAGAACTAACTAGTTATTGTAGGTCTATAGATATGGCAAAATTTACCCAAAAGTACACAATTATCCAACTTTTCGAAGATGTCCCTGAGGAGACGCAGTATTCATCTAGCGGCTGGCCACTTCACTCAACGATTGTTGATACGTTCGCAATAGATTGGGACGTTCCAACTATGATCAAGAGACTCGAAAAAATGCTCGGTTCTCATAAGCGGGCAAACTCCATTGCTGACAGGGATGAGTTTTTCGGTCCTGAAAAACAAACACAAGTCGTTCTTCTTGAAAAGACGGATGACTTATTGAAGCTTCACAGTGATGTTTTAGATGTCCTTGAGCTAGGTGGACTGAAGCTTAATGATCCTCAATTCTCCCGTGATGGATTTTTGCCGCATGCAACCGTGCAAAAACACGCTCGGTTAAATAAGGGGGATACCGTCACGTTCAATGCTCTTACGTTAATTGATATGTTTCCAGATGAGGACCCATTCCAGCGTAAGGTAATCAAGACTATCCAGATTGGTAGTTAAGCTACTGCGGTAGCTACCTTATTCATCGATTTGCCCTTAAGGAAGTTATCTAGGGCGACTGCTAGCATGTTGTCGTCAGATTCTATAGTGAGACTTGCGATATGTGGAGTAATTAAAACATTCTTTGCATGAATCATATCGCTTGAAACATGTGGCTCGCCTTCGACAGTATCCGCAACGTATACAAAATCGTGGTGCTTGCCATACGAAATTACATCAGCCTCATTTACGATGCCGCCACGTGAAGCGTTAATAAGAATGGCGCCACTAGGCATGAGTCCTAGATTGTCGCTATTGATAAGATACTTTGTGGTCGGTAATAGTGGTACATGAAGCGTTATGATATCGCTATTGCGCAAAACTTCTTCAACGGATTCAGCATAGGAAATTCCTTCAGGCATGTCTTCCTTTTTAACAAAAGGGTCATAAGCAAAAAAGGCCTTACAGTTAAATCCTTGGAGTTTATTAAAGATTTGCTTGCCGATATTACCAAACCCAATAATACCAATAGAGCGACCAGTCATGCTACGGCCAGTAAACTTAAATCTGTTCCACTCTATGACATCATTCTCTGTGAGTAGGTAGGTTTTTCTTAGCGCATGTAACATCATCCCTACAATGTAGTCACTGACCGCATCGGCATTCGCACCAGGGGCATTGTACACAGCTATTCCTTCTCTCTCACAGAAGTCCATATCAATATTGTCTACGCCGACTCCAACACGAATAATATGCTTCAAGTCTGGAAACGTATTCTTAATGGATGAGGTTACAGTTGTTGCACTTCTAATTAATAGGACGGTACAATCTTTAGCATCATTGCCTTTGAACTGAGTAGTGCCTTCAACTATTTCCCATCCACTTGGAAGGATTTTTCGCGCAATATGCACGTTGATTACTTCTGGTTCTGTAATGTATATCTTGCTCATAGTTTCTCCGTATTTACTTAATCTATCTCAGTGGCTCAGATAAAAGTGCCTGAGCGGTTGTTTCATTGGCATGTCTGACTGCGTCATGGGGATGTAACTTATCGTGTAGGCTAATAGCAAATTGAGCGCTGAACGTATCGCCGCACCCGACTGGGCTTCGTATTATGTCAAAAGGAAGGGGAGTCGTTGGGATATGTTTGGACTCACCTTTATGAAATATCGTTGCGCCCTTTTGCGCCTGTGTAATAACAACACTAGAATTTGGTCTATGGGTAGCCCAACCTTCTGCCAGATCTAAAATATCGTCATAGTCTTCGTCTGAGGCGACGATTGCATCAAAGTGAGAAAGAATGTGTTGCGCCTCTAGGAACTCTTTCTTTTCAATCTTATCTTGCTCATTGACTCGTCGCATATAACCTTGTGGCAACAAAACACGCAAACAATCTTTGCTTAGATACTGCATAAGTTCGTTGACGTAGGAAACGTTATAGTTTGAAATCTGTGGGGCAACGATCAGAATATCTGTTTTATGTAGTAACTCGATAGCTTCATCGTTAAGTGCAACTGGAGTACTATGATCACTATTTCGACAGTACTGCACACGGTGTCCGTTATTAATGATGTTCTCGTATAGTAACGTTTTATGATTACCAGGAGCTTCGGTAAACACAAAGTCATTAGTGTACTTCGTGAAATCTGTACCATATGCGGAGATGATATTGCTCTTAAGGCCGAAGTGCCTTAAATAATACTTCGCTATGTACATAGCAGACGATCCCCATTTTTCAAACTTGATACCGTCGACGGTGTTATTGTCGATACACGTATGGCCGACAATCGTAACTACTGGTTGTGTCATATCTCTCCTTTGACTCATACTCTTTGCTCAATAATTGCGGATACAACTCTATGGTCAGAAACGTACTCTTCTGGGCACCTAACTTCTTTTATAGTGTACGTTTCATTAGGGACAGCAATATAATCAAGCGTTCCTTTGTCTTTTGGCATCGATACATATTTGGCTACATCCGTCGAGATGGAATAGCCGTTAATAATGTCTTTCTTGAAATGCCCTAGGTCGAAGTGATTAAAATCCCCAACTATTAGTGGCGACGTATGTCGCGCTTTACATAGATCCATCAGTTCTTTTAGGTGCAGCTCGGAGAAGAGATTACTATTGCCAAAATGTACGATACAAAACTCTATTTGTGATTGAGGCATAGCTACGGTCACAAATAGAACAGAGCAAGATTCATCGTAGGCGGGATGCTGTCGCAGGAAGTACGACTCGCTGCGAATTATTGGATATCTTGAAAGAGCCGCAAGGCCATACGATACGTCTTGCGTCATCTTATTCTCATCGTCGATTTGACCACTACGTCTATACGTGGGCGCAAAGACTCTATACATAAAGTTGCATCCATCGCCTAAGAAGTCCGATTGGGGTTGAGGAGAGAAGGCGAGGTTTGTCTGTACTTCTTGTAATGCAACAAAGTCGGGAGACAAACTCTCGAAAGTAGCCAGCAAGCGGTCCTTACGGGTATTCCAGTCAAAATATCCCCATAGATTAAGAGTAGCTACTGTAAACATCTTACGTAATGATTTCCTTAGCCTTGTAGTTTCGAAGTGCCTTTTCTCTGGTCTGCTGTGAAGCGGTCGGGTTGCGAGTAATAAGTTTTGTAAGGTAGGCGCCCCTTTCATTGTCATAGAGCCAATCGGCGAGTCTAGAAAGTGTCGCATCTGGAGTTTCGGGACAACAGACGACCGCCATTAGGGCGCCCCAGGTTTGATCCAAGGGCTTCTCAATTAGTGCGCGCGCTATGTTGTCCATAGATTCGCCAGATGGGTTACTCATCATAGTCAACCACGTTCCAAAGGCTGCCAACGAATGAGGATGATCACTATTGCCCGATATGACATCAAGACAGGTTTGTGGTAGTTCGTCTTTCGATGCATTCAACAGTTTACTTATATCTCCAGCGGCTGCATGTTCGGATAATGCTCTCGTGAGCATTGTATCTACGGTGAATTCTATCTCCTTGCGTGCTGCTGAATAGGTCTCGATGAAATGCCTTGCGTCAGTGATACCCCATGCCCGAAATTTGTCTTTCCCAAACTCATAGATCGCCTCTAAACTTGTAGGCGAGACATATCTATTCCGCAGATCGCCAGTAGCATCGTAAACTGATATAGCAGCATTTTTAACAGTGAAGAGTAGGTTCACGGCCCCATAAGGAGCACGGATGCCATAACGACTCTCTATGTCATCCATGACTTGTCCTAATTCTGGTTGGTCGCCTCTAATAGCCGGAAACTCCCCGGTACTCATTCGAGAAATCATATTGAAAAAGATGGTATCTCTACTTGAACCCGTACTGTACTTTAAATTTGGGCCCATAGGTGTTCTCTTATGCGGAAAATCAAAATATCGATAGAAGAAATACTCACTTATGTTATTTGCAAGTTGATGATCTGGCGTATTGGCTTCTAGGATCATTTTTTCTACGTCAGGAGCGGGAACTGGGCCAACCCTTCTGCCGTCGATAAATCGATTGGCGTCAACAAGGGAGTAAGCTAATAGATCCTTAAGGCCACCAACGTGAATATGGCCAATCTCAAATTTATCAACTCCGTCAACGCGAATACCGCTTTCTTCGTAGTCCGGATCATCGTAGATCGCAAATAGATCGATATCTGAGTTTGGCAGCATCTCACGACGACCGAGTGATCCTCCCGACCAAAGCTTATTGCCAGGATATTGTTCCGCCAGCCTATCGATATAGCCTTCGGCGGCCGTAGACATTTCTGACATGGCATCTAAAGCGGTATATGATGGATCACTGAACAATCTATTGGCCACGTCCCGTCTAATCTCACCGAAGTCTCCTGGAGGGACTGGTGCAAGTTCAATATTACTCATTACAAATCCTATCCATAATCTGTTCATAATCATTTAGTAGATTGCACATCTCGGCCATACTATAAGGGCTCTCATAATCGGCTACTCCCGAAAGCGCCTTTAGAGAATCTTCGCTAAAGCCATGATATTGTGTTATTCCTTCGCAAGCACCTGCGATGGTTATTTCAGACATTGTCTCAAATGATCTTGCGCCGGAATACACCAAAACATCTTTAAAAAGCTTGGTGCTATATCTCTTGAACCTTTCGGTATCATGCGGAGATTGCACGACCATTACTCTCAGCCTCGACAGGTACTCCCTCATAGTGAATAGTATTGCGGGCTTTAGATCTTCTAGTGTGAGGTTTTTCGTTGCCTCAGCGTAGACGTTACGTCCGTACATAATTTTCCCAGCACCTAGGACGTACATAAAAAATGGACCTTTAGTGCCGTCTTGGAAGATCATCTTGCCTTCATGATCAAAAATGTCCTGCATATACATGATGCTTAAGTCTACCTGAGGGTAATCCCTCAGTACTTCGCCTATCTGCGCGGCTAGTTCTGGATCTGGTGCATCGAGTATAATCTGGACGTCATAATCCGAGTTATGATGAATATCTCGGTTATTTCTAAGTGACCCGAACCAGATAACCGACTGCAAGTGATCTCTAATAAGTTCATTACTGGCCAGCCGTGAAGATATCTCCGCAGGCACAAGTTTCACCACTGAAAGCTCAGAGGCTGCGATTCCGATTTGCTCTGGTCGCCAAAGTCCGTCGGTCTGCTTAAAAGTGCTTGCCGACACATTGTCTGGGCGTGTTTGATATGTTTGTGCGTGAGACCAGCCAAGCATGTCTGATGCCAGTGATCTGATAGCCCCTCCATGCGTAAAAGCAAATACTGTCCGAGGGTTAAACGCGGTGCCTGAACTTAGTGACTCCAGCCAATCTTGCATGCGATCTGCGACGTCATTCATTGACTCACCCCCGGGTGAACGAAAATCTTTACCCGATGCTTCTATGGTGCGAACCATTTCTTCAGTAAAAACATCTGCAGCTATGCGACCAGTCCACTCACCGGTTGCCTGTTCGTGAAGGCGCTCATCTTCAATTATGGGTATCTCTAGACCCATTGCACCTAATGCGTAACTGCCGGTTTCTTTTGCCCGACGAGCTGTTGATGAGTATACGACATCTGGTACGAGCCCTTTTTCAAGCAGGATGGTGCCTAGGCCTTGCGCCTGGGCAATCCCCGTTTCGACAAGCTCTGCCTCCTCACTCCGTCCTCCGATCAGGTGAGATTCTACGTTGTTGCGTGCCTCCCCGTGACGAAAGAGATATACATCAGTATACCCACCGGACATGCTATTGTTTTTCCAAAGGCCTCAGGGGTGCCACGGTTACAAACTTGTTGTCATTGTCAAACGACTCACGCGCCAACAATGCTAGCTGTAATGCAATACGCGCATCCTCAACTCCAGGACTGGTTGGGCTATCCTCCGATATCGAACGTGCGAAGCCTTCTAGCTCTGCAGCATACGCATCGCCAAACTCCTCAAACACTCCGGGAGCATCGTCGTTTTTATGTAGAACAACAACAGGGTCTGTGCGTTCACGGCCAATCTGAATCGCACCTTCGGTGCCGATAACTTCAGCAGCTACGTCGTAGCCATAGGCAGCGTATCTGCTCCATTCCGTCATGGCCATCGCATTCCTTTCGAGGAATAGAGTGGTGCTACAAGTATCAATGTCGTGAAACCTAGCAAGTTCAGTATGGACAAGCGCGGCACCAGTTGCCGATAACTTTATCGCCTCACGCTCCATGAGGAAGCGTGCTGCGTCATAGTCGTGAATAGCTGCGTTTAGGTATAAGCCACCATTCTTATCAAGACCCCAGTTCGCTGGATTCGATGCGTTTGGGTCACGACCGTACGCCTTATACAATACTGGTTCTCCAATTTCTCCAGACTGTATAGCTTTTTTCGCTTTCAGAAACCGGGGATCCCATCGACGCTGAAAACCAATCTGGAATTTTACTCCAGCATCAACAACTTCTTGAAGCACCGTATCCGTTTCTTCCATTGTGAGCCCAATAGGCTTTTCCGTAAAGATATGTTTACCGGCCTTTGCGGCAACTCTAATGTGCTCCAAATGAAGGTGTGTATTTGAAGCTATGATAACGCCATCAATTGGCTGTGCAAGGAAGTCATCCATCTCAGAGTAAGTCTGAACTCCGTGTGTTTTCTTAGCATTCTCTAATGCCTCTTCGGCCGTATCGCATACTGCGTACAGCTCTGCATTCTCCGAGTTCACAATGTTACGTGCGTGAATAGAACCTAAACGACCGAAACCTATCAATCCTAAGCGTACTTTGCTCATGACACTATTCTCCTGTCTAAAGTTATCAAACGATAACATGCGATTGCCCTAAAAGCACAAGCACATTATGGTATTATTTATGTTACATGTTTAACGTGCATCATACAATATAGGAACGTATCGTTGTATATAGTTTTCATACAACAGAGCGTAGTAAAAGGAGGGGTATATGGCTGGACCAGGCGCATATTGTTTCGGGGATGAAGAGAGAAAAGAAGTCATGGACGTATTATCGAGCGGACATTTATCTCGTTATGGCTCTGACAAAGACGTCGGCTTTCAACTAAAGGTGTACACGTTCGAGCAAGAATTTGCCGAGTATTGCGGGACGAACCACGCTATTGCTACAAGTTCTGGTACGGGCTCATTACTTATTTCCCTCTTGGCAATGGGCATTGGGTATGGTGACGAAGTCCTGTTACCAGGATATACATTCGTGGCGTCGATTGGCTCTATCATCTATACGAGAGCTACGCCTGTGCTCGTAGAGGTAGACGAATCGTTGACGATGGATCCAGCGGATATCGAGAAAAAGATCACCAAGAATACGAAGGCAATTATGGTAGTTCATATGCTCGGTAACCCATGCAAAATGCATGAAATATTGGCGATAGCAAAAAAACACAATCTTAAAGTTATCGAAGATGCATGCCAAGCTGCTGGCGGTACGTATAGAGGAAAAAGGCTGGGGTCGCTGGGGGATATGGCAGCCTTCTCCTTGAATAGGTACAAGAATATAGCCGTCGGCGATGGCGGAGTTATTGTGACAAGTAACAAAGAATACTACGAGCGAGCATACGCAATCCATGATCAAGGTCATACGCCAAATCGAAGTGGTAAAGATACGACTGGTATTTTAGTAGGACTCAACTTTAAGATGAATGAACTAGCTGGAGCCGTTGCGCTTGCGCAAAGGCGTAAGCTTGATGGAATGCTAGAGACATTACGCCAAAAGAAGAAGGAATTGAAGGATCGGATTGCAGATATACCTAACATGAGGTTCAGAGAGATCAATGACGAAGGCGAATGCGGCACCATCTTAACTATCATCTTTGATGAAAAGCAGAAGGCTGACTCTGTCTGCGAACGACTAGGTAGTCAAACTCTTTCACATTCAGGCTGGCATGTTTATAGCAATATGCGGCAGATTATGGAGCACAAGACCCCCGTAGAGGGTTGGTCAGAGCCATCTCGCTATGCTCAAAAGGGTGACTTACCAAGAACGGATGATATTTTAAGCAGGTCCATGAACATAAGTATCGGTGTAGTTGATGGTGGTCTTGGCGCTGCGTTTGGTGTCAATATCCACTCAAGTCAAAAAGAAATAGCAGCAGCAGCTTCAAAGTTCATAGAAGCATGTAAGGCATAACTTACGCGAACTTCGAAAGACATGAGGGTCGCCGATGATCAGCGTCCCTCATGTCTTGCTACATACTATATCGGTCTAAAAGATGGGCAATATATTCTTCTTGTGTAGCAAAATTATTGAGAATTACTTCGTCTGCAAAAGGTTTGACCGCTCCTAGGTTTACACTTGCACTACTTGTTCCACTTGGCGGTACAAGTTCACGCATCTCCTCAGCAAAAAACTCTTCAAATGTCTTTTCGTCGTCGATTCGTTCTCGCCCCGAACTCCGAATACGCTCGTATCTGATCGCGGGATCAGCATCTACCCAGAGCACTAATCCACCAAAATCTTTTACTCTTTGTGCTTCTTCGGGGTGTCTGAGGCTAACCACAGACAGACCTTCGTATCCATGAATTGCCTTTTCGCCAAGATACTTGCGAATAGTTCTAGTTGCTAATATACCGCAATCACCTGATTCTCTTCTCCACCTTGTGCTTAGATCAATTAAGTTTGAGCGCTCTAGGGCTACACCATCCAAGCGAAGCTGCTCTCTCAAGATGTCACTAACCGTCACATGTAACGCGTGCTCTTTCTCAGCTCTTATTGCGGCAAGTGTATCTTTTCCTGCTCCGTTTGTGCCGCTAATTCCAACGATCTCAGGTAACCTCATATGTATATAAGTATATACAAGTTGCACAAAAAGTATGAAACATGCTTATGTATTTGGCTTGCGATGTGCTAGATTATGAAGTACAAGCATTTAAATTGCGGTTACTAAGTAACTGGAGAATCATGCAAATCCAAACGCTTTTCGAGAAATATACGAAGTTGTACCCAGATGAAGTAGATGATCTGCGTTTGTTGGCTGAGCAGCTGGATCAGCCAGAGGATATTACTTCGCGAAAAAACTTCGTCGGGCATGTTACGGCGAGTGCTTTCGTGATCAATGAGTACAGTCAAGAAGTCCTCCTCCTTGAGCACAAATCACTTGGCAGATTATTGCAACCAGGCGGTCACGTAGACCCCGACGATGGATCGCCCATTGCTACTACGTTACGTGAAATAGAAGAAGAGACTGGACTGCAAGTCGGTGATTTAAGGCTGCGACCCATCTCTCCAAGAGATCGAGATCTCCCGTTTGACATAGATACACATTACATACCAGAGAATCCGAAAAAAGGTGAACCGGCGCACTATCATCATGATTTTCGATATGTATATACGACGGGAAAAAGTAACGTCGCAATTAATCTTACCGAGTCTAATAACTACCGATGGGTAGAATGGGCAGAGTTTGCTGAACTACCGAATTTTACCCACATTGCGGATAAGATTGAGACAATTCTAGAACCAAGCCCAAGGGATTTCTTCCGATCTCTGACGAATGAGAAAACTAAGAATATTTCCGTTGTTGCAGTAAGTCATATTATTCCAAGTTCCGAGGCTTATATTTTAAGTCTCCATGAAAATTTTAATTTGATAGGTATTATCCCTAAGCCCAAGTCAATCGACAAACATACGCTCAAATCTCTAAGCGATGCTGGAGTTAAGATTCTCGACCGATTTTCTCGTGAGAGCATTACGGATGATCCCACGGCATTTATCAAACTATTAAAACCATGCGACAACATTTGCCTGATCGATATTGGTGCGTATTTTTGTAAGGCCATGGGACAGCTCAAAAAGGAACTCGGCGCTAAACTTCTGGGAGTAGTTGAGGATACTGAAAATGGTCTCCAAAAATATGAGAAACAACTATCGGATACCTACACCGTTGCATCTGTGGCACGAAGTCCACTAAAAGATTTCGAGGATCAGCTGGTCGGTCATAGTGTTGCACATGCGACTGAGACGGTGCTACGTCAAATTAATACGCTTATAACGTACAAGGATTGCGGAATAATCGGCTACGGCAAAATTGGCAGGGGTATTGCCGATTATCTTCAGCAAAGAGGTATCAAGCCTCGGGTCAGTGAGTTAAATGCAATGCGTACTATACAGGCTTCGTGTGATGGCATGACCATTTGCTCGATAGACGATCTACTAAAGAAGAGTGATGTAATATTCTGTGCCACAGGCGCTCGTGCGCTGGATCTGCTAAAGATCAGGGACCTTAAGAACGGTGCATTTCTTGCATCTGTTACATCTTCGGAAGATGAGTTTAATCTGAGATTTGTAGATAGCGAGTACAAAAAGAGTAAAATCGCTCAACATATCACTCGATATTCTAAGAGAGGACATACTTTTCACCTTCTTAATGATGGAAACGCGATAAACTTCTTGTATGCAGCAGCTGTGGACAAGTATATTAACCTTGTACAAGGGGAGCTAATATTTAGCGCTATTAAGCTTGCAGAGTATCGGTCTAAGCAACAAAAGGGAATTTTAACTAATTCATATGAGGAGCGTGAAGGCATAGCTCGTCTTTGGCTAGATGTTGTCATGCGAGAGTCGTAGCAGACAGAAGGGGTTCTTATTAAACATTTTAAACATTATGAGTTGGTCAATACCTATCATGTATCTCTTCGAACCGTTCACAACTGGATCGAGGGGGCAAAGCAGGGTAAGGTTGAGCTTGAGCTATATAAAGCTGATGGTAGAACATATATAGCTGACACTCCTGAGAATCTAGTATGTCTTGAACGGCTATCTGAAAAGGGGAAGAAGTTTCGAAATACTCTTTACGACAAGGTGATTACGCCTAAGCCAGAGTTTTATGAGTTATATAGCAAACGACAGATTTTAGATATCATAACCAATCTCACTATCTACAAAGAAATTCCACGTCAATACAACTACTTCGATGGTGGGGCGAATAATTGGGACAAGTTCGCGCTTCATATGTGGGATCAGAAAGTACCAAATCTTCTTAAGAGTACGGTTCAACTGATTCATGCAAATTTGGGAGTGCTCGATTTGCTTTTAAATCGTGCCGATAAAGTAAATATTGTAGATATAGGACCGGGCAATGGATTGCCTGTGAAAGAGCTATTGAGCCACCTTCTAAAGAGCGGTAAGTTACATCGTTATATTGCTGTAGATATTAGCGAGTCAATGCTTAAAATTGCCGAAAGAAACATTAATGACTGGTTTGGAAGCCAGGTCAAATTTGAGGGTTACGTAAAGGACGTAACTTATGAGCGGTTTGACGATCTTATCGTTGACGATATGCTCAACCAGGGCAAAGAACGTACCGTGAATCTTGCTTTACTACTTGGTGCAACTCCAATGAACTTTCGAGAGCCATACGATACGCTTAAGGTGATCTATAAGAGCCTAGGTAAAGATGACCTTTTGATTTATACCGATAAGCCAGATTCTGAAGCGGAGCGGCGCTCCTTCGGAGTGAATAGCGAGCCCGGACCCGGGGCACGTGCGTTGTCGTCCAAATATAGCTTTATTTTTGACCTACTTAACATAGATGAATCACTTTACGATGTTGAGATGGGCTTTAATAAAGCCGATCGTGAGCGTTACATACGCGTTCGGCTTAAGGCTGCGCTTTCCATAAGGTTTAAGTTCAAAGATGGTGAGAGGACGGTTGATCTAGAAAAAGGTGAGAGTATCCTGCTTTGGCGTGTCTGGCATCAAGCAGCTCTTGAAATTATTTCTGAGTTTGAGAAAAGAGGTTTCAGGCTGCTTCAGGCCGGACTCACTGAAGATAGACAATACTTCCTTTCTGTTTCTGGTGTAGAAATTGATCAAGGCAAGAAGTAGGGAAGCTTTCGTCTTGCCGGTGCTTGTACTTCCTACTTTTGTGCAGCGTGCTGGTACACTGCACTCTAAAAGAGGCGTTTTCTCGACCTGATAATAGGCTGCTCTGTGACATTATTGCAAATGCGCTGCGACAGAACCGGCACACTAACTTATCGAGCTAGACTTACCACCGCCGCTCTTCCTCATCTTGGGCGGCTCGTTTAAGTGTCTCTTGTAGATTCTTAATCATAGCTTCCGCCCATTTGCTGACGGGACTGGCCTTGCCTTCTGAATCAATCCAGTTCTGTAGCTGGTCTATTTGCTGCTTAATGTGACTCGCCCAACTGCCGCTCCAGCCGTCTCTCCAATACCCTACATTTAGAGAACCAGATATCTCTGTATCGCCGGGGAAACGTTCGAGTAAAAGCTTGCCTAGCTCTGTAGGATATTCATCACCTGGATCGGTGAACTCTGCTACTTGGCGACCTCTTTCTATCGAGACACCCATCCAAGCGTTTACCGTATCTATTGGGAACTTATGCACGAGCCAACCCTGTAGTGTGGATTGCATTCGCCAGCTCTTTACTCCCAGATACGGAACCAGAGCAGCCCATACACCCTCGGGGTCTTTCCCGATGCACTCATAGAGCAGTTTTGACTCTTCGCGGTGAGAAATCGGGAGATCATTCTTCTCAACCATTTTCAGTAGTAACTTCGCAATATTGGCAGCTTTCTCATCCAAGAAGAACCTCGCGAGTAGCGACCAATCCCAGCCCTCTTGCCCCATCTTAGGGAATCCCGTTCTCTGGCGAAGTACTCTCCACACAGCAGGTCTAACCAGCTCCGGCATAGAGTCTCGGCCATGCATCCAGAAGGCGAGCCAATCAATTGTCACATCGTAGTCAGCTTGGTCTTTGATGGCAGTTTGCCATTCCTCCAGAAGAGTGACTACCGATTCGGGTTTAAATCCGTGACCCCATCCCATCAAAAACCTACCAGCCTCTTTGGGTTGCATGCTCTGACTTAGCAGCACAGCCCGAGCTTCGGCCTTTGTACTTGTGGGACCACGCATGGTAAGAAAGAGGCGCATTTTGGGTTCAAGTGCAGTGCCACTGCTGGAGTCAATAAAGTCGTCAAATGCTCCAGGATTGCCGAGCTGGCTGCTCGCGTTTAAGAACCCGCTCAGTGCATTGAGGTTTTTACTCACTACACTCGTAAGCTCGCCTAGCTTCTCACTGCTGGCATTTGTTGCTTTCGCGATTGCCTCCCCAACCATCCACGCCGAGTTTACCTCCTGATTAGTCAACCAACCGACGATACTCTTAGTGCTATCTTGCTTAATGATCTTGCGAACGGTGTCATCGAGCTGTTTCTGCAGGAATTCGGCGTTGTATTCCCACGGGCTAATCGCCCCCAGTGATTCCAGCTGTTCCATATCCGACAACGGCGGTAACTGTTGTAGGAGTCCATCAAGCGTTTCCACGAACTCGTTTCTGTTGGCGTGCGTAGCCCAGACTTTTGCTTCAGCAATTTTGCCACGCATCTGCTTATTAAACTTTTTACCTAGGTCCGCGATTGCCTGAAGATACTGCTTGCCTGCATAACCATCGAGAGACGTCGGGTGCAGGTGGTTTGTAAGCTCCTCGAATGCAGCCTCCGCTACGCTCGTGTCGCCATTGTTGGCTAACGTAGTGAGGACGCCTATTAGTTTTCCGCTATATTCTTCTGCGTCGGCGTATGTTCTGATACTACCTCGAGGCTCAACTGAAGCACCTTCTTGGAGCTCGGCTGATGCGATAACGGTTTCTTGACCCGAAAGTCCTGCTGCGCATGCTTTTACGACGAGCTTCAGCACTTCCGGATCTTCACTAGCGGCCGTCCCCAGAAGATAATCAATGCGGTCAACGGGTTGTGCGGCAGTTGCCGGTAACACCATTCCAAAGAGAGAAGCCCACGATCCTGTCGCATTGTTTGCATATGTCTCGTTCTCGGCCAAAGCCAACCGCAGCAGCGCCTGTGCTGCATCGCGAAATGTTGTGGTGTGCCAAGCGAGTTTTTCTAAAGCACGTACTAGGTCATGCCTAATAGCCTTGTAGGCGCGTAGCTCATCCAGGGATGCATCTTCAACTAGCTTAGTAATGTGCGCAAGGGTTCGATTAGGTGCGACAATAGCGAGTTGGACTAGAAACTCACTGACTCCATGATCCTGAATGCTTTGTAGGCTGCCGAAGAGACCCTGTTCACTTAACAGCTCCTCGAGAAGCTTAGAGGCCGGTTCATATCTGCCGAGGTCAGCCACACGCGCAAAGAACGCTCTCATCATCGAGGTCGTAAGCTTGGGGAGAAGTACGTCTACGATGCGCTGACCGTCTAAATCCCACGCCTTTGCGGCTAGATAAACCGCGACAGGGTCTGGGGATATGGCACGATACCTACCGTATCTTTCGAGCAAGCCCTGTTCGTCCAGGACTAACCCCACTCGTCGCAGATCAGCTACCGATGTACCACAGAAGTCCGCCAGAATCTGAAGCTCATCTTCCAGCTCGCCCTCCCATCCAAGCCTGTCAAACAGGGCCAGCATTGCCATTAGTAAAAAATCCTGGCCCTCTGCCGGAATTACGATGGATAAGATGTCCTCAATCTCACCACGCTTCATAAGCTCAGCTGCTTGCGCAACGCCTTTCTCCTCGAGACGATCTGCGAGCACATATGCGAGCCTAATGGACCCGCCACAGTTCTGGCTAACAAACAGTCGCGCCTCCGCCCAAAGCGTAGGCCTGTTGCTTTTCAAAAGCTTCTCGATATCAGCAGGTGACATAGGTTTCGGTGCGAATATTCGGATGGACATCGGATGGTCACTAGTGTGACCAATCGTGACAAGCCACAGGCTACTTCCGACCGGTATCTGCCCGGCAATATTGTCATGTCTGGTACGATCGCAGTTGTCAATAACGAGCACAGCCTTGCGGTTCTTTGTAGTCAAATAATTTATCGTATCTGGTATTAGTGCAGTGCCATCAGGGCAGTACGCAATTAGCGGCGTCAAGTTGTTTCCTCTGAACGCCTCCATTGCTAAACGCGTCTTGCCAATTCCGCTTGGACCTTCTATGCGAATCTGCTTTATGTTTGGGTCGTTCAGTGTTTGGATAATTTCCTGTGCAAGCTCTTTCCTGTTTGCGTCGGGTACCCAAGTGTCCTGAAGTTGCTGAGAGTCCGACCAACGCTGATGGTCGCGTAAAGGTCCGAACGACATTTGCAACACAGGGTCAAGCGTCAAAGCCGTGAACTCCGAAGCCCACTTTGCGAGCTGATTAGCGTCATAGACGCGGATCCGAGATCGTTCAGTTTCCGTGATGAGACCCAGGCGAATCGCCTCGTCCTGCAAGGCCTTTGCCCGCGCTTTGATCTGCTTGTCCTCCATCATCCTGCCTTGCACCATCACGTAGGACCCACCTTTTTTCAAATACTCGTGTGCCCACGTTGCCTTTCTAAGCTCTTTGGTGCATGCAGCGGCAGCGGGGTTATTCTGCTTAAATTGCCATGCTGAGTTTCCTTTCGGCAGCCAGTCGGTCCTGAGAGCATCCTGGATACCCGCATCGACACCACCGTCTGTAGCGGTAACAATTTTATTAAACGTGAGTTGGTGGCCAGCCATACCATGTGCTGCCTGCTCGGCTTCAAGCAGATGAGATACAAACACGTCGAAGTTACCGGCAAGCCGTACTATCTGGTCTGGGTCAATGGTAAATGGTGGCATCATTTTCGGTAGCGTAAATTAGCACTCTTCATTATACAGTGCTAGCCTACATCGTTCAAAGGCATGTAGATGCAGAAGCTATTTTCTCTGGCGCGAAAACAGCCAAATCCACAGTCGCTTCGCTCTATGGATTTACAGATATATCTCTTAGCCTCAGCGTCTCGTTCTCTTCCTCACCAACAGCCGTCCATATAGCGTCGCCCCCCTTGGCCTCATGTAACAGATATTGGTTCGTCACCAAGATCTTAAGATCATCCTCGTCAATCTCGTCACACATACGCCGTAAGTATCGCTGTACCCGTCGTTGCAACGTAGGCGTATCGCAGACCAGCAGTAGGGGTGGCATTCCGCTGCTAAATGCCTCTTCGCGCTCGTCGCTATCTACATACTCGATGTAGTACTTGATTCGTTTTCGATACACCCAAAACGGCACAGTGTCGTGCCAGACCTCAAGCAAGTAACCTTCCCAGTCGTCTTCGCCGTACATAAGATCTATGAGCATATCGGGTAACGGCTGTGGGAACGAGGCAGAAGCTGGCTCATAGTCTTCGCTGCTGTCATTATTATTGGCGTCTTCGCGTAGTAGTTCGTTCTTCGTGAAGAGCATGAGACGTCCTGCATCGCGGTACATACGGGTTAGATCGGCAGCTACGTCGCCAATGGCGATGTTGTGCTTCACAAAGCTTTCGGAGGCTGTCGCATCCTTACGCATGTTCTTTAGCGCCTGTGGGCTTCCGTAGCGTTTCAGTAGCTTTAGGCCGTCGAGCGATAGGTAATACGATGCGTACCGCCCTAGCAGTCGATCCTCACTTGTAAACCTGCGATCGATGTAACCCTTAGCGAGCAGTGTGTTCAATCGTTGCTGTGCTTGCTGGATCTGCTTCTTACCTAAGAATACTTGTACTTGTTTCGTCGTCACAAATCTATACGCATAGATAAACTCTAATAGTTCTTCCTGTCGTTTAGATCGTCTAGTACTTTTACTATTTACTACTGTCTCAGATTCAACTAACTTACTATCCTCAGTCATAGCAATACCCTTACAATTTATGCAAGTTACCACCATCCAAGCTTTAATCTAACTATATAGCCCAAAACAATAAAAACAAACAGTACATACATCGCTACACATCCAAATATATTCTCCTCTTTATTTATAAAGAAAAAAGGAAACTAGAATATATGCGTCTACATCTGTTAGTAAAGAGCCTTAATGATGCATAGGGTGAATTGTTAGAATGCTCAATAATTACAGTAACTGCTATTGTAACTATCTCAATCAGTATAGTATACTATCTCAGTAGAGATAGCTAATAGTATTGCAGAGAGGGTATGCAATGGCAAGAACCAAGGGTAGTAAAAATAAAAAATCTCCTGTAGCTCTAGAGACTCTGGATCTAGCTATAGAAGAACGCATACGACTCATCGCCGCTCTTATAGTGGACAGGATTGAAGCTCGCAGGCAGTCAGAATCGGCCGTTGCGCAGGAACTCGTAGATGCCTAGCAAGCTATTACTCGCCAATGCCGTTGCCGCCGTTCGGGTATCAACCGATAAGCAAGGTCGTGATGGCGACTCGCCCGAAGACCAATTCAATAAGATCGAACGATTTGCAGATGCCCGAAGCATGCGAGTCAAAGAACGCTTTGAGTTCTTGGAGTCTGGCTCCAAGGCTAAACAGCCGATGCAGCAGGCTATAGATTATTGCAAAGACCCACAGAACAACATTAGATTCTTTATCGTAAAATCGATTGACCGCTTTACTCGCGGCGGCTCACGAATGTACGAGGAGCTAAAAGAGCAACTCGATAACTGTGGTGTGGCTCTCATCGATACTTATGGAGTTATCAATAGCGAAAAGGTAAACACGCTCGATCATCTCGGATTCAAATATAATTGGAGCGAATTCTCACCTAGTAAGAAGACTGAAATCCTCGAAGCTGAACGAGCCAAAGATGAGCTTCGCGATATCATGACCCGCATGGTAGGTGCTGAAATCAGGTACACGCAGATGGGCTACTGGATGCGTCAGCCGCCATTCGGCTACCTGAGTCAAAAAGTCGAGACGGCGAATGGCAAGCGCACTGTTCTCGCTTCATACAACAAAGAAGCGAAATATATACGTAAGATGTTTGAACTCAGAGCGACAGGTGTATATAGCGACAAGCAAATTGCCGAAGAACTAACGCAGCAAGGCTTCAGGAGTCGTACGTTTATAGTGAGAGATAAATACGACCGAAATAAGTTTATCGGTGAGCGTGGCGGCAGGCCATTAACTGCTAAGGATGTTGCCGAGTATATTAGAAAGCCGATCTATGCAGGCATCATTAGCGAGAAATGGACAAACGATATTCCTATTCGTGCGCAATTCAAGGGGTTAGTCAGTATCGAGTTGTTCAATAAGGCTAACAAGGGCAAGTGGACGATCATTGAGGATGGCGCAGAGATTAAGCTACTCAAACGACAGCCAGTCGATCGCTACTTAAACAAACGCGGCACTAAAGTCGTTGAATTTGCGTATCGCAAGGCCATTAACTGCCCGCACTGTGAGCGTCCGTTGCTCGGCAGTGCCTCGAAGGGCAAGATGGGTAAATATTATCCTGCCTATCACTGCAACAAGCGAGGTCATTACTTCCGCGTGCCAAAGCAGGAGTTTGAGGATACTCTCAAGGCTTTCGTGAAGAATATTAAGCTGACGCCTGAGTATATCGAAGCCGTAAACAAAGCTGTTATTGATGAATGGGATAAAAGACAAGAGGAGGGACATCATAAACAAATGAATTACGACGCACGTATTGCAGAGCTGCAACGGCAAGCTGAAGCTGTAGTAGGCAAGATTAAGATTCTCAGCTCAGAAATAGCTATTAAAAGCATGGAGGACGAACTCGTGAAAATAGACGCACAGATGTCAGTACTACGTACCGAAAAAGAAAAAAGTACTGAGGAGGAGCCACTCAATATTCGTACCATTATGGGCAACGTGAAATACTTTATGGAACACCTGGAAGAATTGCTGCTACAACAGAGTAATCCTGTCGCAAAAGCGGACTATTTCGGCCTACTTTTCGACAAGACTCCGAACTACAATGAAATAAAGTATGGAACTCAAAATCCCTGTCAATTAACAGGGATGAATGGGCTCTTCAAGTTAAAACAATTTGAAAATTCTGGATTGGTGACCTCACGGAGAATCGAACTCCGATTGCCAGGATGAAAACCTGGTGTCCTAACCGTTAGACGATGAGGCCAATGTATAGCGAATTATGGGTGCTGAAATGAACCATGAAATCATATCATAACAGGGGCGAATAGACAAGGTATTTAATCCAGGACTTGGTGAAAAAGCATCGAGTGGTATCCGTTGGTAATTAGCGTACCAAAACACTTGTGTTTATCGTATACTAAGGTCAAGATAAGGGTGGAATATGAGCTTCACGAAAAAAACTATTCGGGAAATTGATCTACAGGGTAAAAAAATCTTACTGCGGGCCGACTATAACGTGCCATTAAATAGTAGTGGTGAAATTACCGATGATTATCGGTTACAGCAGAGTGTGCCAACACTCCAGTTCTTACTCGAGCATGGGGCGAGCATTATTATCTGCTCTCATCTTGGCCGACCAGATGGAAAAGCTGATCCGAAATACAGCCTTATGCCCGTAGCGAAGCGACTTAATGAACTCTTGGGTCGAAATGTCGAGTTCGTGCTGGATTGCATCGGTGATCGTGCCCGCAAGGCGTCTGAGAACCTACAGCCTGGTCAAGTTGTGCTACTTGAGAATCTTCGGTTTCATCCCGAGGAAGAGGAGAACGACGAAGGTTTTGCACGGCAGCTCGCCCAGCTCGCCCAAATATTCGTACAAGATGGATTTGGTGTTGTTCATCGAGCCCATGCCAGTACTGAGGCGGTAACTCATTTCCTGCCGAGCGTCGCAGGTTTACTACTCGAACGAGAAGTTGATACGATTACCGCGGTTATGGAGAATCCGGCACGGCCGCTCGTTGCTGTTATAGGGGGCGCAAAGATTGCCGATAAGATTGATGTACTGAAGCGATTTATTGAGATTGCAGATATTGTCGCGGTGGGCGGTGCTATGGCAAATACTTTTCTTGCCGCAAAAGGCGTGCATATTGGTAAGAGTATGACGGACGAGAGTGACGTACCACTCGCAAAAGAGATATTAGAGCGCGCCGCAGCTAAGTCACGGATCGGTAGATTTGTATTTTATCTTCCTCAAGATGGTGTTGTAGCCCATAAGGTGGATAAGGCCGAGAAAACAAGAATCGTTGACTGGAGTGCTCATGTTATCGCAGAGGTTGAAAACTATCCTAAGCGACCAGCGCACGATACAGCCGTTGTGGCTGTCGATGAAATGATCCTAGACGTTGGCCCATTCAGTGGTGCCTTTATCGCCGGTGCGTTACAGCTTGCTGGCACGGTAGTCTGGAATGGCGCATTAGGCGTAACTGAAACTGTTGGTCTGCAGGGTCCCATCGGTCCCTATGCGCATGGCACAGAGCTATTAGTCGAATCTATGACAGGGCAATTTGGTAACCGTCCGTTTAGCCTGGTCGGTGGTGGCGATACCGTTGGGTATATTGAAGGTCGTAATTTGCTCAAAGCATTTAATCACGTATCGACAGGTGGGGGTGCTTCGCTCGAACTTATGAGTGGGCGTAAGCTCCCTGGCGTCGAAGCGTTGGAGAACAAGTGATACAATGACCATGAACGCAATGAATCAAGATAGAAAAACTCTCATTGTCGCGAACTGGAAGATGCACCTTAATGTACATCAGTCGAGTTTGCTACTACATCGACTTAGCGAGCGCATTAAAGTGCATCGCAATATTGAAGTTGTGCTTGCACCGAGCATGCTGTCATTGCAGCCGCTGGCGCTCGAGATTGATCGACGCAAATTCAAACTGTCTGCTCAGGATGCCTACTTTAAGGATGAGGGCGGATATACGGGTGAGGTGAGCTTTGCGATGCTTGGTAGTCTCGTGCAGTATTGTATCGTTGGGCATTCAGCACGACGAATATATTTTGGTGAAACGCTTGAAATGGTACGAGATAAAGTACAGGCTGCCATTCGGAACGGTATAACTCCAATTGTATGTATTGGTGAAACAAAGCAGGATCGGGACGCAGGTGAGGGCAGGCGTGTTATTCATGACCAGCTCACTACGGCGCTCATGAATGTAACGAGCCGTGATCTTGAAAAAGTAGTACTTGTGTACGAGCCTGTCTGGGCTATTAGCACCTTTGATGGGATACTCGCAAAGCCTAATGAGATTGAAAAAGCCATTGCCTATATGCGTATGCAAGTACGTGAACTATATGGTGAGCGGGCGGCCTCTAAGGTATCGATTCTGTATGGCGGTAGCGTAAATGATCAGGATGTACGCGGCTATCTTGAGGTCCCCGGTGTCGATGGCGCTCTTGTGGGGGCTGCAAGTCTTAACTACCATCAATTTTCGGCTATTGTGGATGTTGCATATCGGATGCGCTTAGAGGTATAGACCTTATGGTTCAAAAGGGTTCAAGAATTGACGATGTTAAGCGACCAGATAAGGTGGCGCCGTCTGCCACGTCGCGCCCAATACTTGTCTCGAATGGGCCGACGCTTACGACCGACCCCATGATGGCTCCCCCAGAAGCTGAGCGGAAAGATACCGGCTCGCTTACTCAATCGAGCCACACACCAAAGGTCATTGCACCCATAAGTGATTCGGCGAAGGTTGACGATGTGTCAGGGATGTCAGAAAGTGCTGACACTCAAGCCGCATCTGTTTTGGTCTCAGCGTCCGCTAATCAATCGTCAAATGATTCGAAGACATCGCCTGCTGATTCGACGAGTGAATCTACTTCTGAGGGGCCGCCTCCTGAACATCGAGCAGAAGCTGAAGATGAGGCGGGTGGCACTCCACGTGATACAGACGCAGCTATAAGTGCTGAAGGAATAGCCGAGGCTGAGGCGAAAGCAAAGCGAAACCAAGAGCTTGAAGCAATGATTGCGAGCGAGAAGTACGTGGTCCCGATTAATGCCGTACAACGCAAGCGTTCCCATATGGCAACGCTCTGTTTATTTATAATTGCAATCTTGCTGACCGTGGCGCTCATCGATGTGATCGCTGACGTTGGTATTGTGAAGCTTCCTTCAAGCATTCCTCGGACGCACCTCTTCTCTAAATAGGTAGCTGTCGTCCAATAAGCCCGAGAAGGGCGGGTATTCCCTATACCTTAATGTATAGACGCGTCTCTGTTAAAATAGACGGGTGATAGATGACTTATTCGTAGGGTTAAATCCAGAACAAAAACGTGCCGTAGAAACAGTTGAGGGTCCCTTGCTTATCCAGGCTGGTGCCGGCAGTGGTAAGACGAAAACACTAACGCATCGAATCGCGTATCTAATTGCTACGCATCGAGCAACGCCGTTCAATATTTTGGCAGTAACATTCACGAACAAAGCCGCTCGTGAGATGAGGGAACGCGTTGCGCATCTACTAAGTGCAAGCGCCGAAGATCGAGGCTTCATGCCTTACATGGGGACATTCCATGGTATTTGTGTTCGAATTCTCCGCATGGACGGCGAGCACATCGGGATACCAAGATCATATGTAATCTTTGACGAGGCAGACCGCTTAAGTGCTGTTAAACAGGCAAGCAGACAACTTGGCGTTGACGAAAAGGCATTCCCCCCGCGGGTTATCGCGGGACTCATAAGCAGCGCTAAGAACGAGCTCATTACTCCTGACGAATATGATCGTGCCGGCGGTAGTCCTGCCACGAGAGTCGCGAGCGAGGTGTATCCCATCTATGAACGCATCCTTAAGGATAGCGGTGCGTTGGACTTTGATGATCTGATCGGCCGAACGGTCCATCTGCTGGGATCGGTGCCGGAAGTACGGGAGAAATGGCGTAAACAGTTTGCGTATATCATGATAGATGAATATCAGGATACGAATGCAGCGCAGTATAAGCTCGTCAAGCTTCTTACGGGAGCTCAGAATAACATTGCGGTTGTTGGTGACGATTGGCAGTCAATCTATGGATGGCGCGGTGCGGATTTTCGCAACATATTGAATTTTGAACGGGATTACCCGGGATGCGCGGTAATCAAGCTTGAGCAGAACTATCGTAGCACAAGTAACATTCTAAATGCGGCACACGGGCTCATCGTAAAGAATCAGCAGCGGAGTGATAAGAAACTATGGACTTCGGCGGGAGACGGCATGCCTGTCCAAATCATACAGGTCGGTAACGAGCGTGCTGAGGCGGAGTCGATTGTCCGACGCGTTAAACTCGGAGCAACGGGCGGTGGTCGACAATTTAAGGATTATGCCATACTCTATCGGACGAACGCACAGAGTCGAAACGTCGAAGAGACGTTTATACAATATGGTGTTCCTTACCGTATCGTGGGTGGCGTCCGGTTTTACGATCGAAAAGAAATTAAAGACCTTATCGCGTACTTGCGACTTATATACCAGCCTGAGGATCGGATCAGTTTTGAGCGAATCGTAAACGTTCCAACGCGAGGCGTCGGCGCGAAGAGTATTCAGAACTTCTACGAATGGTATGAGGGGTTGGGGCTTAACCTCTCGGAAGCATTGGCCCAATCAGTTAACTGCGGAACGGTTACCGGTAAAGCGAAGAAAGGGCTCGTAGAGCTCGGTGACATTCTCGTGAGTCTCCGCGAGCTTGTTGAGGACGTACCACCTGCCGCCCTTATTGATTCGCTCGTCCGGCGCATCGGCTATCTGCATTATTTGGATGATGGAACACCTCAGGCAGAAAGCCGTCAGGAGAACGTCAAGGAGCTGATGGGTGTCGCGCAAAGCTACCAGGAAATGGGCCTCGCTGGATTCCTAGAGGAAGTTGCTTTGATTTCTGATCTCGATTCATATGATCCAAACGGCAATGTCGTTACGCTCATGACGCTTCATGCCGCGAAAGGGCTCGAGTTCCCCGCAGTATTTATGACGGGCATGGAAGAGACGATCTTTCCGCACAGTCGTGCTCTCTATGACGGGTCCGAAATGGAAGAAGAGCGAAGGCTCTGTTACGTTGGCATGACACGTGCTCGTGAAGAGCTTTACATGATCTATGCAACGAGCCGCCTGCTATACGGCAGCATGCAGCACAACACCCCGAGCCGCTTTTTGAGCGAGCTCGATGCTTCGTACGTTGAAGAAACGAGCACGGGTGTGAGCTTTGGCAACGGATTTGGCGGTGGAGGCTACGATGATCGGCAATATGTTGCTCCAGCACCGCCGAAGGCAGGTGACGATGAACCACGGTATGTGCCCGATTTCGATATCGGTGATGGCGTAAAACATCAACTATTCGGTCTGGGGACGATTGTAGAGCTCGATGGTGACACAGCAACGATCTACTTTCAGGGTGTCGGCGCGAAGAAATTAAATATTTCATTTGCGCCGCTGGAGAAGCAGTAATGCGCCGCATAGGCCGGGTGCTTGGTCACATCGTATGGTGGTGTAGCTGGCCACTGATGTGGCCCGTGCTTCGTAATAGTGAGCGGACGCGTTTGGCGCTCACCAATGAGCATGGAGAAGTACTACTCGTGAGAGGTTGGATATCCCCGAACGGGCGATGGTCATTGCCGGGCGGGGGTTTACGCAAGGGTGAGGATCCGGTGATGGGCCTGCTCAGGGAAATGCAAGAAGAGGTTGGGCTCACACTTCAGGCTGCGGACGTATCGCTCATTGAAGTACGAAGAGGCAAGAGTAAGGGATTCAAATGTACGCTACATTTCTATGCTGCAACGGTCCGTGGGCTGGACGATATATGGCTCCGATGGTATGAGGTCGCTGACTTTATGTGGATGCATCCTGCCGACTTGACCACCTTAAACGCAGAGCCGGACATTATTTCAGTCGTTGCCACTTTGGCCGGATAGACTCAATTTTGATATACTAAGGGTTGACGCGATAAGGGGTCATTAGTTTTTTATGCCCCAGGTCATTAAACACATGCAGAGACTTTGGCGAGCAGTAAGGCGCTTAAAAACGGCGCAAGTACGACGTTTTAAACGATGGCAAAAACATCCATTCGGTGTGCCGATATTGTTTTTTATTGGTGCCGTGGCGATTGGCGCTGCGCTGCTTCTTGTATTGTCGGAGACGCATACAACCACGACATTTCACCCTGATACGAGCTATATCGCCATTGTGACCCACGATGGTGAAACTGAGACTGTCCCGACAAACGAACCAACCGTTGGAGCTCTTCTGAAGAAGATGGGTATATATGTTGGGGTGCATGATCGTGTTGAGCCAAGCCCAGCTACGTCAATCCAGCAGGACTACTTCCGCGTTAACGTGTACCGGGCGGTTCCTGTGACAATTACTGATGGAGTGTCGACGTATACTGCGTATAGTGCCGCGGGAACAGCTCGTAGCGCCGTGACGGAGGCGGGGGTCCAACTGTATTCCGAAGATCAGGTAACTGCACAGCCCGCTGAAAATTTAGTAACTGAGGACTCACTGGGCGAGCATATTACCATTAATCGGGCCGTACCGATAACGCTCAATATTTATGGCGTTGAGCTACCCCTGCGTACACATGCAGCAACCGTTGATGGGTTACTACAGGATCGGGGTGTAAAATTACGATCCCAAGATACCGTTATACCTGCTGGTAATACACTCATAACGGCCGGACTGCAGGTGTTTGTAAATCGAAAAGGTACCCAGATTATTACGCAGACGCAATCAATTCCCGCTCCCGTACAGTCGGTAACAGATAATTCACTGAGCTTTGGCACGACCGCAGTTCGTCAGCAGGGCTCAAATGGGACGGAAGTATTGACCTATCAAGCAAATACGGTAAACGGTAAGGTCGTGAGCCAAACGCTTTTGCAGACAGTGGTGACAGTCCAACCTACGCCTGAAGTCGTTGCACAGGGACAGGCGGTTACAATCCCGGCGGATAAAGAAGCAGTAATGGCGGAAGCGGGAATTGCGGCAGGTGATTATAAATACGTCGACTATATTGCGAGTCACGAAGGTGGATGGTGTCCGACGAAGATTCAAGGTACGCATGACTGTCCTGGTTACATGAGTGACAGTGACGTACCATCATACGGAGGCTACGGTATATTTCAGGCTACGCCAGGAAGTAAGATGGCTTCGGCTGGAAGCGATTGGGCTACGAGTGCGGTGACACAGATCCGCTGGGCTACTGGATATGCAGATGCGCGGTATGGCAGTTGGGCAGGAGCGTATGATCACTGGACGGTCAATCACAACTGGTAAAATAAGCCATAGGTAGATATCACATGCAAATGCCCCAAACCAAAAAATCACTCGGCCAACATTGGCTCAATGACGAAGTCGTTCTTGATGCTATTGTTGACTTTGCGGATGTAGCACCAGGTGATAATGTGCTTGAAGTCGGACCAGGTCTTGGTACGCTCACGAACCGGCTATTGCGTCGAGACGCTCAAGTTACTGCCGTTGAATTCGATGCAGTTCTTGCAACTAATCTTATGAAGACAGCGCAAGATATCGATAACCTTTCGGTTGTGTATGAAGATATACTTCGTTTCGATTTGACTCAATTATCACCCGGGTACAAAGTTGTAGCAAACATCCCCTATTACTTGACGAGCAATCTCGTGCGCGTTTTAACAGAAAGTACCAACCCGTTTAGCGTCGCTGTACTCCTTATGCAAAAGGAGGTCGCGGAACGTGCTGCTGCAAAACCGGGACACATGTCGCTTCTTAGTGTCAGCGCGCAGTATTACTGTGAAGTGTCGCTCGGTCCCGTTATTGGGGCTGAATTGTTCACGCCTCCACCAAAAGTTGACAGCCAAGTATTGCGGCTGGAATATCGTGCCAAGCCACTGTTCTCTGATATTGAAACAAAACAATTCTTCCGAGTTGTTCGTGCAGGGTTTAGCCAAAAACGAAAGACTATTTTGAATGCCTTGAGCGGTGGTCTTGCAGTAGATAAAGCAGTAGCTCGAGTTATGCTCGATAGCGCAAACATCGCTCCCGATAGTCGAGCCCAGACACTATCGCTTGAGGACTGGCATCGTCTAGCGCTCCAAGCCGCGTAGGGTGATGGACGGCCGTCATACGTACTATCTCACCACCTCTGCAACATAAAACGGTAGGCGTCCTACACTGTAAGTGTCAAAGCTAACAGTAAGGAGCCTACCATGGCCTATTCTACCAACCCTAACTTACCAAAAGCTAGGGCGTT
>Ga0265338_10001189_pt1 | contig 42982 bp, 35 predicted proteins | sample 42126metaG_FD_193579 | JGI IMG/M metagenome (GOLD analysis project Ga0265338, IMG submission 193579) | Rhizosphere microbial communities from Carex aquatilis grown in University of Washington, Seatle, WA, United States - 4-21-26 metaG | ecosystem: Host-associated > Plants > Roots > Rhizosphere... | reverse complement strand
GCACGAGAAATGCCTTGTCCAGGAACGACATGGGCGTGCCGAGGAACGTGTCCACGCTGAAATAGTAGGGAGAGAGATTGCTGTTGACGATGTTGACGGCGATGAAGATCAGGACGAGCAGCCACTCCCACTGGAAGAAGAATGTGCGCCAGCTCCACACCTTGACCGCCCGTATGGATCGATCCATCATTTGACTTTCCCTAAATGGCGCGTCTGCGCAGCGCGAAATGCTGGTTGTTCCTCTTCACCAGCACGTTCGTAAGAACAGCGGCAAGGATGACGACTCCCTGTATTGCCTGCTGCCAGAAGGGTGATACGTTGATCAGGGGCAGGGCGTTGTTCAATATGCCCAGGAGAATAGTCCCCAGGATCAGTCCGGAAACTTTTCCGCTTCCCCCCGAGATGCTGACGCCGCCGAGCACTGCCGCCGCAATGACGCTGAGCTCGTAGCCCGTGGCCGTGTCCCCCTGCGCGGAGGCGAACTTGGCCACCCAGAGCACGCCGGCAAAGCCGGAAAGCGCCCCCATCACGGCGTAGACGAGGAAGATGATCCGCGTGCGCGGAATGCCCGAGATCGAGGCCGCTTCCGGATTGGATCCCACGGCGTAGATCTGCCGCCCGGTCTTCATGTGGTTGATGAAGTAGAAGAAGGCGACATTGATCACCACGGCAAAGATGATCAGGTTGCTCACTCCGAGCACCTTGCCCGTGGCAATCTGCTTGAAGCCGTCCGACATCTGGTACGAGCTGACCCAGGCGCCCTTGCTCACCAGGTAGGTGACCCCGCGGATGATGTTCATGAACCCGAGGGTGGCAATGATGGGCAGCACGTTGAACCGCGCAATCACGAGCCCTATGACGGCGCCCACCACCAGCCCGACGGCCGTGCCCTCCAGGAGAGACAGAACGGGGGAAATTGTCCGGTAGGAGTTCACGGTCAGCGCGCTGATCATGCCGGCCAGCGCGAGGGTTGCCCCGATGGAAAGATCGATGCCCCGGGTGAGGATGACCATCATCATGCCGACCGAGAGAATGCTCAGGATGGCCGTGTTGGCAAGGAGATCCCGGATGTTGGAGAGGGTGAGAAAGTTGTGATTGCGGATCTGGAATACGGCGCAGACGATCACAATGAAACCGAGAAGGCCGAGCTCGCGGAAACTCTCTGAAAACGTGGCGGACCTTCTCATTTTGCTTCCACCGTTTCCGGAATTGCCGCGCGAAGTATCTGCTCCTGGGAGGATGAGGCGGTGTCCAAGGTGGCCGCGACTCTCCCTTCCCGCATGACGACTATCCGGTCGCTCATGCCGAGCACCTCCGGCATTTCGGAAGACACCATGATGATTCCGTACCCCATCTCCGCCAGGTCGTTCATGATGTTGAATATTGCCGTCTTTGCGCCCACGTCCACGCCCTTTGTCGGCTCATCCAGGATCACGATCTTCATTTGCGCCGCCAGGATCTTGGCCACGATTATCTTCTGCTGGTTGCCGCCGGAAAGCGTGGCCGCCAGGTCGAAGACGCTGGTGGCCCTCACCTCGAGCTTTTCCGCCAGCTCCTTGGTGACCATGTTTTCCTTTTTCGTATGGAGCCAGCCCAGGGTGCCGAACTTCTTCAGCGTGGGAAGCGTCACGTTCTTGGAAAGCTCCCAGTCAAGCACGAGGCCCTGGCGCAGCCGGTCCTCCGGCAGGAAGCCGATGCCCTTCTCAATAGCCTGGGCCGGATTGTCGATGTGCAGTTCCTCACCATCCAGCACCACGCGTCCGCTGTCCGGGTGGCTGACGCCGTAGATTGCCTCGCACACCTCGGTGCGGCCGGCGCCGATCAGCCCCGTGATTGCAAGGATCTCTCCCTTGTGCAGGGAAAACGACACGTCCTTGAAGTAGCCCGTGCGGGAAAGGCCCTCGACCTTGAAGATCTCCTCTCCAATGGAAACCTTGCGCTTGGGGAAGAACTGGGTGATCTCCCTCCCCACCATGGCCATGATGACGTCCTCACGGCTGATCTCGTTGAGCTGCCACGTGCCCACGTAGCGGGCGTCCCGGAACACTGTGACCCGAGTGGCCAGTCGATACATGTCCTCCATGCGATGGGAGATGAAAATGATGGACACGCCCTTGTCCCGAAGGCCCTCCGTGGTTCGGTACAGGTCCTCGCTCTCCCGGTTGGTGAGGGGCGCTGTGGGCTCGTCCATGATGATGATCCGCGCGTTGCTGGAGAGTGCCTTTGCAATCTCCACGATCTGCTGCTGGGCCACGGAGAGATTGCCCATGAGCGCGCGGGGGTAGAAATCCGCGTCCAGCCGGCCAAGCAGCTCTTCCGCCCTGCCATGCAGGTCTTTCCAGTCGATCTTGCGCGTGAAGGGCTGGATCTTTTCATGGCCGATGAAGATGTTCTCCGTGACCGAGAGGTCAGGGTAGCAGGTGACGTGCTGATAGATCGCTGCGATGCCGAGTCTCTGGGAATCCGACGGGCTGCGGAACTCTACCGGGGACCCGTCGAAGATGATCTGCCCGGCATCCGGCTGGTAGACGCCGGTGATGACTTTGATGAGGGTGGATTTCCCCGCCCCGTTTTCTCCGATCAGCGCGTGGATTTCTCCCGGCTTCAGGTCGAAGTGCACATCATCCAGCGCGCGGACACCGGGAAAGGTCTTGGTGATGTGCTGCAATTCCAGGATGCGGTCAGCCACTTCTACGAGCTCCTGTCAACATACCCTGAGACATTCAATCCCCACCAGCCGGGACAGCTTGTCGAGCCGGTCCGCGATATGCCCTACCCCGATTGCCGAGTGGTGCGCAGGACCCGGCGTGGACCACCTGTCAGTGAACTCCCGGGCGGAAAGGGGAAAGCGGTACCTGCTGTTGGTGTTTCCGATCTGGAGGGTCGGTCCGGGAACCGATTCGCCCTCCGCGGTGAGGAGGAATGTCTTTCCCGCCCTGCCCTGCACCACTGAAAGAAGCGTCACCGGGCCGTTCCTGACGCTCATCTGGATAGAGAGGCCCTTGCCGGGCTTCCCGTGGTAGACGGGAAGCGGCACCAGCCCCACCTCCCCCTCCGCGATGGCCGGGTGCGCCGGGCCGTCATGACCCCACAGGACCACGTCGTCATCGTAGTCGATGACATAGAACTCGGAAAAAGATCCGCCCGCGCCGAAGCAGTCCATGATCTTCATGGCCATGACGTTCTTGACTTCGCACTCACCGGCCACGGGAACGTGGTGCGCGGTGAGCAGGGTATTGCCTGCGATGACCGAGGTGACGATGTTCTCGTGCTCGTTTCCGTCCACACCTTCGTAGTAGTATGCCATGGCGCCCAGCCGCTTGTCAGCAGTCAATCGGTCCAGTGCGCACGAGGTGGCTGCCGCCCGGGCAAGCTCGGCGGGGGTGCATTCAGGGGACACGCGGAACTCTTCCCGAAACTGCGCCAGCTTCCGCTCCACCTCGTCCGCGCTCACCTGGTCACGATGATGTTTCAGCAGGTCCATTTCCAGGAGCTCGAAATGACAGCCGAACACATCCGCCAGGTGCGTGACATCGGTGTACACGTCCAGCATGCCCCCGTAATAGTGCCCCAGGATTCCGACCCGGGTGTCCCGGATCTCCTTCCGGACGATGATGGCATCCACCCACGCGGAGATTTCCTCCCACGCGCGGTCCTCCTTCAGCCACCCGGTGACCAGATGGTAGTCGATGCCTGCCCGGTTGAAGACGTTGGCGATTTCCGGCACGCAGCAGGCCTGGCAGTGGGCAAGCCACTCGCCGGTCATGACCCCGCGGTCTCCCAGCGCATTGAACTCCTTGTAATTAATGGAAGAAACAGGCTGCAGGTTCAGCACGATGAGGGGGACCTTCGTCTGCTGGGCAATGGGCAGCACCGTGTGAGACAGGGCATATGTCGAAATGTAAAGGAATATCGCGTCGACCTGGCGCTCACTGAAAAGGCTCGCCGCGGAACGGGATTTGTCGGGACTGTCCACCAGACCGGCATCCACAACCTCCACGCCCAGGGAAGAGAGCCGCTCCGCGATGGAGGCCTGATAGCCCAGGAGCCGCTCCTTCAGTCCTTTGAACTGTGGCCAATAGGTATCGAGGCCAATGCCGAAAAGCCCTATTCTGCCGCGATTTTCCATTCCAACCCTTGATCATTATCCATGGAAGTCTCGGCGGCGTGAATGGACTATTCCTGCGGGCAGATGGAGGAAACCCCCAAAGATGGACAAAACTTGCCGGGAACCGGTATTTATCGTATAACAATGTGGATGTCCTCCGAAGACTTGAGCAGCAACAAGGCATTCTTCCGTTACCTTACTTACAGCGAAGAAGACGAAAAATGGCAGATCGTGTGCACGGACGCCGGTCACATCGAGATCGCCCCCAATACGCCGTATCCGCCGCACAAGGAGGGCCATCCGCAGCCCTTCCGCTCGGTGGCAGTGGGCCGCACGCTGACCGAATACCAGATCATCTACATCACCAAGGGCCGCGGTGTGTTCGAATCCAACCACAGGACGCACGTCGTGGTGCCGGGCTCGATCATGATCGTCTTTCCCGGCGTCCCCCACTTCTACAAGCCGGAGTACGAGGTGGGCTGGTCCGAGTACTGGGTCGGATTCAAGGGACCCCACGTGGACACCCTGTGCCAGCAGGGTTTTCTCTCCCCCCGGAAGCCGCTCTACGAGGTGGGATTGCAGAACAGCCTGCTCGCCATCTACACGCAGATCCTTGAGCTGGTCCAGAATCAGCGTCCCCTTTTCCAGGTCAGGGCCAGCTCGCACGTGCTCACGCTGATCGCGGAGATACTGGCCCACGAACGGAAAAACGTGCAGTACACCCATTCCGAGCAGCTCGTGGAAAGAGCCAAGTTCCTGATGGAAGAGAACATCTACAGCGAGATCAACCTCAATGGCATCGGGGAGGTGCTCGGCGTCAGCACATCCCACCTGAACGCGGTGTTCAAGTCATATACGTCCATGACCCCGTACCAGTACTTCATCAGCATCAAGATCAGAAAGGCAAAAGAGCTCCTGGAAGCCGGGAGCCTTGCAATCAAGGAAGTGGCATTCCGCCTCGGATTCGACGACCAGTATTACTTTTCACGGCTCTTCAAGAAAAAGGCCGGCATCGCCCCGTCGCGCTGGAGCTCATTCGTGCATCAGTGAGAGGCGCGCATCGCGTCGATGTCCGCGGCAGCGGACTGCAGCGCCTCGGCGACCCCCTCGTCTCCGGCAAATGCGGAGCGCAGCGCCCGGACCCAGCGCTCGGCCACTTCCCGATAGTTCCATAACGGCGTGATCAGCACCCGCGCATCGTGCTCGATGAGGCGGCGCGCCACGTTGTAGAAATCACCCCACTGGGAGGTGATGCTTCGAAAACGGGTATCGTCCCATGTGCTGTGGCGTGTGGGGTCCATGTTTCCCTCGAATGCCGCCCGCAGGAGGAACTGCCGGCCGGCCGCCCATTCAATGAAGCGCCACGCGTTCTCCTTGGCTCGGGACCGGGCGTTCATCACGAGGGACCAGGTCCACAGGTTGGACTCCCGGCGGCCGGTCGGTCCGAGGGGCGGGGGCGCGTAGCCGACCTTTCCCTGGACGGCGGACCCGGGGTCCTGCTCGTAGAAGGCCACGTAGTGGTCCGAGTCCACGATCAGCCCGTAGCGGCCTGCAGCAAAGTCCATGGCCAGCTCATACCAGCGCTGATTCAGCCAGTCCGAGGGCCCGCCCCTGTGCAGGCCGTCCAGGAACGCCTGCGTGGCGGCAATGCCTTCCGCGGAGGCGATTGCGCATTTACCCTGCTCATCGAAGTCCCGCGCGTCGTACCCCCAGAACTGCGTGGCATAGCCGGTATACATCGTGTGCCAGACCTGCGTGCCGCGCTGTGCGAAGCCCCGCGTCAGTCCGTGCGATCTTTGATGGAGAAGCCCGACGGTGGAGAAGAACTGCTCCCAGGTTCGCGGCACCTTGCAGCCGTGCTGTTCCAGCAGCGCGGGCACGTAGGCCAGGTTGTAGGTCTCGCAGTTCACCGGGATCTCCCACAGCGCCCCCTCACCCAGGTGGTCTCCGAGCTTTCCCGTCCATTGATTTGCCTTCAGAAGGGAGCCGAAGAAGTCCTCTATGTCGAACCCGTCGCTGGCGCGCGAAAGGAACGGATCCAGCGGCTCCGCGTACTCAGCCCCGATATGCTCCCACAGCAGTACCGGCCCCGACATGTAGACGTCGGCGCGCTCGTCCCCGTCAAGCCAGCCGTGAATCTCATTGGAGAAATACAGGTCACTGGGGATGATCCGGAGATCGAGATCCAGGCCCGTGCTTTGCCTGAACTCATCCGCGTGACGGACTACTGAATCGACAAACGCGTCGGTATCGGGGCCGAAGAACCTGACGGACGAGCTCGTTGTGCGCCTTCCTTTCTAATGCGGCAGGTACTTTGTCCTCAGCGCGACCTTGTTGACTTTGCCGACGCTGGTCTTGTCGATGGAATCCACGAACTGGATCCTGATCAGGAAAGCTTCGCGCGGCAGCACGCCCTTGTCCGCGTAGTTCTTCACGTGCGCGGACAGCTCCTTCTGCGTGGCCTTCTGATCCTTCTTCAGCACGACGAGCCCCACGGGGATCTCTCCCCAGGTCACGTCGGGCTGGCCCACCACCGCGGACTCTGCCACCGCCGGGTGCGTGGAAAGGATGTCTTCCAGCTCGAGGGAAGACAGCCATTCCCCTCCCACCTTGATGATGTCCTTGCTGCGATCGGTGACGCGGATGGAACCGACCGCGTTCATGCAGGCAATGTCCTGCGTGTGCATCCAGCCGCCTTCCCAGAGTCTCTGCGAGTTGGTCTTGTCCTTCAGGTATCCCTGGGTGAGCCACGGTGCCCTCACCACGATCTCCCCGCTTGCCTTGTCGTCACGGGGGACTTCCCTGCCCTTCTCATCCATGACCTTGAGGCTGACAAAAGCGAACGGCTTGCCGGTGCGGCAGCGCAGGTCCGCCTGCTCTTCCAGGCCGAGCTTCAGCTCTTCAGTGCTGAGCTGGCTCAACGTGAGGACCGGGCACGATTCGGAAAGGCCGTAGCCGACTGAGACGTCCACACCGCGCTTGAGCGCGGCAAGCGCCACGGACCGGGGAAGGGCGGAGCCGCCGACAAGAACCCTCCACCCGGAGAGATCCACAGCCGCGGCGGCGGGGCTGCTCACCAGCATGTTCAGAATCGTCGGGACGCAGTGGGAGAAGGAGACCTTTTCCTCCGCAATGAGCTTCAAGAGCAGTTCCGGAACGTACTTGCCGGGGTAGACCTGCTTGACCCCGAGCATGGTGGCCACGTAGGGGATTCCCCACGCGTGCACGTGGAACATCGGGGTGAGCGGCATGTACACGTCCTCCCGATGGAACCGTCCCTGCGTGACCGCGGTGGCAAGTGTGGCGATCGTGCTGAAGGTATGCAGAACGAGCTGGCGATGGCTGAAGTAGACCCCCTTGGGCATACCGGTGGTCCCCGTGGAATAGAACGTCGTGGCGCGCGTATTCTCATCGAAATCAGGAAACTCTGCCAGGGGATCCACGGATGCGAGCAGGGACTCGTATTCAGCTTCGAGCGTCGCCGCGGGGGGCGCGCCTGCCTCACTGATGAGGATGAGCTTCTTCACGGTGTCGATCCGCCCTTTTATCTGGTCCAGGATCGGAAGAAAGTCCGAATTGACGATGATGACCTTGTCCTCCGCATGGGAGATCGTGTACACGAGCTGTTCTGCGGAGAGACGCACGTTGACCGTATGCAGGACGGCGCCGATCATGGGCACGGCAAAGAAGCATTCGAGGTACCGGTGGCTGTCCCAGTCCATTACCGCAACCGTGTCCCCCGGCGCGACCCCGATTTTCCCGAGGGCGGCGGCAAGCCGGCGGACCCTCTCGTGGAACTGCCGGTAGGTGAACCGCAGCGTCCCGCGATAGACGATCTCCTGGTCGGGATTGTCCACCACGGGGGCGAACATGAGGTTCTTGATCAGGAGGGGATAGCCGTAGGCCGATTCGGCTTTGACAATGAGGTTATCCATATTATGTCCTCGTGGGGTGAGTGAAACCGAAATGCGCGATCTTGACAACCGGGAGCGTATGAGACTGGATCATAGCCAGATTGGAAAAGCCGCTGCACATTTCCGCCTCCAGCCATTACAGCCTCTACCGTCCGAGCCATTGCGAGAGGCGCGTGTACCTGATGGCACACGGCGTGCGGCAGCCGCCGGCCTCTGATTTCGACGTGCTGCTGAAAGACCTCGGTAATCGGCACGAAAAAGAACACCTCGCCACCTTCCCGCAGTACAAGGATCTGAGCGACGGCAACCTGGCGGACCGGGTCCGGCGGACGAAGGATGCAGTTGCGCAAGGGGTGCCGGTAATCTACCAGGGCGCCCTTCGCGCGGCATTTCCGGATTCCCGGGACATCGTGTCGGGAAGCCCGGATTTCATGATCCGTGACGGGGAGAGCTACCGTATCCGGGACTGCAAGCTCGCGCGGGGCATGGGCGGCGACAGGCACCCCGAGATCGATCTCCAGCTCCAGACGTATGGCTGGCTCTTCGAGAAGACATTCGCAAAGCCGCCGTCTGCATTGGAGGCATACCTCGGGGACCGCACCATTGCCTCGACGCTGTACCGGGGGGATGCGAGCGCGGTGAAGGAGATTGCCAGGATCCGGGAGCTTTCCCTCCGGGAGGACGAGCCGTACGACCCGGTCGGGTGGACAAAATGCGGCGCATGCCCTTTCCGCGCGCGGTGCTGGTCCATGGCGGAAAAGGCGCACGAGGTGTCCGTGATCTATGGGGTGGACAGGGGCACAGCCCGGGCGCTGCGCGACGATGGGATCACGACGTATGACCAGCTCCTGGAGCGCATGGACGCAAAGGCCCTGGCGAAATTGAAGAGACAATGGGGCCCCCGCACGCAGAAGGTCGGCAGGCAGGCCGCCCGGATCCTTGCGCAGGCACGGGCGCTTGCGGAAGGAAAGGTGGTGAGGCTCAGCAGCCTTCACCTGCCGCGCGGCCCCCGCTTTGTCATGTTCGACCTGGAGGGCATCCCGCCCCAATACGAAGAGCTGGACAAGGTGTACCTGTGGGGCACACAGGTGTACGGGGCAGGCGGCTACGTCGGCCCCTACCGGCCGGCAGTTGCGGGGTTCGGCGCCGACGGCGACCGGGCCGGATGGGAACTATTCCTCGCCGGCGCACGGGACATCATGAAAGAAAACGGGGAGGTTCCGTTCATACACTGGCATGACTACGAGAAGAACAAGCTCGAAATGTACATCGCCAGGTACGGAGACCCCGAGGGCTCGGCGGCCCGGGTTCTCGGTGCGTGTTTCGATCTTCTGCCCGTGGTGCGGGACAGCCTCGCATTGCCCGTCCCCAGCTACAGCCTGAAGGCCATCGAGGGGCTGGCAGGATTCAAACGAACGATGAAGGAGTACGGCGGGGACTGGTCCATCGGCCGCTACGTCCGCGCGGTGGAAAACGAAAACGAGGCGGAACGGGGCGCAATCATGAACGAGATTCTCCGCTACAACGAGGAAGACCTCAAGGCAACCTGGGCCGTCTTCCAGTGGGTGAAGGGGCTCGTCTCACAGGGACTTCTTGACTTCGATTCCCAGCAGGCTTTCCCAGAGCTGGACGATGGACGGCTGTGAAAGCTTTCCTTTGCCCGAGGCCCGGGCTGCCTTGAAAATCTCGTGGACCAATGCCGTGACAGGCACCGGCACATCTGTCTCTTTTGCCTGGGCCAGGGCATAGCCGAGGTCCTTCCAGTGGATGTCCACCGTGCCGCCCGGGCGGAAGTCGCGGGCGAGCATGGCCGGGACGCTCACATCCAGCACCTTCGAGCCTGCCCATCCGTTTCTGATTGCCTCGTAGAGGACTTCCGGTTTCAGGCCGCTCCTGGTGCCCAGCACAAAGCCTTCGGCAACGGCCGCGAAAGTGATCCCGACGATGAGGTTATTGACGAGCTTGGCAACCTGCCCCATGCCGGACTCGCCGACGCGGACAATCGATGACCCCATGGTCTGGAGGATTGCCCGGCATTCGTCAAAGACTTCCTGCTTCCCACCCACCATGAATGAAAGCGTTCCCTCCGCAGCCCCTTTTTCCCCTCCGCTCACCGGGGCATCCAGAAGCGAAATACCCCGCTCATCCAATGCCCGGGCAATCTCGTATATCACGGCCGGTTCCGTTGTGCTCATGTCCACTACCACGCTTCCCCGGGCAAGCGTTTCCGCACAACCGCCCTTTCCCAGGACAACGGTGCGCACGACCGAGGAGGTGGGCAGGGACAAGAGGACCACGCCAGCCCTGCGCCCGAGCTCGGACAGGCTCGCTGCCGCGGCGGGAAAGCCCTGCATCCGGGAGCTGTCCACGTCGAAGACGACGACATCGTATTTTGCCGCCACCTTCCGCGCCATGTGGCCGCCCATGATCCCCAGCCCGGCGAATCCGACTGTCCGCGTCATATCAGGTCCCTCCTTCGAGCAGCGTGAACACTTTGAGAAGCGCTGAGTCATCACCTACGTTGCCCGGGAAAACGATGTACGGAACGTCGCTCCAGGGTGCAGTTTCAAGGCGCCAGACCGGGACGCCCTTGATCACCTGGCCCATGACATCCGCGGCTTGCACGCCAAGGGCGCTCCGCGCCAGCTCTATGCTCGTGATCCCGCCCTTGGCGATGATCCAGGCCGGTTTTCCCTTGATGCGTCGTACCGTTTCACACAGGCTCGACATGAGTGCCCTGCCTGCCGCCAGAAAATCCCCGGTCTGCTGGCGCACCCGCGAGGTGAAGATCACCGGTGTTGTTCCGCGCTCCAGGCAAAGGCTTGCCTCACGTGCAACCCGCTCGATCTCCGGTTGGGATGCCTGCAGCTCGATTCCCTGGACGCGCTTTGCGCGCAGGAGCTGCTCGAGCTGGCGGGTGGTTTTCGCCACGTACGAGCCGACCACGATGAGCCCTGCCCGCGGCCGCTCCTGGCGGCATTCTCCTTCGGCCGGCCTGATCTTCTCCCGGGTCAGGAGGGGCCGATCCTCCAGGCCTGCGCGCACCTTCACGAATGAGGCTGCCGTGCGGTAAACAAAGCGCCTGCCCCGGCTTTCCGCCTGGATGACGCCCAGCGCCAGGGCTTCCAGGTCTTCGTAGCAGGCCGCGTTCACGACAACGGGGATTCCATTCTCCGCCGTGCAGAGTATATCTGCAACATGCGCGGGCCCCTTCAGTCTCAGCTCCCGGATGGAGATGGAGATGACGTCACCGGCTTTCACGGCGCCGCGGGTCTTCTCTTCCACCCAGTCTTTGAGGTCGCTGTGCTGAAAACCAAAGTCCGGGTCATGCGCGAACTCCGTGAGGTGAGCCGCGACGAGCTCCGTCCCGTCGTCCACCCAGTGGATGTCGTCGAGGGTATAGCGCCCTGCTTCGAAGAAGGCGGGCACGAGGATGACTGCATCGATGGGAGAGGAGAGCTCCGCCGCGAGCGCCGTGACCTCTGCGGGGAAATGACCGCGGAGCGTGCTGTCGCTTCGTGAGGCCACCACGAAATCAACGGCCGCTGCCGCGGATACCTTCCGCAGATTTCGGCCCAGCTCCGCGGCCAGTGCGGCAGCCTGGGGCTCGGGAAGACTCCGGGAGTTGGTGGAAATGTAGAACACCGGGTCCGAGCGCTGGAACGCACCCGCCAGCGTTGATTCCGACCAGTCCATGTAGACCCGCACGCCGTGGACAGTCTGCGTCCCGGTCGGGTCATCATCTATCACGATGAGCTTTGCGCCTGATTTCTCCAGGCTGCTTCGGATTGCGCCGCGGGCGCCGGGGATTCTCACCGGCGGAGGAAGCCGTGACAGCGCGGCGGCGAGGGTCATGCGCCGGGGCCGCCCCGAGCGTTCTTTTTTGCGCAGTGGAGACAGGCGCACCCTCTTGGTTTTATGAACTCGTCGAAGTACTCCTTGCCATAGTCGTAGGACAGCTCTTCACCCGGCGCGATATTCCGCTTTGCGTAGATGAAGACCTTCAACCGGGACGTGTATGCAACGCAGTTCGGCCTGCAGGAGTGATTGATATAGCGGCTGAGATTCTCCCGCCCGCTGCCGTCAATGGTCCAGCGCCTGTTCACCTGGAAAAGGTAGCGGCTGTTCAGATAGTCAGCTTCAGCGTTGGACAGGAGCTTGCCCGTATATTCAATGACAAGGTCCCCTTTTGATATCCGCCTGCTGGTGAAAAGCCCCAGGCCGATTGGCGTCCGTTTCAGGGCAAACTTGCCGTTCGTTCCTCCCATGTAAGTGGCCTAGTTTGTATCAGACATTCCTGCCTGATGCAACCACGGGCGGCAAGGCGGCTGCGCAGCAGTTCCCGTGCCTCACGGAAGCTGCCGCAGGCAAGCCACTGGTCCATGCTGGCCAGGAGCTCCGGCGCCGGCAGGGCGACAACCGCGCGCGCCGTGATGAACGCCTGTGAACCGCAATGGAGCAGGAACCCCCGGCGGATTACGCCCCGCTGAAGGCCGAGGCGCAGGGGCGCCACGTCCCGCTTGCGGAGACCCAGGCCTTCCACGAAGTGAAAGCCCACCGACTCCTGCTGCGTAGATGCAATAAGGTCGATCCGTTTCACGGTTCCCGCCTCCCACTGGAACCACCTGGTGGAGGGGGCCCGTGCGTTCCAGGCTGCGGTGATGCGCTCTGTGAGGCAGGTCCTCAGCACGGAAAGACCGCTGCCGCCAAGAGCCTGGAGAAGCCGGTAATCCCTGAGAAGCACATGAGGCCGCCGGCCGGCCAGTGAAGGGAGAACACGGACCAGCCCGGCATCCTCGAATGCGGCAACGCGATGAAAGACTGTATGACAGGAAATATCCAGGCACCGCCCGATTGCAGATGCGTTCAGTGACTGGCCGCTGCAAACGGCGATTTCCCACAGCAGTTCCCGGGCGAGCGGTATGCGCCATTGCAGCCGGTGGAGGCGCAGGAAGTGATCTGATTCTGCGATCTCAGACGGGATTTCCACGGCGGGTGCGCTCACATTGTAAAAAACGGGGAAAATAGAACTGGCACTTCTGAATTCTACGAAATCGTGAGGTTCGGGGTGGGGCGACGGGAAAATCATAGAATCGCTCCAATTCCTTGCTGGCCTGTTCATTTTTCCTATAATTGGGTATAGGGCACGGGTCCGGCGAACCACCAATGACAGAACAAAAAAGGGCAGGCTTCGACAGGTTCCTGGAACAGAAGCAAAACCAACCAAATGCCATCAATGAATTGTGGCTGTCCCACGATGAAGAGTTCTGGTCGAAGGACCCCTACTACCACGTGCGCCTTGGCGAAAAGGCGGATGCGCTCAGCCAGTCCATGCTCGCCCATGACATATTCAAAGACGGCCTGCGCCTTTTCCCCGGCCACCCGCGCCTGACCCAGCTCTACAGCCGAACGCTTATCAACTGCGGCTTCCTTCTCACTGCCCGGGATCTGCTCACCGACCTGGTGAAGCAAGGGCATCTGGACGAAGAGACGCTGGGCATTCTCGGACGGGTCTACAAGGAAATGTGGCTGATCGAGGGTGAGGGGGCCTCCGATCACCCGCACCTTGTGAAGTCCAGGGAAGTGTACCTGGGGGCGTTCAACCGCAGCAAGGGCTTCTATTCGGGGATCAACGCGGCAAGCATCAGCCTGATCATGGGAGACGGCGAGGAGGCAGAACGGCTGGCGCGGAAGGTGATCCGTCTCTGCACGGAGGCCTGGAGAAAGCCGCCCTACGGAGATTACTGGACCGTGGCCACGGTTGCGGAGGCGTTTCTCCTGCTGGGCCGCCAGGAACAGGCGGCCCAGTACTACGGAATTGCGCGGGCGCGGAGCGGGCAGGACTATTCGAAGCTGGCAAGCACGCGCCGGCAGCTCAACCTGCTTGCCCGCTACACGGCGGTAGACCCGAAGGTCATGGAGACCCTTCGTATCCCGCCTGTCGTGGCGTTTTCAGGCCACATGCTCGACCAGGCAGGTCAAAAAAAGCCGCGGTTCCCGGAGACGGCCGCAGAACCGGTGAAGCGGCGCATCGCCGAGATCCTGCAAAGGCTGGACGTGCGGATCGGCTACGCCTCCGCGGCCTGCGGGGCAGACATTCTGTTCCACGAATGCCTTCAGGAGCGCGGCGGGGAAAGCAACGTAGTGCTCCCGTTCGCGCGCGAGGACTTTATGCGGACAAGCGTGAACTTCGCGGGCCCCGTGTGGGTCAAAAGGGTGGAGCGCATCCTTTCCGGAAGCTCCATGGTGGAACAGGCCACGCGGGGCGGGTATGGAGGAGAGGATCAGCTGTTTGCCTACGCCAACAGGCTGATCATGGGCAAGGCGATTCTGCGCAGCCGTTTCCTGGAAACCGAGCCTCTCCTTCTTGCCGTGTGGGACAGGGCGCGCGGCGGAAAGCCGGGAGGGACCGCGGAAAGTGTCCAGACATGGAAGGCAAGCGGCTTTCCCGCTATCGTGATAGACCCTGCAACGGCATCAGTAGTGGCACACGTGAAGACGCCGAAGCCGCGCAGGTCCCGTCCAGAGGGCGGCTCTTCGGCGCGGCCTGGTCGGCAGACCGTCGCGATCCTTTTTGCGGATGTTGTGGGGTACAGCCGTCTGCAGGAGGAGCAGATACCGCACTACGTCCGCGGCTTCCTCGGTGGGTTGGCGCAGATAGTCCAGCGTGCCGGCCTCCAGCCGCTCTACAAGAACTCCTGGGGGGACGCGATCTGCTTCATGTTCGCGGATCTACTCGAGGCTGCCGACTGCGCCCTCGCCATGCGTGACATGGTGCGGCACACCGACTGGGCGCAGATGAAGCTGCCGAAGGACCTCAGCATCCGCATAGGCCTGCACGCCGGTCCGGTGTACGGCTTCAACGAGCCGCTCCAGCAAAGGCGGAATTTCTTCGGCTCCCATGTCAACCAGGCCGCCCGCATCGAGCCGATCACAAGCCCTGGCAACGTCTACTCAAGCGAGTCTTTCGCGGCACTGCTGCTGGCGGATGAGAGAAACCCCTATGACTGCAGGTACGTCGGCGTCGTCGTACTGCCGAAGGAATTCGGGAAGTATCCGATATATCATGTAAAACGAATGACGGAAGTGGGATGAGGGTATGGCAACAAAGAAGAAGAAAAGACCGGCACCACGAAAAAAGACTGCCCGAAAGCGCCTGGCAAAGCAGGCCAAAAAGCATGCTCGGAAGAAAGCCGTAAAGCGGACCAGGAAGAAAGCCGTAAAGCGGACCAGGAAGAGGTCCGCCAAGCGGACGAAGAAGAGGTCCGCCAAGCGGACGGCCCGCCGCGCTCCCAAGCGCACGGTGAAGCGGAAAAAGAAGCGCCCTGCCCGGCGGAAGACCGCAAAGCGGAAGACCGCGAAGCGCAAGGTCGGCCGCAAGGTCCGGCGCAAGACTGCGCGCAAGGCAGCGCGAAAACCAGTCCGCAAGACAGTGCGCAAGAAGAAACCGGCGCGCCGCAAGGCTTCTGCCAAAAGGCGCGTTGCAGCACGAAAGCCGCGCCCCGCAAAGCTCAGGCCCGCAGCGCGGAAGAGCAGAAAGCCGGCGCGCCGCAAGAAACCGGTCCGCAGGTTCCCCAAGGCTCCCGCGGCCGCGGCCCGCAAACCCGTGCGGGGGTTCACCCTGCGCAGACTGGCTGCCCGGCTGGGCCCGACCATCAAGCCTCCGGTCGAGGCCTACAGCGGCAACAAGCCGTACATCTTTGCCAGCTACTCCCACAAGAACATCAAGGAGGTGTTCTGGTGCATCAGGAAGCTGGCGGAAAGCCGCTTCAGGATCTGGTACGACGAAGGCATCGAGCCGGGAAACGAGTGGCCTGAAGAGGTGGGCCGGGCGCTGACAGGGTGTCAGCTCTTTCTGGTGTTCATGAGCCCTGCTGCAATGGAATCCCGGAATGTCCGCAACGAGATCAACTTCGCGTCCAGTGAGAACAAGAGCATGATGGTGGTCATGCTGCAGCCTGCCGGCCTGTCAGAAGGAATGCAGCTTCAGATCGGGACCGTGCAGTTCGTCAACAAGGACGAGATGACGGACACCGAGTTCCTGGAAAAGATGAAGAAGGTCCTGGACCCCGCGCTGCGCATGTGATCAATCGAGGCGGACAGCGAGGCCGTTCCGTGCCGACTCCACGGCTGCAAAGCAGATCCGCAGGCTGTTCACGGCATCCGCGACATGCGCGGAGAGATCGATGTCCTCCGTGATTGCCCGGTAGAGATATTCCTGCTCCCGCCGGCACAGCTCATTGTGGTCGGGCTCTTCGGTGATGCGCACTACCTCGTCCTTCTTTGCCTGCAGGCCCCCGGCGTCCGGCGTGCTTGAGTGCACAATGATCGAGTCAACAGTGGTGTGCTGGGACACGTCCGCCGGGTCCACCTTGCTTTCATCCTTGTCGATGCTCACGCAGCCTTTCGGCCCGATCACGTCCTTCACGAAGAAGGCCGTCCTGCTCATCATTGGGCCCCAGCCCACCTCGTACCATCCCACGGATTTGTCCTCGAACACGACCTGCAGCGCGCCGTAGTTGCTCGCATCCGGGGCGATTTCCTCGGATACGCGGGCCGAGATACCCTGGACCAGCACGGGCCTGGCGCGCGTCATCTGGCACATCACGTCCACGTAGTGCACACCGCAGTCAACGATGGGCGGCACCTTGGCAATGAACGACTTGTGCACCTCCCACTCGTGACCCCAGCTCTGCTGGTTGAGGTTCATGCGCATGATCAGCGGCTTGCCGAGGGTCCGGGCCAGCTCGATAAACTTCGTCCACGCCGGGTGGACGCGCAGGATGTAGCCAATGACCAGCTTGCGCCCGGTCTCCCGCGAAACGCGGGCCACCTCCTCCGCGTCTGCCACCGTATGCGCAATGGGCTTCTCCACGAAGACGTGGCAGCCGCTCCTCATGGCACGGATGGCATATGGGGCGTGAGTATCAGCAAGGGTGTTGATGGACACCACGTCGGGCTTCTGCTCCGCCAGGGCCTTCTCGAAGTCCGTATAGACTGGAAGGTCCAGCCGGAGGTCCGCAGCCAGTCGCGCCGCGCGGTCCTTGTTCTTTGCCACGACAAACCCCGCCAGCTTGAACCCCGCCAGCTTCGTGTACCCCAGGGCATGAGAGGCACCCATGCCGCCCACCCCGACCACCAGCACTTTCATTGGAGAATGCAAGGGACACCTCCCGACACCCGCTGTTCTTGACAGCCCCGGATGGCGACCCTATATTTATACGAGTTTCCGGATGGATGTCGATACAATACAGGAGGTGGTTATGAAGCGAGGTCTTATTCTGGCGCTGGCCATGGTGCTCGTGGTATGCGCGCTCCCGGTCTTTGCCCAGAAAGTCACTCTCACGATCGAAAGCTGGCGCAATGATGATCTGTCCATCTGGTCGGATCAGATTATCCCCGTTTTCGAGAAGCAGAATCCGGACATTCACGTGGTGTTCGCGCCGACAGCGCCGGCGGAATACAACGGGGTGCTCAACACCAAGCTCCAGGGCGGAACCGCCGGAGAGCTCATCACCGCGCGCCCGTTCGACGCCTCTCTCCAGCTCTTCCAGCAGCATTACCTGGCTGACCTGACCAATCTGCCGGGCATGAAGAACTTCAGCCCGGTTGCAAAGAGCGCCTGGATCACCGACGACGGAAAGAGCGTTTTCGCCGTTCCGATGGCGTCCGTCATCCACGGTTTCTTCTATAACAAGGACATCTTCGACCAGCTCAAGCTCAAGGTCCCTGTCACCAAGGCGGAGTTCATGGCGGTCCTGGCGGCAATCAAGAAAGACGGGAGATACATCCCGCTTGCCATGGGAACCTCCGACATGTGGGAAGCCGCGACCATGGGCTTCCAGAACATCGGCCCGAACAACTGGAAGGGTGAGAACGGACGCGCGGCCCTTCTCAAGGGCAAGGCAAAGTTCTCCGATCCTGCCTATGTCAAGACGTGGACGGAGCTCGCCTCCTGGGCGCCTTACATGCCGCCCGGATTCCAGTCAGTGAAATACCCTGATTCGCAGCAGCTCTTCACCCTGGGCAAGGCGGCCATCTACCCGACCGGCTCATGGGAGATCTCCCAGTTCGAGAAAGATGCGACCTTCAAGCTCGGGATTTTCAAGCCGCCAGTCGAGAAGAGGGGTGACCCGGTCTACATCTCCGACCACACGGACATCGCCATGGGAATGAACGCGAACGCCAAGAACGCAGACGCGGCGAAGAAATTCCTCCAGTGGATGACCACCCCCGAGTTCGCGGCGTTGTACTCCAACGCGCTGCCGGGCTTCTTCACTCTTTCCAACGCCAAGATTTCACTGAAGAACCCGCTCGCCAACGAGTTCCTTTCCTGGCGCGGAACCAGCAGGTCCACTATCCGCAACTCCTACCAGATTCTTTCCCGCGGGACCCCCAACCTCGAGAACGAGCTGTGGAGAGTCAGCGCAGCCGTCATCAACGGAACGATGACCCCGGTGCAGGCCGGAAAGGAGATTCAGGACGGACTGAGCAAGTGGTATAAGCCCGCGATGTAGGATTTCTCATCCTGGTACGTCTTCCCGGCGGCCCTCGCCGCCGGGACATTTTGAGGAACACCGATGCTGGACGTGACGCATGCAAAACGTTTCCCCGTTTACCTGATCGTCTTCCTCGGTCCCGCTGTCGCCGTCTACACCCTTTTCATGATCTATCCCCTTCTGGATTCCCTGCGCCTGAGCTTCTTCACCACCACGCAGGACAACCGTGAAGTTTTCAACGGCGTGGGAAACTTCCGCATCCTTCTGGGAGACAGCAACTGGGCGCCGCGTTTCTGGGGGGCTCTGAAAAACAATCTCATCTTCTTCTGTGTCCACATGCTTGTGCAGAACCCGGTCGGGCTCCTGATTGCCGCGCTCCTGGTGGGAAATGTCCGCGGCCGCGTGTTCTATCGGACAGTGCTTTTCATGCCCACCGTTCTCTCGGTGGTCATCATTGGCTTCATCTGGCAGCTCATTTTGAGCCCCCTGTGGGGCGTGACGCCGAGCATCCTGAAAGCCGTGGGATTGGGGAGCCTGTTTCAACCCTGGCTGGGGCTCTCACGGTCCGCCCTGGTCACCGTTGCCCTGATCTCCGTCTGGCAATTCGTGGGCATCCCGATGATTCTTTTCTATACCGCCCTGATCGGTATTCCCGACGAGCTCCTGGAAGCGTCCCGCGTGGACGGCGCCACGAAGCTCCAGGTCTTCTGGCGGATCAAGTTCCCCCTGCTTCTTCCCATGGTGGGAATCGTCGGTGTGCTCACGTTCGTCGGCAACTTCAACGCGTTCGACCTGATCTACACAATGAAAGGAGCCCTCGCTGGTCCGGACTTTTCCACTGACATCATGGGCACGCTTTTCTACCGGACATTCTTCGGGCAGCAGCTCCAGATGGGCAACCCGACAATGGGAGCAACGGTGGCAACGATGATGTTCCTTGTCATCGCTCTCGGGGTATGCCTCTATACACTGTGGCGCCGCCGCCTGCAGACCTACCAGCTATGAGAACGCTGAGAAGGCGCCGCGGAGCGCGGGACATAGTCCCCCAGATCATCCTGGTCTTTTTCACCATCCTGGCTCTCTTCCCGATCTACATGATCCTCACCAATTCCTTCAAGCTGAAGAAGTTCATCTTCGGGGCGCCGTTCGGAGTTCCGATAGGAAAGGCGTTCAGCCTCATCGGCTATCAGACGGTCCTGGCCAGGTCACACGTGATGGTCAACTTTGCCAACAGCCTGGTCGTCACCATTGCATCGCTCTTCCTGATCCTCTTCATCGGTTCCCTTGCCGCCTATGCGCTCTCGGAATACAAGTTCAAGGGCTCGGGATTTCTCGGCTTTTACCTGGCCATCGGAATCATGATCCCCATCCGGCTGGGCTCGGTCAGCCTCCTGAAGCTGATGGCCGGTCTGGGACTGGTCAACACGCTCGTCGCGCTCATCCTGATCTACGTGGCGCAGGGGCTCCCGCTCACCATCTTCATCCTGTCCACCTTCATGCGGCAGGTCCCGGATGACCTCAAACAGGCCGCGCGGATCGACGGCGCAACTGAATACAGGATCTACTCGTTCGTGGTGCCCCTGGTGCGGCCGGCCCTCGGGTCCATCGGGATTTTCACGATGATTCCGGTCTGGAACGATCTGTGGTTCCCGCTGATCATTGCCCCGAGCGCGCGGACGGCAACGATCACCCTCGGCGTGCAGCAGTTCCTCGGTCAGTTCGTCAGTGACTGGAACGCCGTCCTGTCTTCCCTGACCATGGCAATGGTCCCTATTCTGCTGATCTACCTCGTGTTCTCCAAACAGCTCATCAAGAGCATCACCTCGGGAGCGCTGAAATAGCCCTAGCCGGCGCCGCCCGAAGGGCGGTATCCGTAGGGCGGCAGGCGCGCAACTCCGCCAACTCTGCCAACTCCGCCAACTCCGCCAGGAGCGGAAGGGAGCAGAAGGGAGCGGAAGGCGCGCCGGGAGCCCGCGTGCGGGTCCGATAGTCCTTTGCTTGCCATTGCCCTGCAGGCCCTATTCCTCCGCAGGTGCTCTCTCCTCCCCCCTCCCCTGGTAGTCCCGGAAGACTCTCACGAGGTCCTGAAGCGGCTCTTCCTGCTGCCCGTCGTGCGCGCCCTCCAGGGTGAAGACATTAAGGTTGTCCATGGCCCGGGTCATGGCCACGTAGATCAGGTTCCGCACGAGGGTGTCGCCTGTCTTGTCGTCGTAGTCCCCGCGCGGGGGCAGGGTCGGGAGAAAAAGCAGCACGACCGCGAAATCCAGGCCCTTGCTGGAATGAAGGGTCGAGAGGCGGATGGTCTTCTCCTGCTTGAAGGAGAACTCTTCGTCACGGATATTGGCGAACTGGTAGCCCGCGTGTCCGAGCATGTCCCCGATGGTGACCAGGTCCGTGCGGGCGGGCGCGAGCACGGTGAGATTCTCCGGGTCATAGCCGAGGGTGTCGATGAAGAGCGCGGCCTTGCGAAGCAGGAGCCGCGCGAGCTTGTCACGGGTTGCCGCCGTGTAGAGCTCGGGGATCGGACCCTCACGGAATGCGACGCTCGCGCCTCCCTCGTCGTCATCCAGCCGGGAGAGCGTGCGATATGCCTCGGTAATCTCCTGGATGGCCACGGTGTTGCGGAAGCTCGTATGCAGGACCCGTGACCTGCCGGTGATGTCCACCCCGGCGCGCTTGTAGGGGGAGCTGAGGCCGTAGATGCTCTGTCCCGTGTCCCCGGCCATGATGAGACCGCGCTGCGTCATGAGCTTCAGGGCCCTGAGGTCCGCGGCGCTGAGATCCTGGGATTCATCCACGAAACAGAAATCGAGGTCCCTGAGCCGCGCATCATCCGGGTGGGCCTGGAGGTGCTCGATCAGCTTCATGCGCGAGTAGTTCTTGCTGAGGAGGCCGCTGTCCTCCATCTCCGCTTTGATCCGTTCCTGGATGGACCAGACGGTTTCCCGCTGGCCCGCGGAGAGAGGCTGGCGCATGCCTTTGCGCGGGATCATCTGATCCACGTATTCCTCGCGGGTGATGAGATTGCCGAATATGAAGTCTTCGATCTCCACGGCAAGCTCCTGCGCGGAGAAGAACCCGGTTGTATTGAGCTTCTCCGCCAGCTTGGAGATGAGAGCGTAGTCCACCCTCTGGCCCTGGCCCAGCATCCGAAGCCGGGCCTGGAAAAAACTGTCCGCGGTGAATATCTGGCTGTCCGCGTCCTTTGTTTTCAGGATCTCCGCCACGTAGCGGTCGTACTTCACCAGCGTGTTGGTGTACGTGAGAAAAAGGATGCGCGGACCGGTCTTCAGCTGCAGCTCGGCTTCCCGTTCGCGGCGCAGGTTCTCCAGGGCATGAAGGAGCACGATGGTCTTTCCAGTGCCCGCGCCGCCGCGGATGAGAAAGTCATGGCCCGGCCGCACGGCATCCACCGCCTGCCGCTGTTCCGGGGTGAGCTTCATCACGCTTCGCTCATAGTCCATCCGCGTGCGCGTGTAGAGGGAGAAGCGGCGGACGTGCTGCACGTACAGGTCGAGATCCCGGAAGGCCTCGAGCTGTTCGGAAAGGCGCCTCTTCTGCAGCGTGAGCTCGTTCAACTCTCTGCGCAATTCATCTACCCTGCCCGCCTTGGCATCCGCTCGTTCTTTCTCTCTTTCGAGCTCCGTGGCAAGACGCATGGTCTCTCCGTCCAGCTCGGCCAGCCGCCACTTGTCCTTTGCCCACTGCTCCGTCTGGGCCAGCAGTTTCTTGTTGTCCCTCTGGGCCAGGAAGAGCTCGTACTGGACGCGCCGGAGCTCCGCGCTCTGTTCCAGGGGCGACTTCTTCTCTTCCCATGATTCGAGGGTGCGCCTCAGGTCGGAAAGGCCCGGGGCCTCGATCCGGCACAGCGCGCAGAAGCCCAGGAAATTGTGCGTGGCGGCCCGCACCTCCTCCTTGTCCAGTCGGAGGAATGAGTGCCTGACCTGGTTGGTAAGAGCGTGCTCCTTGATGATGCGGGTGACGGTCTTCAGGTCTTCCGTGGGGCATCCCCGGGACTTGAGGTGCTCGCCGTATTCCCACATCAGGTCGGGGAAGTGATCGATGCCGGCAAGCCGGGGCACATCGCCGCACACATGGGCTTCGATGAAGGAGTGGAGCGCCAGAACGAAGAATCCTTCATCGGAGCCTGCCAGCCGGACCAGGCGGTGGATGCGGCCTTCCAGCTCGTTCACCGTGTTCCGCGCTCCTTGATCATGCGCGCGCGTCCAGCAGCTCGCGGACCTTTGCAAGGAGCTCCCGGGAGCTGAATGGTTTCTGCAGAAAGTCGGCGCCCTTGTCCAGGATCGCGCCGTCCAGGATTGCGTTCCCCGTGTAGCCGGACACGTAGAGCACTTTCACGCTCGGAGAGATGCGGGAGAGACTGCGCGCGAGCTCCCTTCCGCTCATATGGGGCATGACCACGTCGGTCACCAGCAGGTTCACCTCGTTCTCCCGTGTTGCCACGCGGGCCAGCGCCTCCATGCCTCCCGCGGCGTCGAGGACCCTGTAGCCATTCCTTTCCAGCACGGTCCGCGCGAAGGCGCGCACGGCCTCTTCATCCTCCACGAGGAGGATCGTCTCCGTGCCGCGCCGCGGAGTGATTCCCGGCAAAGTGGCCGAAACCGCGCCGCGGGCCTCCGTTGTGCGCGGGAAATAAATCGTGAACGTCGTGCCCTTGCCCGGCTCGCTGTAGCAGGTAATGTGGCCCTCGCTCTGCCTGACGATGCCGTACACGGTGGACAGTCCGAGTCCCGTGCCCTTGCCCAGCTCTTTCGTGGTGAAAAACGGCTCGAAGATGTGGGACAGCACTTCCCGATCCATGCCCACGCCCGTGTCGCTCACCGCGATCCGCACGTATTCATCCGGCTTCACGTCCGCGTGCTCGCGGGCGTACGCCTCGTCAAAGACCCGCACGGAGGTCTCTATTGTCAGCTTCCCCCCTGCCGGCATTGCATCCCGCGCGTTGACCACGAGATTCATCAACGCCTGCTCGATCTGTCCCGGGTCCGCCCGGAAGTTGCCCGTCCCCGGATGAAGGAACGTCCTGAGCTCGATGTCTTCTCCTACTACCCTTCCCACAATTGTTTCCAGGCCTCTCACGAGCTCATTGGCGTCCACTACCTGGGGAATGAGCACCTGCTTCCGGCTGAATGCCAGGAGCTGCGTGGTGAGGGCAGCCGCCTTTTCCGCCGCCAGGGCAATCTCACCGACCTGCGACTCCACGAGGCTGCCCCTGGGCAGATCCCCGCGCACCAGGTCACAGTAACCGCTGATGACGGTGAGGAGGTTGTTGAAATCGTGCGCAATGCCGCCTGCCAGGCGTCCGATGGCCTCCATCTTCTGAGCCTGCATGAACTTTTCGGCAAGAGACTTCTCTTCAGTGACGTCCTTTCCATACAGGTTGATGTAGCTGCCGGCGCGTACGGGCGCGATGGTGAGGGTGAATGTCTTCCTGCCTTCACGCACCTCGATCTCCCTCTTCTCTCCGGCCTCCCAGGCCTGCAGGAGCGCGGGCAGGTGCGCCGCGGGTATTCTGCCGTCCGGCTCGCGTACCCAGGAGGGAAGCAGGCTGCGGCTGGAAGAGTTGTGGTAGAGAAGAGACCCATCGACTGCAACACGCATGACGGGGTTCGGGTTCTCGTCCGGAAACCGCGCGAGATTCAGGATTCGTTCCTCCGCGTGTTTCCTTTCCGTGATGTCTCGAATTGTGGCGAAAATCATGGGCTTGCCGTCCAGCTCGAAGAGACGGTTGCTGATCTCCACGGGGATCTTGCGGCCGTCCTTTGTGACGTGCATCCCTTCCCAGACCGCGCGGCCTTCCGCGGTGAGCTTTTTCATGGCCGCCGGGATGGCGGCAAGCCCCTCCGGGGCGTCGATGTCGTTGGTGCTCATGCGGAGGAGCTCGTCACGGGTATACCCGAGGCGCTCGCATGCCACGTCGTTTACCTCGATGAATATCTCGGGCGAACCGTCAGCGTGGTACTCATGGACGAGGATGGCATCATTGATGCTGCTGAAAAGCAGCCGGTAGCGTTCTTCCGGCCCACCACGGTTGTCCTTGGACGACCGTCTTCCCATTCCCCCTTCCCCCTGCTACAAACAACATACACCAGAAGCTCGGGGGGTACCAATGGATGCGGCAAAACGGATCGCGGCTGGGCTCATGGAAACTGCGGACGTCAGGATAAACGGAGACCGGCCCTGGGATATCCGCGTGCACAATGAAGGCTTCTACGGACGGGTGCTTGCAGGCGGCTCCCTTGCCCTCGGCGAGTCCTACATGGACGGGTGGTGGGACAGCGAAGTACTGGACGAGATGATGGCGCGGATCCTCTCCCATAACCTGCAGACACACGTGCGGTCGTCGCCCTCCATCCTCCTGCTCGGGCTCAAAGCAGTTCTTCTGAACCTGCAAAGGAAAAGCAGGGCGTTCAACATCGGCCGGAGGCACTATGACCTGGGCAACGATCTGTACTCCCTCATGCTGGACAAGGGGATGAACTACAGCTGCGGCTACTGGAAGCGCGCAGACAACCTCGATGCCGCCCAGGAAGACAAGCTCGAGCTGGTCTGTCGGAAAATCGGGCTGGAAAGAGGAATGCGTGTGCTCGATATAGGCTGCGGCTGGGGAGGCTTTGCCCGGCACGCCGCGGAGCGGCATGGAGCAGAGGTCGTCGGCATCACCGTGTCACGGGAGCAGGCCGAGCTGGCGCGGGAGCGCTGCACGGGCCTGCCGGTACAGATCCGGCTGCAGGACTACCGGGATGTGAATGAACGCTTCGACCGGGTCGTTTCCATCGGCATGATCGAGCACGTGGGCTACAAGAACTATCGGCGTTACATGGAGATCGTGGCGAAATGCCTGGGGTCGGACGGTCTCTTCCTGCTCCACACGATCGGCGGGAACCTGTCCGGCCGGGTGCCCGATCCGTGGTCCGACAAGTACATCTTCCCGGACAGTCTTCTCCCATCGGCCCGCCAGCTCACCGCCGCGGCTGAGGGACTTTTTATCACGGAGGACTGGCACAGCTTCGGGCACTACTACGATCCCACCCTTCTTGCCTGGCACAGGAACTTCACCGCCGGATGGGACACGATCAAGGGACGCTACGGGGAGCGTTTCTTCAGGATGTGGAAGTTCTACCTGCTGAGCAGCGCGGGATCCTTCCGCGCTCGGCATATCCAGCTCTGGCAGATCGTTTTCTCCCCGCTCGGCCGGTCACGGGTCTACGAAAGCGTCCGCCTCTGAAGAGCTGCGCACGCTCGCGCAAGACAACTGCGCAAAATCTCACCCGGCCCGGGATTCCGTATATTAGTGTCATGGGATCCCCGGCGGATCACGTGCGTGCATGGTTGAAGGGTGATCTCTCCTGCGCGCTGCCCGTGACACGGTATGTACGGCTCCGTGATTGTTCCGTGACTATTGCCATGTAACTTGTACATCGAATCTCATGGAGGTATCAGGATGAAGCGATTGCGGATATATATGGTGTCGCTGGCCTCTGCGGCGGCGATGCTTTTCACGGTCGCGGCAGGCGCCGCGGCCGAGTTTCCCAACGCCCCGGCAGACACCGCGGCGATGATGAAGGGCACGCAGACGGCCGTGATGGCCGGCGGATGCTTCTGGGGCATGGAGGGAGTGTTCGAGCGCCTGAAGGGCGTGGTGGACGTCACCTCGGGATATTCAGGCGGAGAAAAGAATACGGCACACTACGAGATGGTCGGCTCGGGAACTACGGGGCATGCCGAGTCCATCCAGATCCACTACAACCCCGCGCAGATCAGCTACGGGATCCTGCTGAAGATCTTCTTCTCAGTGGCGCATGACCCCACACAGCTCAACTACCAGGGTCCGGATCACGGAACCCAGTACCGCTCGGTGATTTTCTACGCCAATGACGGGCAGAAGCAGGTTGCGGAGGGTTATATCCGCACGCTGGACAAGGCGAAACTGTTCTCGCAGCCCATCGTGACACAAGTCGTGCCGTTGAAGGCGTTCTATCCGGCGGAGGACTATCACCAGAAATTCCTGGACAACAATCCCAACTATCCCTACATCGTGTACTGGGATCTCCCGAAGATCGCGGACCTGCAGAGGTCGTACCCCCAGCTTGTGGCCACGAACGCCGCTATCGGGGGCTGAGCACCAGTCTTTCGGGTCTCGATGACGCGAGCGCCGCCTGGTCCCACCAGGTGGCGTGGTAGCGTACCTTGCTCCACGCATCGATCATGTCGTCGTAGTGCCTGTTGCCCGCGTGCCCGCTCTCCCCGGTCGTGTTGATCACCACGGATGCAGACAGGTTGGACAGATCGATGATCTGCCGCATTGAGGACACCGCGTACACGTCGAATGGCGCGCTCGGCTTCCAGTCGGTCGAAAAGACCTGCTGGAAGCCGCCCCCCACCGGCAAGGGACCGCGGTTGAAGAGGCGCTCGATGAGACCGATGCCGGACTTCCCCAGCGTCTGGTTGCGGAACACGGCGGTGTGCGCTTTTCCCCATTGCCAATTGCGAATGTCGTTTCCCTGCGCCTTGCTTCCCATCCTGACCGCGGCGTCAAATGCGCGGCCGAGGATTTCGTCCCGTGTCTCCCTGACGTCAGGGGTGGACCTCCTGTCCCAAAGGGGATCCATCGGGTTCTTCAGCATGAGAAAAACCGTATTCATGAGCCGGGAGCTGCTCTCCAGGCCGGTCTCAGGGTTCCAGAGTGGGCCGGGGAGCTTGTCCTTGAAGATCTCTTCCATAAGAGACTGCCAGAAATAGGCGTAGATAGCTGCCCCTGTGCTCTCCGGCTGCATCCTGAAATCCCATTTCATCAGGAGATCCCGCGCCTGCGCGGACTTGTCCTTCAGCGCAAGGCCGGACAGGTAGGGCATGATTTCCCGTGCGGAGGTATTCAGGATGTCTCCCTGCATCGCCTCCATGTCCGACAGAGACAGCTTCTTCCCTGCTCCCTCCACCATTTCCACAATGCGCCGCGCCCGGTAGCCCGCGTCGAAGTCCCGGCCGATGAAATACCGGTAAGAGTCGCTCGTAACCGGGTTGTTGGCGGTCACCACGTAGCCTTTTGCCGGATTGAACGACCAGGGCAGATCCTCGAACGGGATATAGCCCTTCCACTCGTATTCGTCCGTCCAGCCCGGAGACGGGACCGAGCCGTCTCCCTTGCTGCGGATCGGGATCAGGCCCGGGGTCTGGTACCCGATATTCCCGTCGACGTCCGCATAGACGAAGTTCTGGGAGGGAACGTCCCAGGACTTGAGACTCTCGCGGAAATCCGCAAAATTCCTGGAATCGTTGATGCGGAGCACCGACTGAACGGTGTTGTTCGCCTGCAGGGCGGTCCAGCGGAGAGACAGCGCCTTGATGTCCAGGTTCATCGGGAACTCGCCGTGGGGGTTGATTGCAAATCCGCGATAGCCGGCAAAAGCCTGCTGGTCCGTGATGAGAGGACCATGCCGGGTTTCCCGCGCCAGCACGACTACCGGTTCATCCTGGTGCAGGACCCGGATCTCCTCCCGGTGGATTTTCATATCCACCCAGCGGCCGTTCACCTCGTACTGATTTGGATTCTCGGGATTGATCCGTTCGATGTAGAAGTCCTGCACATCGGGATTGACATTCGTGACGCCCCAGGCAATCCGATCATTGTGCCCCACGACGACGCCCGGGGTTCCGGCAAAAGTGAAGCCCCGCACGTGGAAAGTTCCTCCGGCCCGCTTTCCCATCTGGGCGTCCTGGGCGGAGCAGTACAAGTCCACCTCCTCCCAGATGGAAGGCATCTGGATTCCGAGATGAGGGTCGTTGGCCAGGAGCGGCTTGCCCGAAACGGTGCGGGACCCGCTGATCACCCAGTTGTTGGATCCTATGCCCGCGCCGGTGCCGATGGCCAGTGATGAGCCGGGATCGAACCCGCCGACAAGACGCGTGCTTACGCCGCTGAGCGCGGCAAGCTGATCGGCGGTCGGCGACGGGTAAGCCGGTGACGCGGCCGCGCCGGAGGCGCCCGTTGAAGAGCGGGAGGCGTCCCTGGAGACGCCGGAGGTGTCCTTCTTCAGCAGGGACGGCCTGAGCTCACTGTCAGGAACGATAAAAGGCATTTCTCCCGCTCGAAAGGTGCCAAAGAACTCCCGTGTCAGGGGGAGCCCAAGCGCGTGAATCAGATCGATCGTGTACAACTCCCGCCGCATATTGGCGCCAAGGTCCTGGGACATCAGCTTGAGCCATGTGAGGGAGTTCTGCGGCACCCACGGCTCGATCTGGAGCTTGACCCCCTGCAGCTGCAGCAGGGCGAACTCCAGGCTCAGCTTCCGCGCCGGGCGATTGAGGATGTACGCGTTCACCCCGTCCGCGTAGGCCTGGCAGACATCACGGGCTTCCTGGCTCATTGCCGCATAGTCCAGGTCTGCGATCCGGCGGAAGCCCACGGTCCTGAGGTAGATGTCCGTGCCCAGTGTTGCCTTCCCGAAAAGCTCCGACAGCCGTCCGGAGCCGATCCTCCGCCAGAACTCCATCTGCCAGAACCGTTCCTGGGCAGTCACAAATCCCTGCGCGAAGTAGAGGTCGTGCATGGTGCGAGCCCGTATGTGCGGCACCCCCGCGCGGTCCCGCAGCACTTCCACGGGTTCGTTCAGCCCCTTGACGGTCAGCGTTCCCCGGGTGCGGGGGAAGGAGGCGTGGATGGTGATGAGCACAGCCGCCCCTGCGACCAGAACGAGAAGAAGGAGAGCGCCCAGCGTGACGAGCAGGACTCGCATCGGTTTACGCATACCCTGTCCTATCCCGTCAGGAGCATCGAGTCAACGATCATACGACCTCGCCAGGAGCGACCGCAAATGTCGCAAGCAGCGACCGGCCTTCCATGGCAGGAACTTCGCGTGATAGTATACCCGCATGCTCGATGCTGATCCGCGCGACCCGCGCAGGCACCTCCTGGTGTCGCTGCTGAGCTGCGTCCTTTTTATCATCGGGTTCCCCCTAGTCACCTATCTTGTTCCCGGAGGCGTTCTGTTCGGCGCCTTCATGGTCATCCCCCTGACTCTCCTTGCATGGAACCTGGGGGAGAGCGTCGGTATCCGCGCCGCCGTGATCGGCATCTTCTACAGCGAGCTTGTCTATTCGACTGTGCATTTCCTGATCCTGCACAATTCTGTCAGCCCCTACTGGGTCATGGCCACATTCATACCGCCCCCCATCTTTGTGTTCGTCGCGATAGTCGTCGGCAGGTTGAGCAACGCGCTCCGAGAGCTCCGCTCCACAATTGCGGCGTTGAAGAACAGCCATGCACACCAGCACGCCGTTCTGAACGCCATCCCCGATCTGCTTTTCGAGGTCGACCGGGAAGGGCGGTTTTACGAGGTGCCGACACCCCACACCGAGCACCTCCTTGCCGCCCCGTCCGTTTTCATCGGCCGCACTATCGTGGAAATGCTGCCCGCGGACGCGGCGGCCATCTGCATGGAAGCGCTGGAGAGGGCCTCCCTGAACGGTGAAGACAAGGGGGCCGCGTACACGCTGGACAACGAGAGCGGCACGAGGTGGTTCGAGCTTTCGATTTCTGCCATCGGCGATTCCCATGCAAAGGATGCGCACTTCATCGTTCTGGTCCGCGAAATCACGGAGCGCAAGAGAGCTGAAATCGAGCGCAAGAACCTGGAAGAGCAGTTCATCCAGGCCAAGAAGATGGAGGCGGTAGGGAGGCTGGCGGGAGGCATTGCCCACGACTTCAACAATATCCTCATGGTCATCCTTGGCTATTGCGACCTGATCAAGGAAGTACCGGAAGACCGGAAAGAGGTTGTGAAATCCATAGGGATCGTGCGGGACTCCGCGGAAAAAGCCGCCTCTCTTACACACCAGCTTCTGGCGTTCAGCCGCAAGCAGATCATCCAACCCGTGGTGATGGATCTGAACTCGCTTCTGCGAAAGTCCGAAGAATTGCTGCGGCGGGTCCTGGGAGAGGACGTCGGATTGATCGTGCGGCAGAGCAATGAGCCATGCATGGTGAAAGCGGACCCCGGCCAGCTTCAGCAGGTCGTGATGAACCTGGCTGCCAATGCGCGGGATGCAATGCCGGGGGGCGGGAAGCTGACCATCGAGTCAGCCACGGTGGAGGTGCGGTCGGGAGACTTCCCTGAGCGGTCCGACATCGTCCCCGGTGACTACGCCATGGTCTCGTTTTCCGACACGGGCGCCGGGATGGACGCGCAGACCGTGGCCCGGATTTTCGAGCCGTTTTTCACGACCAAGGAGGTGGGGAAAGGAACAGGGCTCGGCCTCTCAATCGTCTACGGGATCATCCAGCAGGCCGAGGGGTACATCACTGTTGCCAGCCAGGTGGGAACCGGGTCCACTTTTCGAGTCTACCTGCCCCTGACCCTCGACCCCGGTGAGCAGAGGGATTCATCCACGGACAGGCCGCACCGGGGCAATGAGACGATCCTCCTGGTCGAAGACGAGGACGCCGTGCGTGACCTCATCCTGCTCAACCTGAAGAGCCGGGGATATGCCGTGCTGGAGGCCAGGAACGGCGCGGAAGCAGTGACGATCTGCGACATCCACAAGGGACCCATTCACCTTCTGCTCACGGACGTCGTCATGCCCGGAATGGGCGGCGGAAAAGTGGCAGAGCACGTGAGGGCTGCCCGCCCGGACGCGCGTATACTCCTGATGACCGGCTACACGAGCCGGTTCGAGGACCTGGAACAATCCCTGGGGGAGCCGCCCCTCATCCTCCACAAGCCGTTCGACATGCAGGAATTGCACGTGTCGATCCAGATGGCACTCGAGAAAAGGCCCCGGGGAACCGCGCGCTGAGCCGCTGGGACCACAGGCCCCGCTTTCGGCTCGAAGGGCCCCCGGTCTTCGCCCGAAGGACCCCCGTTTTTGGCCCGAAGGGCCCCGGTGTTCGCCCGAAGGGCCCTTTTTCACTTACCCTTGCGCGGAGGCTCCGCAAACTCGATAATTTCGGTTAGGCAGGCCCTGAGCATGAAACCGGAAGCAGAGCTGAGAGAAGAATTGAAACAGGTCGAGACCCAGATGGGGGCAATAATCAGGCGGGTCAAGAGCGTTGACGCAGTTCTGAATGTGAACCTGAAGACCCCGCACGCGCCTGGATCCAGCGCCGCGGTCAAAGAGTACTTGGGGTGGCTGGACACCGTCGAGGCGTTGGGTCTTTCGTACGTCAACGGGAATATCGTCACGCAGAGGCTGCGGCTTTTTTACACCCGGCCGGACAAAAGGGAAACCAGGGATGCGGATCCCTATCCTCGCATGAGGGAAGTAAAGAATCTGCTGGAAGCGGTTCGGCACAAGGATCAGGCCAACCTGCTTCCTCTACGCGCAAAACGGCACACGCTGACTGCGCAGCTGCAGAAACAGGAGCGGGATGCCAGCAGGCGCGCGGGGCGTCAATCGGGTTTCAGCGAGTTGAAGAGAAAGATCCTGTCCGCCATCTGGCTCCAGATCACGGTCGCAGTGATTGTCATCCTCCTGGCGGGAGTGGCATTCCAATCATTCAAGCCCGAGATCATTCACTTTGTACGTTCGACCGTCGGACTGCGAGACCTGCCGTCTCCTCCCACCGCTGTCAGTCCGCAGGACCCGGGCGGTCCGCGCGCAGGGCACGAAAGAGGGCCGTAGTCCGCGGAGTACCGTAGCGCCCAAATCCGCGGAGTACCGTGGCGCCCAAATCCACGGAGTACCGTGGCGCCCTACTTCAGGCTTCCCTCGAGCCGTATCGGGAATATGAACCAGCCGTACGGCGTGCCGCATCGGATGGTTCCGGTCACCGCGAATTTTCTGTCCTCGGACTGGGCCAGGTTGAGAGCCATCCCGAGAGCTTTCCCTTTCGTGTTTTCCATGCGAAGAGTCACGGTCCCCGTTTCCCCAGGCTGCATCTCCGTTGACAGCTCGGTATGGAGGAGACTGTACCTGCTCTGATTGAGCTCCAGAAACGTCTGTACCGTGTCCACGGAGAAGGCGAAAGTATTGGTGTTTTTTACGCTGAAGGTCACTTCGAAAGAATCGGTGAGAGGCACCCCTCGAATCCCCCCCAGGGCCACGATGGGGACCTTGGGGACGGGGATGACGATGGTATCCGTGAACCGGATGGCATCGAATCCTGTCCTGGCCGCCGGATAGACTTCTCCGCGGAACGTCACCCGCATGCTCTCTTCGGAAATGACATCCGCGACCTGGCTGGCAATGTCGCCCATGGCAATCTGGAAGGGAAACGTCACCGTCTGGTTGCCGCCGCCGTTCGTCCGCTTCATGCCGTTGAATGAATCTTTGAACAGTTCCTGGTCGAAAAGGTCCACCGCGTAGTCCACGCGGTCGAAGTCCAACGGAACGGTCATGCCATTGTTGATCAGGATCTTTGCCTGGAGCTTTACAAGGTCAGGAGTGAAGGAAAGGGACTGAAGCTCACTTACGCGGACAGTCGGAGGAGCGGAAACAACCGGCCGCTCGCTGGCGCAACCGGCCAAGGCCAATGTCAGCGCGATCCCGGCCGGGAAAAGCAAAAACGCATTTTTCAAGATGACCCTCCGCGTGCGATCCTTGATTCCGGAAGATTACGGGGAGGTATCCGCGATGGTCAACTATGCGAGCAGGTTCACCTTTGTGCCGGTGCCCTCGTCGGTGGGAGCGACCATCTGCGCCTTCTGCACAGTCTGCAGGGCCGTCCTCCGCACGTCATCCGTGTCTCCATCCGGCTCCCGATCCACCGCGGTCTCAGGCTTCGCGGATGTCGCCGCGTTGCGTGCCGCCCACTGCCACTGACCGTTGTCTGCATTCCCGTCTATTCTCATGGTAGTGCCTTCCTTATATAGTATTATATGTATCTTCCTCTCCCCTGTCAAACAAAAGAGCTGCCGGCTCAAGCCCTCGGGGGAAGCTCCACGGTCGGCTCCTGCTGCGTCAGGCAGTGGAGGGTTCCCAGGCCCCAGACCAGGTCCACGGCATGGATGCCGACCACTTCGCGGCCCGGGAACAGGTCCGCGAGGACGCCGAGCGCAATGCGGTCATTCGGATCGTTGAATGTCGGCACGAGCACGGAGGTGTTGGTGACATAGAAGTTTGCATAGCTGGCGGGCAGGCGCTGGCCCTGCAGGCGGAGCGGAGCCGGCATCGGGATGAAGGCGAGCGCGACCCTGCCGCCGTCTTCAAGCCGGAATCCCTCCGCCCGTTCGCGGTTCTCTTCCAGGGCGCGGTAGTTGGCATCCTTCTGGTCGGACTCGCGGCAGAGAACGAGCGTTGCAGGGCCCGTGAATCTGCAGAGGTCATCCACGTGTCCGTGGGTGTCATCACCCGTGATGCCTCTCCCGAGCCATAGCACGTTCGGGGCGCCGAGATTGTCCGCCATGATCACGCCCAGGTCTTCCCGTCTGAGGCCCGGATTGCGCACCTGGACATCCCTGTCCAGCAGACATTCTTCAGTCGTGACGAGGCTCCCGCGCCCGTTCACGTCGATGCTTCCCCCTTCCAGCACGACAGGCTTTTCCCTGAACATCACGGGCAGCAAGACGCGCCCCGTTGCGGCCGCAACCCGGGCGGGAATCCGGCAGTCCAGGTCCCAATCCGGGTACTTGGCCCAGGCATTGAACGCGAACCCGGCAATCGCGAGCTCGGGGCGTCCGTGCTGTTCACGCCTCAGATGGATCGGCCCGGTATCGCGGGTCCACCCGCGATTGCTGGGGATGCGAAAGAACTCCACCTTCTCGGGATCCACGCCGACGCGGGTGAGGATGCGCTGCGCCTGCCTTTCGTGGACGGGACTGTTCACAAGGATGCGGAGCTTTTCGCCGAGGGTAACTTTGCGCGCTATCTCGCCGTACACCCAGTGCACCGGGGCGATCTTTCCCGGCCAGTCCCTGCGGTTATGCGGCCATGCAATCCATGTTGCGGCGTGCGGCTCCCATTCTGCCGGCATCCGGAAGCCATTGGAGGCGGGTGATCCCCGCATGACGGTTCTGCCGGTCATTCTCTGTCGATGAAGCGCTTTTCGATGCCCTGGTAGGAATCGATCCGCCGATCCCGCAGGAAAGGCCAGTTGCGCCGCACCTCTTCGATGCGTGACGGGTCGATCTCCGCGGTGACGATCTCGTCCCTGTCGCTCTTTGCCCGCGCGATCACCACTCCGAAGGGATCCGCGATGAAACTGGCACCCCAGAACTCGATTCCCGCGGCGTCGGACGGCTTCTCGAGCCCCACACGATTGACCGCCGCCACGTAGACTCCGTTGGCAATGGCGTGGCCGCGCTGAATGGTCTGCCAGGCATCGAGCTGCGCGCCGCCGTGCGCCGCCTTCTCGTGCGGATGCCAGCCGATTGCCGTGGGGTAGAAAAGGATGTCGGCCCCGCGCAGCGAAGTGAGACGGGCCGCTTCGGGGTACCACTGGTCCCAGCAGATGAGCGTGCCGACCTTTCCGACAGGCGTATCGAAAGCCTGGTATCCCAGGTCCCCCGGCGTGAAGTAGAACTTCTCGTAGAACGCCGGGTCGTCCGGGATGTGCATCTTCCGATAGACCCCCTCGATCCGGCCCCCCGGCCCGATGACAGCGGCGCTGTTGTGATAGAGACCGGCAGCGCGGCGCTCGAAAACAGGCACGATGATCGTGATCCTGGACTCCTTCGCAACGGCGCCTATGGCGTCCGTAGAGGGTCCGGGTATGGTCTCCGCAAGGTTGAAGAGCTCCGCATCTTCCCGCTGGCAGAAGTACCGGGTGCGAAAGAGCTCCGGCAGGCAGATCACCTTGGCACCCGCCCTCGCGGTTTCCCGAACGAGCTGGACTGCCTTCTCCAGGTTCACTTGCGCGTCGACATCCGCCGTCATCTGGATCAGACCTACGGTGAACGGGTCGCGGTGCTTCATAGCTGGTGAGCGTACACAAAGATCGATTTCTGTCCAAGCATGACAAATGTCGCCAACTCCGCCAGGAGCGGAAGGCGACCGCGAATGTCGCCAGGAACGACCGCGATAGACACGCGCCGACATCGGTGGCAAAGTGGGTCGATGAGATTCGAAAACCTGTTGGCGCCCCGGACGCGCGTCATGGGCGCGAGCGCAATCCGCGAGATCCTGAAAGTCGTGGCGCAGCCCGGCATGATTTCGCTTGCCGGCGGCATTCCCGCGCCGGAGAGCTTCCCCCTGGAGCTCATGGGAATGCTCACGGAAACGGTCCTCTCCCGTTTCGGCGCCACCGCGCTGCAGTACGACCGCACGGAAGGATTTGCGCCGCTCCAGGCGGCGCTGGTGGACCTGCTCGCGGCCCGGGGCATCCAGGCTGACGCTGACTCGGTGCTCATCACAAGCGGCTCCCAGGGGACCCTCGACTCCATCGCCAAGCTCCTGATCGCCCCGGGAGACGCCATTGCCGTGGAAGCGCCCACCTACCTTGGCGCCCTCCAGGCATTCAGCCCCTATGAGCCGTCCTACCAGACGCTGAAAACCGACGATGACGGTCTCATCCCCGAGTCCCTGGAGGACGTGCTGACGCACACCCGGGTGAAGTTCGTCTACCTTGTCCCGACCTTTCAGAATCCCACCGGCCGGTCCCTGCCCGTCTCTCGAAGACGCCGGATCGCCGCGCTCATCCAGCGGCATGACGCACTCCTGGTAGAGGACGATCCATACAGCGAGCTGCGCTATCGAGGGCAGCCTCTTCCCTCCCTCAAGTCCATGGCCCCCGAGCATGTCGTCTACACGAGCACCCTCTCCAAGGTGCTGGCCCCCGGGCTTCGCATCGGGTTCGTTCTTGCACCGGAGCCTATTGCCCGCTGGCTCGTGATCGCCAAGCAGGGCGTGGATCTGCACACGAGCACTTTCTGCCAGGCGCTGGCCGCGGAGTACATCACCGGCGGGCACCTGGACCGGCATCTGCCGAAGATACTGGCCTTCTACCGTCCGCGCCAGGAGGCAATGCTCGCCGCGCTGGAGGAATATTTCCCGCCTGAGTTCCACTGGTCGCGGCCTGACGGGGGGATGTTCATCTGGGCCGAGGGGCCGGAGGGTCTGGACACGGATGCACTGGCCGGCGAATGCATCCGCCGCCGTGTCGCATATGTGCCCGGAAAGTATTTCTATCCGCACGCCGGCCAGGGCCTGGCCGCGATGAGGCTGAACTATACGATGAGCGAGCCCCAGACGATTCGAGGCGCACTGAAGATCGTAGCGGAAGTCTTCCGGGAGGCGCCCCGTCCTGCGTGAGCCGCTATTCGGCCAGAACCTTCCTCAGCTTTTCTTCCAGAAGGGGAACGTGATAGGGCTTTTGTATGAACCCGGCCAGGCCGGATCCCTCGAACTGCTCCATTGTTTCCTGCTCGTTGTAGCCGCTGGACAGAAGCACGACAACCTCGGGGTCGATTCCGCGCAATTCCCGAAATGCGTCCACGCCGTCCATGACAGGCATGGTCAGGTCCAGGATGACGCAGGAAATGTCATCCTTCCGCGCGCGGAAAACCTCGATGGCTTCCCGTCCGTCGTTTGCAAGGAGCACGCTGAAGCCCAGGGCCTCGAGCATCCGACGCCCCACCTTCCGCACGCTCTCATCATCGTCCACAAGAAGGACGGTGCCGGTGCCCCGCCATTTTCCGCCCGCTTCCGGGCGCGAGCCTGAAGACTGCGGCGCCGCCGCGGCGGGAAAAAGGAGCTTGAAAGTCGAACCCCGCCCGGGCTCGCTGTAGACCTTGATTGCGCCCTTGTGCCCGCGCACCAGCCCCGTCACCGCCGCCAGCCCCAGGCCTCGTCCCGTCACCTTCGTGGTGAAGAACGGATCGAAGATGCGGGCGCGCACCGTCTCGTCCATCCCGCACCCGTTGTCCGCGACCTCGATGAAGTCATAGAGCCCTTCGGGCAGCTCCTCCCCGCTCCACATCTCCCGAAGATACGCGCGGTCACAGCACATCGAGCCCGTGCTGAGAGTGATGACGCCGCACGTCGTGGTGATTGCCTCTGACGCGTTGATCACGAGGTTCATCACCACCTGCTGGATCTGGGCAAGGTCCGCTTCCAGCGGAGGGAGGTCGGGGGCAAGGGTGAAACGGATTGTCGACTTTTTCGAAACCGACATCTTGAGCATCTGTTCCATTTCCATGATGACCGCGTTGAGGTCAAGGCTCTTCTTTTCGAAACGTCCCTTGCCCGAGTACGCGAGGAGCTGCTGGCACAGGCTGGCAGCGCGTTTTGCCGACTGGGTGATCTCGTGCAGATTCTCACGCGCGGGGGAATCCGGGGAAAGCCCCCGCTCGGCAAGGTCCGCGTTCCCCAGGATGGTCATGACGATGTTGTTGAAATCATGGGCAATGCCCCCGGCAAGAACGCCGAGGCTTTCCAGCTTCTGGGTCTCCAGCATACGCTGATCGAACGCCGTGCTGCTGGTGGCGCGCCGCCGCCCGCCCCGCGTCGTCTTCACGTAATCAGGCGTCCTCTTGCTCGAGCACGCCGGCAGCCATGCCCTTTTCAACGAGGGCCGCCCAGGTGATGCGGATGGGTCCCCCGCGGGCACCGGCACGGGCCCGGGTCTCCAGGATCCCCGCCCTGTGCACGCTTTCCGCGATCTGCTGCGCCATGGCATCTGTATAGTCGTCCGGGACCGCAATGACCTCGAGCACGGCGTGCTCCATTGCCGCGGCCAGACCGAGAGTGCCGTCCTGTTCAGAAGTGAAGTATAGCGAGCGGATCACGCGATGACTGCCTTTCATGCCCCGCAGGGCCACGGTCGATTATGCTATGAAGCCCGATACGTATCCAGAGCAGCTTGAGTGACGTAACCGAGAGCGACTGCGATCTCCCCAAAGCTCCGCTTGTCGCCGTCCTTCTGCACGCGGAGGACCGCCTCCAGCTGGGACTGCTGCATGGCCTTGGTTCTGACCAGGAAGTCTCCGATTCTTTCTGCCAATTACAAATCCTCCCTGACAGTATAGTCGGGTGCGCCATCTGACACAAGCCTCGTAACCTTTGCGCCTCTCGCTTGTTTATCTTTTGAATCTTCATAGAACCTCCTTCTGTAGGGGCCCTGCGAGTGTCACCGCTCGCGGGGCCCGTTTTTTTTCGCCCTTGACTCCCCTGCCCGATCGCGCAAGAATGATGCGCGTCCCCTTTCACACGCTTCCGGAGGCCAACAATGAATGAGCAGATCAGGCTGATCGCCCAGAGGATCCGCACCTTGCGTGACATCGCGCAGATCTCGCAGGAAAGCTGCGCCCGGGACCTGGGCGTCCCCCTGGAGACCTACTGCGGCTACGAGAGCGGCAAAACGGACATCCCGGCGAGCTTCCTCTACCAGGTTGCCGGCAAGTTCCACGTAGAGCTCTCTTCACTGCTCACCGGCGAGGAGCCGCGTCTGCGGGTGTACGCGGTCACACGGGCAGGACGGGGCGTACGGGTGGATCGCCGGAAGGACTACGGATACCAGAGCCTCGCGTTCAATTTCATCGACAAGAAAATGGAGCCTTTTTTTATCACGGTGGAGCCCCGGCCGGATTCGGACCAGGTCCCCTTGAATACCCACCCCGGCCAGGAGTTCAACTACGTGCTGGAAGGGGCTTTGAAGGTCGTCGTGGAGGGCCATGAAGTGCTGCTCTCCCCGGGAGACTCGATCTATTTCGACGCACGGCACAGCCACGGGATGAAGGCGGTCGGCCAGGCGCCGGCCAGATTCGTGGCCGTCATCTTATAGCAAGCGAGGTCCGCCCCATGTTCGAGCAGTTTCTTTCACAGACGGATTTCTCCTCCTATGAGGAGATGGTCAGCAAGTGCCACATAATCGTCCCCGCGCGTTTCAACTTCGCATGGGACGTGGTGGATGTCATCGCCAAAAAAGAGCCCGGCAGGAGAGCTCTTGTGTGGTGCGATGAGAAAGGCCAGGAGGCTGTCTTTACCTTCGGCCAGATGGCCGAGCTTTCCATGCGGGCGGCCACATTCTTCCTTTCCCTGGGCATTGGCCGCGGGGACCCTGTCATGCTGATCCTCAAGCGTCGCTACGAATACTGGTTCTGCCTTCTTGGGCTCCATCGGATCGGGGCAGTCGCCATTCCGGCAACGCACCTTCTGACGAAGAAGGATATCGCCTACCGCAACAATGCCGCGGCGGTGAAGGCAATCGTCTGCGTGAACGATGCAAAAGTGCTGGACAACGTGGACGCAGCCCTGCCCGAGTCTCCCACCCTGAAGCACAGGATCGCGCTGGAGGTGAACCGGACGGGATGGCGGGACCTCGTGGCGGAGATGGAAAAAGCGCCGGCAAGGCTGGACCGGATGCCCACGGAAAACACCGATACCAGCCTCCTCTACTTCACCTCCGGCACGACCGGCATGCCCAAGATGGTGCAGCATGATTTCGCCTACCCGCTGGGCCACATCCTGACGGCCAAGTACTGGCAGAACGTCATGGACGGCGGCCTCCACCTCACCGTGGCGGACACCGGCTGGGCCAAGGCAGCATGGGGCAAGATCTACGGCCAGTGGCTGTGCGGCTCGGCGGTCTTTGTCTACGACTATGACCGATTCGTGCCCAGTGCGCTGCTGGGGGTGATCGCCAAGCACCGTGTCACCACGTTCTGTGCTCCCCCCACCATGTACAGGTTCTTCATCAAGGAAGACCTCAGTCAATTCGACTTTTCCGCGCTGAAGTACTGCACCGTTGCCGGTGAGCCGCTGAATCCCGAGGTGTATTCACGGTTCCTCGAGCTGACCGGTCTCAAGCTCAGGGAAGGCTACGGCCAGACCGAGATGACCGTGGCAATCGCGGTCTTCCCCTGGATGGAGCCCCGGCCCGGCTCCATGGGCATGCCCTCCCCCGGGTATGACATCGATCTTCTGGACGATGAAGACAAGTCCTGCGAGGTCGGTGAAAAGGGCCAGATCGTGGTGCGCACGAGCTCGCGCATCCCGGGAGAAAAAACGCGGAGTACCGCGCCGGTAGGCATGTTCCACGGCTACTACAAGGATCCCGACCTGACGGCCCGTGCATGGCACGACGGGGTGTACCGCACCGGTGACGTTGCCTGGAAGGACGAGGACGGCTATTTCTGGTTCGTAGGAAGGACCGATGACGTGATCAAGAGCTCGGGGTACCGTATCGGCCCGTTCGAGGTGGAGAGCGCGCTCATCGAGCATCCTGCCGTCCTTGAATGCGCCGTGACCGGTGTTCCGGATGCGGACAGGGGAGCCGTGGTAAAGGCAACAGTGGTGCTGGCAAAGGGGTACACCGCATGCCCCGAGCTTGCCGCCACGCTGCAGGAGCACGTCAAAAAAACGACAGCTCCGTACAAGTACCCACGCATCATCGAGTTCGTTCCAGAGCTCCCCAAGACAATCAGCGGAAAGATCCGCAGGGTCGAGATCCGGGAAAAAGATATCGAGTAGATCCGCCATGGCTGGACCTGTGAAAGCAACCGTCCTGGACGACATCCCGTTCGAGGTCGACCCCGGGCAGCTCGCCCGAAGGATGGGAGCCTCGGACAACCCCGACCTGCGTGCCGGGCTTGAAGGCCTGGTCGAGGATGCCGGCCGCGTGGCCCGGCCGCGCGCGATCTACCGCGCCTGCTTTGTGGAAAGCCGCACTGACGATGAGACCGTTATCGACGGTGTTGCTTTCAGGAGCCGGGTGCTCACCGTGAACTTTGAAAATGTTCACCGGGTCTTTCCCTTCGTGGTCACGTGCGGCCGTGAGCTCCAGGAGTGGAGCGACAGCCTGACCGATCCCCTCCTTCGCTTCCAGGCGGATGAAGTGAAAGAGCTCGCCCTTTATGCAGCCCATGAATACCTGGGCAGGCACCTCGACCAGACATTCGGGCTGGCGAAAAGCTCGCACATGAACCCCGGTTCCCTGCCGGATTGGCCGCTTCCGCAACAGTATCCGCTTTTTTTCCTCCTTGGCGACGTTGAAGCCGCAATCGGAGTGAAGCTGACCGAGAGCTGCCTCATGCTGCCTGCAAAATCAGTCTCCGGCATTCGCTTTCCGACCGAGACAACATTCGAAAGCTGCCAACTTTGTCCCCGTGAGACGTGCCCCAACAGGCGCGCGGCCTGGGACCAGGACCTCTTCGACGCCAGGTACCAGAAAAAAGCGTAGCGTGTCGCAGGAGCGCGCCGCCCGGGGCCGCCCGGGGCGGCCTGAGGCTTACTTCATGGCCCTGGTCGCATTCAGGATGGCCACCAGGGCAACTCCCATATCTGCAATCACTGCTTCCCACATGGTGGCAACCCCGAACGCGCCCAGTGCCAGGAACACGCCCTTCACCCCGAGGGCAAAGATGATGTTCTGCGCGACAATAGCGCGGGTTTTCCTTGCCCTGTGGATGGCCTCCACGATCTTGGCCGGATTGTCCGACATGAGGACGACATCCGCTGTTTCCACCGCGGCGTCAGCCCCGGATCGACCGAGGGCAATCCCCACGTCCGCCCGCGCGAGGACCGGCGCGTCGTTGATGCCGTCCCCCATGAAAGCGGTGCGCGCGCGCTTCCCTCCTGCCCGCATGATCGTTTCAAGGTATGCGACCTTGTCCGCCGGCAGCAGGTCCCCGTGGTACTCGTCGATGCCCAGCTCGACTGCAACCCGCTGGGCCACTTCGGCGCCGTCCCCCGTCAGGAGGACGGTCCGCTGGATGCCCAGCGCGCGCAGGTCCCTGACAGCCTCCCTGGCGCCAAGGCGCGCCGCATCGTCGATGGCCAGGTAGCCGGCATACCCCCCGTCCACCGCCACGTGCACGGCGGTGCCGTCAATGCAGCAGGTGTCGTGCGGGATGTTCTCGTTATGGAGGAGCCGGTCGTTTCCGGCCATGATCGAGTGCCCCTCCACGGTGGCGAAAACCCCCTGGCCTCCCAGCTCCCGGGACGCCGCCGCGGCAAACCCATCCAGGGGCCGGCCGTAGGCTTCCCGGATGGAGGCCGCGATCGGGTGATTCGAGTGCGCCTCGGCAGCGGCGGCGTAGCGCAGAAGATCAGTACCGGAGACGCCGTTTCGGGGATTTACCGAGGTCACGCGAAAAGTCCCTTTTGTGAGCGTGCCTGTTTTGTCGAAGACCATGGTCTTCACGCCCGCCAGGACGTCGAGGTAGGCCGCTCCCTTCACCAGTATTCCGTGACGCGACGCCCCCCCCACCCCGCCGAAATAGCCGAGCGGGATGCTGATGACAAGGGCGCACGGGCAGGAGATGACGAGCATCGTCAGGGCGCGGTAGACCCAGTCGTGCAGAACCGCTCCCGGTATGAGCAGGGGCGGCAGGAACGCAACACCCGCTGCCGCGGCAACCACGAGCGGCGTGTAGACGCGGGCGAACCTGCTGATGAAGCGCTCCGTCTTTGCCTTGGCGCGCGTGGCGCCTTCCACGAGCTGGATGATCTTTGCCGCGCTGGACTCCCCCGCGCTGCGGGTGACGCGCATTTCGACCAGGCCGTCCATGCAGATGAAACCGGCCAGCACCTCCTGGCCGGGTCCCACGCTTCGCGGAATCGGTTCT
>Ga0265338_10001188_pt1 | contig 42985 bp, 36 predicted proteins | sample 42126metaG_FD_193579 | JGI IMG/M metagenome (GOLD analysis project Ga0265338, IMG submission 193579) | Rhizosphere microbial communities from Carex aquatilis grown in University of Washington, Seatle, WA, United States - 4-21-26 metaG | ecosystem: Host-associated > Plants > Roots > Rhizosphere... | reverse complement strand
TACCCAACAACCTCGGGGCTGCATCAACACTACCTGGTGTAACCAGGCGGACCCCGGCGGCTGCGGCAAGGGCGGCAGTCGGCGGCAGCCCGGGGGCGGCTGGGGCAGGGGAGCGGCGGCCAGCTCCGCTGGCCGCCGCGGCGGCCAGCTGGGCGAGCTTCTTCTGCACCTGGGCGGCGGACGGGTTGCACATCGTGGAGCCGTCCGCGAACAGCAGGGTGGGCACCGTCTGGTTGCCGCCGTTGACGCCCTCCACGAACTTCGCGGCCTCCGGGTCGCGCTCGATGTCGACCTCGGTGACCTCCACGCCGGCCTTGCCGAGCTGCCGCTTCAGGTTCTTGCAGAACCCGCACCAGGTCGTCGTGTACATCGTCAGCGGCACCGCGGCCTCCTTGTCGTTCGCCGGCCCGGCCGCGGGTAACGCGGGGGCTGTCGGAGGGTTGCAACAACTTTTCCGTGCTGCGCCTTCCCGCCCGGCCGGCGGCCGCCGCCGGCATGCGGCACCATAGGACGGATGGACGCCGATGAGCTGCTGGCCGCGCTCGATCCCGAGCAGCGGGCGGTCGCACTCGCCGCCCGCGGTCCGGTCTGCGTGCTGGCCGGCGCGGGAACCGGCAAGACCAGGGCGATCACGCACCGGATCGCGTACGCGGTGGCGACCGGCGTGGTCAACCCGGCCCAGGTACTCGCGCTGACCTTCACCGTGCGGGCGGCGGGGGAGCTGCGCGGGCGGCTGCGCGCGCTTGGCGGCGGCACCGAGGCGGTGCGCGCCGCCACGTTCCACGCGGCCGCGCTGCGGCAGCTCAACTACTTCTGGCCGCGGGTGGTCGGCGGGCACGCGCCGCGCCTGGTGGAGTCGAAGCTGCCGCTGCTGCGCGAGGCCGCCGCCAGCCTGGGGCTGCGGCTGGACGGCCCGGCCCTGTCGGACGCGGTCACCGAGATCGAGTGGGCCAAGGTGTGCCAGGTGCACCCGGACTCCTACGCGTTCGCGGCGGCGGCGGCCGGGCGGTCACCGTCGGCCGGGACCGAGAACGCCGGCCGGCTGTACGCCGCTTACGAGGGGCTGCGCCGGGACCGGCAGCTGATCGACTTCGAGTCGGTGCTCGAGCTGACCGCGGCGATCCTGCTCACCGAGCCCGCCGCCGCCCGCGAGGTGCACGCTCAGTTCAGGTACTTCACGGTCGACGAGTTCCAGGACGTCAACCCGCTGCAGAAGCTGCTGCTCGACGCGTGGCTGGGCGGCCGGGACGAGCTGTGCGTGGTCGGCGACCCGCGGCAGACGATCTACTCGTTCACCGGGGCGACCCCGGAGTACCTGCGGTCCTTCGCGGCCGACTACCCGCGGGCGGCCGTGGTCCGGCTGGTCCGCGACTACCGGTCGACCCCGCAGGTGGTGGCGCTGGCCAACCGGCTGTCCAGCCGGGCGGCCAGTCAGCCGGCCGAGGCGGACGCGCTCGTCGCCCAGCGGCCAGCCGGGCCGGACCCGGTGATCACCAAGTACGCCGACGAGGAAGCGGAGGCGGCCGGGGTGGCCGCCGCGATCGCGGCGCTGATCTCCGGCGGCGTCCAGCCGAGCGAGATCGCGGTCCTGCTGCGGATCAACGCTCAGCTCGAGCGGTTCGAGCGGGCGCTGGCCGACCGGGCGGTGCCCTACGTGGTGCGCGGCTCTGAGCGGTTCTACGACCGGCCCGAGGTGCGCAAGGCCCTGGTGCTGCTGCGCGGGGCGGCCCGGGCGGCGGGTGCGGGGACCGACGCGACCGGGCTGCCGGGTGAACTGCCCGCCGCCGTCCGGCACGTGCTGGATTCGGCCGGCCTGACCGCGGCGCCGCCGACCGCGCGCGGTGCGGTCAGGGAGCGCTGGGAGTCGCTGGCCGCGGTGGCCGGCCTGGCCGACCAGATGGCGGCCGACCGGCCCGCCGCGACCCTGGCCGATTTCGCCGCTGAGCTGGCCGAGCGGGCCGAGGCCGGGCACGCGCCGACCTCCTCGGCGATCACGCTGACCACGATGCACGCGGCCAAGGGGCTTGAGTGGGACGCGGTGCTGCTGCCCGGGCTGACGGAGGGCATAATGCCGATCGTGCACGCGCGAACAGCCGAGGCGGTCGAGGAAGAACGGCGGCTGCTGTACGTCGCCGTCACCCGCGCCCGGGTGCACCTGAAGCTGTCCTGGGCACCGGCCCGGGCACCGGGCACCGAGGGGGCGCGGCAGCGGTCGCGGTTCCTCGCCGCGGTGGCGGGCGAGCCCGCGGGCCGCCGCCGATGAGCGACTCCCTCGACCGGCTGCTCGACCTGCTCGACCTGGAGCAGATCGAGGTGAACATCTTCCGCGGCCGGTCCCCCGAGGAGACCGTGCAGCGGGTGTTCGGCGGCCAGGTGGCGGGGCAGGCGCTGGTCGCGGCGGGCCGGACGGTGCCCGCCGACCGGCCGGTGCACTCGCTGCACGCGTACTTCATCCGGCCGGGTGACCCGTCGGTGCCGCTGGTCTACACGGTGGACCGCACGCGGGACGGGCGCTCGTTCACCACCCGCCGGGTGACCGCGATCCAGCACGGCAAGGCGATCTTCGCGCTGTCGGCCTCCTTCCACCGGCAGGAGGCGGGGCTTGAGCACGCGGCGGCGATGCCGGCCGTCCCGCTCCCGGACACGCTCCGGCCGAACGCCGAGCGGCTGGCCGCGGCGACCGGCGCGCCGCTGCCCCGGGCGTTCCGGGACAGCCCGATCGACCTGCGCTCGGTCGGGCCGCTGTCGGCCGAGATGGCCGGCGACCCGTCGCTGCGCCCGGCCGGCCACCACGAGAACCTGGTCTGGGTGCGGGTGACCGAGAAGCTGCCGGACGACCCGCTGCTGCATGTCTGCCTGATGACCTACGTCTCGGACCTCACGCTGCTCGAAACGGTGGCGCTGCAGCACGGCATGAGCTGGTTCGACCCGCGCATCTCGGGGGCGAGCCTGGACCATGCCATGTGGTTCCACCGCCCGTTCCGGGCCGACCAGTGGCTGCTGTACGCGCAGGAGAGCCCGGTCGCGTCCGGTGCGCGCGGCCTGGTGCGCGGCCAGGTGTTCACCGCCGAGGGCGACCTCGTCGTCTCGGTTATGCAGGAGGGCCTCATCAGGGTCGCTGCCACGCCTGGCCGCTAAGGGCACGCGGTCACCTCTGATGCTCGGCCGTAACTTTCTGCGGCGGCAAAGAAGTCGCAGGTCAAAAATATGTTGTGCTGTCGTGAGGGCTTACGTAGGCTAAGCGTCATGTCCGTGAGCCTGAGCTAGTAGACACCTGGAAGGAGGCTCCGACGGTGGAAAACAACAACACGTCTTACGTTGCGGTTGCGGCTGCCCGCGTTGGCGCCGCGTTCCCGGGTGCCCTCTCAGCGCGGACCGGCATGGTCGGCCTGCCGGTCACTCATGCCCGTAGGCAGCACGCTGCCCTTGCTGCTGACTGGCCGGATGCGCGCTCCGCCGCGTTCCGGCTCGTCTCGGCCCCGACGTCGCAGCCCGCCCCGATGAGTGGCGAGCTGCCGATGGTCGACGTCAATAGCAAGCACACCCACGTCCAGAAGACCCGCATCAACGCCGGTGGTTACGGCGCCATGGGTCCGCATCCGGAACGGGAACCGGCCTAGCACAGGCCGGCCAAGCTCCCCGAAGGCCGCGGACCCCCAACCAGGGTCCGCGGCCTGAATTGTCTCCAGGCCCGGTCCCACCGACCGACCAGCACAACTGGAGCACAACGAGAGGGGATGGCACCGATGCAGTGGCCCGATGCCTCGTTTGAGGCGGTCGCCGTTATCGAGCCGTACGTCGACAAGAACGCAGGGCAGGGCGCGATCGCGGCGCTCTTCGGACTGGCCGATGTCCCGGTCGGGCTCGACCTGCCGTGCACCGAGGACCCGGAGCTGTTCTTCGCCGAGGCGCCGGCCGACGTGGAGGCGGCCAAGGAGCTCTGCCAGGGCTGCCGGATCCGCGTCGCCTGCCTGGAGGGCGCGCTCGAGCGGCGTGAGCCCTGGGGTGTCTGGGGCGGGGAACTGCTGCTGCGCGGTGCGGTGGTACCGCGCAAGCGTCCGCGCGGCCGCCCGCGCAAGGCCGACGCCGAGCTTGCCCAGGCCGAGCGCGCCCAGGCCGAGCTTGCCCAGGCCGAGCTGGCCAAGGGCGATGAGCGGGCGGCCTAGCCCGGTCCGGCCGCCAGCCCAGGTTCCGACGACTCACCATCCGACCACCAGTCAACCTGCTTAACCGCACACAATGCGAGGTTTGCGCCATGTACATCGAACAGAGCCTGGTCCGGGAGCGACAACAAGAGCGTCTCCGGCAGGCACGGAAAGAACAGACCGCCCAGCGGGTGAACGAGCTGCGCAGGCTGGAGCGGCGCCAGGAGCGCGCCGAGCGGGAGCTGCTGCGCGCCTGGCAGCGCGTCGAGCGCGCCTGGTCGATGCGCAGCGCCGCCAGCTAGCCAGCGGCGAGCCAGCGGCCGCCGGACCCGGGATGCGCGTGGGCCATCCCGGGTCCTTTGCTGTCCGGGCAGGTCAGGCGGCCGGCGCCGGGTCGGCGTAGCCGGGCACCCAGCGGACCACCTCGCCCCGGAACGGCCCCTCGCACTCAAGCTGGCACAGCACCCCGATCCCGGCCGTCGACACCCGGTGGATCAGCACGTAGGACGGCGGCAGGTTGAACTTGCGGGCGATGCCCGAGACGCTCATGTCGGTGACCCGGCTCGCCTCCGCGCGCATCCACTCCCGGCTGAACTTGAACGTCTCGACCGACGACGGCTCGGCCAGCGGCGCCAGGAAGGCGCGCAGCGCGTCCAGGTCAACCGCGATGCCGGGCCGCAGGAAGTTGTCTGCCCGCAGCTCGCGCTCGACCTCGGCGATGTCCGGGTCCGGGTCGTGCATGATCCGCAGCAGCCGCCCGAAGACCGGGGGCAGCCCGTCCGGCAGCCGGTCGACCGCGCCGAAGTCGAGTACGCCGAGCCGCCCGTCGGGCAGCAGCCGGAAGTTGCCCGGGTGCGGGTCGGCGTGCAGCAGCCCGGCCCGGGCCGGGCCGGAGAACAGGAACCTGGTAAGCAGCAGCCCGGCTCGGTCCCGTTCGACCTTGGACCCGTCGCTGATGATCTTCGACAGCGGGGTCCCGTCCATCCACTCGGTCACCAGCACGTGATCGGTCTCGGTAACCACCGGCGGCACGTAGATGTCAGGGTCGCCCGCATAGGCGGCCGCGAACGCCCGCTGGGCGGCTGCCTCCTGGTGGTAGTCGAGCTCCTCGGCCACCCGGTCGCGCAGCTCGTCCAGCATCGGCTTGACGTCGAGGCCGGGCATCAGCACGCTGAACAGCCGTCCGATCCGGGCGAGCTGGGTGAAGTCGTTGAGCAGGGCCTTCCCGGCCCCCGGGTACTGGATCTTGACCGCGACGGGCCGGCCGTCGCCCCACACGGCCTGGTGTACCTGCCCGATCGACGCGGCCGCGGCCGGGCTGTCATCGAACGACTCGAACTGTGACCGCCAGTCCTCGCCGAGGTCAGCCGCGAGCACCCGGTGCACGGTCGAGGCGGGCAGCGGCGGAGCGGACTCCTGCAGCTTGGTCAGCGTCGCCCGGTAGGGCGCGGCGAGCTCGGGCGGCAGCGCCGCCTCGAAGATCGACATCGCCTGGCCGAACTTCATCGCCCCGCCCTTGAGCTCGCCCAGCACCCGGAAGACCTGGTCGGCGGTTCGCTGCTGGATCTGCTGGGCGATGACCTCGGCCGACTCGCCGCCGATCCGCCGGGCCAGCCCGAGCATGTTGCGGCCGGCGTAGCCCAGCGGCAGCCCGGCCAGCTTGGCGCCGCGCTGGACGCTGCCGCGGGGCACGTCGTCGCGACCACCCGGCGGAACCTGGCTCACGCCGTCATTCTCCGCCAATGCCAAACCCCCTAGGTTCGTCCGAACGGGTGCGTGGTCCCAGCCTAAGCCGCCATGGCCGTGGATAACCCGGTCGACGCAGGCCGCCTTAGCTACCCCACTTCTTCAATGTCACCACTCGGCCTGGTGTTCCGTGTCCGGAATGTCAGTGGGTGAGGTCACCCTGTGTGCATGAGACCAGCGCTGAAAGCGGGGCTGCGGCCGCTGTGGCGGGACAAGGGCACGCTCCAGCTCGGCATCGACCCGCGCCGCGCCCGGGCGCTGACCGGGCTGGGCACCGCGGCGGCGGTGGTGAGCCTGCTTGACGGCTCGCGGGACACCGACGAGCTGGTGCGGACGGCCGGGCAGTACGGCATCCGGCCGGAGGTGGTGCACCGGCTGATCGGCCTGCTCGCCTCGGCCGGGGTGCTCGACGACTTCCCCGCCACCCTGCGGGCCGCCCTGCCGGGCTACCTGCGCTCTCGCCTCGGTCCCGAGCTGGCCTGCGCCGCGCTGGCCTACGGGCACAGCGACGGCGGCGCGGCGGTGCTGGCCCGGCGGCGGGCCGCGTTCGCCCGGGTGCACGGCGCGGGGCGGGTTGGCGCCTGCGTCGCCACGTTCCTGGCCGCGTCCGGCGTCGCCTGGGTGAGCTGCCTCGACACCAGGACGGCGGAGGCGGCGGACATCGCGCCGGCCGGGCTCGGCGCGGCCGACGTGGGGACGGGCAGCGCGGCCGGCGTGGCCCGCGCGGTGCACCGGGTCGCGCCCGAGGTGCGCACATCGGACGACGCCAGGCGGGTGCCCGACCTGGCGGTGATCGCCGGCCGCCCGGACCCGGTGCTGCTCGCGTCGCTGGCCCGCGACCGGGTGCCGCACCTGGTGGTCGACGCGGACGAGGCCATCGGCGTGGTCGGGCCGCTGGTGGTGCCGGGCCGGTCGGCCTGCGTCCGGTGCGTTGACCTGAGCAAGGCTGGCCGCGACCCGGCCTGGCCGAGGATCCTGGCGCAGGCGAGCGACGGCAGCGGGCCGGCTGCCGCCGCCCGGGCGTGCGACAGCGTGCTCGCCGCGGCGACGGCGGCGCTGGCGGCGGCCCAGTCGCTGGCCTTCATCGACCGGGACCGCGAGCCCGCGGCGGTCAGCGCGACCCTGGAGATCGTGCTGCCTGACTGGCAGTGGCAGCGCCGCGGCTGGGCGGCCCACCCCGCCTGCACCTGCGGCGCCGCCTAGGCCGGCGGCTGGTCGCCGGGGTCCGGGCTGTCGCCTCCGCCCTCCTCGAGGCGGGCGATGTCCGCGTCCAGGTCGCTGGACTGCGAGCCGCGCAGGAAGGCGTCGGGGTTCTCCAGGTCGTCGGCGGTCGGCAGCAGGTCGGGGTGCGCCCACAGCGCGTCCCTGCCGTCGGTGCCCCGTGCCTGGGTGAGCCCGCTCCACAGCGCCGCCGCTTCCCGCAGCATCCGCGGGCGCAGCTCAAGCCCGACCAGGGTCGCGAAGGTGCGCTCGGCCGGGCCGCCGGACGCGCGGCGGCGGCGGATCGCCTCCGCCAGCGCGGCGGCGTGGACCAGGCGGGTGTCGGCGGCGGCGGCCACGGCCGTCGCCACCCAGCCCTCCACCAGGGCCAGCGCTGTCTCCAGCCGGGCCAGGGCCGCCTTCTGCTGCGGCGTGTCCTCCGGCCGGAACAGCGTCTCGCCCGACAGCGCGTCTCGCAGCGCCTCCTCCGGGTTGCTCATGTCCATCTCGGGGAGCGCGTCCCGCAGCTTGCTCATGTCGACCGAGATGCCGGCCGCGTACGCCTCGACCGCGCCGAGCAGGTACTGCCGCAGCCACGGCACGTGGCCGAACAGCCGGTGGTGGGCCGCCTCGCGCAGCGCGAGGAACAGCCGCACCTCGCTGATGTCGACTGACAGCCCCTCGCCGAAGGCGGTGACACCAGACGGCAGCAGCGCCGCCGTCCCCTTCGGCGCGAGCGGCAGGCCGATGTCGGTCGAGCTGGCCATGTCGCCCGCCAGCTCGCCGACGGCGGTGCCGATCTGGCCGCCGAGCATCGCGCCGCCGAGCTGCCGCAGCATCGGCGTCAGCGCGCTGAGGCCGCCCATGCCGGCCAGCATGGCCCGCATCTCCGGCGGCACGTCGGCGTCGAGCTGTGACTGGTCGATCGCCATCATCGAGCCCATCGCGTCGACCGCCTTGGCGGCGATCGGCTCGCACAGCGTCGACCAGACCGGGAAGGTCGCCTCCAGCCACTCCGACTGGGACCAGGCCTCGATCTTCCTGATACCGGACGGGAACTCGGTGACGTCGTCCAGCCAAAGGTCGGCCAGCCGGACCGCCTCGGTCACCGCCGCCCGCTCGTTGGCGAGCACGCTCGGGTCGCCCTTGGCGGCGATGGCGTGCCTGGCCAGGTTCTTGGCCAGCTCCCAGTTGACCGGGCCGCCGCTGTAAGACAGGAGGTCGGCGAACTGGCGGAGGGCGTCGGCGAACTGGTTCGGGTTGGCAGCACCGCCAGGACCGCCGGGGCCGCCGCTGCCCGGGGCGCCGAAACCGAAGGGGCCGCCGGGCCCCTGACCGCCGGGCCCCTGGCCGCCGGACTGCGGGTCGTCGTCTCCGGGCCGCCCGGGCGGCCCGAAGCCAAAGGGTGGACGCTCAGCCACGATGCACCCCCTTCGCTCTCAGATGGTCGGGCAGGATAGAAGGGTCATAACCGCAACGCTATTCGGGAGTAGCCGACTTTGAGAAACGGCAGACGGCAGGTTCGCCCTGAGCGCAGCGTTCGCCGTGAGCGTAGCACCGCGGCGGCAGCGCCGGTGGTGGCGGTCACCGGTGCGGCCGGGGGCGTCGGGCAGGCGCTGGTGGTGCGGCTCGCCAGCTCGGCGCGGGTCGGCCGGGTGGTCGCGATCGACGACCACCGGGGCGACGCGACCGGGGTGACCTGGCGCCTGGCCGACGTCCGCGACCCGACGCTGGCGTCGCGGCTGTCCGACGTGGACGTGGTGGTGCACACCGACGTGGACGCGGCGGCCAGCAGCGACCAGCGGGAGCGGCGTGCCCGCAACGTGCGGGGGGCACAGACCGTGCTGACCGCGGCGGCGGCCGAGCGGGTCGGCCGGGTGGTCCTGGTGACCAGCGCGATGGTGTACGGCGCGCGTCCGGACAACCCGGTGCCGCTGCCGGAGGACGCGCCGCTGCTAGCTGATTCCGGCGGCAGCCTAGCGGGCGACCTGCTGGAGATCGAGGAGCTCGCCCGGCGCGCGCGCCGGGTGAACCCGGGCACGGCGGTCACCGTGGTGCGTCCCGCGGCCCTGGTCGGTGACACCGTTGACACCCTGTTGACCAGGCACTTCGAGGCGCCGCGGCTGCTGGTGGTGCGCGGCTGCGCGCCCTGCTGGCAGTTCTGCCATGTGGCAGACCTGGTGTCCGCGCTCGAACTGGCCGCGGCGGGCGAGGTGACCGGGGACTTCGCGGTGGGCTGCGACGGCTGGCTGCCGGCGGCCGAGGTGGTGGCGCTCAGCGGGCTCAAGGCGGTCGAGCTGCCGCCCCGGCTGACCTTCAGCACCGCGCAGCGGCTGCACCGGCTGGGCGTGACGCCGACCCCGGCCGCCGAGCTGCGCTACGCGGTGTACCCGTGGGCGGTGGACTGCGCGGCGCTGCGCCTGGCCGGCTGGCGGCCGTCGTTCAGCAATGCGGAGGCGCTCTCAGTGCTGCTCGCGGGCCGCGCGGGTCATCACGCGGTGGCCGGGCGGCGCATCGCGCGGAAGGACGCCGCCATCACCGCGGCGGGCGCGGCGGGCACGGCGGCGGCGGTCATCGGCACCGCCGCCATCGTCCGGCACGCCCGGAAAAAGAACAAGGGCTGAGGCTGGCCCGCCTTAACGGGAGTCGGCGGTTGGCAGCTGCTCGCTCTCCAGCCGTCGCGGCACCCGTGACACGGGATGCGTGTTGTCCCAGTTGCTGCGCCGCCAGCCGTCGGAGCTGTTTATCTCCCGTACTGGCCGGGCCGGGTTGCCCGCGGCCAGTACGCGGGGCGGCAGTTCGCCCTTGACGACCGCCCCGGCCGCCACCACGGTATGGTCGCCGATCGTGCTGCCGGGCAGCACGGTCACGTTGCGGCCGATCCACACGTTCTTGCCGATGATGACCGGCGCGAGCTTGATCGGGTGGACCTCGTCGACCGGGTGGTGGTTGGTGTCGTAGATCGCGGCGAACTCGCCGATCAGGGTGTCGTCGCCGATCTCGATGTCCCAGCTGGCGACGATCACGGCCCCCTGGTTGATGTGCACCCGGTCGCCGATCAGCAGCGAGCCGCCGTCAGCCGCGCCCAGCTCAGACGGCAGCAGGATGCCGCGCAGGGTGAGCTGCCGCCCGATCGAGACGTTGCCGTTCGTGTAGAGCTTCGGTATCCGCCCCGTGCAGTGCGTCCGCGAAGTGCGCTGGACCCGGCGCAGCCGGAACCAGGCCGTGCACAGCACGGACTTGAAGTAGACCCCTAGAGGTTCCACCAGGCCTGGCCCCCCAGTAGACGACGTGGACGGATGTGCTCAGGGGCACCCGTTCCGTGCGAGAACGCACAGCTGTCACCCGTTATACGGGCATTCTTCCTCGGATGCTCACTTCCTGGGCAGATTTGAACTTTTCTGGTGGCCGGACGGAGGGGCCGCCACGCAACCGGGAGGGCGGCACGGCGTCACTTCCTCCTCCGTCGCCGGGAAGGGCGGCCGTCACCGGGCAGGCCGCGATGCGACGGCTGGCCCAACGCCAGGTTACATTTTTGCCATCTTCCGGCGACTGATTGAAAGCACGCGGGCTCCGGGGATGGTGCTGTGGAAGATTTCTGCTGAAGATGCGAAGCGGATACAAACCTTGGGGTGAGTTAAGCGTCTGCCGCATGTTGTGCGGCCAGAACGGCGTCAGGCCACCCGTCCGTGGAGATGTGTGCAGTTCTGGTGCTGGACGTTGTTTCTGGGCTGCTTCTAAGCTCCTCGGTATCGCCGCCGTAGTGAACGTATAGCTACCCGGGTGCTGCGCGGGGTAAGGCCGCCCGCGGCCTAATTCACCACCAGCCGAAGCGTGGCCTGGACGTCACTCTAGGGATAGAACAAGAAGCCTGCGCCGCTTGAGGCTGGCTGCTACACTCGCAGCTAAGTTGTCCCGGTCGATGGGGATCCGGGCCGATGTCTACGACATCAATGGTGGCAGCCTCCGGCATATTGTATCCTGGTATGTCGGTTTCTTATGTCGTAACAGTATCAATCTGATTTCGCGTCGGTTAAATAAAATTACAAAGGTTGGCTGGCCGGTGGCGTGCGCGTTGTCACAGTAGCAATTCTCAGCTTAGGGGAGGGGCGCGGATGAGTGAAATCTCCGGGCACAGCGAGTTTGCCGACTACCGTTCGATTGGCCGCGGCGTAGCGATCATGCCTAGCGTCAGCGTTGTCGTTCCGGCTAAGAACGAGGCGCGCAACCTGGAGCACGTTTTCAGCACGATCCCTGACTGGGTCACTGAGATCGTGTTGGTCGACGGCCACTCGGTAGACGACACCGTTGAGGTCGCGCGACTGCTCGACCCGGGTGTCCGCATCGTTCACCAGAAGGGCCGCGGTAAAGGGGACGCACTGCAGGCCGGGTTCGCGGTGGCCCAGGGTGAGATCATCGTCATGATGGACGCCGACGGCTCGACCGACGGCCGTGAGATCCCCCGGTTCGTGGCCGCGCTGGCCACCGGGGCCGACTTCGCTAAGGGATCCCGGTTCGCCAGCGGAGGCGGGAGCGATGACATCACATTTTACCGGCATATAGGAAACAAAGTCCTGAGCGGACTTGTCAATATGCTTTTCGGCACCCGCTATACAGATCTCTGCTATGGCTACAACGCCTTCTGGGCGAAGCATCTAGACAAGCTTGACCTCGACTGCGATGGATTCGAGATCGAGACCGTGATGAACGTCCGCGCGGCTAAAGCCGGACTGTCCATTCAGGAGATCCCGAGCTGGGAGCATTTGCGACTGCACGGCGTAAGCAACCTAAAGGTCGTGCGCGACGGTATCCGTATCGGGAAGTTCATCTTCTGTGAACGGTTCATCAACCGCACCGGAAAGAGCAGCGGAGAGCGGGAAATCGAAGCCGAACTCGAAGACCTGTCGCCGGTTGCCCTCGTAGTTCAGCCGGAGCAGTCGGCGCCGTCGGTCATCGTCCCCTAAGGGTGACCGTTCGGGCGCTTGCCCGATGACTTAGCCCAGCTCACAAATAACCACTTTGAGCCGCGCTTTGGGGCGAACCGGTACAGGCTGGCGGTGCCTTCTACAGCAGCGGACTCCAGTCGGCCAGAAACAACCTAATGCCGACCGGGTCACGGTTGAATGACCATTGAGGGAACGGTCTTTATGACGACGGCACTCATCATCGGATCTGGGGCCAGTGCGGCCGGGGCCGCGCTGGCGCTGAGCCAGCGGGCGGACATCGCGATCACAGTTATCGACATCGGCCTGCAGCTGGAGGGCGAGCGGCAGGAACGGGCGGCAGCGCTAGCGGCGGCCGCCCCCCGGGAATGGGATGCGGCCACCAGGGAGTACCTTTCCCAGCAGCCCGTCGCGTCGGGGTCGCGCGGTGTGCCGGAGAAGCGGGTGTTCGGCTCTAACTACCCGTTCCGGAACGTGGGGCAGCTGACCGGCCTCACCGCGGTCAAGGGCGCGAACAGCTCGGTGGTGTCGTCGGCCTACGGTGGCTACAGCAACGTGTGGGGCTCCCAGGTCATGCCGTTCACCGACGAGACCTTCGAAGGCTGGCCACTCAAAGCCGCCACCATGCGTCCCCATTACGAGGCGATCCTCGGCCACATCCCCTTCGCCGGGGAGGAGGACGACCTGGCGGCCAATTTCCCGCTGCTGCGTTCGCCGGGACCGCTGCCGCCGATGGCTCCCCGCAGCCAGCGTGTCCTCGACGCGTACGCAAAGCACCGGGCAACGCTCTCCCGGCGGGGGATAACGGTCGGCAAGGCGCGCCTGGCGTTCCAGGCAACCGAATGCGTGCGCTGCGGACTGTGCATGACAGGGTGCCCGTACGGACTGATTTACTCGGCCGCGCAAACATTCGACGGACTGCGCCGCAGCGGGCGTATCAACTACCACAGTGGTTTCATCGCCCTCAAGATCGAAGAGGCAGCCGACCAAGTCACCGTCATCACCAGGGAGATCGCCACCGATCAGGTGCGGCGATTCGAGGCCGACCGAGTGTTCGTGGCCTGCGGCGCAATGGGGACGACGAGGCTGGTCGCCAATTCGCTCGATCTGCTCAACGTTGACATCCCCATGCAGGAATCACGTCAGTTCATCTTGCCGTTCCTGTCCCGGCGGGCCACTGAGGACCCGCGGGGCAAGGACGACTTCACCCTCAACCAGTTCAATATGATCGTGGCGCCGGACGGCGGGCCGCTCGACGTTTCCACCCTGCACTTCTACGCGTACAACAAGGCTTTCGTCGACGGGCTGCCGTCCGTGCTGCGCGCCCGACCGGCTGCGCCGGTCCAGTCCTTGCTGTTGCGCCGCCTGTCGGTCGCCTTCGGGTACCTGCCGTCCTGGAACTCCCCCCGGCTGCGGATCCGGGTCGGCGCCAGGGACAGCGACACGGCCTTCCCCGAGTTCCACATCTCGAGCGACAGCGCGCCGCCCGGGCAAGCCGCGATGGTCTCCGCCATCCTGCGCAAGCTCGCGGCGGCGGGGCCCGCGCTCGACCTCTACCCGGTCCTGCCGATGTTCAGGCTCGCGCCGGCTGCCAAGAGCTATCACTGGGGGTCAAGCTTCCCGCACGCGGACGGCGGCCAAGGGCGCTTCCGTAGCGACACCCTGGGGCGTGTCGGAGCCTGGAAGCGCACGCACCTGGTCGACGCCTCGGTCTTTCCGACCGTCCCGGCGACCACCTACGGCCTGACCGTCATGGCCAACGCGCACAGGATCGCATCAGAAAGCGTGGACCTCATCTCATGACCGAGCAATCACGAGTCGCTGTCGTCACCGGCGCGAGTGGCTATCTGGGGTCGCTGATCTGCCAGGCCCTGGAATCCCGTGGCTGGCGGGTCATCAGGTTCACCGGCTCCCAGGCGGAGGCGCCCGGGCAGGTCGTGCGGTACGAGCTGGCCGAGCCGGTCACGGCGGTGGCGCGCGAGGCGCTGCAAGCAGCCGACGTCCTCATCCACGCCGCTTACAACTTGACGTTGACCAGCGCTGCGGACATCTGGCGGGTCAACGTGGAAGGCACCCGCCGGCTGCTGGCCGCCGCCCGCGAGGCCGGCACCGGCCGGCTCATCGTGCTGTCCAGCATGTCCGCTTTCGCCGGGACGACACAGCTCTACGGCCGGGCTAAGCTCGATATTGAGGCGATCACCGTCGAATCCGGCGGCTGCGCCATCCGGCCGGGGCTGGTTTACGGCAAGCAGGCCGGCGGCATGGCCGGCGCACTGCGGAAGCTGACGGCGTTGCCCGCCGTCCCGGTTATCGCGGGCAGCGCCGGGGTTTACACGGTGGCCGCGGAAGACCTGATGGACGCGATCGTGCGGCTGGCCGCGGCGGAGAGCCTGACGCCGGAGGTGATCTCGGTCGCCCATCCGGAGCGCGTCACTTTTAGCGCGCTCCTGTCGGCCATCGCCAGCCAGGAGGACCGCCGCTGCCGCTTCGTGCCGGTGCCCTGGCGGCTGGTCTACTGGCCGCTCCGGGCGGCCGAGTTCCTGCACCTGCGCCTGCCGTTCCGGGCCGACTCGCTGCTCGGCCTGGTCTACGCCGCCCCCGGCCTCCTGGGGGCGGAGCAGCTCGCCTCGCTTGGTGTCACCTTGCGTCCCTTCAGCCCGCGCGCTTAGCGCCCCGGAGCACATGATGCGACTTCTTCTGCTTGCCCAGTTCTTCCCCCCGGACATCGGCGGGGAAGAGCGCCACGTCCTCAACCTGGCGAACGCACTCGCGAAGCGGGGACATGAGGTCGCGGTCGCAACTCAGAGCATGGCTGGCGTGCCGGATTCGGAAACCCTCGACTCCGGGGTCCGGGTGCACCGGTTCCAGACGGCGGCGATGCGCCTGCCAGGTGTCTACTCGACCGGCCGCGCCCATCACTTGCCGATGCCGGACCCGCTGGGCGTTCGCGCGCTGGCGCGCATCGTCGCGCTGGAACAGCCGGACGTGGTGCACGCGCACAACTGGATCGTGAACAGCGCGGTTGCGGTTCGCCGCGGCGCGCAGCCGGGACCGCGGTTCGGGCTGGTGCTGACGCTGCACGATTTCAGCCACGTGTGCGCGACGAAGCGGCTGATGCGTCACGGCAGCGTCTGCGAGGGCCCGGCCGCCGGCCGCTGCCTGCCGTGCGCCACCGCGCACTACGGGCCCGTGGTCGGGCCGGTGACCGCGGTCGCGACGACGCTCATGCGGCCGTGGAAGGACCGCGCCGTCGACCACCTGGTGAGCGTGAGCAATGCGGTCGCCGTCGGTAACGGCGTTGCCGGCCAGCCGCGCGCGAGCGTCATCCCCAACTTCATTCCCGACGAACTCGTCGCGGGAGACCCGCCGCCGGCCGCCGGTCTCTCGCCGGCCGCCGGCCTCTCGGCGGCCGGGGCCGTTCCCGGGCCGCCCGAGTTGCCCGATGGGGATTTCATCCTCTTCGTCGGCGACCTGTCCGGCGAGAAGGGCGTGCTGACGCTGCTGCGAGCGTATGAGTCGCTCGGCGCTGAGCGCCCGCCGCTGCTGCTGGTGGGCAGGCGGACGCCGGACACTCCCACCGGCCTTCCCGCCGGAGCGCGAATCTGCGGCCCCTGGTCTCACGAGAACGTGCTGGCCGCATTCCGGCGCTGCCTCTTCTCCGTGCTGCCGTCTATCTGGCCTGACCCTTGCCCCACCACGGTCCTCGAGGCGATGGCGAGCGACCGCCCGGTCATCAGCACCGCCATCGGCGGAATCCTCGACATGATCGTAGACGGGGAAAGCGGGCTGCTGGTAACTCCCGGTGATGAAGCCGAACTGGGCAAGGCCATGGGAAGCCTGCTCGACGATGACCGGCTCCGGGTCCGCCTGGCGGCCGGGGCCCGGGAGCGAGTGCGCCAGTTCACTGCTTCGGCGGTGGTCGAGCGGCTGGAGGCGGTCTACGCGGGAGTCCGCCCGGTCCCCGCGCGGCAAGGGGCGGATGCACGATGACGCGCAAGATGCCAACCGCCCAGCTGGACGGCCAGGCTGCTGGCGGGCAGGCGAACCGGCCGCCCCGCATCCTCATGGTCTGCCCGCGCTTCCTGCCAGAGGTCGGGGGGACCGAGGCACACGTTCACGAAGTCTCGCGGCGGCTGGCCGAGAGTGGGAATTTCGAGGTCACCGTGCTCACCACGGACCGGTCGCGGCAGCTGCCGCGGGAGGAGGTCATCGACGGGGTATCGGTCATCCGCGTCCCCGCGTGGCCGCGCCGTCGCGACTACTACCTGGCCCCGCAGGTGTCCGCTGTCGTCAGGCAGCGGAACTGGGACATCATCCACTGCCAGGGTATCCACACCCCGGTGCCGCTGCAGGCGATGCGAGCCGCGCGGCAAACTGGCGTTCCGTACGTCGTGACCTTCCACACGGGAGGGCATTCATCGCGGATCAGGAACGCTATCCGCAGCGCTCAGTGGCGGATGGCCGGCCCGCTGCTGCGAAACGCCTCCGCGCTCGTCGCAGTCAGCCAGTTCGAGGCGGATCTGATCACCCGGGACGCCGGCCTCGGCGGCAAGCCGGTCGCCGTCATCAGGAATGGCGGCGCGCTGCCGCCGCCGCAGGCCGGGACGGCCCCGGTCGCCGGGCGAATCGTCTCGGCTGGACGGCTGGAGCGGTACAAGGGCCATCACCGGGTCATCGACGCCCTGCCGCACGTCATCCGGCAGGTCCCCGAAGCGCACCTGCTCATCCTCGGGGGCGGCGCCTACGAGCCGGAGTTGCTAGCGCTCGCTCGTCAACTTGGCGTTTCCGACCGGGTGCAGATTAAGTACCTGGAGCCGGCCGACCGGCAGGGCATGGCGACGGCGCTGGCCGGGGCGAGCGTCGTGGCGGCGCTGTCGGACTACGAGGCCCATCCGGTGGCGGTGATGGAGGCCCTGGGCGTCGGGTGCCCTGTCGTCGGTTACGACATCGCCGGAGTCGGCGACCTGGTGGCCGAGGGGTGGGTCCGGGGCGTGCCTTACCGCGCGCCGGCCGCCGATGTCGCGCAGGCCCTGGTCGACGTGATGTCGTCCCCGGCAACCGTAGACTACGGTCGCATGCCCAGCTGGGAATCGTGCGCCGACCAGCTCGCCGACGTGTACGAGGCGTCCCTGAAGCATCTTCCTGGCAAGTGAAGCCGGTGACGCGCCTGTCAGCGTCCGCGGTAATTGTCAGTTCATATTTGAGGCAGCTTGGAGACGGTTATGACCACACGGGAGCATGTTGGGGAGACGCAACCGGAACAGTCTGACGAGGCGGACGGCGCTGACGGCGCTGACGGCGCTGAACCAGAGAAGCCCGAGGGGCTTGAAGAGGCCGGGGAGCCCGGGGAAATTGAAGAGGCCTGGGAGCCCTTGGAGCCGGGGAGGCCCTGGGAGCCCTTGGAGCCTGGGGGGGCCTGGGAGCCCTTGGAGCCTGGGGGGGCCTGGGAGCTTGAAGAGTCCTCGAACTCGTGGGAGCCGGAGGAACCTTCAGAACCGGCTGAACTGGCGGAACCCGCTGGAGCTGAACCGTCAGAACCGGCTGAACTAGCGGAACCCGCTGGAGCTGAGCATTCAGAACCGGCTGAGCCCGCTGAGGCAGCGGAGCCGACGGAAGCAGCAGATCCAGTTGCGGCGGTTGAGCCCGCAGGGGCCGCTGAAGGCGCGCCCAGGCGCAGGGTGCCACCGCCACTGCTGGCCGGGCTAATCGCGGCGACTACCGGGATCGGCCTGCTCCTTGAGGGCATCGCCATGGCTATCGCCCCGCAGAATAACGGGACAGGGCAGCTGCTGTTCTGGGCCGGGACAATTGTTCCGTTTACGATCTATCTCTTTGTGCTGATGCGGCCCCAGCTGGGGGCATTGCGTGCGGTTATCATCGCGATAATCGGCCTGTACCCGACAGTGATATACCGGATGTCCAGCGCGCTGGTGCTGGGCGGGTACGACGAGCACCTGCACGATCAGGAAGTCCTGAACCTGCTGCGGGGCAGCGGGCTGTTCGCTCCTAACCCAATCTTGCGGGCCGGTCCCTACTACCCGGGGCTCGAGCTGTTCACCGGCACCCTGATCCGGTTGACGGGGACTCCGGTTATCGTGGGAGAGTCCCTTGCGGTGCTCATTGCCCGGCTACTCCTCGTCCTGCTGATTTACCAGGGCGCTCTCCTGGTAAGCCCGTCACGCCGCGGCGCATCCTTGGTCGTTGTCTTTTACGCAGTCTCCCAGCAGTTCTATGCGTTCAACTCGCAGTTCGCCTACCAAACGCTTGCGGTGACGTTTGGCGTGGGCGGCCTCGTGCTGCTGCGTCGTGCCCAGGTCTTCGACAGCTCACCCGTCCTGTCCGGGAAGGCCCCGATCCCGCGTTCATTCTGGGTTGCGGTGCTGGCGCTGGTGGCTACCGTGGTCACGCACCACATCACCGGCGTGCTCACGCTGGTCTTCCTCTTTGCCTGGACGGCCAGCACTCCGAAGAGCAGGCGCAAGCTCTTGACGCGCGCTTCTGTCATCGCGGGAACCGCAGGCCTTATCTGGACCGCCGCCCTGGCGACGCACCTGTTGACGTACTTTGACCCCATCCTGAGCTCGATGGCGCAGTCGGCCCAGCAGGTGCTGCAAGGCAGCACCGGGCACCAGATGTTTGGCGCCAGCGGGGGAGCCCCGGCGAACCCGCCCTGGGAAAGCGCCCTGCTCGTCCTCTACGAGCTCGGCTGCGTGGCCGCGGCCGCTGCCTGCGGCTGGATTATGCTTCGCAGCGCGTTGCGCAGCCGTAACCGGATGCTGGCCGTGCTCGGCCTGTGCGACCTGATGTTCCCGCTGACCGGGGTATCGCACTTTGACCCGAGCGTCGGTGCGATCGGTGACCGGGCCTCCACCTTCCTGTTCTTCCCGCTGGCGCTGTCCCTCTCCCTGGTCATCAGACGTGACCCGCGCGTCGCTCGCCCGGGCAAGCGGCCCCGGGACCTTTACCGGCCGATCGCGAAGCTCATATTGATCGGCGGCACGGTGCTCATTTACGCCGGCAGCCTGGTGCTAGGTTCCGGCGGAGACTGGTCGCGGCTGCCTGGCCCGTACCTAGTCGCCGCGGAAAACCGCTCGCAGGACCCGGTAACGCTGGCCGCGGTTCGCTGGGCGGCGGAGCACCTTCCCCCGGGAAGCACGGTGGTGGCCGACCGGATACCGGCGGATCTCCTGGAAGCCAGGGCGCGGCTGTGGACGGTGGGCCAGCCTAAAGGCACCCTGGTGCCGTCGTGGCTCTATTTCTCGAATACCTGGGACTATCAGGACTCCCTGGTCGTCAAGGGCATGGACATAGAGTACCTCTACGTGGACGAGCGGCTCGCGGATTCCCTGCCGTACTCAGGTTTCTACATTGAGCAAGGCGAAACGCACGTACCAACCAGGCTGACGAAAGCGCAACTGGATAAATTCGCCACGGTGAAAGGCTTGAAAGCCGTTTACCATAACGGCCCAGTGAGTATATACAGCACTTACGGTCTTGGTGTTAAGCCTGCCCGGTTTGGTTTTACCGGCTACAACTCGATGGGGGCTGGTCCGGCCGATGCGCTGTTTGGCGCGATGGCCGTTCTCCTGCTCTTCTTCTTCTTCTTCAGGAGACGACTTTCCTGGTTGCGAGCAGCGGCCCGGGAAGTTGGCGGCGTGGGGACTGCGACGGCAATCGTGGCGGCCAGCATCTTTATCGGAGCCGTGCTGCTTGGGCTTCGCGTGATGCCGGGGCCAGCGTTTACTCTCGGAGCGCTCGGCACGGCGGCAGTCATCTTTGTCCTGCGGCGGCGGCAAGCCGGGGAGCCGCTACACCTGCGGCCTAAATTCCGGTTCAAGGTTAACTGGCTGATCGTCTTCGGGGTCGTCGCCGGGATCGCCGGGTTGGTGATCTGCCTGCGCGCCTCCTGGATCACCGACGTCAGCGACGTCAACGCGGTTCTCCGGCTCGTCTCCCGGTAGGGACTAAACCGGACGCTCGGCCCCGGCCTGGCCGGCTACGCAGTTGCCAGTGCCCGGCGGGACCGCCGCAGTCGCAGCTTTCCCGACACGTGCCCGAGACCCGCAAGGCCGATGCCGGCCAACATCGCGCCCACCCGGGCCAGACCATAGAGATCGCCCTTGGCGACTTGCCGGCCCTCAAGCAGCACGCTCGTCGTCAGCGCGCGTGCGACGAAGGACATCTCGGCGCTCAGGCCCGCGGCTTCCTGCATGTTCGCGAAGGCTTCAACCTTGCCCCGGTTGACGAAGTAGCAGCGTCGCCAGAAATAGCGCCACGTCGTCCTTGAGGCTGGCACGAAGTGATGCGCGACTGCCTGCGGCTCGTAGACGACCTGATATTTAGCGAAGGCGATGCGGTGACACATGTCCATGTCATCGTGGTTATCCGAGTGGAACCCCCCGATCTCCGCCAAGATCGATCGTCTAGCCGACATGTTGGCGCCAATGAGATGAGCGAGGGGGGCCCGGGATTCAGGCAGGCCTCGATAGGCGCAGCCGAAGACCCAGTTGAATTCGTGCGGGAACCACCGCGGGCGCTTCCCTTCGAAGGCGGGCAGTGGCGCACCGCCCACCGCGCCCACCCGCTCGTCACCGTACGGGGCGAGGAGCCGCTCCAGCCAGTCCGGGGCGGCACTCGCGTCATCGTCGAGAAACGCGACAACGTCGCCTCGCGCGAGCTCTACCGCGGTGTTACGGGCGGAGCCAAGCCGTCCACCGTATTTGTTGGCCACAACCGTAAACGGTGTCGCGTCGGCCGGGCGCTCCCCCAGGAAGTAATCCTTGCTTCGGCGCAGCAACTCATCGTTGTGATCTATGCACAGGATGATTTCAAGCGGTGACAACGTTTGCGCCTCGACGGAAGCAACGGATTCCTTAAGCAACGACCAGCGTTCCTCGGTATATGCACAGATAACAACGGACACCGTCGGGTAACTCGGCAATTTGCTGTCCATTCGCATTTGGGCACGGGTGGCGCACTCACCCGATTCGGTCTCGAAATCACCTCATTGTACTACTTCGCAGGTCTCCATGCCGGGAAAGGCGGCCCTCGGTGGTGCCGACGGAGTCCTCGTCGCCGCTGGTCGGGGCGGCAGGCGACGCTGACCGACCGCAGCCGGGCGGCTGGTCCGGCTGTCTGGCCGGCCGACCGCCTCTGCCTGCTTTGGACTGGTAGCCTGTCTTAGGACGAAAGCGCCTGAGATCCCCTGTATGTCCCTGGCGGATTAATAGGCTGGCGGTGCCTGCACGAAAGGCTGGAGCGATGGAAGCTTCTTGCGTATGCGAGGGCGGCAGACTGTGGGAGGCGATCCGTGCGGATCTCCACCGTTACACATTTTCTGCCGAGCTTGAGCATGGCATCGCTGGACCGCGAGTTTCCCTCCGTGCCTGGTTCATCTCACAGGGGCTCTGGGCGAGCACCGCGTACCGATTCCTTCATTACTCCCGGTATCGCCTTCACTCGCGTGTGTTGAGCGGGGCATCGTTCTTGCTCTACCTTGTGGTGACGCAGCTCACTGGAATTTATATTGACAGCCGGGCGCACGTGGGCCCCGGTCTGCGTATTCCGCACGGCGGCTATATCGTCATCGGCCCGCTCCGGGTCGGTCGGCACTGCGACGTTTTCCAGGGAGTCACGCTCGGCCGGGGAATGAGTACGGTGGAGGGTCGTAGTTCGGCGGCTTCCTTTCCGGTGATCGGGAACCGGGTCTGGATTGGCCCCGGGGCGGTGGTGGCGGGGGAATTCAACGTGGGCAACGATTCGTCCGTTGGCGCTAACAGCCTCGTTGCGCGGGAGGTTCCGCCCAGGGGCGTGGTGCTCGGCGTTCCGGCCCGCCTGCTCTCCAGGCGCGGCAGCTTCGCCCAGCTCAGCTTCCCCGGCATGGACAGCGACGACGAGCGAAGCACCGCGCTCAAGGAGGCGGAGGCGGAGGCGGAGGCAGAGGCCGGCCACTGACTCACCCATGGGGAACAGCGACTCCACCCCTAGTGACTCCACCCCTTGGGAAGGGGAGCGCTACTCTTCCAGCCGCGGGAAGCCGCCGGTGGTGGTAAGGGACTGAGCGAGCTCGATCAGGGCCCTGATCCCCGCATCCTGCTGCTTCTGGTTGCGCGCCAGTACGGCAAGATCGAGGGCCTGGCTTTCTCGTGGCCCGGCCAGGTAAGAAACCGGAATGGCCGGAGCCAAGGCGTCCGCGGTAGCCGCGGGCGCGCTAACCTCGCCGACGCCGACGGGCGGGCCGCTGGGCGCGAGGCCGCGGCGAGGCAGGATAACGCGCAGGATCGAGGGCGTGATGGAGAGTCCCTGCGCGGTTAGTACGAGCAGGATCGCCAGGGACAGGCCGGTCAGGCCGCCGAAGATCCCGCCAACGAGCGCCCCGCCGATCTCTATGATCGTGAAAACGGTGAGCAGCGTCGCGACAAAGGTTGTTCGTCCCTGAGCCCGGCAGATCGCGATATAGAGTGCCTTCGGCACCGAGGGAATGTACCCCAGGGCAATGAGCGACATCGGGATGGTCGCAATTCGCGCGTAGCCCGGGCCGTAGATGCTGAGAATCCAGTGGCTGCCAAGGGCTAGGACCGCGACGACCGGCAGGCCGATTGCGTAGGAAAGCTTCCCGGCGAATCGGACCCGGTGCGCTATGGCCTCGGGTTCGGCTGCGGCTATGGCGAAAAGAACGGTTGACATATGGCTGGGCACCATGTAGATGAACGTCGACAAGGTGTAAGCCACGTAGAAAGCCGCGTTCGCGGCCGGAGACACCAGCAGCGTGACTAGGACAGGGAACACGGCGGGTGGTGCCGTGATGGCGATTTCAAGCCAGTTATGGGCCATTGCGATCCGGGCGAGCTGCCGGAGGCGGGTCCAGTCGGGGGTGGCCAGGGAGCGGCCCCTGGAAATCCCGTTGCGGGCGACAATTAGCAGGAGCGAAGCGCCAATTCCAATAATCCAGGAGAAGACAATGCCAAATCCAAGTGCGTCATGCAGGGTAACCGCAAAGACGGGCAGTATGGCCAGCTTAATGACGCTAAATGCAAGATTTCGCGCGAGCTGGATGCCGCCCCGCATGACGCCGATTGTCGCCATGTCGAGGACCATGCTGACACTGGTCAGCATGGCGCCGAGGACAAACAGCGCTTTCTGGTCAAGCGGTCCCAGAATTGCCGCGAACCGCTCGTTGAAGTGTGGAGCGAGGAGGGCAAAGCCGACGCCAAGCACCAAGGATCCGGCTGCGCAGGTGAGCAGTGCGGCTGACGCCAGTTCAGCCCGGTTCTTGCTCTTGGGCAGCTCGCCGACGAGCAAGGTGCCAAGGCCGAGCATGCCGATTGTGCCGAGCAGCGTCATCGCCGGTATCTCGACTGCCGCGTATCCGACGCTTTGCTGGGCGAAAAACCTGGCGGAAACCGTCCAATAGGCCGCGCCGAGAATGGAAGTTACCCCGGTGGTGGCAAGGAGGCTGCCTGCATTACGCAGCAAGTCCCGGTGCTGGCTCCAGGCGCCGACGGCGATCCCTTTGAGCAGTCGCAGCGGTGATGCGCTCGGGCGCCCGGGTGCTTCGGCGTCGCTGCGGTCAGCCTGCTGCGTGTAAGTCATCGATCAGTTCTGCCGTTCACTGCCGGAGGGCGGCGGGGCAACGGACAACACACTGGCGCGGGGCATGGAAGAGGCCTCCTACATTGGCAGGGGAGGTCCGTGATGCCTGGGATCACTCCAGCTAAAGTTTATGGGTCGGGTCCGTGGGCTGTGCGGCGATGACGTAAAAGCTTTGCAAATGCGCGCTTCAGGCCGCGCCCCGTGGTCCAGCCGGCCGGCAGCGCGTAGCGGGAGCGCGTAGCGGCAGCGCAACGGTGAGCGGTCAGCAGCTGACGACGGTGACCGATGGCGGCGCGCCGGTGCCATCAGTGAAAGCAGGCGCGTAGGGCGCGCAGCGGCTGGTGCCGACTGCGCCGCCGCCCGGCGTCGACGGGGTGTTATTGGTGATGACCTGAAGGTCCTTGAGCAGCGTGTCCAGCTGCGAGCCGATGACGGATGCCTTCGAACTGGGGTGGTAGCAGGGGGTGGCGCTGGTGCACAGGCCCACCTTGAGCCGCGTTGACGCATCGTAGTTGGTAATGACCGACGAGTAGTTCCAGGTGCTGCCGGTGGCCGTGGTATCGACGATGTAGACACCGTAGTCCTGCGCCGCCCGGGCGAGCTTGGCCACGGTCGGGTTGCTGAACGAAGCGGGGCTGATCGACCTCGGCAGGGCGAGCAGTGATCCCGGCTGGACACTCGGGTTCGACCCGCCGTAGAAGTTTCCGCTGCCCCGGTCGTTGTAACCGGTATCCGCGTTCAGTGCCGGCCAGCGGTAGCCGCCGTTCGCGCTTGAGTAGTTGATGACCCCGTCCAAGGCGACCTTCAGTACGTGGGTGATCGGCCCCGATTGCGTGAGGTCGGCAAGGGTCAGGGTGCCGCCGAGTCCGGACAGTCCCGAACCACCCTGGCAGCCGGCTGTCCCGCCTCCCCTGATGTTCACCGGTTTCCAGGCGTTGTCGGCGACGCCGCCGAAACTCGCGTTCCCGCCGGCCGCGAGTTGTGTCGTCTGGCCCTGGTAAACGCTTGTGTTGTCCGTCCCGAGGAATGCTGCGCACGTGTTCCACTGGCCGTTTGCGCTCATGCCAGCGGCACTGTGCACGCTCACCGGCCCGATGCTGCCACTGGCGCGCCGCGCGTTGGTCAGCGTGACGACGGGAGCCGACGGGTCGATCGAGTCGTAATCCTGGGTAGTCCTGTCCTGGTAGGTGGCGGCGGACTTGATACCAGCGGGCGCGTACCTGGCCGAGGCGGCAATGGGCATGTTCCAGATTGAGTCCCAGGAGAACGGCCACTGATAGGGGCTTCGGGAAGCAGCGCCCGAGGCAGGGACCGGGCCCGCGGTGAACACCGGGGAAGTGACCATTCCCGACGATCCGCTGGAGCCGCCACTCACTTGTCCGCCCCGGTAACCCGGGGGAGCGCTGGCGGTTGCCTGGGTAACGAACTGGGGTGCCCCCGGATCGCTGGCGGATGTCGTCTGAGCAGGACCAGATGTAATGAAGTAGGACAGGGCACCCGCAGCCACCGCAGCCGCGGCCGCACACAGGACTGCGATTCTTCTGCTTTTCCTATGAGACAGGAATTTCATGGCCCTGCATATTCATTCTTGGTACGGGTTCTGGTCGCTGAGCCCGCTGGCGGGCCCGGCGCCTGGTGGGTCCCTGGACAGGTTTCCGGCTGCCCGGTATGCCCTGATTAGTGACGTAGCACGTCACCCTAGTGCCCACCGGTACTGGCTGGTGGGGCATGCTGTTGATTGTTCGAAAGTTATCATTCTGCCGCCCCAGCTGGAGTCCCCCGTACCGCTGACTTCAATCTGATTGGGCGGCCAGGCGTTGACCGCGGGCGGCGGCACCTGCCTGGGGGGTACCCGGGTACCGTGTAGCTGTGAGTCAGATCAGGCTGGTAGCGGTCAGGGATACCGCGCTGTCGGTCGATGAGGTGCGCACCGCGATCGCGGACCCGGCGGCGGGCGGCGAGGTGCTGTTCGTCGGCACCGTCCGCGACAACGACGCCGAGAAGGGCGTGACCGCGCTGTCGTACTCGGCGCACCCGTCGGCTGAGCAGGAGCTGCGCCGGGTCGCCGGGGGGATCGTGGCGAAGTACCCGGACGCGATCGGCGTTGCCGCCGTGCACCGGACGGGTGACCTGGCCGTGGGAGACCTGGCGGTAATCGTCGGTGTGTCATGCGCGCACCGGGCGGAGGCGTTCCACGCCTGCCATGCGCTGATCGACGAGCTGAAGGCAGTCATCCCGGTGTGGAAGCACCAGCGGTTCACCGACGGTACCGACGAGTGGGTCGGTAGCGCGTAGTCTCCGGGCGACCGTATTCCTGGTCCTGGCGGGAACTGCCCCGCTACCGCCGAAGCGGTTCCGGTCGAGCTGGCGCGCCGTCGAGGTGGCCACGCTATCGTCAGTGGCGCCATCGTGACCAGCGGCGGCTATTGCTGTCGTCCGGTGGTGGCCGCCCCGCACGCAGCCGTGGTCGCCCAGAGTGGACGGTGCACTGCACCCAGTTCTGACTGATTCAGCCCGCGGCATGATCACGATCTGCGCAGGAGCTTCTAGCGCGGCTGGTCGAGTGGCTACCCAATAAAGCCCAGGTCTCGGCGACCCGGAACCCGACTATCAAGGTTTCGACGGTCCAGCCCCCGACGGCGTTGCCCGTCGCCCGGCAACCCGGTCGCCCACGAGACGGCCCCGACTAGTGAACAGACTGACGCGCAGCACCCAGCCTACGGTCACCGGACCGGGACGCGCGAGAGCCGTCCCGAGTCCGTTAGTCATCGGCGCCGCGGCGGTGCCGCGCCACGTACGGAACGAGAGTAACGGTTGACGCTAACCAAAATACAACAGACGCCTTGCGGACCTATCCGGTTTACGTGAAGGCAAAAAATTATGAAGAAATTTGTAATTACGGCACCTAGTCGAAGTCAGTAACCAAACTGTAGCTTCCCAGGGATGCGAAGAAGATGCGCGAAAATCCATCGAATGATGGCATTAAGGCCAAACATTGTTCACTCGCGCCGGTGATTCGGGTCACCTTCCGCTATAGCTGCGGCTGAGCGCCCGATAGCGCCGCAGGCGTCTCATTAGCGGACGTCACTGCAGGTAGGGGCATTAACAGAACCGCCGAGGCCCGATCGGCAGACACTCACGCACACCTGGAAACCCAGAACCGGTCCGTTGATTCCGACAAGATTACCCCGAAAAGAACAGTAGGTACTGGTGGAACAGACTACTTTGTGTTGAACCATGAACATCCGATGGTGTCCGGCCTAAAGACTGAGACTGTCCCCCGATATGCGCTTGACTGCTAGACTCTCAGCCGAGATATCCAGTTAATGAGCATCCTGGTGGGGCCAGAAGAAGCCGACCCGCCGCGGACCCCGGCCTCACACAAGTGCGACGGATGGCCAGGGGTTCCGCAGGGTGGATCGGGTGGGATAGAGGGCAAAGCGGCCAGCAAATCCCCACTAGTAGCTCACCTGCGGATTCGATGCCGCTAAGGGAATCTCTTGCTCTGGGGAGGGCGGGGATGAGCAGTTTCTTTCTCCGACAGGAGTCTGTTCGACGCGGCCGCGCCAGCGACAAGCTTGCGCGAAAACGAATCCGGCCAGCGGCGGCCTGCGGTGTGCCCAGGCGTGGCGTGCCGCGCAGGCCAGAATCGCGGCGGACATTCAACTACGTGAGAGGGATTTAACAATGCTCGATTTGTCGCAATTGACGGTTGTGATTTTGACATACAACAGCGGTGCTACCATCCGAGAATGCCTTGATTCGCTTGTGGCGCAACAGTTCCAAGATTTCGAAGTCATCATTGTCGACGATGACTCAGAAGATCAGACATTGTCTGTGGTGTCCGAGTTTTCTTCGCGCATGAAGCTATCGGTGATAAGGAACGGGGCGCATAACATACCTCGCGGCCGCAATATTGGAATCGGTGCCGCTCAGACTGACGTCGTAGCCTTCCTGGATTCCGATGACTGCGCCGCCCCTAACTGGACGCAGGCCATCATTGATGCATTCAGTGCGCATCCTCAGACGGCTCTCATCGGGGGGCAGCTGCAGCCTGCCTACCGAACCGCGGTCGCGCATGCCATCGCGATGAATGACCATGCGATACGCCGCCTGTTCTTGGGTGGATTGCTCCAGTTCTGTGCCGGCAACTCCGCTGTGAACCTGCAAGCGCTCCAGGAGGTGCGCTACAACGAAGAATTCAAATTCGGTGAAGATCTAGAGCTGGCAACAAGGCTCACGGGTCCTGATAGCAAGCGCTATGTGAGCGACATGATTATATACCAGCATAGCCGGACTACGCTTCCGCAATATGCTAAGCAGATGTACCGCTATGGATATATGAAAATGTGGGTATCGTTCGTCGCCCGCTCATTCCGGTTGCTTGACTTCGCTCCCTTGGTGCTGCTGATCGCTGGAGCGATTGCCAGTGTGGTGCTTGAGACATGGTGGCCGGTTCTCCTCAACATCCCGTTTGCGCTTGCTGAAGCCATTTTCGTTAGTGTCTACCAGCGCTGCCCAGCGCGGATAGCGGTTCTGACATTTCCTGCGTGGCTCGTCAAGAACATGGCATGGAGCGTCGGGATCACCTTCGGACTGGCTGCGCTTGTGATCAACGTCGATGCCCGGCGCATTGTGCGCAGTGAACCGCGGCAAAATGAGACGGCGCGAGCCCGGGCTTGATCATGTGCCATCCCGCCTACGAACTGGGCCGCGAAGGCAGCCTACCTAGAGGCCATCGCGCCCCACTTGAGGACGGCCACCCTGGGCCCTATGCCGCAGGCTGTCTGATCCTGATGTTTTCAGTAGCACCATGACGCACGGCGGGCGTCTACATGTCGCCTTTCGGGTTAATTGGAGAAATTCAGTAAAGATTGATCTAGCTGTCGGCTCGGCACTGAACCAGGAAGTGTCACGCACTGGGTGGGTCCGCATGGCTGCAACATACGTCGCGGGGGGCGACGAGTTGCTGGACTTGTCCGAAGCGGGACTCCCCCTGGAAAACCCTCGGAAATCGAGCCGTGAGACACCAACTTTGGGGAGGGCAGGATGAGAGAGGTTGCCGAGCGAGTTCAGCCGCTGAAACTATCGATACTTATGTGCGCGTTCAATGAGCAAGAGCGCATTGAGCAAAGCATGAATGAAGTGCTACGCACCAGCTATCCCTGCGAAGTTGAGCTCATCGTTGTCGATGACGGAAGCACTGACGATACGGCGCTGATCGCGGAGAAGATCAGCGATCCCAGGCTCGTCGTGCATCGGCTCAAGGAAAATATGGGCAAGGGATACGCACTCCGAAGAGCCGCAGCCCTGGCAACGGGGACTTATATCCTGCCTTTCGACGCCGACCTCGAGTACTCGCCGGACGACATCCCGCGAATGATCGAGCCCATCGTCAGACGCAACTACCCAGCCGTGTACGGTTCCCGCATATTTGGTCGCAACACCGTTTACCAGTCGTACCGGTACGCCATGGGTAATCGCATCCTGACCAGGATTGCCAACATACTCTTCGACGCGCATCTCAGCGACCTGCATACGTGCTTGAAGCTGATACAACTAGAAAAATTCAGCCAACTGGCCCTGACCGAAGCCCGCTTTGGCTTGGATACTGAGCTCACCGCAACTCTGCTACGCCTTGGCGTGCGGCCATTCGAGGTACCAGTCAGCTATTACAGCCGGTCTCATGCAGAAGGAAAGAAGATCGGGTGGCGGGACGCCGTCCGCTGCGTGGTGATCCTTATCAAGGTCCGGGTACGTCCGCGAGAGCGGCTCTTCGCCGACGAGTTTGACCAAGGCCAGGTAACCATGCCTGGCAACATGAGCGACGAATCAAATGCAAGAAGCTGCCAGCCTGACGAGGAGTCGGACGCTTCGCTTGTCGGCTGCGGTGCAGATGTGGAGCATAACGCACACGGGTTCGAGGGGGGGCTGCGTGCGTAACGATAAGGCCCATAGTGACAAGCTACTCAAAGTCGCTATCGTCACAGACGCATTGTATCCATATCATCGAGGAGGTAAGGAATCACGCTACCACGAGGTCGTACGACGCATAAGCGCTGATGTTGAGGTCGATATGTACACGATGCGGTGGTGGGAAGGAACGGCTGCGCCGCAGTCGGACGGCGTGAGGCTTCACGCAATCGCTCCGTTGCTACCGCTCTACGTCAATGACCGACGCTCGCTGGCCCAGGCATTTCGGTTCGGACTTTCCTGTTTCCGGATGCTAAGGTATGACTTCGATGTTCTGGAGGCCGACCACATTCCCTTTTTTCAGGTACTAATCCTTCGCTTGGTAACGACTATTAAGCGCAGGCGGCTTGTCGTGACATGGCATGAGGTCTGGGGCCGTGCGTACTGGCGGCAGTATCTTGGAGTAGTCGGACTGGCGGCATGGCTGATCGAGGAACTAGCCATGCGGATGCCGGATCACATAATCGCCGCATCGCCTCAGACGGCCGAGCGGCTGCGCAAGTCGATTGGCGGGTCCTGCCCCATCACGGTGATACCGAATGGTATCGATCTCGAAGAAGTAGCGAGTGTCTATCCGGACTCAACGCGGACAGACCTGGCAGTTGTCGGGAGGCTGATCTCTCACAAGCGAGTCGGAATGCTGCTCAAGGCGATCGCGAAGCTTCGAGCCGAAGGGCTCGATCTCACTTGCCGTGTCATTGGCAGCGGCCCTGTCCAGGAAGAGCTCCAGGATACGGCTGAGCGGCTGTCTATAGCAGACCTGATCGAGTTCCGTCACGACGTGAGCGAGCAGAAGGACGTTTACGCGATGCTGAAGGCGGCAAAGGTATGCGTTTTCCCGTCGGCGCGAGAGGGATTCGGCATCGCAGTACTCGAAGCCCTCGCTTGCGGCATGCCCGTCATCACGACCTCGGCTACCGACAACATGGCCCGCCACCTCGTGGCGCGCTCGGCCCGCGGCGTCGTCTGTGAGCCCACGGTGGACTCCCTAGTCGATGCGGTGCGCCGGGTAGTTACCAGCGGAGATACTGGCTATGCGAAGCCCGAAGCCTGGTTGAGCGAATACAGCTGGAGCGCTGCTGCTGATAACGTGCGCCAAGTCTTGGTCGACGTAGAGCACGATAATTAAGCGGTGCTCGCGTAGAACTGAATGAAGTTGTCAGTCCCGTCAAGGGAAATCCTGATGAGGTACCGAGCCTTGCGGGCTGTAGGCTTGATGATCGCGGTCCGCGTGATGCTCTGATTGTCTCTCAGCGTAAAGGAGCCCGCGCTCGCAATCTTCTGGCCCTGCCGGAGGCTAATCGTGACAGTGTAATGATACGCGGTAGGGTGACCTTCATCGTTGACGACAGTAAAGCTGACATGGCTCGCGCGATTTACAACTAGCTTCTTGGGAAGTGCTGTAGAGCTACTGAAGAAGAGTTGTGTGTAGGGTGTTGGCTGCCTCGCTACCGAAATCGTCAGCTGATGCCTGAAGGTAGCCGGGAAGCAGATGGCAAGCAATCCCACGATCGCGGCAAATATCAACGCTCCTATAAGGGCGACTCTCCAGGTAATCCTTCTGCGTTGCGGCGGTTCCGATAGACCATCAGAACGACCGCTAGGCTTTGACGAGATCATGATTACCCTAAACTCTTAGCACCGTTGACAGGCCCGACAGGAGCCTGTATTCACTCTAACAGCTACTCCTGGTACCGGGAAGGCTTTACCTCCACTTGTGCGGCCACTCGGGGCCTAGAGGCGCGGAATCAGCGCCTGGACCGGATCATTACGGTGCCTGCGGCCATAGCTCGGCTCATTACCGGGCCGCCCTCGCGTATCTACAGTAATATTGCAGTGTAGGCTCGCTGTCGCCACATTGCAACTGGAGTAACACCATGATGAGTACCGAGTTGGCTAGCCAGGGTCGACTGCTAGTGTGTTTCGACTTTGAAGGTTCCCACGGTATGCCGCATGACCTTCCATATGACTTGAGCAAAGGCACCGATCGGATTCTATCCGAGCTCGCCAATTACGACGCGAAAGCTATTTTCTTCATTGTCGGCCGTATGATCGAAGAGAACCCGGATATCGTTCAGGCAATAGCGGCTGCGGGTCACGAGATCGGGCTCCACGGATACGAACACCACCACTTGTCTCTTTATGATGCTGAGGCTGTAGCGCTTTTCGGCGTAAACCTGTCAAGGGCCGGAGCTGCTCTGGAGAACATAACAGGCTACCTGCCCAGATGTTTCCGTGCGCCGTACATGCTGGTGCCGCACTTCTATCGGAGCGAGATCTACGCGATACTCAAATCGCAGGGTTACTGGTGGGTATCGAACCGCGAGGTGCGTTACCCCGCCGAATTGCTCAGGCCAGGTCTCATTCCGTTGCGCCACGCTTGGCGGCGCAGTGACGGCACCGCCAGACTGGCGAATAATCGGTTTCTGCTGGCCCCGCTCAACGTAGAACTACTGGTCAAAGACACCTTTGGCGGCTCTTCGGTAGAGCGTCTCCGTTGGCTCCTGTCGAAGCGTTCCCCTTTCATCAGGGACGGCCTGGTCGAGGTTCCGATGTACGCTCCGATTGACTGCGACCTGCTCGGTCTGCCCACTCCGGACTCTTACACGCCGGAGCATGTTCTCGCCTACGCGCGGGCAGTTCTTGCTTCGGCTGTAGCACGGCCGGGTGAACTTACCAGCGTTACGTTTCATGACTGGATCGTCAGCGGAGGCAACAGGCTCGGACTCCTCGGGAACTGCCTAGCCGCCGCGCGTGAATGCGGCATGTCGATCGCTACAATCACGGATAACCGAGGATGGCTGGCAGCTGTTGCAAACTAAGCCCCTCACCAACAGCGAGGCTCAACCGTAAATGAGCGTACCGTTGCTGCTATACAAAAGGTCAGTTGTGGAGTTTAGCAGTTTTATAGGATAGATGTACGTGATCAAGTCTCCGTTAACAAATGCGCTGGCCTGGTGCTCTGTCACTGTCTGATATCCCAGGACCCAGTATGCATTCTTCTGCAATTCGGCAGGGAAATCTGTCGGATCCATACTCAGGGTCGTGTAAGTCTGAACCTCTTGGAAGAGATACGGATCTATCTCGATCCCTCGCTGCGGAGTCCCGCTTGGACGAGAGTCAACTTGTGCTTGTAGCCACCGAATTGCGGATATGTCTTGGGGGTGGGTGTAGTAGACATCGTAATACGATCCGGAATTGTTAAGGTTCAATTGTGCAGGGTACCCCCCGATCGCCTGTGGAATGATCCCCACCAAGGATGCGAAGAAAAGAATAGCCACGGCAAACGTAGCCCTTAGACTCCAGCGTTCTGGCAGGAACCTAAAGATTGCTAGGCTGCCCACCGCGATAAGCGGCCCGAATGAGATCATTGCCTGCTGAAAGGCCCGGAGTACTCCGTAGTCGGCTGAGATTGAAGGAAGCACGACCTGGAGGGCGACGATGATGAGCGCTCCCGACGCGAGGGCGATGAGCTCAGCCATCCAGCCGGACGGACGCTTCCAGGCGCGGCGAAGTGCAGAAAAGAGACCGATCACGACAAATAGCTGGAGAAGCCTGGCAATGCCCGAGCGCATAATCGAGTTTAGTGTCGTTGCGTTCAGGCCACTGTTACCAAGAAGCTTTCCGAGGGTGGTCAATGGCAGGTTCGGGAGAGGAACGACCGTCAGCGGATACTTGTTCAGCGTGGCCGCCGAGTAGAAGCCTTCCGCTGCTCGTTGGGCGGCAGTACCAGTGAGACTGATCGCATTCCTCGTATAGTCAGTCAGCAATTTGGTTGGCGGCCCGGCTCCCTGGCCGCCAAACAAACTGTAAGAAACGACGGTGGACTTGGAACCATCTGATCCGCCACGGAGGCTGTCAATTGCCTGGGTCAATGCGGTGCCAAATGCACCCGCCGTGTGCGTGGCCAATCCGTTCCAGAGCACGATTCCTATGAGCATCACGGATACATTTAGGAAGCCAACGGTGGGGATCATGGGGCGTAGTCGTCGACGGGTTCGCTGGGTGTCAGATGCCGCTCGTCGTCGAAGCGCGGTAATAAATCTGTGGGTGGCCCAGGCAAGTCCGATAGTGCCAAGGAAGACATAGGCGGTTGAATAATGCGAAAATACGATGCCAACCGAGAGGATCGAAATCTTGATCCTGACCGTCTTGTGTGAGACCTTCGGGTCTGTTGCCATCAAGACGATTGCGGCAACGAACAGGTAGGCCATCTCCTGGCGGTTCAGGAAAGGCATGTCAGTAAAAAAAGTTGGGAACGAGATAAAGTATATAGTAGCAATTATGCCAAGCGCGCTGCTCGTATAGCGAACGGAGATCCGATAGACGAATACCGGACAGAGCGCAAACAGCAGTTGGAACCAAAATTTGAAGATGTACGGATCATCAACACGGAGCAGCTGCCACAACATAGTGGGCAGAATAGTTAGGCTCAGGCACGCATTGTACGCGTTCTGGAAAACGCCGATGTTCCAGTCGCCGTTTAGTTTCGTGATCTCGAAGACATTGTATTCACCTTGAACGTCGTGCCCGGTGATGTACCATCCGCGCAGCGAGGTCATCAACAGCATTGATAGTGAAATGAAGTAGATTGCCGCCGTTATGGTACCAGGGTTCAGGGCTTGCCGTTTTGCAAAGAGAGCGACAAATGTAACCGCGGCTATGCACATCATCGCGAATGTGACGCCGTTGCCTGCACCGTTGTTCAATCGGTTAGCGCCGAGGATGGCTAGCGGAACGCATAGTGCCGACGAAAGCAGGATGACCCAGTCAAAATCTTTCAGCCGCTCAAATTTTGCCCATGGTATGGATGGAACGAAGCGATCGCTCCGCCAACACGCTATTGCGAGGCACCACAGGTCTACCGCTATGAGAACTGGTTCGCGGTCCAGTGGGCGTGGGATGTTGAGATACGGTAGAACGGTATTGATGAGCAGGCCAATGCCCATGAGTCCCAGAATCGCAGAGACGACGCTGTAGCCCAGCCGCTCGCTAGGGGAGTCGGTCTTCCAGTCAATTTTCTGCGAGATCATCCAAGCGGGGAGTGGGATGGCCAGGCAGAAACCAGCCACGGCACCGATCCAAGGTATCGGCCCGCGGAGGAGTATCAGCAGGTTGGTGACGGCGATCGCCGCGACGATCAACCCAGCTATCCGCACCGAGGGCGATCTGGGGGCCTGATCTGACGGTGTTGATCTGAGGAGGTCTACTGAACTCAACGGGTGATCCTTGATCTTGAAACATCTACAATAAGAGAGATGATCAATCGCTGATGTCGGAAACTATGGCAAAACCGGAAATAGATGTGTACCGGAGTCTATCAAAGATACACTCCGGTACGCGGCTTTAAGAGTGCGACCGCTTGGTGTATGCGCGCCAGCCGGGAGCGGTCAAGCGCTGAATGGCTCGTGATGGCTTACGCGTTGCCAGGTAGTTGGGTGTCTCTCCGGTCCTTTTTGACACCGTCGGCGTAATTAGTTGGGGGCCAAGTAGCCCCTTCCGCAAACCGAAGACCTCATAGCCATGAGACTCGAGTAGGGAACTCACTTTTGAGGGATACTCGTTGTTCTCCTCGAAAACTATGTCTCGGACGCTGCCGCTTGACAGCAACCGCGTGGCTCCCTGTAGAGCACTGTATTCGTGCCCTTCCACATCAATTTTCATGGTCCCGACAACTGTGTCTGGAGCCAGCACTGCGTCGAGGGTTGTCGCCTGAATAGTTACTTGTTCACCTGGCAGTCCGGCCTCCAGAGTAGCGATTCCCCGGTTTGCTGAGAAGCCAGTCGGCATCGTCAGGACAGCCTCTCCTGCTTCACTTGATAGCGCTGTCGGCATAATCGTGACTTGGTTCCATTCCAAGCGGCTACGCCAGAGTTCCATATTTTCGCGGAACTTCGTCACTAGGGCGGGCAGGGGTTCAAAGGCTATTACGTGGCCTTGATTGCCGCTGGCGGTGGCAAGGATGCTCGACATTACCCCGATATTCGCACCCACGTCGAGGGCAAGTTCCCCTGGGTCTGTGAGCCTAAGGAGGAGTTCCGCCACTATCAGATCGAAGACCCCGGTCTTCCAGATCGCATCGCCGATGAGGTCGTCGGATCCGATTAGGATCGGGGCACCCCAGGGCAGAGTTACCTCCTCAACTGGATTTCCCTTGTACACCTGGTGCCATATCCGGCGGCCTATCTGCGATCGATTATAGACGTATTCAGGTCGGGTCAGGAATGGAGGAATCAAGTTCAAGGAACGCATAACCCATGTCTGCTGAGGTTGGTTGAAAACCTGTGTTTGACCTTGGCGCATCTCTACTCCATTGGTTTCTCAGAAAGACTTCTGTGAATGGTGCAAACGTGACTCGCACGTTAGCGGAAGCGGCTGTCCACTGCAAATTCAGACTAATACCCTCCGGTTAGCTTGCCCTCCGGAGCGAGTTTATTGCTGCCCCTCCTGCCACTAGGGCTCCTACCGTCGTGCCCAGTGGCCAGGCCATGGAAATCCCCGCCAGTCCTCGAGGCGCAAGCACTAGGGCGAATCCGATGATCCCGGCAGAGTAGGCGACATTACTCCAGACGATCGCGCGGAGCTTATCCGAGAGGCGTAGAACGGTGAGGCTCCAGTAGTACACACCGATCGGCAGTACGGCCGCCGTGAGTGGAAGAAGACTGCTTACGGCGTGAGCGCCGTAGCTGGCGCCGAAGGCAGAGAGCATGAGGTGCCCAAAAAGTAGGACAGCGATGAAGGAAGGAACGCAAAGCGCGATCAAGAGTCGCCCGCTGCGCCAGAGGATTGCACGGTTGACCACGCCGGAGTGAGCACCTTCAGCCATAAAAGCGTTTTCGACTGAGTAGGCAGTCGAATACAAAAGTGCGGCGAGCTGGTATGACACGAAATAATATGCTGCAGCTGATGACCCAACCTTGTTTATGATGATTAGTGGGACTACCAGAGTGGGAAGCACGTTTACGAGGTTTCCCGCGTAGTTCATTCCGGAGAAGCTCAGGACAGGCTTGAGCGCCTGTCCAAGTCCATCGAATACTGGCCTCCACCCAATCACCCTGTAGATGAGCCATATGCTTCCCAGTGCGGCTGCCAGGAACCCGCCACCGGCTGCTCCGAACACGCCGTAAGCGCCAGTGCCCGCGAGGACGACAATCAGGAATATCTTGGCCACTCCGCCGACCACCCCGTCGACGAGCGCGGTGTACTTGGATCGACCTGTTCCGATAAAGATGGAGTCGGTCAGCAGGTTGATCCCTGCGCCCGCGGTAAGGATGACAAATCCCAGCGCCAGGGGAAGGCTGTGTGTGACAAATGAAAGTGGCTTAGAGAAGATCGGCAGCAGTAGGACATAGAACGCTGCTATGAGGCCGCTGCAAACGGTAACGATGGCGAGTCCCGCTGTGATGAGCCGGTTTCTCTGCCTGGTAGTAGGAAGAAACTTCAGTAGAGCAGTGTTCAGTCCGAGCATCCCGGCGAAGGAGATCAGTGAGCTAGCGGATATCAGAGAGCTTCCCTGCCCGATACTCTCCGTAGTGAAGTAGCGCGCTGCAATGATCCAGAATCCGAATCCAAGGGCGGCCTGCACGCCCATGTTGAGCATCAGGTACAGAGAGTTCCGCAGCATCTGATCGTTGCGGAGGGATCCCAGGAGGGCCGCTAGACGGCTTGGTGCCCTAAGCGACTCATCTGGGGGCCAGTCTGCATGCCTGGGTGGATTTCGAAGTTGCTCGAGCGGAGCGCTGTAACGAAGGCGTACGGTCGGGCCCGCAAACGGCACCATCGTGGTCTCGGGCTCGGCGATTGCGAACAGTGCGGCCAGACCGGCCATCTGCTGCTTGGTAAAGGCGTTGTCGTGCTCTTCGAAGCTCGGGCGGGGGCGGCGGTGATGATGAGTTCGCTGCGGTGCGGCACGTTGGGCCTCCTCCCGATTAGGGCTGCGCTCGGGCCGATCCCAGGTTGGGGGAACAGTGGGCAGGTCCCATTGCGTTTGCCTCGAACCCGGGGGCCGTCGTCCGCGACTCGTACCCTCGCGCCTACTCCGGGCCGCAAGGTAAGGGTCGGGAGGTGGGTAAGGATTCATGGCGAGAGGCGGATGGGATTTTCGCTTCGTTCCTCCACTACTGGTTTCCTTTCGCGCGCGGCCAATGATACTCATCTATATTAGCTTGTACGTGCGTAAGGCTGCAGGCTTTCGTTAACGTAGAGTCATTTAACGCTTTCATAGGCAATAGAGATTTTGCTAACGACGGACTCCCACGTGTAGCGATGCGAGGTGGCCAGGTTGTTGATCGAAATCTTTGCGTAGAGATCGCGGTCGGACAGCAGGCGATTGATCGCGTCCGCAAGAGCCTCCGGTGTGGAGTCGACTAGGAGTCCGTTAACTTCGTCGAGCACCACGTTCCTGACCGCTGGGATGCGCACGCTCACGATTGGCACCGCCTTCGCCATGCCCTCCACCAGGACCAAGCCGAACGACTCGAAGACCGAGGTGAGGAGGAGCAAGTCCGATTCGTCGTAGGTTGACTCGAGGGCGGCGCCATGGCGCGGACCGGTCAGGGTTACGTAGGAGCCCAGTTCAAGGCGGCGGATCTCTGACTCGATGGCTGGGCGCAAGTCGCCGTCTCCAACTACGGAGAGCTGGAAGTCCTTGCCGTACTTGTCCCGGTACGTTGCCACCGCCTGCAGCAGCAGGGGTACGTTTTTCTGTATCGCCAGGCGTCCGACGAAGAGCAGCTTTGGCTTCGCCTTCATTTCTGGCGGAGACTTAGGCTGCTCTATGATTCGATGGTTACTGCCATTGTCGACTACCGCGACCTGGTCGCGCCGAAGCTCGTACTTTTCGCAGACTAGATCCTTATAGTCGTCGGTGGGTACGAGAACTTTGGCGGCACCTCGCATCACGCGGCTCAGCACAATCCGCTTATATGGTTCCAAGACTAGACCGGCGCGTCCGGTGGGAATGACATCAGCGTGAAAGTGCGCCACGTACCTCGTGCGCCTCAGCCGGGAAGCAAGCCATACGAGTTCGGGTGTGTAGGCTTGCGCGATGTGCAGGTGCACTACCGACTGCCTCTTGAGGGACAGCAGCCGAAAGAGTAGGGCTGGCGCCATCGGGGTATTCGCCACGACAAAGCTCTTCAGGCGGCTAACAGGGAAGCCTTCGTCTTCAATTGGAGCGTCGTGTTCACCTTGGCTTGTGGTTATCACTCGGACCTGCATGCCCTCATCATGCTGCTCGCGGGCAATCGCACGAACCGCAGTCTCCATCCCGCCTAGTGCGGGGGGGTACCTGGCCACCACGTGCACAATCGCTGGCGCATTTTTCGGGGCAGCGAACCTTGCAGAAGCCATCAATTCCCCCCAATGACGGACTTGCGAGTAGGTGGTTCCCGCGACATTCTAGGAGACTTGCGGTGAGAGCGTGTGGCTTATGGCGATATCGCCGTGCGGCTGGAAGGCCGCTGGCCTGCACAGTTGCCCTACGCGGCGGGCGGCTCAGGGCCCGCCCGGCCCCCGATTCAAGATTTCCCGGTCAGTCGGGGCTTAGCCGTCCGCCCGGCCCAGCCGGGCCGGTAGCCTCTTCCTGGCAGGTGGCGAGTTCCTGACAGGCGGCGAGCGCTGGATGATCTCGCATTGGGATGGTGCCGGTTCGCGGAACGCGCTGGCATCGAGGAAGGCTGATTCAACCGGCCAGCGAATAGGTGGGTTATCAATGTTCAGTCGCTCGTCTCTCCGTCCGGCTTTGCCCAGGCTTGCCGCGGCCGTTTCGGCGCTGCTTGCCCTGTCCGGGTGCGCCGCGGGAGCCGGCGGGACGTCGGGTGCTCCCACTTCACCGGTGTCGGCGGCATCGTCCCGGGAGCCACAAAGTCTTACGAGGCCGACGGTAGCGACCGATCCGGAAACGGCCCGCGAGCCAAGGTCGGCCGCTCCCTCGGGAACGGCTGTCCAGGCCGCGCCTGCTGCCCCAGAGGCATCGGCGGCCAGTGCGGCGGCCGACCCTAGGGCGGCGGCCGTTACCAGCGCCACCGTTTACGGGTTCTCAGATCCGAATCTGGTGAATGAGTCGGCAAGCGTCCAGATGCGGCAGCTTCAGCAGATGAAGGCTTTCGGGGTCACCTCGATCAGGCTGGACGCAGGCTGGGCCTGGGTACAGCCGAATGGACCTGGGACCTATGACTGGTCCGCCCTGGACCAGGTGATCTCGTCGATCGCGAAGGTAGGGTTCTCGGTCGACTTGATAATCGACCAGTGTCCTTCCTGGGCCGGTGTGGCAAGTGCTCAGGGCAGCGTATGGGCTCAGCCCGCGTCAGCTGCCACATTTGCAAAATACGCGGCTGCGGTTGCCGCCAGGTACGGCCATCAAGGGGTCAAGTACTTCGAAATCTGGAACGAACCGAATATCATCTACTTTTGGGCCCCGAAGCCGGATCCCGGAGCCTACTCGGAGGATCTCAAGGCGGCTTATTCAGCCATTAAAGAAGTCGATCCGGCCGCCTTCGTCCTCTCCGGCGGCCTATCTCCTGCGGTGAATACGAGTACGAGCTTCGATCCGCGTACGTTTCTTAAGGACATGTACGCGGATGGCGATCAAAGAAGTTTCGACGGCCTCGGCGACCATCCGTACAGCTATCCGATTTTGCCGGATAACGAGGAATCCTGGTCGGGGTGGTCGCAGATGTCCCAGACCAATCCCTCACTCAGAAGCATTATGGCCGAGAACGGCGATACCTCGAAAAAGATCTGGATTACCGAGTACGGCGCTCCGACGACCGGTTCCAGTAGTGTCGGCGCAAACGGGCAGACCACGGAGTTGCTGCAAGCAATAGCACTGGCGCGAAAATCCAGTTGGCTTGGATCCCTTTACATCTATACCTGGGCCGACCTGGCATCGGAACCCGAGGTGGACAATGGATTCGGAATGCTCACCGATAATAGTGTCCACAAGCCTGCCTATGCTGTGGTTTCCGCTGCCATGAGGTCAGCGCAGTGACCTCTTGTAATCTGGCTCAGTACCCGGCCTCCATCGCCGTTGCCGCAGTGCACCGGATCGGCGGCCTGGCCGGCGGCCACCTTCAGAGTCTGCTGCAGGGGCTACCCGTCAGGCCTCATTAGGGACCTCCAGCGCGTAGTCTTCCCTGCATGTCCCGACGTTCCCTGACGCTGGTCATCGCCGCCGTGGCGACCATCGCCGCGATCGCGGTCGCGGTCCTGGTGCCGGTTCCCTACGTAGTCCTTACGCCCGGGCCGACCCTGAACACGCTGGGCAACGACTCCTCGGGGAAGCCGCTGCTCAAGATCACCGGCCGCGCCACGTACCCGACGACCGGTCACCTGAACTTGGTCACGATCAGCTACCAGGGCGGCCCCGGGTCGAACATGAACATCTTCCAGGCGCTGCAGGGCTGGCTGGACTCGTCGGAGGCGGTGGTGCCCGAGAGCGAGCTGTTCCCGCCCGGGCAGACCGCGCAGCAGACCCAGGCACAGGACACCCAGCAGATGGCCTCCTCGCAGGAGCTGGCCACCGCGGCGGCGCTCGGCTACCTGCACATCCCCTACCAGGCCTACGTCCGGGTGCTGTCCACGGTGCCCGGGTACCCCGCCAGCAAGTCGCTGAAGGCCGGGGACGTCATCGAGGCGGTAGACGGCAAGGCGGTGACCGGCGAGTCGTCCCTGAGCTCGGTGATCACTTCCCGTCCGGTTGGCACGGTTCTCCAGCTGACGGTGCTGAGGTCGGGGAAGACGCTGACGGTGCCGGTCGCCAGCAAGAACTCGGACGGCACGCAGGTCATTGGCGTGCAAGTCGAGGAACAGTACAAGTTCCCGGTCAACGTCCAGATCAGCGTGGGGGCCATCGGCGGCCCGAGCGCCGGCATGATGTTCGCACTCGGCATGATCGACAAGCTGACCAGGGACAACCTGGCGGGCGGAAAGTTCATCGCCGGCACCGGCGAGATCACCGCAACCGGGCAGGTAGGGCCAATCGGCGGCATCCAGCAGAAGATGGTGGGCGCCCGCTCGGCCGGCGCGACCATCTTCCTCACCCCTGCGGGCAACTGCTCAGCGACGGCGGGCGCGGTGCCGGCCGGGCTCCGCGTGGTCAAGGTGTCCACCTTGGCGCAGGCGGTATCCGATCTCGAGGCCATCAAAGCGGGCAAGCCAGTCCCGTCCTGCTGAGGGCAGCCGTCGCGGGACCGCGACCCGCTCCGGCCAGCTAGGTGAGCGAGCCGGTGAACGCCTGCCAGGCATCGGTGCTGAACGCGAGCGTCCAGCCGCCGGGGTCCTTGGTGTCCCGCACCATGACCAGGCGCCCCGCGTCAGCCACCTCGACGCAGTTGCCCCCGCCGTTGCCGCTGTAGCTGGCTCTGCGCCAGTTGAGGGTCACGTTGTCTTCCATCTTTCCGCCGCCTTCTCGATGAGGTCCAGTGACGCATCGCGGGGTAGCGCGTCGCCTCGTACCCGGTTGAACGCTACCGCCGCTTTTCGTACTAGTGATCGCTTCTGTGTGGTCTGGTCTTCGATGCCTTCCATGCGCAGCGTGTCGGGCGTGCTGTGCGTGCGGGCGATGTCGAACGCCCCGCCCAGGCCGGCGTTGGCTCCGCGGCTGGCGGGCACGACCTGGATGACGATCCCCGGCCGCTGCGCCATCACCGCCACGCGGGCCAGGGCGTCGTGCATGATCGCGGCCGAGCCGATCAGCCGCGTGGTCACGGTCTCGTCGAGGATGAACACCGCGTCCGGCGGGTCGGCCCGGTCCAGGATGGCCTGGCGCTCGAGCCGGGTCGCGACCAGCGCCGCGATCGCCTCGTCGGAGGTGTCGGACTGCGCCGCGAGGAACAGCGCGCGGGCGTACTCGGCCGTCTGCAGCAGGCCGGGGATCAGCATCGGCGACCAGACCTGCAGTTCCTGTGCCTCGGCCTCGGCCTCAAGCCAGTCCTCGAACCAGGTCGGCACCGGCCCGGCCGTGCCCCGCGCGAGCTCAGTTAGGTCCATGAACAACTCGGCGTCCAGGCCGCAGGCGGCGATCCAGGCCTTGAGCACGTCGGGCGAGGGCGGGCGGTCGCCGGTCTCCGCCTTGCCGATCACCGAGCGGTCGAAGCCGAGCCGGGCGGCCAGGGCTTCCTGGCTGGAAAAGCCGGCCGCGATGCGGCCGCGCGCCAGCCGGTCGCCAAGGAACGCCTTGGGGTCGGTCTTTGGGTCCCTTGTGGCCACTTGTGGCAGTCCTCTCGGTCGTCTGTGGCGGATGGTGGCGTAACCGCCCGCCTCCCTTAGTTTACGGTGGTGATCCTTCGGCAACCTGGGGATTTATACCCCGTCGTGCGATTGCACGTCATCTTCCGCGACGCGGGCCGCCGGTGCGGGGCGGCCGGGCGGCGGCGGCCGCGGCCC
>Ga0265338_10001187_pt1 | contig 42989 bp, 33 predicted proteins | sample 42126metaG_FD_193579 | JGI IMG/M metagenome (GOLD analysis project Ga0265338, IMG submission 193579) | Rhizosphere microbial communities from Carex aquatilis grown in University of Washington, Seatle, WA, United States - 4-21-26 metaG | ecosystem: Host-associated > Plants > Roots > Rhizosphere... | reverse complement strand
ATCAAGCTTGCGCAGAAAAGCCCGTCCCAGGATCCGAAGCTTGAGCCGGGCGACTCGATCCAGGTCTCCCGTTCGGCGTTCTGAGGGTGCCCTAGCCGTTCAGCTCGGCGGCAATGTCCTTCGCAAAATAGGTCAGGATCATGTTGGCACCCGCCCGCTTGATCGCGAGAAGCGACTCCCTGCGGCACTGCGCAAGGTCGAGCCAGCCTAGCTTGGCGGCAGCGTGGATCTGGGAGTACTCGCCCGACACCTGGTACGCGGCGATGGGCTTCCTTGTCGCGAAGCGCAGCTCCCGGATGATGTCGAGATAGAGCCCGGCAGGCTTCACCATCACGATGTCGGCCCCCTCGGCCTCGTCGAGCCGCAGCTCGGTCACAGCCTCGCGGCGGTTCGCGGGGTTCAGCTGGTAGCCCCGCTTGTCGAGGCTGCGGGTGCCCGAGGCCTTGGAGCTGCCCACGGCGTCCCGGAACGGCCCATAGTAGGCGGACGCGTATTTTGCCGTATAGGCCATGATCGCCGTATCCTCGCGGTCAGCCAAGTCGAGCGCCCTGCGGATCGCCCCCACCCTCCCGTCCATCATGTCGCTTGGCGCGACGAGGTCGACGCCGGCGGAGGCGTGCAGGACGGCCATCTTGGCCAAGATTGCGACCGTACGGTCGTTGTCCACGTCACTCCCGCCGGGCAGCAATACGCCGTCGTGCCCATGGGTGGTGTAGGGGTCGAGCGCAATGTCGGTCATTACGATGATGTTCGGAACGGCCTTCTTCACCGCCCTGACCGCGCGAAGGATGAGCGCATCCTCCCGGAGCGCGGCGGTGCCGTCCTCATCCTTTAGCCGTGAGTCGAGCTTGGGAAAAAGCGCTACGGCAAGGACTCCCAACTTCCGAAGCGACCTGCACTCCCTGATCAGGTCTTCGACGTTGAGGCGGAACACGCCGGGCATCGATTCTATCGGTTCCGGACGTCCCTTCCCATCAATGACAAAGACAGGGGCGATGAAGTCTGCGGGGCGCAGCACGGTCTCCTCAACCAGCTCGCGCAGCTCCGCGGTCCTGCGCAGCCTTCTGGGGCGTTGAACGAGATTGAGCTTGAATGAGTTGGACATGTTTTCGTTGGCTCCTTGATTGGAGCACGGCTGGCCCTGGGTCGCCACAAGAATTTGCGCCACCGCACCCCTGTTTCAGGCAGTCTGGCAAGAACAGCGTTCCGCTGCGTCGAATTTTCAGGTAACAGAACAGTCCCCTCTTTCACACTTATGGCCATCAGGCTCTTCGATTCAATGTCGCGGGAGATGCGCGAGCTCCGGCCGGAAAATCCGGACGGCGTGTTCCGGTTCTACACCTGCGGACCGACGGTGTACGCGCCAGCCCACATCGGCAATTTCCGCACCTTTGTCGTGAACGACGTCCTGCGCCGCCTTCTCGAGCTCGAGTTTCCGGGGAAGGTGAGGCATGTGCGGAACCTGACGGATGTCGACGACCGGACGATCGGGCAGGCCCGGGCCGAGAAACGGCCCCTGGCCGAGATCACCCGGAAATGGACGGAACTCTTCCACGCCGACTGCGCGGCGCTCAACTGCCTCACGCCCCAGGTCGAGCCCTCGGCAACGGGCCACATCCGGGAGCAGGTCGACATGATCGACGTCCTCATGAGGAAGGGAAACGCCTACAGGGCCGCCGACGGCTCCGTCTACTTCAAGATCAGCTCGTTCCCGGAGTACGGGGCCCTCTCGAGGATCAAGGAGCGGAAGCTCAAGGTCACGAACAGCGTCTTCGACGCCGACCACAAGGACGACCTGGGCGACTTCGCTCTCTGGAAGGCCTACAAGCCCGAGGAGGACGGCGACGTAAGGTGGCCGGGGCCCGCGGGCGCGGCCGAGGGGCGGCCTGGCTGGCACATCGAGTGCAGCGCGATGATCAAGAAGCACCTCGGGGAGACGATCGACCTGCACTCGGGCGGCGTCGACCTCCTGTTCCCGCACCACGAGAACGAGATCGCCCAGAGCCAGTGCTGCAACGGGACCACGTTCGCGCGCCATTGGTACCACAGCGAGCACCTGCTGGTCGACGGCACCACGATGAGCAAGAGCAGGGGCAACTACTACATCCTGGGGGACCTGGTCGAGAAGGGGTACTCGCCGATGGCCGTGCGGTATGCGCTCCTGTCGGGTCATCCCCGCAAGCAGCTCAACTTTACGCTCGACTCGCTGCACGCCGCGGACAGCGCCCTGAAGGCGCTCAGGCGCTTCTCGGACGGCCTCGGGGCCCATGAGAAGGGCACCCGCGGGGCCCCGTCGGCGCTGTTCGACCCCGTCCTCAGGGCGCTCTCGGACGACCTCAACACGCCCGGGGCCCTGGGCGCCCTGTTCACCATCGTGAACGCGGCCGACCCCGCGAAGACCCTGCCCGGGGACCGCGCGGCGTTCGACCGGGTCATCACCGCGCTCGGATTCGACCTGGGGGCCATCGGCTCGCCCGCCGCGTCCGGGGGTACGCCGGCCGCAGTCGAATCGCTTGCCACCCGGCGCTGGGAGGCGAAGAAGGCGAAGGACTTCGCCACCGCCGACAGGCTCCGCAAGGAACTCGCCGCCGAAGGCTGGTCCATGCTCGACGGAAAGGACGGCTACCGACTGGAGCCGCTCAGGAAAGCCTGACTTGGCTTTGGCCGCCCAACGTTCATCGTTTCTCTTCCCGTGATGACTCCCCTCGAAGAACTCCGCCACTCGGCGTCACACATCCTCGCCACAGCGATCCTGCGCATCTACCCGGATGCCAAGCTCGACATTGGTCCACCAACCGACACGGGCTTCTACTACGACATCGACTTGGACCACAAGCTGACGGCCGAGGATCTCGCGAAGATCGAGGCTGAGATGAAGAAAGTGGCCGACGAGAACCAGCCCTTCCTCCGCAGGGAGGTCTCCCGCGGGGAGGCCGCGGACATCATAAAGTCACGGGGGCAGGAGCGCTACAAGCTCGGCCGCCTCGCCGACATCCCCGAGAGCGAGAAGATATCGTTCTACCAGAACGGCGAGTTCATCGATCTGTGCGCGGGGACGCACGTGCGCTACACATCGAAGCTGAAGGCGTTCAAGCTGCTGTCGATCGCCGGGGCCTACCACCGCGGGGACGAGAAGAACAAGCAGCTCCAGCGCATCTACGGCACCGCCTTCCCCACGAAGGACGAGCTGGCCAAATACCTCGAGCAGGTCGAGCAGGCGAAGCACCGCGACCACCGCAAGCTCGGCCGGGACCTCAAGCTCTTTGTCATCGACGAGGATGTGGGCCAGGGCCTCATCCTGTGGACGCCCAACGGCTCGATCATCCGCCAGGAGCTGCAGAACTTCATCAGCGAGGAGCTTCGCAAGCAGGGCTACTCGCAGGTCTTCACCCCCCATATCGGCAAGCTCGAGCTCTACAAGATCTCCGGCCACTTCCCCTATTACAAGGAGTCGCAGTTCACCCCCGTAGTGGAGAACGAGTCTCTCGCAAAGATCCTTCACGAGGGATGCTCCTGCGCGGAGATGGTGGTCAGGCTCGACGCCGTCTCATCCCGCCTCGCCGCCCAGATCAACGAGCGCACGGGCCGGGAGACCATCACGCCTGACCGCGTCAAGCCGGACGACCTGCTTCTCGAGGGCTTCATGCTGAAGCCGATGAACTGCCCCCACCACATCAAGATCTACTCCTCCCAGCCCCGCTCGTACCGTGACCTGCCGGTGCGCCTCGCGGAATTCGGCACGGTCTATCGGTGGGAGCAGTCCGGGGAGCTGACCGGGATGACGCGGGTCCGCGGCTTCACCCAGGACGATGCCCACCTCTTCTGCACGGAGGACCAGGTGGCGCAGGAGCTCCTCGGTTGCCTGGCCCTCGTGAAGACCATCCTGACGACCCTCGGCATGAGCGACTACCGGGTGCGGGTGGGTCTGCGCGACGCCGACTCGAAGAAGTACACGGGCCAGAAGGAGAACTGGGACAAGGCGGAGGAGGCCTGCCGCCAGGCGGCCAAGACCCTCGGCGTCGCATTTGCGGAGGAGCCAGGCGAGGCCGCGTTTTACGGCCCGAAGATAGACTTTGTAGTGAAGGACGTCATCGGCCGCGAATGGCAGCTCGGCACGGTCCAGGTGGACTACAACCTGCCGATCCGCTTCGACCTGACCTACAGCGGGGCCGACAACCAGCCTCACAGGCCGGTGATGATCCACCGGGCGCCGTTCGGTTCCATGGAGCGCTTCTGCGGCGTCCTCATCGAGCATTTCGGGGGCGACTTCCCGGTCTGGCTCTCGCCCGAGCAGGTGCGCCTCGTTCCCGTGAGCGAAAAGACGCTCGACTACAGCCGCGAGCTGCTGGCCCGACTCAGGGACTCGGGTGTGCGGGCCTCGGTCGACGAGCACAACGACAAGCTTGGAGCAAAGATCCGCAGGGCCGAGATCGAGAAGGTGCCCTACACGCTCGTGCTGGGCGCCAAGGAGGCCGAGGCGAGGTCAGTGAGCGTCCGCAGCCGCGCCAAGGGCGACGAGGGCGTCGTGCCGTTCGACCAGTTCCTCCCGAGGATCCAGGAGGAGATCCGCCTGCGTTCGCTGTCCGAGAAGAAGACCCCGGCCTAGGGCCCGCCGCCGTCAGACCGCCGCCTCGCCGCGCTCGTCGGTGCGGATGCGGATGACTTCCTCCAGAGGGACCATGAAGACCTTGCCGTCGCCGATCTTGCCGGTCTTCGCGGACTTCACGATGGCGTCGACCGCCTTGCCGGCCATATCGTCAGCAACCGCGATCTCGATTTTGACCTTCGGGAGAAAATCAACCGTGTATTCGCTGCCACGGTAGATCTCGGTGTGGCCCTTTTGACGGCCGAATCCCTTGACCTCAGTCACGGTCATTCCCTCGATGCCGGCCTCGGCCAGCGCCTCTTTCACCTCTTCGAGTTTGAACGGTTTGATTATGGCGATGATGAGTTTCATTCAATTGGGGATTGCTGATACCAAATCGGAAGACTGAGCATAGGGTCCCACGGGGACTCGCGCAAGCACGCGTTCCCAATTGGAGACACTTTGAGCGCGGCGCGGGCCTTGGTGACGCACATGCAACGGGTAGCAGAGGCTATGCCAAGGGCTGCTCGGGCGCCACGACGGCGATGTGGAGCTCCTTGAGCTGCTTGGGGGTGACCGGAGTCGGGCTCGCCGCCATGAGGTCCTGTCCCTTCTGGGTCTTGGGAAATGCAATCACGTCGCGGATGCTGGTCGTCCCGCAGAGCAACGCGGCGATCCTGTCCAAGCCAAACGCGATTCCTCCGTGCGGGGGCGCCCCGTAGGTGAACGCCCGCAGCATGTAGCCAAACCGGCTTTCCACCACGTCCGCAGGAATCTTGAGGACCTCCTCGAAGATCTTCTTCTGGAGCGCGGGCTGGTGGATGCGGATCGATCCGCCCCCGAGCTCCATCCCGTTCAAGACAACGTCGTAGTGCTGGCCCCGGGCGGCCTTGGGATTTGAGTCGATGAGCCCGATGTCCTCGGGCACGGGCGCTGTGAACGGGTGGTGCGTCGCGACGTAGCTCTTCTGCTCCTCGTCGTAGGTCATCAGCGGAAAATCGACCACCCAGAGGAACTTCCAGTCGTCGGGCCGAAGCGTGAGCTTGCTGCGCTTCTGAAGCAGGACGGCGGCCTCAAGCCGTATCCTCCCCAGGATCGCGCAGGCCTTCTCCCAAGGGGCCGCGGCGAAGAAGATCATGTCGCCGTCGGCTACCTCGAGCGACTTCGTGAGGGCCGCCTTCTCGGCCTCCGAGAAGAACTTCACGATGGGCGCCTTCCACTCCCCACCCTCGACCTTGATGAAGGCGAGGCCCTTCGCTCCGAGACTTTTGGCAATCTCCTCCAGGGACTTGAGCTCCCCTTGGCTCAGGTCGGCAAGCCCCTTTGCGTTGAGCGCCTTGACGACCCCGCCCGAGGCGACCGTCCCCTGAAACACCTTGAAGGACGACGCCTTGAACGTCTCCGAGAAGTCCCTGATCTCCAGCCCGAACCGCATGTCGGGCTTGTCCACGCCGTATCGGTTCATCGCATCCGCAAACTGCATCCTGGGAAACGGCGTCGCGATTTCGGTGCCGAGGACGTCCTTCCAGACCTTCTTGAGCATGCCTTCGAAGAGCGTGTAGATATCCTCCCGATCCACAAAGGACGCCTCGACATCGACCTGCGTGAACTCCATCTGGCGGTCCGCGCGCAAGTCCTCGTCCCGGAAGCAGCGCGCGATCTGGAAATATCGCTCCACGCCAGCGACCATAAGGATCTGCTTGAACTGCTGGGGGGACTGGGAAAGGGCATAGAACTGGCCCGGGTGGATCCGCGACGGCACGAGGTACTCGCGGGCCCCTTCGGGCGTGCTCTTGAAGAGCGCAGGCGTCTCCACCTCGATGAAGTCCTGAGCGTCGAAGTAGTCGCGGATCGCCTTCGTCGCGCGGTATCGGACCTCCAGGTTGTGGCGCATCTTCGGCCGGCGGAGGTCAAGATAGCGGTAGGTGAGCCTCAGGTCTTCGTTCACCTTGTCGCCGCCGGCATCATCCAAGGGAAAGGGCGGCGTCTCCGAGAGGTTGAGCACCTCGAGAACCGTCGCCTCGACCTCGACCTCGCCCGTGGGGAGGGAGGCGTTGACCGTGCCCTCCGGGCGGGGCACGACCTTTCCCGCGACGCTCACCACGGACTCGGGCTTGAGGCGGGCGGCGCGGTCGCTCACCCCTGGGCTGTCCTTGGGGTCGAACATGACCTGCGTCACACCCTTTCGGTCGCGCAAGTCGATGAATATGATTCCGCCGTGGTCGCGGATCGAGTCGACCCATCCGGAAAGCGAGACCGCCTTCCCTAGGTCGGCCTTGGTCAGCTGCGCGCAATGGTGGGTGCGTTTCATTCGTCTCGTCGTCGTGTAAACGTGAAATCAAGCCCCCGGGACGGAACGGGGGCAACCCGATTCTTGGGCATGGCGCCTCTCAGTGCAGGATGAGCGACTTGCCCGACATTTCGGGGGGTTTGGGTATCCCCATGAGCTCGAGAATGGTGGGCGCGATGTCGGCAAGGTTCCCCCCTTCCCGCATCCGCGTCCTTCCCGCGACGTAGCCCTCGCCGACGACGAAGAATTCCACGAGATTGAGGGTATGGGAGGTGTGCGGGGCGTTGTTCACGGGGTCCCACATCTGCTCGCAGTTGCCGTGGTCGGCTCCGATTACGGCGCTTCCCCCCACCTTTGCCAAGGCTTCAAGGAGTTCCCCGACGGACCTGTCCGTCGTCTCCACCGCCTTCACCGCTGCCGGCAGCGACCCGGTGTGGCCGACCATGTCCGGATTGGCGAAATTGACGACAATGAGGGCGTACTTCCCTGAGAGAATGGCCTCCTTCGCGACCCGCGTGACGTCGGCCGCGGACATCTCGGGCTTCAGGTCGTAGGTCGCGACCTTCGGGCTGGCCGGGCACGCGCGGTCCTCGCCGGGGAACGGGTCCTTCCTGTAGTTGTTGAAGAAGAAGGTCACATGGGGGTTCTTCTCGGTCTCCGCGCAGCGAAACTGCGCCAGACCCGCCTTGGAGACCACCTCGCCGAGGATGTTCTTGAGTTTCTCGGGCTTGGGCAGAATGACCTTCACTGGCAGCCCCGTCTCGTACTCGGTCATCGTGGCGTAGTACAGGTCCAGTTTCGGGCCGCGGTCGAAGTCCTTGAATCCGTCGATCACGAAGGCCTTGGTGAGTTCCCTCGGCCTGTCGCCGCGGTAATTGTAGAATATGACCACGTCGCCGTCGGCGACCACGGCAAGGGGCCTGCCGTCCTTGCCGACAATCGCGGTCGGGGCCACGAACTCATCGCCGGCCTGGGTCACGCTCAGGGGCTTGTCATAGTAGGCCTGGACGGCGGCCTCCGCGCTCGGCGCCGTCGCGTCCACCTTCCTGCCCGTCAGGAGCGAATAGGCCTTTGCGACCCGCTCCCAGCGGTTGTCGCGGTCCATCGCCCAAAACCGGCCGCACACGGAGGCAATCTTCCCAATCCCCAGCTCTCGGCATTTCTCGTCAACCTGGCGCACATATCCGATCCCGCTCGTCGGGGGCGTGTCGCGGCCGTCGGTGAAAGCGTGGATGAAGACGCGGTCCGGGGCGACCCCGTCGGACCTGGCCTGCGCCAGGATTCCGTAGAGATGCTCCAGCATCCCGTGAACGCCGGCGTCGGAGACGATGCCCATCAGGTGGAGCTTCGAGGTCCGCGCCTTCAGGCGCTCGACGGCGCCGCGCCAGACACCGTTCGAGCCAAGCAGGCCGTCGGAGAAGAGCTTGTTGATCCGCACCAGCTCCTGATTCACGACCCGGCCGGCGCCGATGTTCTCGTGGCCGACCTCGCTGTTGCCCATGATTCCTTCCGGAAGCCCAACGTCAAGGCCGCTCGCCCTCACCAGTGCGACCGGGTAGCGGGCGTGCAGCATGTCGTCGCACGGTTTCTTCGCCAGGACGGTGGCGTTGAAGGAATCCTGCTCGGGATGCGGGTTCTTTCCCCACCCATCGCGGATCACGAGAAGTACGGGCTTGCGCGGTGCATTCATGTTGGTTCTTTCACAATACCAACCGGGGGACGCATGTCGACCGCAGCAACGCGAAAAGGACCAAATACTGCCAAGATCCGACGATAGTAAGAATTCAAGAGGACCGCGAATTGACGCTCATAATCCGAGACCAGCTGGTGAACCCGCCCACGTGGTTCTCGTCCTTTCGCGACCTAACGCTCTATTGCAGCGTCTTCCTCAGGGACGACGTCCTGATCGAGTCGGACGACCCGGACCCCTACTACCGGTGGATGCGCCCGCGCGGCGGCATGGATTTCGTGGAGGACTTTGTCCGCCCCGGCGCCGAGGAAGGAGTGCGTCTCGATGTCGGCCACAATTATCCACGGACCGTCGTGACCGACCGGATCGCCCCCGAGAACGTCCACAGCCTGATCCGTCTCATCCGATTCTGCAGAGGCGCGGCTTGACGAAGGCGCTGCAGCGCGGGTCAAATCGGCGAATGCCGAAGCGCGCCGTTCTCATTGTCAACCTGGGGTCCCCGGACTCCACATCGGTCCCGGATGTCCGGCGCTACTTGCGCGAGTTCCTCGGGGACGAGCGGGTCCTCGACCTGGCGGCTCCCCTCCGTTGGCTCTTGCTGGAGGGGATCATCCTTCCAACGCGGCCCAAGCGCACCGCCCACGCCTATTCGAGGATATGGACCAGCGAGGGTTCGCCGCTCATAGCGACGTCGGCAAGCGTGAAGCGAAAGCTCGCCGAGGCCCTCGGGCCCGGCGTGCCGGTCTACATCGCCATGAGGTACGGGCGTCCATCAATCGCCTCCGCATTGGCGGCCCTCATTGCCGACGGGTGCACCGAGGTGCTTCTCTTTCCCCAGTACCCCCACTATGCGATGGCCTCGTGGGAGACGGTCGTTGCGCGGGTCTACGAGGAGGCTGCAGGGCAGGCTCCGGCCCTGCGGATCAGCTGCGTCCAACCGTTCTTCGGGGATCGGGATTACATCGAGATGCTGCACGCGGTCGCCGCGCCCTTCCTTGCGAAACCTTACGACCACCTGCTGTTCAGCTATCACGGGATCCCCGAGCGCCACCTTCGCAAGGCTGACTCATCGCACGCGCATTGCACGGTGGTGGCGGACTGCTGCACCACCTGCTCGCCGGCTCATGCGACATGCTACAGGGCGCAATGCGTGCGCACAACGGCTGAACTGGCGCGACGGGCCCGCCTCGAGCCCTCGAAATACTCGATGTCGTACCAGTCGCGCCTCGCGGGCGAACCGTGGCTGCAACCCTTCACCGACTTCGAACTTACACGGCTGCCAAAGGTTGGGGTAAAGCGCCTCCTCGTAATCTGCCCGAGCTTTCTGGCTGACTGTCTGGAAACATTAGAAGAGATTTCAATGGCGGGAAAAGAGTCCTTCTTAGCTGCTGGAGGAGAACAGTTTGAAAAGATAAGGTGCCCAAACGATCATCCTGCATTCATCGATTTTCTCGCAAATCGTGTGCAAAAATGGCTGACTGATGGTGCATTGTCATTGTGAGCGAATTCTCCAACCCTCCGCCCCTGACGATACCGAATGCCGGGCTGAAGACGGCCCGGGTAGCCGTCTTGATGCTGGATAACGCCGGCAAGGTCGTCTCGGCGAACCAGGAGGCGAAGTCACTCTGGCAGACCGGTGCGGGCGAACTCGTAGGCGATTTCTTTCCGGGACTCTTCGCGCTCGATATCGTATGCGATGAGCCGGAGATGCTCGAAGCCCAGTGGGACATCGTGCTTTCGGCGATGCTCGACAAACGGGCCATCCTTTCAGTCCAACCCCGGGAGGGCGGCCCGCGTCCCATGGCAGTGCGCGCCGAGAAGGCCATCGGGGCCGCAGGCGGATACATTGTCGTGATCGAGACGCCCCTCGAATCGGGGCCGCCGTCAGGGGCCGACGACGACCAGTCTGCTGCGCTGCAGCTTTTTGCCGAAAAGGGACCCGTCGGCTTCTTTGACCTGAACCTCAAGGCACGCAGCGTCGTGTACTCGCCCGCCTGGAAACGGATGCTCGGATACGAGGATTCGGAGCTTCCGAACACCTACGAGGCGTGGCTCGGCCTGCTTCATCCCGAGGACTCTGCCGCCGCGCCTGACAAGGCCGGGCGCAAGTTCAAAGTCGGGGCGCGCCCCTTCGCCGTGGATTTCCGGATGAAGCACAAGCTCGGCCATTGGGCGTGGATCCAGTGCGTCGGACTCCAGCTGGTGAGCACCTCGGGCGAGCTTGAACGCGTGATGGGAATCCACCTGGACGCGACGGAGCGCAAGGAGCTGGAGGAGGTGGGAATGGCGAGCGACGCCCGCCTTCACGCGCTTGCGGACGAGGGGTCGCTTGCGGCCTTCGAGTTGGACTTCGCGGGCGGCAGCCCGTGGTTCTCCGAGGCCTGGCTTCGGCTTGTCGGCGGATTGGCTTCGCCGTCCAACGGGCTGGCCGCGCTGGCCGACGCGCTTCCTCCCGATGAAGGCGCCGGCGGCGTCGAGGCATGGCTGCTGGCGCAGGCCCCCGGCCAGTCGTCATTCTCAAGGGTCGTGCAGCTGCGCAGGAACGACGGTAAGTCGTTCCCGGCGATCGTCGGGATTCACCGCACCCTCACCAGGAAGCGGACGCTGGCGCACGTCGTGGGCTTCGCCTGTCCGCTACCCGAGGATAGCGCCGTCGGCGCCGCTCCCGGAGCTCGGAAGGAACCCGCGGCGGCCGAGCCCGCGACAAAGGCCATCTTTGACGAGGTGTTCTCAGCCCTTTCGGAGGGCGTCATCGCGACCGATGCCGGCGGAAGCGTCCTTCTCGTGAACGCAACCGCCTCAAGGCTGCTGCGCCTTCCCGCCGACGCCGCCGTCGGCCGCCCGCTCAGCCAGGTGTTCACCCTTTTGAACCGCCAGTCCGGAAAGGCCGGCGACGATCCTGCGGTACGGGCGCTGTCGGCAAGCGGCCCCCTCCCCCTTATCAGTGACCAGTCCGTGGTTGTGGCGGGCTCGGACCCGTTGCCCATCGTCTGGACCGCCCGGGCGTCATTCAGCCCCGACTCAAAGCCCCAGGGAGTCGTGATCGTCTTCCGCAATCCCGACGAAATGGGGCTGACGCCGGAGGAGCTGATAAGGGCAAACCGTTTCGAGACGCTCGGCCTTCTGGCCGGGGGAATCGCGCACGATTTCAACAACCTCCTGACGACGATTCTCGGCGGCCTCTCACTGGCGAAGGACAATCACGATGGCTCAAAGCTGGCGGACGCGGAAAAGGCATGCCTTACCGCAAAGGGATTGACGAAGCAGCTGCTAACGGTCGCCAAGGGCGGGTCCGGCGTAGTTTCGGTGTGCGACTCGAAGGAGATTCTCGAGGACGCCGTCAAGATCGCCTCGGCGGGATCCACGGCCGAGATCACAGTGCAGGCGCAGGCGGGAACGGGCCCGGTCAAGGTCGACCGCCCGCAGATCCTCCAGGTCTTCCAGAACCTGATCGTCAATGCGCTGCAGGCCATGCCGCCCGCGCCGCACCGGGCGCGGATTCAGATCAGGGCAGCGGATACCCATATCTCCGATGGGCAGATCGCGACCCTCCCGGCCGGCGATTACGTCGAGTTCGAAGTGCGCGACAACGGGAGCGGGATTAAACCCGAGCACCTGGAGAAGATATGGGACCCATTCTTCACGACGAAGAAGCACGGCACGGGGATCGGCCTCGCGACGGTGCTTTCCATCGTGCGCAAGTTCGGGGGCGAGATTGGGCTCCAGTCGACGGTCGGGGAGGGCACCGTATTCAGCATCTTCCTTCCGCGGGCCGACCAGCCCGTGGAGGTGCAGGCGCGGCCCGCACCGTCGCTGCGTTTTGGCACCGGGCGCGTCCTCTTCATGGACGACGACGAGCACATCTGCAGCCTTACGGCGTCAATGCTGGAGAGCCTCGACTACAAGTTCGACATCGCGAAGAGGGGCGAGGACGCCATCACGCTCTACAAGCGCTATCTGAACATCGGCCGGCCGTATGACGCCGTGATCATGGACCTTACGGTCATCGGCGGCCTGGGCGGCGAGGAGACCTTTGCCGTCCTGCGCGACCTCGATCCCGACGTCCGTGCCATCGTCTCGAGCGGCTACGACAACGAGGAGATGGCCAAGCAGTACCTCGACATGGGCTTCTGCGGCTACCTGACGAAACCTTACCGGGTAACCGACCTTGGAAAGGTTCTGAAGGCGGTCCTGGGCTGACCCAGGAACGCCGTCTCACGGTTGCCACGAAAACGCGTGGCAGAGCGCGACCCCCGCGGCGTCCGCCTCGTCAAACGCGAGCGTTCTGGCGTGCCCGAGGAGCGACCTCACGGTGCGGGCCAGCTGCTCCTTGCTGGCCCTTCCCGAACCGGCAACCGCCTGCTTAACCCTGAGGGGGGGATACTCGAAGACGGGCAGCCCCCGCAGGGCGGCCGCCGCGATCGCGGCGCCGCGGGCCGCGCCCAGGATCTGTGCCGTCTGAAAGTTCTGGACGTAGATCGTCTGCTCGAGGGCGACGTGGCGAACCCCGGACGAGTCCCTGATGAATTCCTCTACCGCCCTGTGGATCTCGGCTAGAGCGCTAGCCATGCTCCGGCTGGCCGGCACGCGTACGGTCCTGCAGCGCAGGAGGACCGGCGTCTGCCCCCGCTGGAAATCGACAAGGGCGAGCCCGGTGGCCCTTAGCGAGGGATCGATGCCGAGGACAAGGCCAAAGAACGCCGTCTTGGCGGGGATCTCGCTCGTCCGCGCCTGCCCCCTCCCCCCCCGGGGGGGGCTCGCCGGCAATGGCTTGCCCCGAAGCTTGGCCGTCCACATCTGCCTTGAGGTCATCCTTGCCATGTTCGGTCCCTCGGCTCCGCGGAAGTCAAATGAACATCCTCGCCGCCGCGACGAGAGTGAGGGCAAGGGCGATGTTCTCAAACATGCGCTGGTTGATCTTTCCCAGGAGCCATCGCCCAAGCACCGTCCCGGCGATGACCGCCGGGGCGAGTGTGAGATTGAGCGCAAGACTCCCCTGCGTGATCAGCCCGAGCGCGATCATGAAGGGGATCTTGAAGAGGTTTAACAGGAGGAAGAACACGGCTCCGGTGCCCATGTATTCCATCTTGGGAAGGCGCATCGCGAGCAGATAAATGACCATAAGGGGGCCGGCGGCGTTGGAGACGATCGTCGTGAAGCCCGCCAAGATCCCGATCAGCGGGGCAAACCACCGTGCACGCTCCTCCTCGGGCAGTCCCGGTCGCGCCCGCCGCGCCATGTGCAGGAAGGTGAGAGCGACCACGATCGCCCCGATCGCAAGGCCCGTCTGCCGGTCGTTCATCCGGCCCATGGCAAAGTAGCCCGCAATCACCCCTGCCGCGGCCCATGGAAACAGGCGCCACACGTGCCCCCAGTGCGCGTGCTTGCGGTACGCCAGGAACGCGACGACGTCCCCAAGGATGAGGAGCGGCAGGACGACGCCGGTGGAGCGCCTCGCGGGCATTATCGCCGCAAAAATGGCCACAAAGAGGAGACTAAGCCCGGTGATTCCTGTTTTCGCGACGCCGACAAGGAGGGCACCCAACGACGCGAGAATCCAATCCCACGCATTGAAGTTCAAACGGCATCCCCCATGCGGCCAGTCTCGGGCGAGAACGCACCCTCGGCAACCGTGAAGACCTGCCACTCGCCAAGGGAGGAGTCGGGGCGCCGGGTCCCAGTCGCAATCACCTGCGACTCGCCGTCAAGGGCGGCCCAGAAGCGCTCGCGCCGGGCCGAATCGAGCTCGCCCAGGACGTCGTCGGCAAGCAGCACCGGCCTCACCCGGCCGCACCGGTGGAACCAGGAGGCCTGGGCAAGTCGGAGCGCGAGCGTGACGCACCGCTGCTGGCCCTCCGAGGCGAAATCCCTGCCGTCGGAGCCGCGCACCTCGAACCTGAGGTCGTCGCGGTGGGGGCCAACAAGCGTCGTCCCCATCTGAAGGTCCCTCGCCCTTCCCGATTCAAGTAGCCTGAGGAGGTCCTCGCTCGACGCCCCCTTTAGCGAGGAATCATAATGGAGCACGGCGGCCTCCGAGCCGCCGCTCAGGCGCCCGTAGAAGGAGGCCATCTCCGACGCCAGCTCGGCGACACGCTCGGCCCGAAGCGCCACGATCCTTGCGCCCCCAGGGGCGATCACGCGGTCGAAGGCCGCAAGCTCCCTTGCCCCCCCGGCCCGCCTTAGGAGGCTGTTCCTGCCCGCAAGGGCCCGGCTGTAGGTCTGCAGGGCCATGAGGTAGTCGGGGTCCATGGCGGCGAGCGTGAGGTCAAGCCACCGGCGCCTGAGCGCGGGAGCGCCGCGTATCAGCTGCAGGTCGTGCGAGGAGAAGACGACCGTCGGATAGCGCCCGACGTGGTCGGCCAGCCGCGTCACCCTGTTCCCGTCGTACCAGAGCTCCTTGCCGTCGCGCCGGATCTTGATCGTCACCCGCTCCGGTCCCGATCCTCCGCGCTCCACCTCGCACGCGATCCCGGCCTCTGGATGACCGTGCATGATGAGGTGCCGGCCATCGGGCGCCCTAAAGGAGCGCAGCGCCGTGAGGAAGCCCGCCGCCTCGAGCAGGTTCGACTTGCCCTGCCCGTTGGGTCCGGTGAAGAACTGGCGCTTGCCCTCGAATCCGAGCGCCGCGTGCGGCACGTTGCGGAAGTGCCTCAGCGTGAGCTTACGAAGGAGCATGGGCGGCGGGCTGCCTTGTGGCGGGGTATTGGAATTAGACCAAAACGTCGAAAATTTCTGTCGCGGGCAAGTCCGCAGCCCACTTTGATTGCATTATGACGTTCGAGAAGTCGCTGGCTGACACCCTCCGCACGCTTGAGTCCCTTGCCGGAATCCGACCCGCAATCGACGCCGCGGCGGAGCTGATCATCGGGACGCTCAGGGGCGGCGGGAAGCTCCTTATCTGCGGCAATGGCGGCAGTGCCGCCGAGGCGTCCCATTTTGCGACCGAACTTGTGGGCCGCTATGACGGGAACAGGCCGCCGCTCCCAGCCATCGCCCTTTCCCCAGACGGCTCGCTCCTCTCCTGCATCGGGAACGACTTCGGCTTCGAGCATGTCTTCGCCCGGCAGATTGCGGCCCTCGCGAAGCCCGGCGACTTGCTCATCGCGATCACCTCGAGCGGAAATTCGCCCAACATTGTCGAGGCCCTCAAGGAGGCGAAACGCCTCGGGATCAAGGCCGTCGCGTTCCTCGGCCGGGGAGGCGGCAAGGCGAAGGGCCTTGCGACCTGCGAGCTCGTGCCACCGGGAGGCCGAGGAGCGTCCGCCCAAGAAGCTCATCTTTTTCTCATTCATTACTTCTGCGAGCTGATCGAAACGAATTTCAAATGAGCCAAAACCAAACTCCAAGCGAACGGGCCGTCATCAAGACGTCCTACGGTGACATGACGGTGGCCTTCTGGCCGGACGTCGCGCCCAAGACGGTTGAGAATTTCAAGAAGCTCGCCCTGGCGGGGTTCTATGATGGGACGGCGTTTCACAGAATCATCAAGGGATTCATGATCCAAGGGGGCTGCCCCAACACGAGGGAGGGCCAAAAGGGGATTCCGGGGACCGGCGGGCCCGGTTACACGATCAAGGCCGAATTCAACGCGAAACCCCATGTCAGGGGCGTGCTCTCGATGGCGCGCTCGTCCAGTCCGGACTCGGCGGGCAGCCAGTTCTTCATCTGTCACGGCGACGCCCGCTTCCTCGACCGCCAATACACGGCGTTCGGCGAGCTGGTGTCCGGCGTGGACGTCCTGGAGCAGATCGCGAACGTACCGACCGCCGGCTCCGAGAAAAGCACGCCGATCGCGCGCGTCGCGCTTGAAAGCGTCACCATCGTCTTCGCGGCCTAGGCATAGCCGAGCGCCTTGGCGACCGCGTCGTTGGCGATGCGTCCGTCGCGGGTGTTGACACCCCTCGCGAGCCCTCCGTGCTCGGCAAGGGCTGCCTCCACGCCCTTCTGGACAAGCAGCGCCACGTAGGGCTCCGTCGCCTGGGTCAGGCCCTGGGTCGAGGTCCTCCCGACGAGCGCGGGCATGTTGGGCACCGCGTAGTGGTTGACGCCGTATTCCCTGTACACCGGCTCCTTGTGGGAGGTCGGCCGGATGCTTTCGATGCACCCGCCCTGGTCGATGGCGATGTCCACGATGACGCCGCCTGGCCGCATCTTGGCCACCATTGTGCTCGAGACCACGGTGGGGGCCTTGGCCGCCGGAATCAGAACCGCTCCGACGAGAAGGTCGGCGTCGGCAACGCAGCTCTCAAGGTTCGCAAGATTCGACATCAGGGTCACGACGCGCCCCCGATACTCGGAATCAAGGGCCTCGAGCTTGCGGGTATCCAGGTCGAGGACGGAAACGCGGGCGCCCATCCCCACGGCCATCTGGACCGCGTGAGCCCCTGAGTTTCCCGCACCGACCACGACGACATGTCCGGGAAGCGTGCCCGGGATGCCGCCCAGGAGGACGCCCGAGCCTCCGTGCTGCGACTGGAGGAAATAGGCTCCGACCTGGATCGCCAGGCGGCCGGCGATCTGCGACATGGGCTTTAGGAGGGGAAACGACCGGTCGGAACCTTCAACGGTCTCGTACGCAATCCCGAGGATCCTCTTCTTGAGCAGGACCTTCGTGAGCTCGGGACCCGCCGCAAGGTGGAGATAGGTGAACAGGGCCTGGCCTTCCTGAAGGAGGTCGTACTCGGTCTTCAGGGGTTCCTTCACCTTGAGGACCAGGTCGGCCGCCTTCCAGACCGTGGCCGCATTGGCAACCAGGACCGCGCCGGCCGCGCGGTATTCCGCGTCCGTGAAGCCGGCGCTCAGGCCCGCCGCCTTCTGGATCAGCACCTTCGCGCCGATGGACACGCATCGGCGACACAGGCTGGGGGTCATCGACACGCGGGTTTCGCCAATCTTTATCTCCTTGGGAACTCCTATTTTCATGGCCCGATCATGCGACGGCCGACCGGCGTGACAAGTGGCAATGGTCGGCCGAGGGCGCGCACGGGGCTTGGAAAACGTTTCGGTTTCAGCCATGCACGGGTTCGATGCCGAAGATGATCAACCTCATGGTGGCCTGCGCAGAGAACCGCGTGATGGGGCGGGAGAACCGCCTCCCCTGGAGGATCCCCGAGGACCTGAGGTTCTTCCACGAGGAAACCGCAGGAAAAACGATCATCCTGGGGCGCATCTGCTACCAGACATGGCCCCGCGCGCACGAGGACGGCAGGCGGCTCATCGTCGTCACAAGCGACGCCTCGCTCGAGAAGAAGGGCGTGCGTGTCGCCCGTTCGGTGGCGGCCGCCCTCGCGATCGCCGAGACGATGCCCGGGGAAATCTACGTGAACGGGGGCGAGCGGATCTTCGAGGAAGTCCTGGCGCTCGACAGGCCCATGAGGCTCCACCTCACGCTTGTCCACGCGGAGGTCAATGGCGACCGGCATTTCCCCGAATGGCGCCACATGAAGTGGCGCGAGCTGGCGCGCCGCGACAGCTCGGACGAGAACTTCCGCTACACCTTCTACACGCTCGAGCGCTAGCGGCCCCTGGCGTTCGCCGCGTGGGCCGTCGCAACCCCGACGTATTTCTCCGCCCACCTGCGCAGCCCTCCCCTCTCCTCCGGCGAGAGCGGCCGAACCACCCGTGCGGGGGAACCATACACCAGCGAGCCCGGGGGGCATTCGAACCCTTGGGGAACCAGCGAGTGGGCCCCGACAATCGTGCGCTCCCCGATGACGGCCCCGTCGAGGATGATGGCGCCCATGCCGATAAGGCATTCGTCGCCTATGGTGCAGGCGTGGATGATCGCGGCGTGCCCTATTGTGCACCACGCGCCAATGTGGGCGCCATATTCGTCGGCAAGGTGGACGATCGCGTTGTCCTGGATATTGGTGCCCTCTCCCACCCGTATCACGTTGATGTCCCCGCGAAGCACCGCGCCGAAGAACACGCTTGTCCGGGGCCCCAGAACGACGTCGCCCACCACGGTGGAGTTGGCCGCGATGAACACGGCGCCAGACGTGTCGGGCGTCCGCCCCAGGTGGCGGGTCAATCGTTCCTCAAGCGCCATGGCTTTCTCGGTGGAGTTCATATGAGTCACCCAGGCCGCCTGCGGCGTTGGGATTCGGCCGTCAATTGTCAGACAGCCCGCAGGAGGGGTTCCGACACCTTTCCCCCCTTGTGCCTATATTTGAAGACAAACGGGAAAATCAGGCCGAGCACCAGCGCGTACGCTGAAAACACGAACCAGATACTCTGCCAGTTCCTGACCCCGTCGACGGTGAAATGATCGACCACCCGGCCGCTTATCAAACCCCCTATGAGCGCTCCGAATCCGTTGGTCATGATCATGAAAAGGCCCTGCGCGCTCGCCCGAATTCGCGGCTCGGCCTCGAGCTCAACAAACAACGAGCCGGAGATGTTGAAAAAGTCGAACGCCATTCCGTAGATGATCATCGACAGCACAAGGAGGATAAGGCCGCTGCCGGGGTTGCCGATTCCAAACAGGCCGAACCGCAGCACCCAAGCGCAGATGCTGATCATCATGATCTTCTTTATCCCCAGTTTGCCCAGGAAGAAGGGGATCGTCAGAATGAAAAGCGTCTCCGAAATCTGCGAGACCGACATCAAAAGCCCCGGGTGGGCCACCGCGAAGGAGTTCGCGTACGCGCCCTTGAAATCGTGAAGGAACGGCTCCCCGAACGTGTTCGTGATCTGCAGCGCCGCCCCTATGAGCAGCGCGAAGACCAAGAAGACGGCCATCTGGCCCTTCTTGAACAGCACAAATGCGTCGAGCCCGAGCGCCGAGGTGAGTGAGGCTGGCTTGCCGGTGTTGGTTCGCGGGCACGCGGGCAGGGTGAATGAGTAGATTCCGAGGGCCAGCGCCGAAGCGGCCGCCATGTAGAGCTGCAGCGGACTGACTGACCATCCCAGGAGGTCCACGGCCCACATCGCGGCGACGAAACCCACCGTGCCCCACACGCGAATCGGCGGGAAGTGCTTGACCACGTTAAACCCGCCCGACGCAAGTATGCCGTAGGAAACCGTGTTGTTCAGCGCTATGGTCGGCATGTAGACCATGGAATTCATGAGCATCACCCAGTACATCAGGGTCGGATCCTTTATGGTGGACGCCAGAAACAGCATGAACGCCCCGACGATATGGCAGAGGCCGTGCACGCGCTCCGCGTTGACCCATCGGTCAGCGACGATTCCCAGCAATCCCGGCATGAACAGCGAGGCCAGGCCCATCGTCGAATAGATGCCCCCGACTTGTCCGCCGGTGAACTTCAGCACCGAGATCAGATAGCCGCCGAACGAGATGAGCCACGTGCCCCAGACGAAAAACTGCAGAAAATTCAGTACAATCAGACGGCTCTTGACGCTCATTTATGGGTCTTCGGTTGATCGGGCGCTCTGAAGACCTGAGGAGTGTTCGGCTCGGATGCCGAATGGCAACAAGCAATGCGCCCCTGCGTCGGCCGGCGACCGACACCGCCAAGGAGTGGGATCAGGGGATACGTTCTGGACTCAGGCTCCAGATGTCGTTCGCGTACTCCCGGATGGTCCTGTCGCTTGAGAATTTTCCGACGCGCGCCGTGTTAAGTATCGCCTTGCGGGCCCATCCGTCGCGGTCGCGGAACGCCAAGTCTACCTTCATCTGGCAGTCGCTGTACGATCTGAAATCCGCCAGCACCATGAAGGGGTCGCCCCCGGACAGGAGCGTGCCGTGGATTGCACCGAACGCCCCCTGCTCACCGGGCGTCCAGTAGTCGCTGCCCAGCCAGTCGACGACCGCGCGGATCTCCTCGTCGTCCCGGTGGAGGTTCCACGGATTGTAGCCCTTCGCCCTGAGCGCCTCGACCTCCTCCACGGTCATGCCGAAGATGAAGATGTTCTCGTCGCCCACCTCCTCGCGGATTTCGATGTTCGCCCCGTCAAGGGTGCCGATCGTTAGGGCCCCGTTGATCGCCAGCTTCATGTTCCCCGTCCCCGACGCCTCCTTGCCCGCGGTCGAGATCTGCTCGGAAAGGTCCGCCGCCGGGATGATCTTCTCGGCCAGCGACACCCTGTAATTGGGGAGGAACGCCACCTTGATCTTGCCTCTTATCCTCGGGTCGGAATTGATCCGGTAACCGATGACGTTGATCGCGCGGATGAGGTTCTTCGCCACGTCGTAGCCGGGTGCCGCCTTGGCCGCGAAGATGAAGACGCGGGGCGTGATATCGAGCGAGGGGTTGTGCAGGAGGCGTCGGTAAAGCGCGAGAATGTGGAGCAGGTTCAGGTGCTGGCGCTTGTACTCGTGCAGTCTCTTGATATGCACGTCAAAGATGGCGTCGGGTGAGACGGCGACCCCGCATTCGGCCTGGATCACCTGCGCAAGGTCCACCTTGTTCGCACGCTTCACCTCCATGAATTCGGTGCGGAACCCGGCGTCATCGGCGTATTTCTCCAGGCCGCGCAGGCGGTCAAGATCGCGCACCCACTCCTCGCCGCCGAGCATCCGGGTGATCAGGGAGGAAAGGCGCTGGTTGCACTGGAGGAGCCAGCGCCTGGGCGTGATGCCGTTCGTCTTGTTCTGGAATTTCCCCGGATAGAGGGCGTCAAATTCCGGGAAGAGGTTCTTGCGCAGGAGGGCCGTGTGCAGCGCCGCCACACCGTTCACGGCATGCGTGCCGACCACGGCGAGGTGCGCCATCCTCACCATCTTCTGGCCGTTCTCCTCTATGAGCGAGCAGGCCCTCTTCTTGCCGTTGTCCCCCGGCCATTTCGCCTCGCAGAGGGCCATGATGCGGACATTGATGTCAAAGATGATCTGCAGGTGGCGCGGCAGCACCCTCTCGAAGAGGGGCACGCCCCACTTTTCAAGCGCCTCGGGAAGAAGCGTGTGGTTTGTATACGCCAGCGTGCGCGTCGTGATGTCCCAGGCGGCCTCCAGATCCATGGACTCCTCGTCGAGCAGGATCCGCATGAGCTCCACGACCGCGATCGCCGGGTGCGTGTCGTTGAGCTGGATCGCGACCATGTCGGGAAAGTTCGTCCACGAATTCCCGGGTGTCCGGAAGTGGCGCCGGATGATGTCGCGAAGGGAGCAGGACACAAAGAAGTACTGCTGCACGAGCCGCAGCTCTTTGCCGTTCTCGGTCTTGTCGTTCGGATAGAGGACCTTTGAAACGGTCTCCCCTATCGCCTTCTCCCGGACGGCCTCGACGTAGCCCCCCGAGTTGAATGCCTCAAAATCGAAGTCGTGGGAGGAGCGGGACGACCAAAGGCGCAGGAGGTTGACCGTCTTTGTGCCGTACCCCGCGACAGAGATGTCACACGGCACGCCAAGAATCGTCCGCGTGTCCACCCACTTGGGCTTCGAGTCGCCATGCTCGTCAAAGGCGTTTATCACGCGCCCGTAGAGCTTAACCTCCTGGGTGAAGTCCGCCCTGATGATCTCCCACGGGCTCCCGAAGAGCATCCAGCGATCGGGATGCTCCACCTGGCTGCCGTTCACGATCTCCTGGCGAAAGAGGCCGAATTCATAGTGTATGCCGTATCCCAGGGCCGGATAATCGAGTGTCGCCAGGGAATCGAGGAAGCAGGCCGCAAGCCTGCCAAGGCCGCCGTTGCCGAGGCCCATGTCCACCTCCGCCTCGCGTACCTCGTCAAAACTCACGCCGAGGGACGAAAGCGCGGTCCTCACGGCGTCCGTGAGCCCCGTGGCCAGCAAGTTGCTCTCGAACAGCCGGCCGATCAGGTACTCCATCGAGAAATAGTACAGCCTTCTCGAATTCTTTGAGTTGTGCACACCCTGCGTCGCGATCATGCGCTCGTGGATGGTGTCCCGCACGGCGAGGGAGGCTGCGACCCACCAATCCCTCTGGGTCGCGGTCGGCGCATAGCGCGCGAGCGTCGACGTCAGGTGGCGGAGAATGAGAGACCGCATGATCTCCGCCGGCGCATCGTGTGTACGGATATCCTTGGGTGAAATAGCCATGAGAATGTTGACTCGACCAATCGTAGACTCATCCCGCAGGGGGGGGCGGTCACGCAAAAACGAAGGGCGCCGACCTATTTCTGGAATCGCCTCGCGAGCTCGCCATGGTTGAATTCGACGTACGTCGGGCGCCCCGAGGGGCTGGCGACGGGGGTTGAGGTTGAAAACAGCTCCCGCAGGAGCGCAAGCGACTCCGCCTCGCCGGAGGCGGCCGGCAGGCGCACGGCCTTTGCCGCCGCAAGTCGGGCGAACTCGTCCCGGGCGAGGTCGGCATCCGACAACGGTATCCGCCCCTCGCGAAGGGCCCCGACCAGGTCCCGGATGAACGCCTCGGAGTCGCCGGCCTCCATCCAGGCGGGAAGGGCCTCGATGCGGAAGAAGTTCCTTCCAAATTCAGTTACTTCCAGACCGTGGCTGCGAATGAACGCAAGGTGGTCCGTCAGGACAGCAGACGCCACCGGATTGAGCTCGACCGAAACAGGAAGGAGCAGGCGCTGCACAGGCACCTCCCCTGCCCTGAACTGGCTCCTCAGGCGCTCGTACCAGACCCGCTCATGGGCAGCTCGGCGGTCGAGCAGGACGAGGCCCTGCGGCGTCTCAAAAACCGCATAGCCTCCCAGGGCCGCCCCCACAAACCGCCAGTCGTGGGCGATCCCCCTTGCAACCTCTAACGGAGCGGGGGCACGGACTGGGCCCACCGCGGGCGCGGCCGCGCCCGCTATGTGGTCCCCCTCCCCAACCCACCCCTGGAACGGTGCGGGCAGATGTGCCGGAAGGCCAATTGAGGGAGGAGACCCCGCCGCTAGGCCGCCCGGCGCCGCGTCGCCGGCCCATTCCCTGAGCCGCGAGAGCACGGCGCGTATGACAAACCCCCGAACAATGGCCTCGCTCCTAAAGCGCACCTCGCGCTTGGCTGGATGGACGTTTACGTCGACCTCCGCCGGGTTGCATTCGAGGAATACAAACGCGACGGGATAGCGACCCTGCGGCAGGGACTCCCGGTAGCTCTCCATCAGGGCTCCGTTCAGCGTCCTGCTGTCGACTGGGCGCGAATTCACGAACACGACCATGTCGTGGCGTGTTGCGCGCCCTGTCCCCGGGCGCCCTATCAGGCCCGACAGCCGCAGACCCGGCTCCGCGTAGTCGAGGGGCAGAAGCCCTTCGGCCGCCTGCCGGCCGAAGATCTCGGACACGCGGTCAGCGAGACTCGGGCACTCGGGGGACCTGAAAATCTCCCGGCCGTCCTCGAACAGGGCGAACGCCGTGGCAGGGCAAGCGAGCGCATAAAGGCGGACGCAGTTCACGATGTGCCCGGCCTCCGTCCGGTCGGACTTCAGAAACTTGCGCCGCGCCGGCACCGGCTCGAAGAGGTGCTCGACATCGACGCGCGTGCCAACCGGCCGCCCGCACGCCTTTTCGTGGACCATTCGGCCCGCGTTCACCGCGATCTCGGTGCCGGAATCACACCCGGCTTCCCTCGTCTGGAGCGTGAAGCGCGACACGCTAGCAATCGACGGAAGCGCCTCGCCGCGAAACCCAAAGCTAGATAGGCGGTCGAGGTCGGCCGTATCGGCTATCTTGCTCGTCGCGTGGCGCTCAAGGGCCATCCTGGCGTCGTCCGGCGCCATTCCGTGCCCGTTGTCATCAACCCGGATGAGCGACCGGCCCGCATGCGCAAACTCGACGGTTATCCTTGTGGCGCCCGCGTCCAGGGCGTTCTCGACGAGCTCCTTCACCGCTGCCGCCGGCCGCTCGATCACCTCGCCCGCCGCGATCTGGTTGGCGACGCGCTCGGAGAGGATGCGGACCTTGGCCATTCCGATGGGAAAACTGTTGCCCGGAGGCGGGCTAACCAAGGATCTTGTTCCAGCGGGCGAACTGCCGGGCGATCTGGGAGGGTCCCGGCATGCCTGTCCCCTTCCTCATCGCCAGGGCGCGCTTTAGGTCGAACACCTTGCCCCAGTCGTAGCCAATCCCTGGGTGGAGCCGCCTGACCTCGGCGGTCGACAGCGCGGGAATGGAGCACCCCTTCCGCTCCGCAAGGGCCACGATCGCTCCCACCGCGTAATGGGCCACGCGGAACGGCACCTCCCGTGAGACGAGGTAGTCGGCCAGATCGGTCGCAAGGAGCGAGGGATCCGACACCGCGGACGCACAGCGCACCCTGTTGAAGTTCATCCCCCGCACGGTGGCCTCCAGGACCTCGGCGCAGATCGTCGACTGGTCGAAGCTGTCAAAAACCGGCGGCTTGTCCTCCTGGAGGTCGCGGTTGTAGGTCATCGGGAGCCCTTTGACGAGAGTAAGGAGCGTGTGAAGATTGCCCTGCAGCCGGGCGGACTTGCCCCTCAGGAGCTCGCATGAATCGGGGTTGCGCTTCTGGGGCATGAGGGAGCTGCCCGTGCAGAACTCGTCGGGAAGAGCGACGAACTTGAACTCGGCGCTGCACCAGAGGATCAGGTCCTCCGCAATCCTTGAAAAATGCACGCCGAGAAGCGCGCAGGCCGCCGCAAATTCGATGTAGACGTCCCGGTCCGCCACCGCGTCCATCGAGTTCTGCGTGACGCGCGGCCTCCCCTTGGAATCGACGAAGCCGAGCGCCTTCGCCGCAAACTCCCTGTCGATGCGCAGCGTCGTGCCCGCTATTGCCCCGGAGCCCAGGGGGCACTCGTTGGCCTTCTGGGCGACCTCGGCCAGGCGGGTGCGGTCGCGCTCGAGCATCTCCATCCACGCAAAGAGGTGATGCGCCGCATAGACGGGCTGCGCCCGCTGGAGGTGCGTGTAGCCCGGTATGAGCACGTCCCTGCTCTTGCCGGCGACGCCGAGGAGCGCCCGTTGGACCCCGAGTACCTTGGCCCCAAGCACGGAGCACGCGTGCTTGAGGAACAGACGCATGTCGGTCGCCACCTGGTCATTGCGGCTGCGCGCCGTGTGCAGCTTCGACGCCGCGGGCACGCGCATGGTAAGCGCATGCTCGATGTTCATGTGGACGTCCTCAAGCCGCTCGTCCCAGACAAAGCGTCCGGCCTCTATGTCCCTCAGGATCGAATCCAAGCCGGCGTGGATGGCCTTGCGCTCCCCGGCGCTGATCAGCCCGACGCGAGCGAGCATCGCGGAATGGGCCTTGCTGCCCGCAATGTCGAACGGCGCCAGCCGGCGGTCAAAAGACGCGGACTCGCTGAATTTCAGCATGAGGTCGGCGGGACCCTCCTTGAAGCGCCCGCCCCAGGTGGCTTGGGTTTTCTTTGCCATGAATGACAGGAGACGACATCACTCTCGGGCGCGCGAAGGCGCAACGCGAAAGATTGTGCCGTGTTTTCCGGTTTGCCCGCCGCGGAGCACACCCCAGATTCGATCGGTGCGCCGTAACCTAGCCTACGCAGTCCTCACCATCGCCACCACTGCGGCCCTCTGGGGCGCCAATGATGACCTGACGCGGTTCAACGTGGTGGCGACGAAGCCGGCCACGGCGTCCATCATCATCGGGACCGTCACCATGACGATTTCCCCTTTCACACGGAAGAATACCGTCTATTCGTCGACGTACTTGGCGAAGGTTTTCCCCTTCTTCTACAGCGAGAAGGGCCGGATCTGGATCGTGATCCCCGACGACGACCTTCGCCGCGTGTCCCGCGGCGAGGCCGCCGACTTCAAGGGGCGCGCGATCAACGACTCAGGCGACGAGAGAAGAATCGAGGGTCGCGCCGTGCCGGTGGGTCCCCTGGTGGGAAAACTCAGGGTCAAGGTATTCATAACGAGGAGGATCGCTCTGACGTACAACACCACCTACGAATTGCAGGGGACCGAGAAACCCCTCGCCAGCGCTATTCCCAAATGAGCTCGATGACCTTCTCCACCGAAGGTGACAGGCTCTGGTGGACGGGGCAGGCATTGGCCGCCTTTTCGAGTACGCCCTGAGGGACCCCGCGGGCCGCGGGCGGCAGCCACAGCCGGGCGGCCAGCCGGGAGATCCTCCTCGGGGCATCGGCGGACATTTCCTTGGTCACCTCGTATCGGATTCCAGCGATCTCCACCCCGTGCCTTCGGGCCACAATGGCCATGGTGGTTGCGATGCAGGTCGCAAAGCCCGTGGCCACAAGGTCCGTGGGAGAGAACGCCTCGCCCCGCCCCTGGTTGTCCTTTGGCGCGTCGGTTTCGATCGTATTGCCCGACGGCCCGTGCACCGCCGAGCAGTGAAGGTCGCCCTGGTATTCGCCTGTTATCCTAACCATGATCCCATCATCGGCAGGCCGCCGAACTTTGCAACCACCTCATGGCTCCGGCGCTATAAACGCAGGGTCGATCACGCGCCGGGCCTGGCGCACGAACGCGGCCAGCGGCGCGTCAAAATCGCGCGCTGATCCTCCGCAACCCGGGATGAATATGGGCGCGCAAGCCGGCGGCGCCTCCAGGGACAGCGGCGTCGCCTCCCTCATCTGCTCAAGCGTCTGCGCCACGTAGCTGGTCCTCAAAAAAAACGCGTTCTCCTGGCCGCCGCGCTTCCACAGCTCGAAGACAAGGGCTCCGCCGGGTAGCGTTGGGTTGAATTGGGAGCCGCCTATGCACCAGTTCATGCCGAGGAGCCCGCCCATGTTGGCGATGTTCGTGTCGTGGCCGGCAAGGATCACGATGCGCTCGCCGGATGGGCCCAAGGCGCCCGGGATTGGCTGTCCTAGGGCGCACTGCTCCAAGGTGTCGACAATGTGGCTTGCGATGTTGGACGCCCCGATTTGCGCGAGATAGAAGGTTCTCTGGGTCAGGTCGAAATAGAGCTCATGGAGCGTGAGCATGTCGGTCATGACCTTGCCATCCACCCTTCCCCACCCGACGTCCTGCGGCGGCATTCCCTCCGTGTATTCGAGAAGGAAGTAGTCCGTGCAGTAAAGCGCCGCGGTAAACGGACCTCCCAGCTGCACCGGGAAGTACTTCGGCCCACGCGTTATCGTGGTTGGGGCTTCAAACGCAGGCGCCGCCGGGCCCGTCCCGGCTCCCCGCAGCACCCCCTTCAATTCGTCGAGCTGGGCCGCGTAGGCGCGCTCCAGGTTTCGGGGGTCCCCGCCCACGCGCCCCAGGACTGCGGCCACGGCGAGCGCGGAGTCGGGATGGCCGAGCTGCGCCTCAAACGGCCTGAAAAGGGGGTCAACGGTACCCTCGGGCAGCGCATGCACGTCCGGTTCCCCCACGGGAATGAACGCCTTTCCCAGTATCCGGCCCGTCTCGACCGTCCGCTGGTCGTTGTCAGTCCGCACGAATACGAGCGGACCATCGGAAGCCGCGTCTCCCGAAAGAAGGTGGTCCTTCGCGAAACGCGCCCGGTAATAGTCCCCTAAGAGCGCGATCAGCTTGTTGCCATGCGGCGTCTGGATCCCCGGCGCCACGTCCCATTTCGGCCAGGGCTGGGCCGCGTACTGCGCCATGGCCTCAGTGGTCTCCAGGGGGGAGCGCACGCCGTGCCGCGTGAGAATGATCACGAGACGCAGCTGGTCGCCGGAGGCCTCCGGGCCGGCCCGTCCGATCGGACAGAGGAGAAGCGATGCGAGGAGGACGGCGCAGCCGAGCCATGCGCCCACGCGCCTCGACCCAATATTCCAACACGAGTTCATGCCCCAGCCAATCGCCCGTGAAGGGCACCGTCAAGGGCACCCGTAGCAACGCTCAACCCACGGGCTTGCTGCGAATCCGGGCCACGGTCTCCAGCTGTGCGCGCTGGCAGCGCATGGGGGGAAGGCCCCCAAGTATCTGCTCGATGTCATCGACAACCATCTGCCCCATCCAGGGCCATATCTCCGGGATGTTGCCCGCCCTGTGCGCCTGCAGGATCGTGTTGGGGGTGCGCCTCGCCCTATGATCGGACGGTATCGGCTCGTCGGGCCAGACGTCCACGGCGGCCCTGATGTGCCCGCTCGCCGCCGCGTCGAGGAGCTCGTCGAAGTTCACCACGCCCGCGCGGCTCACAAGAACAACGATCCCCCCGCGGTGCATCCTGGCAAAGTGGTCCCGCCCAATCGCGCCGGCGTTCTCGGTGGTCGTGGCCGAGAGAAGAAACACCACGGCTCCCCGGGAGAAGCACTCGTCGAGTGACGCCGGAGTCACGCCCATTTCGCGGAGCACGGCCGGATGGATCCACGGATCGTGGACAAGGATCTCCCCCTCAAACGCCCTGAGAAGCGGCAGCAGCGCACGCCCGACGTTTCCGCACCCGACAAGCGCGACCGGGCGCCTGTGGAGCAGGATCGAGTCATGGTTGTCGCGTTCGCCGTAGAGGGACTCACGGCCCGCCCTTATCGATGCGTCCGCCTCGTGGATGCGCCGCGCACAGGACAGCGCAAGGCCGAGCGCCATCTCGGCCACGGGTTTGGCAAAGACGGGAGCCGTGGAGAGCACGTGAATCCCGCGGCGGTAGCATTCGGCGTAGTCGATGTTTGGGAGAAAGTTGCTTTCCACATTGAACACCGCCCTCAGGTGCGGGGCCCGGTCCAGCCGCTCGCGCGGAAGGGCGCTTTGGCCTATCAGGATCGTCGTTCGCGGCAGATGCAGATCGATGTGCTCTGCAGACGCCGGCGGTCCGTCGTGCCAGACCACCTCCCCCAGGGCATTGAGGCGCGTCTTCGTGGCGGGATCAAAGATCACGTCCACGGGCCGCGGATAGGGGTCGAGGAGAATGACCGGACCATTTTTGGCGTTCATCTGAGGGAGTATGGGTGAGCTGAGGACCGTCAGCGCCGGTCGTCCGGCGCGCCCAGGTGTTGGTCCATCCATGCCAGGGTCTTCGCCCACATCTCGGGCGTGTAGACGTGCGCCAGGCCGGGATAGACAAGGCTCTGAAACGCGTCTTCCTTTCCATAGAGTCGGTAAACCGGCCTGACGGCGGCCTCAATGGCATGAACCCCGTCCACCGGCGAGCCACCGTCCCTGTCGCCTGTCTGGAACAGCACCGGCCTCGGCGCGATGAGGGAGATCACAGCCTCGGAATCGAAGTGATTGAGCATGCCGGGGACAAAATAGCCGATATCGTGCTCATGGATAGCGCCGTGCTGTATCATGTTCTGGTAGCGTGTCATGCAAGCTATCGCAACGCCAGTCTTCAACCGTTCATCCAGCGCCATGAGCCACCAGGTGCGGGTCGCACCCATGCTCATGCCCGTGACCCCTATTCTTTCCGGATCCACCTCCGGACGTGACGCCAGATAATCCAGAGCCATCAGGTCGTCGCGCACCAGCATGCCCCAGAAGGTTCGGCCTACCCAGAGGTTGAACTTGGCGGCCGTTTCCTCGGCGGCATTGCTCCGTTCGGACGGGCCGTCGGGACCGTGTCCGTTTCGCTCGCCAAACCCGCTCGCATCAATGCCCAGGACGACATAGCCGCGCCTCGCGAAGGCCGGTCCGGGCGCCTCCGGGGTGTGTTTCGCCTGAAAAAGCTCCTCCTTGCCGATGTCGTATTCTCCGCCGTGCCAGTGGCAGTACAGGATGGCAGGAAGCTTTCCAGGCGCCTTCTTCGGCAGAAACAGGTAGCCGGGAACGGTCGATCCCGCCTCGTTATCGAACTGGAATTTCTCCACCACGAAGTCGCCGCGGTCCTCGCGCGAAAGCGTCTCAACGGTGGGCACCCTCGGACGCGGCGGCAATCGGCCCAGGAGCTTCCAGAGCTGGGCCCGCACGTCCTGTCGCTTTGCGTCCCAAGCCTCGCGTGTCGCCGGCGCGGCAAACGCCGGGGCCAGCTCCGCCTTCGCCAGCCAACGCTCCGCATCGCTTTGATTTGTCTGTGCCATAGCGGCAACCCCGCAGGTCGCCACGAAGCAGGTAAGGGTCAGGGTTTTCATGGGCAACATCGAATCGGGTCTGCGCCGGCCAACGGCCGGATCGCTTTCCCTCCAGCCTACACTCTTGAAGCCGCTGAGCACAGCGCCATTTTCGAAGCGACCCAGTGCCAGACCCGCACGGCCCCGGTTGTCAGCTGCTCCGGCATCCGGTCCTAACGTCTCAGCGCTTCGCGGATCGCCTTCTCAGCCAAAGGCTCCATCACGGCGAAACCCGCGCTGTTTGGGTGCACACCGTCCTTCGACAGCTCCGGCCGCATGGCCCGCCTCCCGTCGGCCATGGGAGTGTAGTAATCGAGGTACACGACGCCGTTCTTTGCGCAAAACGCCGCGATCCACCTGTTCAGCTCATGAATCTTCTCCGCGGGCTCGATTGCCGGCCGCCAGGGATAGTTGGACGCGGGCAACACCGACGACAACACCACGCGGATTCCGTTTATCCGGGCGAGTTCCACCATCGACTGCAGGTTCTGCTCGATCGCCTCAAGCGTCGTGATGCCCCCGTTCTCCGCTATGTCGTTGGTCCCGCCGAGGATCACGACCGCCGACGGCTTCAGGCCGATGACGTCCTGACGGAAGCGAACCAGCATCTGGGATGTTGTCTGCCCGCCGATGCCCCGGTTCACGTACGGCTTTCCGGCGAAGAACCTCCCGTCGACCTGTCCCCACCCCTCCGTGATCGAGTCACCGAGGAATACGACGCGCTTCTCCCCTCGGGCAGGGGGACCCAATAGCATGTCGGCGTCGTGGTATTTCGAAAGGTAGGCCCATTCGAGCTCCCATGGAGGGCGCGCCTTCCCCTGCTCAGGGGCCTTTGTCGGCATAGGCGTTTGGGCAAGGACACCCGCCGCTCCTAGGACGGCTAGCATCGGGGCGATGAGGCGGAGCTTCATAACGTGGAATATGTTGGGCTTATTGGCAGCAATGCAACACGCGTTGATTCGTCCCGACAGCGCGCAATCTTTGGGGTGGCATTCGCCTGAGCCGTTGGGACAAGCTTCCCGCCACCTATTTGTTGCCGGCACGTTGCCACAATCCACGAGCAGCGCGAGATGAGCGATTCCAAAGTCCAATCCATCACCTTCGGTTCGAAGGAACGGCTCTCCGCGCTCGGAGAGTGGTTCGGGCTAGCCGCCTTGGCCGGGTTGACCGTGTTCTTCCTGGCGACCTCGTGGCGAAGATGGCTGGACCCCCTGATCGACTTCGGCCGCGAACTCTACCTTCCCTGGCGGATCTCGAACGGGGCGATGCTCTACCGCGATGTCGACGATTTCTACGGCCCGCTTTCGCAGTACCTGAATGCCGGCCTCTTCAAGGTCTTCGGCCCCGGTTTGATGGTCCTGGTGGCCGCAAATCTGGTCATCTACGCAGCAGTGCTTGCGCTCATCTATTTGCTTTTCCGGCGTGCGTGGGGTTGTGGCGCCGCGATCGCTTCAAGCGCCGTCTTTGTGGCGGTGTTCTCATTCTCCCAGTTCTACGGAGGAAATCACAATTTTGTCGCCCCCTATGCCCACGAGGCCACGCACGGTTTTCTTTTGTGCCTTCTGCTGGTTGTCGCGTTGTCCCGGTGGCTGGACGGACCGTCAGCGGCACGCGCGGCTACGGCCGGGGGCCTGCTGGGGTTAACGGTTGTCCTGAAGCCCGAGATCATGCTGGCGGCGGGCCTTGTGACCGGCGCTGCACTTTTGATGAGGTACATGCAGGGGAAATCGCTCCCCACCTCATCGGCCGTTGCTTGGGCCGCGGCCGCACCGCTCCCGACCCTTGTCTTTTGGGGCTATTTTTCGGCAAGTGTTCCGGTCAAGGAGGCCTTCTTCTTCGCAAGCCGGGCCTGGCTGAACGTGGTGACGACGACCCGATTCGCGAGCGATCCCGTCCAGATAACGTTCCTCGGCTTCGACCGGCCGTGGGCTCACCTGCTCGAGCACGGAGCTGCCACGCTCCTCGCGATTGTCTTGATGGCCGTCATCGTGGCTGCCGCAAAGGTGGCGGACCGAGCGACTCGGGCGCCGGTTCGCATCCTCGCGTTTGCCCTGCCGGCGGCGACGCTCTTCCTGGTGGCCTGGGCCAGGATCAGCTGGCTCAGCGTTGGCCGCTGTTTGCTCGGCCTGGCACTCCTCTACCTGGTCAGCGTCTTGGTGTCCATCGCCAGAAGATCGAGGGCCGGAGAGGATGCCTCGCGCCTGGCGCTTCGGTGGCTGATCGCGGCGCTGGCTGCGGGCCTCATGACCCGGATGATTCTGAACGGTCGCATCTACCAGTTCGGTTTCTACCAGGCCGCCCTCGCCGGAATCATGGTGCCGGCGGTGATGATCGGCGAGATGCCTGAAAAGCTGGCGCTCGGCAGATGGGGCCGGGCGACTTTTGTCGCGCTGTCCCTCCTTCTCTTGGGGACCGGCGTCGTCCACCTGGTCATTCGGTCGCAGAGCCTCCTTGAGCCGAAGACGTATTCGGTCGGAAAGGGGATCGACATGTTCTATTCCACCCCTCCGCAGATCGAGGCCTCGGGGGCGCTCGTGAATTTCGCGAGCGACGAACTGAGGAAGATGCCCCGCGACCAGACGCTCTTGGTCATCCCGGAGGGCGAGATGATCAACTACCTTGCTCGCCTTCCGAGCCCAGTAGCGCCGTTCTTCTTCTTTTCCGCGGCCACCCAGGGCGGTCGGGAACAGGCCATCGTCGACAATCTCGAAAGGCAGCCGCCTGACTGGGTTGTGTTGGTGAGCCGTGATCTTCGCGAATACGGAGTTTCCCGTTATGGAGAAAGCCGCGAACAAGGAGGACAGATTCTCGCCTGGGTTACCGCTAACTACAGACCGTTCGCATCAATCGGCGACGACCCTCTTGACGTACATAAACGAGGGGCCGTGATTTTCGCGCGGAAGAATTGATGTCGACTGCTGAGCCATCCTCGTCGAAACCCCCAAAAGAATCGCCGGTTGTTTGGTTTTGACTTTCCCGGACGTGTGGCCACATATGGCCACATGAAGCAAAAACGACGAATTCGCTCAACCTATCCGGAGGCGCACGTGGAGGCGCTAGCGATCAAGGAGGCGGCAGCGGCTTACGGGGTAGAATGCGGCGTTGTCAATGTGCGCGAGGCAAAGGATCAGCTGTCGAGCCTTCTAGACCGCGCTGAGAGAGGAGAACGAATCGTAGTCACAAGCGATGGCCGTCCTAAGGCAATGATCGTGCGCTATCGGCCGATGATCCAGGGCGCCAAATGGACGTCGCATAGGGCACTTCGCGAGAAAACCTCAATATGCGAAGACTCAGCGCCAATCCTCCGCGCAGAGAGAGACAGTGGGTATTGAGCCGATGTACGTCGACACCTCGGTCGTTGTTAAGCTCTATTTCAAGGAGCCCGATTCGGAGGAATGCGAAGCAGTCGCGACGGGTTCGACACTTGTGTCGTCTCGGCTGCTCTACTGTGAATTTCGTTCCGCGCTTCGTAGCAAGGTGTCGCGCGGGAATGTTTCCGCCGAAGTTGGCGCCGAGGTTTGGCAGGACTTCATGAACGACATCGCAGCCCACAGGATGCAGTTCGTCGCCCTAGATGATATGCTGGTTCAGGATGCAGCGGACCTTTTGAGCGAATTGCATTTGAAGGTTCCACTGCGCACGCTTGATGCGCTCCATCTCGCCACCTTTCTGAGCGCCGACGTTGGCCCGCTGTTCACCAAGGATGCCCGCATGCTGCGGGCGGCATCGCAACTGGGCCTGCCTCTCGCTGGTTGACATCGCCGCCTCTATGAATGGGCGAGGGTGCAAGGGAACGAGGCAGAAATCGGCCCTGACTGTTTGAAAATCGCGGTCAATAGATCCGCAACCGAAGCCCACAGGTTCACGGCGGCATGCGCCAAATAAAACAATCGTCGCTACCAGCCCATCCTGGCACGGGAACAAGACGGAGAAGCACCCCTGGTGTCTCCGCTTTATTCTGACTACCAATAGGTTACGTCGAGGATTAGTGCTGATCACTGGCAGGCCTCGCACGTGCCGCCGTTGCGCATGGCCTCAATCGAACATGCGAGCTTTTCCTCCGCCGTGTAGTGTTTCGACGCCGCTTCAACACTCGGAAATGGCGGGGTCGAGAGGAGGGCAGCCGCGTCGCGCGTTGCCGTCTCTGCCTTGGTCTCCCCCGCCGCACCGCGCATCTCCTTCTTAACCTGGACCGTCGCCTTCTCAATGTTGGACGCCCCCAGGCCGCGCAAGTAGTACGTCGTCTTCAGTCCGGCATGCCACGCATGTCGGTACATATGGGAGAGCGTCTTGAGGTCCGGAGTCTTGATCCAGAGATTCACGGACTGGGACTGGTCAATCCACTTTTGACGCCGGGCGGCGGCATCGACCACCCACTTGTGGTCGATGTCGAATGCCGTGAGGTATTTCTGCTTCAGGTCGGCGGGGATCCTCTCGATGTCCTTAAGCTCGCCGTCGAAATACTTGAGGCTGTCCATCATGTCGCGGTCCCAGAGCCCGCGTTTCTTGAGATCCTTCACGAGGAAGGGATTCAGCACGATGAACTCGCCGGAGAGGTTCGATTTCACAAACAGATTCTTGTAGGTCGGCTCGATGCAGGGTGACGTGTTGGTGATGTTTGATATCGTTGCCGTCGGCGCGATCGCCAGTACGTTGCTGTTTCGCATCCCCTGCGCGGCAATCTTTGCGCGCAGCGGAGTCCAGTCCATCCGCGAGCTTCGCGGCACCTGAATCGGGAGCCCGCGTTCCTTCTCAAGGAGGTCGACCGTGTCCGGCGGAAGCAGGCCTCGGTCCCATTTGGATCCCTTGTAAGACGAATACGTACCGCGCTCGGCCGCCAGGTCGGAACTCGCCTCGTACGCGTAGAAGGCGATCGCCTCCATCGCCTCGTCGTTGAATTCGACAGCCTCCGGGGACGCGAACGCGATGCCCTTCATGTAGAGCGTGTTCGCAAGCCCCATTACCCCGAGGCCGATCGGCCGGTGGCGCATGTTTGAGCGCTTGGCGGCCTCGGTCGGGTAATAATTGATGTCGATCACGTTATCCAGAGCCCGCACCGCCATCCGGATCGTTTCGCGAAGCTTTTTGTGGTCAAGCGAGCCGTCCGGCAGAAGGTGTGTCTCAAGGATCACCGACCCAAGATTGCAGACCGCCGTCTCATCCTTGGAAGTATTCAAGGTGATCTCGCTGCAAAGGTTAGATGAATGAACAACGCCGACATGGTCCTGGGGGGAACGCACATTGCAAGGATCCTTGAAGGTGATCCACGGATGCCCCGTCTCGAAGATCATCGAGAGCATCTTTTTCCAGAGATCCAGAGCCTCGATCTTGTGGCCGTAGATTTTTCCCTCCTCGGCTAGCCTCTCGTAGTTGAGATAGAGGTCCTCGAACTTCATTCCAAAGGTCTCGTGGAGATCGGGCACCTCGTTGCTGCGGAACAGCGTCCATGAACCCCGGGCCTCCATGCGCTTCATGAACAGGTCCGGGATCCAGTTTGCCGTGTTCATGTCGTGGGTCCGGCGCCTGTCGTCGCCCGTGTTCTTCCTTAGTTCGAGAAACTCAAAGATGTCGTTGTGCCAGCTCTCCAGGTAGGCGCATCCCGACCCTTTGCGCTTGCCGCCGTTGTGAACCAGCGCCGCGTTGGTCATGTACGTCTCATCGCCCTCGACCTTGAGATCGAAGACGAAAGGATCGGGCTCGATGCCGGTCACTTCCCTCACCCGCGAATAGACGCAGCCGTCGTGGGTGATCCAATTCCTTTTTGTGAACGGTCTGCACCCGACGAGTGCTGCAATTTCCATCACTGCGGGAATCCGGACATCGTAGCAGTCGCTGAAGCCGGAAAAGGCGATCGTGGTGCCGTCGGAACGCCGGCCCTCGTGCGAGATGTCCCTCCTGCGGAATTGTCCGGCAGTCGGAATCCCAAGGCGCAGGAGCTGGTAGCGGAGTCCCTCGACGAGTGGCTGCGACGTGTTGGTGAAGTAGATCTCCTTGCCGCGGGAGACCCCGCCATCGGTTTCCAGCAGGCCCTGGATCAAGGCGCGCGTGTGCCCGTGCTGGAGGTGTGAGAAACGGCGCGAGATGCGTTTTCTTCCCTCCTCGTCGTAGAGGTCCTCGTATCCAAAGGGCATCGTGGCCGCCCCGGCGCCCGCGATGCGACCCGTAGTCCCGTCGCGCACAACCCCGCGTCCGCTCGCCCAGTGAACCTGCAGGTACGTCTCCCCGCGCCCCGTCTCCCACGAATGAATCCCTCGGTCGGCAAGGTACTGCCTCACAAACTGAATGTGCTCATCGCGCTTCGGGTGGCCGGAGACGCCCCATTGGTGGCCATCCTTGGAAAGATGCCCGTCCCCGAGCAGGATCCCGTACATCCGCGCGTCGTCCTCGGAAAATCCCTCGACCGGAATTACCTGTGTGGGAATTGTCTGCGCAACATAGTCGCCCGGCCGAAGCTCACCTGCATCGATCCACTGGGTGCGAACCTTGCCCTTGGCCAGCCACCGCATCGTATGGTCGCAGGCCTGCTCCATCGGCACGCCGCGAATCGCATAGAACGGATGTCCGGTCGTCACCCGGATCGGAGTGACCGAGTGCTTGACCTTTACCGCAACCATCGGGCCATGCTGGTCGTAGGCGAATTTCTCGGTCACCTCGCGATAAGTGCCGCTGTCTCCAAGCACCAGGTCGCCCTTCTTCACGTCGCGGATCGCCTTGGGCCCATCCGCCGTGTAGACGACCGTCTCCGGACCAAAGCACTGATTGACCGCCACAAGCTGGTCGTTGTGGAGTTTCAAGAATGGAATCACGCCCTGCGATTCGCCATTCGTTCCGCCGATGTAGGCACCCGTGCCGCGCACGGCAGTCCATGACCCCCCTAGGCCGCCGGCCCATTTAGAAAGGTAGGCATTCTCGGCAATGCCGCGCTGGAATATCCCTTCTATCGAGTCATCAATGTGATACAAATAACACGAACTGAGCTGACTATGCAACGTTCCGCTGTTAAAAAGCGTCGGCGTCGACGAGCAGAACCGGCGTGTCTTATAGAGATCGTAAAGCCCGCTGGCCTTTGATTCACGGTCCCCTTTTTCGTCAAGGAACAGGCCCATCGCCACGCGCATCCAGAAGAACTGCGGGGTTTCGATCCTCCTCGAGGACTTCGATACCTTGTCCACGATAAGATACCGGTCGTAGAGCGTCTGCACGCCAAGGAAGTCGAATTCCAGGTCCGATGAAGGGTCCAAGGCACCCCCGAGGCGCTCCATATTGTACTCCAGGAGCCGGGGATTGAGCCGTTTGATGGCGATCCCATGCTCGATGTATTTTTTGAACGCCTTGCGGTGGCTCTCCTTCAGTTTTCCGATCCCGTCGCGCAGGATGTCCCACCCTAGGACCTCCTCGTAGATGTACGTCAGCTGGATCCGCCCTGCGAATTTCGCGAAATCCGCGTCCCTTTCGATGAGGGTCTTGGAATTCAGGATGATGGTCGCATCCAGATCCTTCTGGGAAATCTGGTCGTAGACCGACCTGCGGAGCTCAAACTCGATCTCCTCGCAGGTGAGGCAGAGATCGAGCCCTGTCATCGCAAACTCGATCCGCTTGCGCAGGTCGGCGCCGTCCCAGAGGACCGTCTCCCCACTCTGTTTCTTCACGACCACCAAGGTTCCCTGGGTCCCGGCCGCAGTTTCGGGCGCTACCTCGATCGTGCCCGATCCCCCATTCTCGCGGGCCGCCGCGCGTTCCGCCCGGAAGAGGATGTAGGCCTCGGCCACCTTGAAGTGGCCCGCCTTCATGAGCTCCTCCTGGACGATATCCTGGACTTCCTCGATCCTGACAAAGGCCTGATTTGAGGCGTGGACTCTTTCCGAAACGGCCTTTGAAATCGCCACCGCCGGCGCGGAATCTCGCGCCAGCGAGAGAAAGGTCTTCCTCACCGCTATTTCGACCTTGCTGTCGCTCCACGGCACGATCTGGCTGTTGCGGCGGATGACGCGGACCGTGCTCTGGGCTGCGGATTCGCGGCTGACCGAGATCTTGCGCGAGCGGTTGAGCAGGAGGCTCTTCGCCACCATGTAGGCGTTGTTGTCGACGAGGGTCTTCTCGATGAGTTCGTAGAGCCCGTTGAGCGTCAGCCGCAGGGGGTTCTGCTTCCGGGCCATCTCGGTCAGGTTCCCGGCAAGCTCCCGGCAGATCTGCGCCACCCAATTCCGATTCTTCTCCGTAAATATCTCCTTCTCCCCCTGAGAGATGCAGACATTCGTGAACGCCTTGCCGAGTGTGTCGGCCACCTCGGTCATGTCGAAGCGCTCCTCCCCATGCGGGCACAAAAGGACGATCGAGGGCAACGAGATATCCTTGGGCGCGATCACATCGCGCCAGGCATACATGGGTTTCTGATCTACGGGAGCGTGGACCGTACGCTTTAGGGCGAGGTCATGAGCCAGCGGAATATTGTTCATTAGGGAAGTGCCAGATTAAAAAAGACTTGCAACAGGCGGGGATGGGGTTGGGGCGATGAGGGACCCTTTAGCCGACGGCGGCAGACAGAGGATCCTCTAGAGCGATGAGGGGACGGTCGGAGCTACTTCAGTTTTCGATTCGTACGGCTCCTAGGTCAGAGCTCGTCGTCCGATGCGACCGTCAATGAGGAAGCTTTCTGATACTCGGTGACCCTGCCCTCGAAGAAGTTCTGCTCCTTCGCGATATCCATCATCTCGGCGAGCCATGGCAGGGGATTTTTGATGCCGCCTGACAGCGGCGCCAGACCGCAGCCCTCGAGGCGGCGGTCGGCGATGTAGTCGATGTAGGTTTGGAAATCCTCAAGCCGCAGTCCCACGGCGTTGACGGGCAGGCAGTCGCGGATGAAGTCCTTCTCCAGCGAGATCGCCTCGCGCATGAGCCCGCGGAGCTCCTCCTTGTACTCGGGCGACCAGATCTCGCGGTTCTCCTCGACCAGGTCCATGAACAGGTTGCGGAACACCTCGATGTGGTTCGACTCGTCCCTCAGGGTGTACCGGAACATCTGGCCAATGCCGGGGAACTTGTTCTGCCGGTAGAGCGACAGGATCATCCCAAAGAGCCCGTAGAACTGGGTCCCTTCCATGCACTGGCCGAATACGAAGATGTTCGATGCCAGGAGCTTCTTGTTTTCCAGCTTGGTCAGGTCGAGGTCCCGGCGGAGCTCGCGTGAAATCCGGGTTACAAATTCGTTCTTCCGGACGATGGTCGGCACGTCCTCGAACATGGCCTCGCACTCGTGGGGGTTGATCCCGAGCGAAGCGATCATGTAGAGGAGGGAATCCGCGTGGATGTTCTCCTCGTGGGCGTGGCGCCCGAGGACAAGCTTGAGCTCCGGCGCCGTGACCAGCTCCCGAACCACGTGCTGGATGTTGTCGCCCACGATCCCCTCGGCTGCCGAGAAGTAGCCGATGCCCATCCGGATGATCCAGCGCTCGACATCCGACACGGCCTTGGCATCGCGCCACTGCTCGATGTCCTTGCCCATCGGGATGTCCTCCGGCTCCCAGTGGTTGGCCTTCATCTTGCGGTAGAGGTCGTAGGCCCACTGGTACTTGAGCGGCAGGAGATTGAAGGTCATGGTCTCCCGCCCGTTGATCACCCGCTTTGCCGCAAACGCGGCTTCCGCCTTGGTCTGATCGAGGACGAACGTCTTTGTACCTACCTGAAAGATTTTTTGCATGGCAACTGGGCTAAAGAGGATGAACTGAGGGGTATGACCGGGGCGTTTTCCGACGCGCAACAAGCCTAGGCGACTAAAAGTTGCTGGAACTTATTTACGCGTTGTTGACCACAACAGGATGTGGTCACGGCCCTGGACAGCCACAACCTATTGCGCTTTGGTTTTCGGCCGTCAACAGGTTTGTGCGCATATTTTGTTAAATTATGTGAAAATCTAGCTGCCTCCGCGGACAAGGGATGCGCAGTTCCCCTCGGGCCGCCCGGAACGCCTCCCCGGGGGCTGTCCGGTCCAGCCCGGGACGGATCCCGCCCGGACCTTGGGCGCCCCCGTCATGTATCCATTCTGTTGCTACGCGAAGGGTCCTGAGGGAGCTGGTGCCCGTGGATGACGACCGAGTCGCGCCCGCCCCGGTTCAGCCTGTCCAGGATCCCGGCCAGCTTCCTGCGCTTTTCGTCGGCCTGGGCAAACATCTCCAGCTGGGCCGGGCCCGCGTCGACGCCGGAGAGCTTCACGCTCACGAGCCTGAGGGGCCTGCGCTTCGTCCACGCCGCGCGCAGCAGCGGCGCCACGAGCGGATAAAAGGGCGCCTCGATGTCGGTCGCCGCCTCGAGGCTCCGCCCATGCGATTCCTGCGTGAAGTCCGCGTAACGCACCTTGACCGTAAGGGTCCTGACCTTCGCGCCGTCGGAGCGCACTTTGGAAAGCAGCTCGTCGATCATGCCCTTGGCCACGCGCTCGACGGCCGCGAAGTCCCTGACGTCAGCCAAGAAAGTCTCCTGCTTGGAGTAGCTCTTTGCGTCCTCGCTTTCCGTCTCCACCGGGCTGTCGTCCTCGCCCCTCGCCTGCGCAAGCGTCTTTCGCCAGTCGCGGCCGAGGGCCGCAGCCAGCTCGGCGTCGCCGCGCCCGAAGAGGTCGCGCACGAGGCGAAGCCCATGACGTGCGAGCGCCGCCTCGGTCTTCGCGCCTATGCCCGGCAGCCTCCCAAGTGGCAGCGGCTCAAGGAAGGCCGCCTCCTCCCCCGGCCTCACGACCACGAAGCCGTGCGGCTTCTTGAGCTTCGACGCGATCTGGGCGACCAGCTTGTTGGCGGCGATGCCCATCGAGACCGGAATCCTCAGGTCATCCCATATCCGCCGCTGCAGATCACGGACCGCCCGCTCGACGGATTCGACGGTGCCAAGGCGGCAGGGCGCCAGGTCGAGATAGCCCTCGTCGATCGAGTTGCGCTGGACGGCCGGCGTCAGGGCCTCACACAGCTCAAACATCTTCCTCGAGACTTCACCGTAAAGGCCGAAGGTGTGGGGTATCATCACCAGGTCGGGGCACACGCGCAGGGCGCGCGCGGTCGGCATGGGGGTGTACACGCCGCACGCCCGCGCCTCGTAGCTCGCCGAAGAGATGATGCCCCGCTCGCGGCCGCCGACGGCGCACTTCTTGCCGACGAGCGACGGGTCGCGCGCCTGCTCGCACGACACGAAGAACGCGTCGGCGTCCAGGTGGACGAAGGTCGGCAGTCCCGGCACGTCCGACATCCTAATGCCCGGCGCCAAGGCGGGCCGCAGCTTCAAAATGCTCCCTGGCCTCGGCGGGCCGCCCAGCGGCCCTCAGGGCGACCGCCAGATTGTAGTGGATGTCCGCGGAGTCCGGATCCCGCCGGAGCGCCTCCTCGTAGTGGGCAACGGCCTCGGCCGGGCGGCCAGCCCTGACAAGCGCGAGGCCAAGGTAGGCCTGCGCCTCCGGATAGTCGGGCTTCGCGCGGACCGCCCCCTCGAGCTCCGCAATGGCCTCGGTCGTCCTCCCCTCCTCCGAGTACGCAAGGCCCAGGTTTGCGCGGGCTTGGATGAAATCCGGCCACAGGCGGAGCGCCTCCGAGTACTCCGCCGCGGCTTCAGCGGTCCTGCCGGCGTTGCCAAGCTGGTTGGCGCTTCGGTAGTGGGCTTCGGCGCAGCTGCGCAGGACCTCCCGGTCGGTGGGCCTCATGCGAAGGACGCCCTCGTACTCCCTGACGGCATCGGCGAAGCGTCCCGCGGCCAGGGCGAGGTTGCCAAGGTCGGTGCGAGCATCTGTGTCGTCGGGCCGGATGCGGATCGCCTCGCGGAATTCGGCCGCAGCCTCTTGGGGCCGGCCGGTGCGCGCGAGGGCATTGCCAAGGTTCACGTGGGCCGCGTCGTCTCCGGGATTGATCTGGAGGGCCCGCCGGTACTGCGCGATGGCCCCTTCGACGTCGCCGCGGCCATAGAGGGCCAGCCCAAGGTTGTCGCGTGCAATCCACGTCCCGGGGTTCCTCGCGGCGGCGAAGGCCCAGAAGGACTCGTCGCTCGTGTAGGCTGCGGCGTAGCTATGGCTCTCGAAGGCGAGCGCAGCCAGCGCCGCGACCGCGGCCGACCCGACGGCAACGGGCCATCTCGCCCTGCCGAACAGGCGATCGGTCCCGGCGGCGGCAAGTCCGGCTACGGCTGCAAGGGAGATGTACGCGAAATGATCTGCGACCCATGAGATTCGCAGGTAGGCCATCGGCACCAGGCCGAGGACCGGGATCAGGTTCAGGGCAAAGAAGCCCGCCCCGAGGAGGGCATGGCGGCCCCAGTCCCCGCGACGGCGCCAGGCCCATGCCGCCAGGACCCCGAGAACGATCCACGCCAGCCACAGCCGCCAGTCGCCGGCTACCGGCTCCCACCGCGGGTAAGCAGGCATGAGGCCCACGGGCATGACGGATTTCCCGGCGTAGAACACCATGGCGCGGGCCGCAAGCGCGCATCGGGTCCAGATCCCACCGATTCCGAGATCCTGGTCCACGACCGCCCTGTGCTCCTGGAACCAGACCGTGACAAGGCCAAGAACGAGCGATATCCCGAAGAAAGGAGCGGAGGCCTTGAAGTCGGACAACCCCAGCCTGCCCCTCCTCCACCATGCGAGAAGGAGGATCACAAAAGGCAGCATTACCACCGAGCTCTTGCAAAGCATCGCA